>Ga0272446_1000276_pt1 | contig 82639 bp, 69 predicted proteins | sample YNPCB0061_FD_194587 | JGI IMG/M metagenome (GOLD analysis project Ga0272446, IMG submission 194587) | Hot spring microbial mat communities from Yellowstone National Park, WY, United States - YNP-CB-006-1 | ecosystem: Environmental > Aquatic > Thermal springs > Hot (42-90C) > Sediment | place... | reverse complement strand
TACCCACTCCGGTGACCGAACGGGTCTACGGACTTATTCGTAACGCCATGGGCAAAAAAGGGGCATGATGGAATATTTTCCCGGGGATACCTACGTTACCCCACCGAACGTTAAACGGGCCCTCCGAGAATACCTCCTGCTGGGTTCCCGGTGGAGTATCTACAGCTTCTTTTTCCATACTATTCTTAAATACAGGGGTCTCGCCCTGCGGGGTCTCTACGACGACGAGGTGTGGGCCCGCAGTTCCTTTGAAATAATAAGCGACCTGGAAAAGTGCGGTGCCCATTTTGACATCCGGGGCCTAGACCAGGTTCGAGCCCTAAAGGGCCCTGCGGTATTTGTTTCCAACCATATGGGCACCCTGGAGACCACGGCCCTACCGGGGCTGATCTGCCCGATCCGACCGGTTACCTACGTGGTAAAGGAAAGTCTGACCCGGGGGGCCATTTGGGGGCCGATTATGCGGTCCCGGGACCCCATCACCGTAAGCCGGAAGGACCCCCGAAAGGATTTGGAGGCCGTACTTTCCGGGGGAACGGAACGCTTGAGCCGGGGAATCTCCATCATCATTTTTCCCCAGGGGACCCGGACCGACGTGTTTGATCGGAGTAAATTCAACAGCCTCGGGGTCAAGTTGGCGTCTAAAGCCCAGGTTCCCCTGGTTCCGGTGGCCATAAAAACCGATTTTTGGGGAAATAGTCCCGTGTTTCATGGGTTTGGTCCTGTCCGCAGGGACCGGGTTGTCCATATCGAATTTGGCGCGCCCCTGATGATCCAGGGGCGGGGTAAGGCGGAGCACGAGGCCTGCGTCGATTTTATCGAGGACCATCTGATCCAGTGGGGCGCCCGAGTTGTGGACCCCCGGTTATCCGCTTCCCCAGCGCCATAGCCTTAGCTAGGTTCGCGGCCGCGAACCGTAGATCCCCGCGGCTATCCCGAATCATGGCATCCAGGCCTACCTGTCCCCGGGCTATGGAAACGGCGTAGTCAAAGGGCTCTAGTAAACTCCAGGGGTCACCGCTTAGGGCTCCGGAGAGAAGGGCCACGGGGACTCCCGCGGAACGGCACTCCCGGGCCACGACGGAACAAAGCTTTCCTCCGGCGGTTTGGCCATCGGTCATCCCTTCGCCCGTGATTACCAGGTCCGTATCGGGTAATTTTTCAAAGAAGCCCGAATAGCGCATCACCAGAAGGGCCCCCGATTCGACGCTCGCCCCCAAACAGACCCGGAGCGCTGCCCCCATTCCTCCTGCGGCTCCGTCCCCGCTATGGTCTACAGCATCCGTCAGGCCGGCTTTCTTCCAAGCCTCGGCTAAACGGCCCAGGCCCCGCTCCAATTGGACGACCATTTCCGGCGTGGCCCCCTTTTGGGGGCCAAAAATTGCCGCGGCCCCCCGTTCTCCCAAAAGGGGGTTGGTTACGTCGCAAGCCACCCGGATGGAAACCCCCTCAAGCCTGGGATCTTTTTTTGTCCCATCGATACGGTCGATCTTTTCAAGGGCCTGGCCCCCTTGGCCCACCGGCTTTCCGTGAACGTCAAAAAATTGAAAGCCCAGGGCTAATAGCATACCGATTCCGCCGTCCACGGTGGCGCTTCCGCCGATGCCGATAATCAGTTGCCGGGCCCCCGAGTCCAGGGCTCCTCGGATGAGCTCTCCCGTACCGAAGCTGGTCGCCCTCAGGGGGTTCAACTGGGAGCGGTCTATCAATTCGATCCCCGAAGCGGAGGCCATATCCAACACCGCTACCCGCCCCCCATCAATAAGGCCAAATTCGGCGGTCACCGGAGCCCCCAAGGGGCCGGTAACCCGGACCGTCTCAAAGCGCCCCCCCGCGTTGATGGTTATGGTCCGGGCGGTTCCCTCTCCCCCGTCGGCCAGGGGTACCGTCTCCACGATCGCCGTAGGGTCGGCAAAACGAAGCCCCTCCCCTATGGTCTCGCACACCTGGGCGGCGGTCATATTTCCCTTAAAAGAATCGGGAGCGATAAGATAGCGCATGGATTTTCCTCCTACCTATACGACAGGGTAGCCCTGCCTGCCTTAAAACGAAACGGAATCAATGTATGAGATAATTGAGGCTGTCTGATAACTCTGTTAGTTATCAGACAGCCCTTGTATTTTCTCGGATTTTAGCATTTTAACCATTTGGACGTATTAAAACCAGGTAAAACCGCTAAAATCCTACGAAAATACGACATTAAAGAAGCTGTCCCGTAACTTCCTAAGTTACGGGACAGCCTCAATTGGTTTTTAGAGGGAACTCATATTTTGTAGTATACTCAATCTATGATTCGGTTGCAACTTATCCTGCTTTTTTCTCTTCTTTCCCTTCCTCTTTTTGCGCAGGGGAACCCTAACTCAGGCGATAGGGTCCAACTGGGGGCTGAAAATCTCCGGGGGCCCGTAACGATGGTGGAACGGTCCGATTGGGCCCGTTACGATAATGGAACCTACGTGGGCCATGTGTATCGGGAGGTGCGTTCCCAACTGCGTCGGCTTCCAGACTCGACCTACCAGGGAACCTTTTACGTATTGGAGGAGACCCTGCGGGATCTGCGAAACGTCGAACGTCCCGTGGATAGGATCGTGAACGCCGAATATACCCTCCAGGGAGATGGTACCCCGCGAATCTCCCCAGATCAGGGGTTTCCCGCCCTACGGGGCTTCCCCGTTTTTCCGCAAGAACCGGTGGCTCCCCACGACCGATGGACCGCCGAAGGAAGCCGGGCGGTAGATCCCTTTAACGAAGGGCATCCCACGATCCTCCCTCTGGTCGCCCAGTACGAATACCGGGGTTTGGAGGATTACCAGGGTCAGAGGGTCTACCACATTTTTGCCAAATACGCCACCCGGTTCCGCTCCCCGGGTTCCCTTTCCACTACCACACGTTCCTCCGCCCTTCCCCAGATCGGCACCCTGGTTGAAGCGGTGGGGACCCACGAAGTGGATATCCTCCTTCGTCTATCCGATGGGCTTCCCCTGCTTTCCCGGGACCGGCTGGACGAAACCTTTACCCAGGCGGGGGGAGTTCAACGGCGGTACAAGGGGTTTACCCTTACCTTTGGGGGGGACGCGGTTCCCCTGAACCGAGCCGCCCTGGTCGCTGATATTCGTGGTATTCTGGACAAGGATGGAAGGTCCCAGAAGAGCCCGGCAGGACCGGATACGGGATCGGCACCCGCAGAGCCTGTTACGGGATCGACAGCCCTAGGGGGGACCCCGAGCCCCCCGGTGGAGGGGACGCGAAGCCCAGGGTCAGAGGGGGTAGCGACTTTGAAGGACCTTCCAAAATCGGGGATCGACGTGTCCGAAGTGAACGAGGGGGTACGGCTTACGGTTCCGGATTTGCGGTTTGTGAGCGATTCGGATGAGGTGCTTCCCCAGGAACGGGATCGACTGGACTTGATCGCCCAGGTTCTCCGGGGCGTAGCGGGTAAAACCTTTTTAGTGGAGGGGCATACCGCCTCGGTGGGGAAGGTCCAGGGAGAAATGGAGCTTTCCCAGCGGCGGGCAAAAAAAATCGTGGACGAATTGGTCCGCCGGGGCATTGGAACGGAAAGGTTTTTGTACAAGGGCTGGGGCGGAACCCGTCCCGTGGCGGATAACCAGACCGAAGAGGGACGGGCAAAAAACCGCCGGGTGGAGATAACCATCTTGGAATAACCCAGGAGCCTGTCGGATCGGTGGGTTTTCAATCCCCAAACACTACCCTTGCGCGGAGAGTCGAGGTAACGGTATAGTAACAACTTATGGAAACAATGCGGCGAACAACAACCTGTGGGGCCCTGCGGAGGGCCGACGCGGGAAAAACGGTTATTTTGAATGGATGGGTACACCGAAAGCGGGACCATGGGGGTATTTCGTTTATCAACCTCCGGGACCGGTACGGCTTGACCCAGGTAGTGGTGGACTCGGACGCGTCGGCTACCCTTAAGGCCGTCTCCGAGGAATTACGGAACGAGTACTGTATTGCCGTGGAAGGCCAGGTTCGTTCCCGGCCCGATTCGATGGTAAACCCCGAAATGCCCACGGGGGAAATCGAGGTAGTTGCCCAGGGGCTCGTCATTTTAAGTCGCTGCGAGGTCCTTCCCTTCCAGATTGACGAAGAATCGGACGCGAAGGAGGAGCTTCGGCTCAAGTACCGCTATTTGGACCTCCGGACCGGGGGAATGCAACGGCGTATCAAACTGCGGAACGACGTTACCTTCGCGGTTCGCGAGTGGATGCAGGCCCAGGGTTTCTACGAGATCGAAACCCCCACGTTTATCAAATCCACCCCCGAGGGAGCCCGGGATTATCTGGTCCCTTCCCGGTTGTACCCGGGTAAATTTTACGCCCTCCCCCAGAGCCCCCAGCTGTACAAACAGATCCTGATGGTTTCGGGGTTTGACAAATATTTTCAAATTGCCCGGTGCTACCGGGACGAAGACGCCCGGGGGGACAGACAGCCAGAGTTTACCCAGATCGATATCGAGATGAGCTTTGTGAACCGGGACGATGTCCTAACCATGGTGGAAGGCCTCTTTGGCCACGTGTTTAAAAAGACCATGAACGTCACGCTTCCGGAAAAATTCCGTCGTATCCCCTACGATACGGCCATGGAGCTGTACGGTACCGATAAGCCGGACCTCCGTTTTGCCATGGAGATGCAGGATTTCGGACCCTACGTGGAACGCTGTTCCTTTCAGGCCTTTAAGGATGCCCTATCCAAGGGGGAAGAGGAACGGATCGCCGCGGCGTCCAAGGGGGTTCTCCTGCCCGGCGGGGGTGTTAAAGCCCTGGTGGTTCCCGGCAAGGCGGATTATTCCCGCAAACAAATCGAAGAGCTGGAAGGGGCGGCGAAAATTTACCGGGCTAAGGGGATGGCTTGGATGAAGGTGGTCTCCGGTCCCGATGGGGTCGCTACCTTGGAGGGCGGGGTTTCTAAATTCTTCCTCCCCTCCGCTGACGGCTCTGGGGCCCCCGCGTCCCTCGCTCAGGAGCTTATCCATGGTTTGGGCGCGAAAATTGGGGACCTGATCCTTTTGGTGGCCGACGCGAAACGGAAAATAGCCAACGTGGCCCTGGGGGCGGTTCGGTCGAAGCTGGGAAAGGACCTGGGCCTGACCGATCCGACCCGGTTCGAGTTCGCTTGGATCGTGGATTTTCCCATGTTCGAGTTCAACGAGGAGGAGAACCACTGGGAAGCGGCCCACCACATGTTTACCTGGCCCCAGGAACAGTACCACGCCACCATGGAAACGGACCCCGGTTCGGTTAAGGGGGATCTGTACGATTTGGTGCTCAATGGGTTTGAATTGGCTTCGGGGTCCATCCGGATCCACGACCCGGAACTGCAAAAGAGGGTGTTCAAAATTGTGGGATTTAAGGCCGAGGACGCGGAAAAAAAGTTCGGCTTCCTAACCGAGGCGTTCAAGTACGGGGCTCCTCCCCACGGAGGAATTGCGCCGGGCTTGGATCGTTTGGTTATGCTGATGGCGGGGGAAACGTCGATAAAAGAGGTCATCGCGTTCCCCAAAAACTCCTTCGCCGTAAGTCCCATGGATGACTGCCCCAGCGAGGTGGATCAGAAACAGTTGGACGAACTGCACCTATCCATCCGGTATCCGGAGAAATAAAATCGATGAGGCGGCTCTCCGACTATACCAGCGCCACCACCGCGACGGAATTGTACGCCTTCCTCGCCCAGGCGATAGTCGAAGACCGCCTTACGACCTTTTCCGACCTCCTGGAATACGTTAAGGAGCTACCCCGGGACAACCGCTTGGACGCCGTGTTGCCCCGTTTGTTCAAACTGATCCGTAAATTAAATTGGGGCTTTTTCAGGGATATCGACCCGGCCACTTTCCCCAAGGTGTGGCAGGAGGTGGTAATCCCCGATCGGCTTTATCCCCAGTGCGGTCGTCTTAAAAGAAACCTTACTATTTCCAATGTCTTTGTGGGTATCGTGGACCTCCACGGGTACACCAAATTTTGCGAAAAAAATAAAAACAACCTATCCATGCTCCAATTACTGGATGATATGATTCAGGTGGACGTGGCAAACCTGGCCCGGCAACATAACGTGGTACTCCAGCGGCGCCAGGGGGACGAGATGGTCATGGTGGGCGCCTCGGCCAGCGATGTTCTGGCGGTGACCCTCCTGGTCCTGGATTATTTTTCCAAGCGGCGGACCATCGATATGCCCTCCGATACGGCCCATCGTTCGGGGTATAAAATCATCCTGGAGGAAATGCATATTTCCGCGGGTATCGCGGGGGGAAAAAAGTTTACCCCCTTCATTATAACCCGGGATGGGGACCTTAGCGGTGGGGTCGTCAATACCGCCGCCCGGCTTCAAGGTCGGGCCAACGAGCTTTCGTCCCATCGGTCCATGATCATCGTATCCCGGACGGTGTATACTAGTTTTGTTAACGAAATGAAGGTTAACAAAAGGGGATTCTTCGCCACCACAAGGGTGGATTTTTTTGATTGCGGGTGGATTAATTTTAAGGGTATCAGCGTGGCCCTCCACGAGGTCCTCTATTCAAAGGACCAAATGTACAAATTACAGTACGAAGCCCTGATGGTGGATTTGTACAAGGAAGTGGAAAAGGGCTCCTGGAAGGGAGGGATTTTTGAAGCCCTCATGACCCTTCTGTACCGGGTCTACCGTTCTATGGATCCCTTTAAAATTACCTTATCCCGGGAAGGTAAAAACGAGGTTTTAAAAAATGAAGATATGGCCCACCTGGTAAAAATGACGCTGAACCGTTTTAAAATGGAGCAGGACTACGAAGGGGCGGTGGAAGAGTTGGAAAAAATTGTGGACTATTCCCGAACCATCCCTTCCTTTGATCGTCTCTGTTTGGAATACGCCGAAGGAATTTTAGAATCCTATTCCTGGTTCCGGAGCCTATTCAAGAAAAGATTGGAAAATCGGATCGATGAAAGGGCCCCGACTTTTCTTTCCGCCCAATTTAAAAAGCTCTACGAAGAGGGCCAAAAGGGTGAACGGGTTTACAAACAACTGCGGAAACAGGTGGCCCAGTCCATCTCTCCGTTGGACCTTTCGCTTCTCTGGTCCCAGTCGGTAGACGAGGGGCAGGGAACCGTGGCCGTGAAAATCCATTCGGGGAAACAGTAACCTTAACAAATTCGGATGCGGGTATTTGGGCCCAAAGCCAGACCCGATTCCCGGAGCTCTGGATGCGAAAGCATGATAGCCTGGGATCGGCGGAGGGAAAAAAATTGGGCCTCCGCGGGAAAGAACTCGTCCCGTTTGGCCGAAAGGGTAAAGCGGCCTTCCTGGCCGCACAGAAAGAGCCGCGTCCTGCCGGCCTTGTTTACCATGAACTCCGAAACAACCCGGTAGGGTCCCCGTTCTTCTTTACCGATTGCTCCAGCGGATGTCGGGTCGGGTGTTTTATTCGGTGTTGGTTCCGGTATTTGGCTCAGTTGAGAGAATTTATTCGGTTTACGGAGGACCAGGGCGGTCGTTTTAACCAGATCCTTCCGGAGCCCCGTCCGGCGGGCTAGAGCTTCCACCGTTGCCGGCGGTGTCCAGGTAAAATCGCTGTGGCAGGTTTGGCCCTTCAGCGCCAGGGCGGGGCAGGGGGCATTCCGAAAACAGGGGGCCACCACGGACCAACCGTCGTCGACTAAACGATCCCGGAGTTCCAGCAGGTCCCGACCGGTACTTTCCAAAGCCGGCTCCAAAAGGAGCAAATGGCCCGCAGGAGCGAGCTCCTGGGCCACCGCGTCGATAAACTCCCTTCGCTTTTCTATCCTCGCCCCATCGTCCTTCCACAGCTCGTTTAAAAGATGTCCCAGGACGATGAAATCGAAGGGCCCCCGGGGGATGGCCGAGGTCCCCGCTACCCACCCCGGCACCGGCGTAAGGTCCACCCCCCCCTGTTTGGCCAGGCGTTTCGCGCTTTCCAGGGCCCGCCGGCTGGGGTCGCAGGCGGTCAGGCGGATTCCCCCCTGGCCCGCCCATTGGGCCACGGCTATCCCCGCCGGAGCGGGGCCGGACCCCAGGTCGAGGATTGCACCCACTGGCCCTTCCCCGTACCCCCGGGGAAAGGCCATCCGTAAAAGGCTCTGGACTTGAAAATAGGAAATGGGCCAATAAAAAAGCAGGTACACCCCTAAGCGGCTTTCTTCGTCCATGTAGGAGCGGCCAATCAGACTTCGGTTCCCCGTAAGCCCCCTCTGCAGGGTCAGTAGATCCGCCGCCGCCTTCTCCAGTTCCTCCTGGTCCCAGGGACTTCCGGCGGGTTTGGGTTTTTTTCCCCCTAGGGGACCTAAAATCCGCCGCCATTCGTCCCGCAGGAGGCCTTCCCAGGGGTGTACGGGGGAGCTAGATGGTCTTTTCACGGGCCCACAGTTGTATAAGCTCGATAACGGTTGCCGTGGCGGCGACCATATCGTTTACGGAGGCCCATTCCGTATGGCTATGAAAATTTCGTCCCCCGGCGAAAACGTTGGGGCTGGGAATTCCCATTTCGGTTAATCGGGCCCCGTCGGTTCCCCCACGGATGGGTTTAAGATAGATAGCCACCTTCGCTTTTTCCGCCGCCCGTTGGAGCAGTTCCAGAACCTTTGGATGTTCGTCAATTTTCTTTTTCATGTTGTAATACAACAGTTTTGGTTGTACCCGTACCGAGCCTCCGGGGAATTGGGCTTCCACGGTTTTAGCGAAGGTATCCAAAACAGCCAGGCGCCGCTGGGCTCCTTGGAGATCAAAATCCCGGATGTACACTTCCAGGTAGGCCTTTTCCAAATCCCCCCGGATCTCCATGGGACAATAGTAGCCGTAATACCCATCCGTAGCCTCGGGACTCTCCGATCGGGGGAGCAGGGTCGCGTAGGTGGCCGCCATCAGGAGGGCGTTCGCCAATTTTCCCCGGGCATAGCCGATGTGGATCGGCTTTCCCACAAAGTCGATGTCCGCCTTGTAGGCGTTAAAACATTCCACCTCCAATTCCCCCGCGGGCCCCCCATCCAGGGTATACACCGAGGAGGATTTGACCTTTTCCGAAGGAAAATGGGGCAAGCCCTTGCCCGTTTCCTCGTCGGGGGTAAAGATCACTTCGATGGGCCCCCGCTCAAGCTCCGGGTGGTCGTGCAGGTACTCCAGGGCCCCCATAATTTCGGCGATCCCCGCCTTGTCGTCCGCCCCTAAAAGGGTGGTTCCGTCGCTGTGGACAATATCGTGGCCTAGGCATGTAAGAAGCTCCGAATCCTGGGCCGGGTCCAGGACCCTTCCCTCCGCCAGGGGGATGGTCGAACCATCGTAGTTTTTGGTGATTTGGGGCTTCACATTTTGGCCGGAAACGTCGTTGGAAGTGTCCAGGTGGGCCATAAAACCGATGGTCGGGGCCTCCGTACCCCCCTTGGAGGGGGCAAATCGGGCGACCACGTAACAGTGGTCCGTTAATTCCACGCTTTGGGGCCCCATTTGTTTTAACTCTTCCACCAGGGCCTTCGCCAATTCCCACTGACCGGGGCTGGAGGGGGTTTCCTCGATGTGTCGATCGCTGGTGGTCCAATATTGGACGTATTGGATAAACCGCGGAAGAACGCGATCCCGGATATCCGTATTAATAGTAGTGTTTTGAGTGCTTTTCATGAACCTAGAATAGTATGTTTCAGAGGGTGAGGTAAAGTGCTTGCCCCGGTAAAGGAAACTTGACTATATTAATTTTAATATGAATATACCCAATTATCCCGATTTCGTTCCGATTAGTTTAGACCTAAAAGAAGAAATGCACCCTGCCCTTAGCCTGACCAAGGATGGGGTCTCGGAGTATACGTTTTCTAATTTGTACCTATTTCGTAAACGGTACAACTACCGGATATCCGTAGTACCCGATAAAACCATGGTTATTTCCGGAGAACGGGAGGGTAAAAAATTCTTCATGACCCCCTGCGATATTCCTCCCCGGGAAGTGTTGGACCAGCTATTCGATACCCACGATTATTGGAAGGGGATTTCCGATTCGGTTCTCTGTCCCAACCGGATCCATTTGGAACAGTGGGGTATAGAAGTGGCGGAAGACCGGGATAATTTTGATTACCTGTACCTAAGAACCGATTTAGCGCAGCTTTCGGGGAAAAAATACCATAAAAAACGAAACCTGGTGAACGCGTTCATCAATTCGTACAAATACGAAGAACGCCCCCTGACGGTCGATTTGGTCGGACAGGCCTTAGACGTCTTGGATCGCTGGCGGGAAGAAAAGGGAATCGAAGGGGATTATGTGGCCGCCCGGGAAGCCCTGGAGTTGTTTGAACAGCTGGATATGCAAGGGGCCATGTACTACGTGGAGGATAAACCGGCGGGCTGGTGTTTAGGTGAAAGTCTTGCCAAGGGCCGTATGTTCGCTATCCACTTTGAAAAGGGTTTGGAGGAATACAAGGGAATCTACCAGTTTATAAACCAGGCCTTCGCCGCCGCCCTTCCTCGGCACGTTATCCATATTAACCGGGAACAGGACCTGGGGGACGAAGGTCTGCGGCAAGCGAAAATGACCTACCGCCCCACATCCTTTGTTCGAAAATACGTGGGACACCGTTCGGGTAAACCAATCGCCTTGGACCCCTCCTGCGAATCCTAGGAGCCTGTGGAACCGCATAAACCAGGCTCCTGAGAAGCATCTTGAGCAGTTTGCTGAAATCGCAATTCCTGTAAGGAATTGAGGCTGTCTGGTAACTCTGATAGGTATCAGACAGCCTCAATTGGTTTTTAGAGGGGACTCATATTTAGACGGACAAGTCAGACAAACTGCTAGGCCCTGCTTTTGTTTAAGCCGAAAGCCCCCATTGCCGCAGTTAAAACCCTCGGTGCGGTACCTCTGCTCTCAGTCCCGCGTAACCCGTATTTTCAGCTCCGGGAAAATGCTCGCCTCTGCCCCATCGGTTAACAGGGCTGGCTGAGCAAGACCATAGCGGCCATTTTGCAGGACGTAGCGGAATACCTCCAGGGTATTCGGATTGGCTATCCAATATTCCCGCACACCCTTGGATTCATAGATGAGTTTCTTGTCGCTCTGGTCCCGCATGGCCGTGGTGGGCGACAAAATTTCTATAATAAAGTCCGGCGCACCCCGGATCCCTTCATCAATCAATTTATTCTGATCGCAGACCACCATAATATCCGGCTGGACCACCAGATCGCAATCATCAAGGGACTCATCGGCCTCTGGAAGGAATACATCCAGAGGGGCCAAATAAACCTGGAAAGGCTTGCCTTCGAGAAAATTTTTAATTTGCAAAGCTAAATCGAGAAGCAGTTTCTGATGCAGTCTGCGGGGTGCGGGACTCATCATCACGGGCTCCCCATACCAAAGCTCACAGCGGATATCATCGCCCCAGGTTTTATAATCCTTGTAGGTATAGTGGGGCTTTTCCTTTACCGGATTTGTTCCCGGAATATAATCTGATCCCATAGGGTACCTCCATACAACGGGGGGGAATAAGATTTCTCGCAAACTTATAGCCCTTTAAAGTATAACGGAGAAACTGGCAGGGGACAAGATGGGGACCTATGCCTGCCCGAGGACCTCGATACGGGACCGGTAACGGATACGGCGGTGGCTAGGCCCTTCGTCCCGGGGCCGAACCTACGCGGAACACCGTTCGGGTAAACGGGATTTTGGACGCTAGCGGGACGAGTCCCACAGGCTCCTAGGCGGGGCCAAACCCGTCTTTCCCAAAATCGTACCGTTTTTCCCGTTCCATCAAACTGTAGACGCCCAGGGGGGCGTTTTTTTCCAGGGATGTTCTAAAGGGTTCGGGGTTCAGGGAGTTGTGGGGGAATAGATCCCAATGACAGGGAACCACGTACCGGGCCTGGACAGCCCCCGCAAGCCGGGCTGCATCCCAATGGGAGAGGTTTCCGTACCCCGCGTTGATGCAAACGGCCATGACATCGGGGCCCGTAGCGGAGGAATTCCAGCTTTTTAAGGCCCCCCGGATGCCCGATCCCGTAAGCAGGGGCAGGGTGTCGCACCAGGCCGTATCGCCGGTATTCCAGAAGGTAGCTCCCCCCGCGAAACGGAGCAAGAAACCCACGTGGTTCAGATCGGTCCCATCGGTGGGCAGGGCAAAGGTGGTCCACACGGTAAGGCCACTTTCTCCCAACCCCGCGCGGATCCGCTGAGCCGCCGCCAATACTCCGGGGTTCCTAAAAAAAGTTACCTCTTCTCCCGGATGGAGGGTCCGCAGGCGTTCTAACTGAAACCCCGCGTCCTGGGCTACCCTGAGGGCGTCCCGGCTTCCCGCTACCCGAATCCGGTTGTTTTTAGCCAGCGCTTCTAGGGTTTCGCTGTCCGCGTGGTCGCAGTGGGAATGGGTCAAAAGTACCAGGTCCACGGATAACTCGGAGGGAAGCAAGGGCGGGGGAAATAACCGGCTTTTGGGGGTGGGGCCGCTGGTCTTACCCCGGGTCGCGCAATGGTCGCTGAGATACGGATCGATGGCCACCGTAAACCCATCACTGCCCTTTAGTACAAAGGAATTTTGTCCCAAAAACCAGACGGAAAAGCCGCCCGAGGGAGGAATAGCGTTTTTTATCCGAGTCGCTAGGGAATCCATACCCATAGTGTACGCTAAAAACCGGTATTCCGTCAAAGGTCGGAAACCGAGAACCGGAATAGGGTTCCACGCCCCGGTCCCGTTGGTGGGAGTTCCCGTGCCTGCGCAATCCGCCGTTGACGAAACGGAGGGCCTGTGTAATAACAATGGGGTTGCTATGGAGGGTTTGTGGTAGGTTCTCGTATCGATATGCTTCTGCAGGGACTGCGTCCTGCGGTGCTTATCGGTGGATTTATTAAAAAATTAGATAACCAAAGTTTTAAAGATTTACCGCCCCCCCCCTCGTCCGGGGTTTAAAGGCCTACCGACGGGATGGGGCCTTTGCGTCCCTCAGCGATAACTTGGCGATCAACTTTTTTGAGGTGTATATGATCTCCCTGGGGGGCGGAAATCGGGATGTGGGCCTAATGGCTTCCATCGCCAACCTCCTGGGGTTCCTATCCCTCGCTCCGGGGGTGATGGCCGCCCGATTCCTGGGACACCGAAAACCCATCGTTCTGCTCTTCGGCGGTGGCCTTGGACGGCTTATGTACCTGGCCCTGGCCCTTATTCCGTTTATCTTCCCCCAACCCGCCATGGCGATCCCCGCCATGATCCTTTTTAACGGTATTCGGGTGTTTATGGGCAATTTTAGCAACCCCGCGTGGACCAGTATGACCGCTTCTCTGGTCCCCGAACAGGTCCGGGGTAGTTACTTCGCTTCCCGAAACGCGGCCATCGCGATTACGGGGTCCATCGCGACCCTCAGCGCTGGCTGGATAGTTCTGGAGGGGAATCGATCGTCGGTACACCATCTTTTCGGCTATTCCCTTCTTTTTATCACGGCCTTTATCTTTGGTATGATTTCCACCTGGAATTTTTCCCAGGTTCCAGATATCAAAGCGGATACAAAAAAAACAAGCCCAACGGAACCGGGAAAACAAGAGCTGGGGGGATTTTTTCGAGGACTCCTTCATTATCCCCTTTTTATTGCCTTTTTATCCTTTTCCTTTGTGTGGAATTTCGTACTCCAGGTTTCGGGGCCCTTTTTTAACGTTTACCTGGTCCGTGAATTGGGAGCCTCCTCGGCCATGGTTTGAATGGTTGCCACGTCGGGTAATATTGTTCAAATTTTTGCCCTGCCGTTCTGGGGCGGCATGGTCTACAAACGGGGAGACCTCTGGGTCCTTGTGGTAACCGGCCTCTGTATTCCAGTCCTGCCCATACTCTGGGTTTTTACCCACGCTTCGTGGCAACCCCTTTTGATCAACCTATTAACGGGATTCCTCTGGGCGGGCTTTAACCTGGCTAACTTTAATTTTCTCTTAAAAATGATCCCCGAATCGGACCGCCAGGAAGGGGCGGCTCTGTATCAAGCCCTGGTCCTTCTTTCTACCGTCCTGGGACCCCTGGTAGGAGCGGAGGTGGTGGTCCATTGGGGCTATCGATGGGTTTTTGCCCTATCGGGAATTCTCCGGTACGGAGCTTTTTTCGTGTTTTACCTGCTGGGACTGAGAAAAATCCACGGAATTTCCGGTCCCAGGGATACGAGCGGCACCGCGGACCAGGCTTACCCCTAGCAGTTTGTCGGACTTGTCCGTCTAATCATGAGTCCCCTCAATCCCTTACAGGAGATCCTCTATGGGGGTGCCCGACATTTTTGACCCCTGTTTTCCCTTGCGGAATTCTGGTCAAAGGGGGTATAATGACTTCTGCTATGGAGCACACAATTTTGGTCATCAACCCCGGGTCTACTTCCACAAAAATCGCTGTTTTTAGGGACGAAGAAACGGTGTTTTCCTCCGGTATTTCCCATACGTCAGAAGAGATCGGTCGTTTCGATACGGTGGCGGACCAGCTGGAATTCCGGGAACAGGCGATCATGGATCTGCTTACATCCCACGTGATAGATCTAAAGGCCCTGGATTGTATCGTCGCCCGGGGCGGCCTGGTCCGCCCTCTTCCCCACGGGACGTATCGGGTAAACGATAGGATGAAACAGGACCTTCGAACCGCCTGTTACGGAGGCCACGCTTCCAACCTGGGGGCCCTGATCGCCGACGATATGGCCTCCAAGTTCCAGATTCCCGCGTATATCAGTGACCCCGTGGTGGTGGACGAGTTGGACGATGTGGCCCGCATTACGGGGATAAAATCGATAAAACGGCGGTCCATTTTCCACGCCCTCAACCAACGTTCCGTGGCCCTTCGGTACGCTAAAGTAAAGAACCAACGCTACGAGGACCTAACGCTAATCGTCGCCCACCTGGGTGGCGGAATTACCGTGGGCCTCCATAAGCGGGGACGGGTGGTGGATGTGAACAACGGCCTTGACGGGGAGGGTCCCTTTTCTCCGGAACGCGCTGGAACCATACCCGCGGGCGATCTGGTGGGCCTCTGCTTTTCCGGAACCTATTCGGAACACGAAATTCGGAAATTGTTGACCGGCCACGGAGGCTTGGTAAGCCTTTTGGGAACCAACGATACCCGGGACTTGGAACGATGGATCGCCGAGGGGGACCGGGAGTCGGAATTGGTTTTCCGTTCCCTGGTCTACAACGTGGCTAAATATATCGGTTCTCTGGCGGCGGCCGCGGACGGACGTATCGACGGAATTCTGATTACCGGTGGTATTGCCCATTGGAAGGGCCTAACCGAAGCCCTTACGGCTAAAGTTTCTTGGATAGCCCCGGTAACGGTCTATCCCGGCGAAGGGGAGCTGGAAGCCCTGCGGGACGCGGGACTTCGGGTCCTCCGGGGCGAGGAAATACCGGTAGAATATTAGGGGCCCTCTAAAAACCCATTGTTTTTGGAATGGACCCGATAGCAGGGGGAGGATATTTATGAAAACCATGGAAGAAATGATGGACGCCGCCCGGTCGGTAGCCCGCTCATCCTCGGGTAAGAGAATACGGATCGCCGTGGCGGCGGCCCAGGACGAAGAGGTCCTCCAGGCGGTGGAGGCGGCTCGAAAGGAAGGCTTGGTTAACGCGATTCTGGTTGGGGATACAGCGGCCATAGAAGCCCTCGGACGCCAGGGGGGAATCGATGTATCGAACTATCAAATTATCCACGAGCCTTCTTTAGCGGGGGCCGCGGCTGTGGCGGTGGAGCAGGTCCGCCACGGGGACGCGGCCTTTGTTATGAAGGGCCTTTTGGATACATCCATACTGCTGAAGGCGGTTTTGAATAAAGAAACGGGCTTGAACGCGGGGCGCCTGGTTAGCCATGTGGGGCTGGCTGAGGTCGGCCATTACCATAAACTGCTGTTAATGACCGACGCAGCCATCAACATCGCGCCCACCTTGACCGAAAAGGTCGATATAATTCGGAACGCGGTGGACTGCGCCCACGCTCTGGGTATAGAAACCCCCAAAGTGGCCCTGTTAGCGGCGGTTGAGAAGGTGAACCCCGAAAAAATGCCCTGTACCGCCGACGCGGCTATCCTTACCCAAATGAACCGGCGGGGCCAGATCGCGGGATGCGTGGTCGACGGTCCCCTGGCGTTGGATAACGCGGTTAGCGCCGAATCCGCCCGTATTAAAAAGATTGAGAGCCCCGTGGCGGGGGACGCGGATATTGTGGTAACCCCGGATATAGAGGCGGGTAACATCCTTTACAAGAGCGTTATCGACCTGGGGGGCGCTAAGGGCGCCGGTCTGGTGATGGGCGCCGCCGTTCCGGTGGTTTTAACCAGCCGAGCCGATTCGGCGGAAACGAAATTGGCGTCCATCGCCTTCGCCGTGCTAGTGGCGGCGAATAAAAAGTAGGCGGGAGAAAACGGAAAAATAAAAGGCTTGATTATCCCTGAGTTCCACCCCAATTCGGTATGTTTTAGAGCGGACTCGTAATTTTCCCAAATTTGCGTCATAAGGAGGCCCTATGGCTAAGAAAGGCAAGGTGGTGATCGACCGCGAGATGTGCAAGGGATGTTATCTTTGCGTTCGCGCGTGTCCGACCAAGGTCCTGGAACCGGACCCAGAGCCTAATTCGACGGGAACGTTTCCCGCGTTGGCAAAATTTATGGATAAGTGTATCGCCTGCGGTAATTGTTACCAGGTATGCCCCGATGTGTGCATCGATGTGTACGAACTAGAAGGAGCCGAAGCATGAGCGAAGAAAAACGGCTAATGAAGGGAAACGAGGCCATCGCTGAAGCGGCCATCCGCTCAGGGTGCCGGGCCTATTTTGGGTACCCCATAACCCCCCAGAACGAATTAACCGCCTACATGGCCCGGCATATGATCGACCGGGGCCGGGTGTTTATCCAAGCGGAAAGCGAAGTGGCGGCCATCAACATGGTGTACGGCGCCTCCTCCGCCGGAGCTCGCGCAATGACTAGTTCCAGTAGTCCCGGCGTAAGCTTAAAACAGGAAGGAATTTCCTACGCCGCCGGGGCGGATGTCCCCCTGGTGTTGGCGAACGTCGTCCGGGGCGGTCCCGGGTTGGGGTCCATCGCCCCAGCCCAATCGGACTATTTTCAATCTACCCGGGGGGGCGGCCATGGGGATTACTATACCATCGTTTTAGCCCCCAAAAGCGTACAAGAAGCGGCGGACCTGACGTACCTGGCCTTCGATCTGGCGGATAAATGGCGGATTCCCGTGATCATCCAGGCCGATGGAATGATCGGTCAGATGATGGAGGGGGTAGTCCTTCCGCCGAATCGGGATCTGAAGGACCTGCCCCCGCGAGATTGGACCGTGGGACACATGGCCCAATCCCATAGGGAAACCCGTCACGTTACCTCCCTGGACCTGGTTCCGGAAAATTTGGAAGCCAAGGTTCGCGAGCGGTTTAAACGGTACGAAAAAATTAAAACCCAGGAAGTTCGATACGAGTCCGTGGGGGAGGACGGGGACCTTATCCTGGTCGCCTACGGAACCAGCGCCCGGGTCTGCCTGGGGGCAAAAAAATTAGCCGAAAAGGCGGGGATCAAACTGGGGCTGTTTAGGCCCATATCCCTTTGGCCCTTCCCCGAACGGGCTTTGGCCTCCTTGGCGGACCGGGGAAAACCCATGCTGGTGGTGGAAATGAGTATGGGCCAGATGATCGAGGACGTTAAGCTATCCGTCCTGGGACGGGTGCCGATCCACTTTATCGGTCACTGCGGTGGGGTAATTCCCACGGAAGAAGAAGTCTTCGCGGAAGCGAAGAAGATCCTGGGGAGGTAGGGATGAAAAAACTATTTGGACACCCTGAAAGTCTTAATACGGTGGCTACAAAATACTGCGCCGGATGCGGGCATGGGGTTATTCATCGGATAATCACGGAATTGATCGACGAAATGGGCCTGCGAGAGCGGTCCATCATTACCAACCCCGTAGGTTGCTCCATTTGGGCGGACCTGTACTTTGATTTCGATTCGGTTCAGCCTCCCCACGGCAGAACTCCCGCCGCGGCCACGGGGGTTAAACGGATGCTCCCGGACCATCTGGTCATCTGTTACCAGGGGGACGGGGACCTGGCGGCCATCGGTACGGCGGAAATAATCCACGCGGCCAACCGGGGCGAAAAGTTTACCACCATTTTTGTGAACAACGCTATCTACGGTATGACCGGCGGCCAAATGGCCCCCACCACCCTGGTTGGCCAAAGGGCCACCACCGCTCCCTTGGGTCGGGATCCCATCGGCGCGGGGATGGGGTACCCCATCCGGGTGTTGGAAGTCCTTTCCCAATTGGAAGGTACCCGGTACCTCGCCCGGGGAGCGGTAAACAACGCCGCTAACGTCCGGAAAACCAAAAATTACATCAAGAAGGCCTTCCAAGCCCAGATGGAAGGGATAGGGTTCACCATGGTGGAAATCCTTTCCCAGTGCCCCACCAACTGGGGAATGCAACCGCCCGAATCGGTGGAGTGGCTGGAAAAAAACATGATCCCCTTCTATCCCCTCGGGGAAATTAAAAATGAGCTGGAAGCCCAAGCGGGGGCCGCCGCGGCCCGTTTGAACCCTGGGTTAGACATTCCCGGCGGGTCCGTATCCAAGGGGGCGGCGCGATGACTGAAAAATCTTTTTTTGCCGGGTTCGGCGGCCAGGGGATTATTTCCCTGGGACAAATTTGGGTCTACTGCGCCATGGAAGAGGGTAAAAACGTTACCTTTTTCCCCTTTTACGGGGCGGAAAAACGGGGGGGCATCGCCCGGGCTGGGGTGGTTGTTTCGGACGAGGAAATCGCCAGTCCCCTGGTAACGACCCCCGATTCGGTCCTGGTTATGAACCAGGATTCCCTTTCCCTCTGCGAACAAATTGTCAAACCCCAGGGCCTTATGGTGATTAACTCATCCATCGTTAAAACCGATCCTACGCGAACCGATATCACCGTGGTTCGCCTCGATGCTCAGGATCTGGCGCAGAAAATTGGGGATCCCAAGATCGCTAACATGGTTGCCCTGGGAGCCCTGGCAAAACTTACGGGGGCCATGAAATTGACGGAGGTGGAGAAAATACTTAAGAAGTTTTTCCCCGAAAGCAAGCACAAGTACGTACCCATGAACGTGGAGGCCATAAAGGCCGGTCAAGGGGCCGTGTAAACAGGTTGAACGGTAGGGGCCCCGGTTGGGCCCCTACCATTTTAGCGGGCCTGTGAACGCCCGGTCTACTCCGACAGGAGGGGTTTCGGGGTTGCCCTTTTTACCGTTTATCCTCTACCACCTTCCAAACCCGTTCAACCCGTTTTAAATTATTGTAGGTTTTAAGGATAAGCTTATACTGCCCCGGCTCGGTAAACGTGTAGGGGTCCACCTCGATCATCTCCCCCGCTTTGATGGTAATACGATCCTGTCGGAGGGTTTTAGCCTTAGCTGGATCCAGGTCCATTTTGTAGAAGAGAATTTCAAAAATCCCATCCTTCCCCGTACCGTTGGTCACCGCGTACTGGAGGGCGCTCCCCACGAGGGCGGGAATTTTATCCGTATACAGCACCGGTTCGTTCGTAATGGTAAAGCCGATGGTGGAAACGGGAACCTCCTCGGAGGCCTGGGGACTGGGCTTCCCCGGGCTTACAGAAGAGGGAGGCGGGCTCTGCCCTTTTTGGGGAGCCTGGTCTTTTTGCCCTTGCCGCTGGCCCTGATCCCGCTGAAGGCTCTGTTCCCCCTGGGGCTTCAGGGAATCTTGGCCTTTCTGTGGTTCCTGGGGGCCCTGGTCGGGAATAAACACCCGGGCTCCCAAGATCCGGGGGCCAAAATAACGGTCCTGTACCGGAGAAACGATAACCCCGGTCTTTGGCCCCTCGGAGACCGCGTGGATAATGGAAGATCGATCCAGGATAAGGGCCACATGGCTTGGGGCTCCGCCGACGGTGTCAAAGACTAGCACGTCCCCCGTCGTGGCGGAGGATACATCCACCGGTCGTCCGGTAAACCAAATCTGTTTGGAACTGCGGGGTATCGAAAGCCCCGCCGCTTTTTTGTAGACGTACTGGACAAAACCCGAACAATCAAAGGCCTCCGGGGATTCGGCTCCGTACACGTAGGGAACCCCCAGGTACTTTTTCGCCGTATCCACCAGGGCTTTTCGAATGGAGGCTCCGTTATCCTGGGGGAACAAGAGTCCCCCCACAAGGAGCTGGAAAAGGGCAATTTTTACGATTTTCCCCATGGCCTGTCCCTCCCTTGGTTGTCTATCGGATGACACAGCGGTTTCGGCCCGATTCTTTGGCCCTGTAGAGGGCCTCGTCCGCGCGGGCGATAAGTTCGCGAAAATCCTCCGAAATCGTGCCACCGCTAACACCCCCGCTCACGGTTACGCGAATTTCCGGATGTTGGGGGATCCTGATTTGTTCAACCTTACTCCGTAACCGTTCCGCCGCCATAAGGGCTACCTTTTCGTCCACCCCGGGAAGCAGTACGAGAATTTCCTCGCCCCCGTAGCGGCAAAAAATATCCTCCGACCGAAGGGCTTCCCGGCACACTTGAGCTAGGGCTACCAGTACCGAATCGCCCACCGGATGGCCGTAGTTGTCGTTGATCTGTTTAAAATGATCGATATCGATCATCAACGCCGCAATGGGAAGTTGGCCCTCGCATTCCAAAGAAAGCCGGGAAGCCCGGGCCATAAAGGAGCGACGGGTGGGTAGACCGGTAAGCCAGTCGGTGGCGGCTTCCAGTTCCGAAGCCTTATACCGCAGGGCGTTGTAAAATGCTATGGCCGCTTGTTCGGCAAAGATCATCGCCGAACTTTGCTCTTCCACCCCGTATGCTTCCAGCTCAAGGGAATAAAAATCGAGAAATCCGACGGTACTTTCCCTTCGTAATAGGGGCACCCTCATAAAGGACCGGTAGGGGCCCGTGGAGGGGGTGAGAACCGCGGGAATGTTTAAGGGTTTGTCGGAATTCCGGGGGATGTTCAATTTTATCGGGGAGAGCAGGCGGGGCTGATCAAAGCCCACGGAGGCCAAAACCACCGTTTCGCCGTCGTCCACCGACCGAAGAAGGGCGGCGTCGTAGGGAATCAACCGTTTTGCTTGACGGAGGATATGTTCGGCGGAGGAAGAGGAATCCAGTTCCGAAGCCAAGATCGCCCCCGTGTTTCGCAATTCTTCGGCTTGCAAATACTTACGGCGGTAATACTCCCCCAGCGCCCGGGCTTCCTCAGTTTTTTTGATATGGGAACTCACGTCCACATCCCAACCGACGTACAGCCTCGGTACACCCCCGGCTTCCCGTTCCAGCACCAGGGCCCGATGCTGAATCGTGTGGTACATCCCATCCTTTGCCCTGATTCGGTATTCCCCCTGCCAGGTATCGGAGGCTCCGGTCACCAGGGCGCTGTGGAACTGCTCCACCATGGAATAATCCTGGGGATGGATAAAGCGCATCCAGGAATTTTGCCGCATATCACCGTACAAATAGCCCATTTCCTTCCAAAGCGTATTGGGCATACATACCCCGGTGGTATAATCTTTGATAAAAAGGCCCCCGCCCTTTAATAGGGCGCCTACTTTTTTGTTTTCCAGTAGACGATCCAATAATTCTCCTTCAGCCTTTTCCTGCTCCGCCTTGGAGCTTTGTCGACGTCCATCGGTTTTTACATCTTTCTTTCTATTTTCATTGGCACTGTTTAAAATCATAGTATTATTATACGTTAGATTTGAAATTCGTAAAGGGGAAAATGCGTATCCATATACGGGCAAAGTTGCTTTGGTTTTATATCCTCATCATCATCGCGGTGGTTCTGGTAGATGTGGTATCCCAATTTGTATCCTACGGGGCGGTCCGGGAGTTTGAGGATCGACTTTCCATGTACCACGAAATTCACGGATTGCGCACCAGCTTAAACGCTTATTTTCAACGGATTGATCGGCTCCTCCGGGATGGAACCATTCCAGAAGAATCGGAACTTGAAAAAATCAGGTATACCTGTTTCTATACCCTGGATCAGCTGGCCCCCGCAGGGAATGGGTCCCTCAATTCCTATTTTAATGTGCAGGCCTCTCGACGGGGGTTAGAAGCTCTTTTTGATAAAGTGTCCACCGCCATCGGCCAAAGGATAGCTCAGGACAAGAATTGGTACCTGTCTATGGCCTCCGCCGGACGGATTGCGGGCTACGTGGATCTGTACTTATCCAACCTGCTTTCGGAATCCATGCGGTTAGGTCAGGAGCGGTATCAAAAAATACTCGCCCAAATTCAACGAGTTCGATACCTTACCCTGGGGGGCTTGGCGGTGTTTTTTACCCTTTTTGGGATCGCGGCCCTAGCTTTTTCCGCCGCGGTGGCCGATCCAATCCGCCGCCTGGCCGTTTCGGCGGAAAGGATAGCCCATGGGGATTTGGACGTGGAAGAGGTCCGGGCCGACACGGGAGACGAGGTGGAAATTTTAGCCCGGTCCTTTAATACCATGATTTTGAGCATTAAAAATATGGTAGAGGGGCTAAAGGACAAGGCGGACTTGGAAAGAAAGTTGAGGGAAGAGGAGCGGGCCCTGCGAACCGCCCAATTTATCAGCCTCCAAGATCAAATTCGTCCCCATTTTCTTTTTAACGCCCTCAACACGATAGCTCGAATGGCCCTTTTTGAGGGGGCCCAGGAGACGGAAAAGTTGACCCTTGCCTTAGGCAGGCTTTTCCGATACGCCCTGGGGGCTCCGGAATCCTTGGTCCCCCTTAAGGAAGAGGTTTCGGTGGTGGAAGAGTATTTGCAATTTCAGAAACTCCGGTTTGGGGATCGTCTCTCCTGGTCTATCCGTATCAGCGATTCGGCGGCCCCCTTTCCGGTGCCCCGGTTTACCCTCCAACCCTTTGTAGAAAACGCGGTTCGCCATGGGATTGAACCGAAGGAGGAAGGGGGCACCGTGGAAATCCGGGTATTAAAGCGCCATGAAATGATTTATATAACCGTTCGAGATACGGGAATAGGAATGCCGGAGCTGGGGATAGATGGGCTTGATAGGGGGGATAAGGGGGCGGAGGGTATTGGGATCGCCAACGTACGGAAGCGGTTGGCGTTACGGTACGGAGAGCGGGCCCGATTATCCATAAAAAGTGAGCATGGACGGGGTACCCTGGTGCGAATTTCCCTCCCCTTGGAAATACCGGATTCGGAAACCACCTATGGGGGTTAAAATTTACAAACCATGAAGATTACAATTCTTGTGGCCGACGACGAGGCCCTGGAACGGCGAGCCCTATTCCAAATACTTTCCCAAATCCCAAACCACGAGGTGAAACTGATAGAGGCCGTAAACGGACGTCAGGCGGTCGAACAGGCTCTAAAAGAAAATCCCCAGATTGCCCTTTTGGATATTCGGATGCCCGGGATGAACGGCCTTAGGGCCGCTAAAATTTTAAGGGAAAAGCTCCCTCAGCTCCGGATCGTTTTTATAACCGCCTTTGACGAATTCGATTACGCCCGGGAGGCCATACGACTTGACGTGGACGAATATCTGTTAAAGCCCGCGGCACCCCAGGAAGTACAAAGTACGATCCAGAACCTTATTGAAAAGATTGAGGAGGCACAAACCCAGCAACGGGTTTTGGAAGAAAAAAATGAACAGGAAGAATTGGTCTATTCCTTGTGGGAAAAGGATATGCGACTTCTTCTTTCTCAGGGGTTTGCGGGGAGAAAGGATCGGTTCCCTCTGATGACGAGTCCGCTTCGATCCACGGATTTTTATTACACCGTAATTTTCAGAACCCGAGGAAAATTCCGTAAGGACCCTTCCCTTCGGCGTACCCACCACGGGAAAATCGCCCCCTTGGTGGAAAAATTATACCGGGACGCCCACTGGTACGCCCTCTCGGGGTACGACGAGACGGAAGTCCGGTGCGTTGTCGCGCCCCAGGACCCCATCGACCATTCGGACCCGGAAGGGATTAAACAGCTTACCCTCCACTGCGTGGAAGGCCTTCAATCTTCCCTGGGGACCCGTCTTGTGGCGGGAATTTCCGATTCCTTTCCCTGGGCGGCGGAGGCCCTGCTCCTTTGTGGCGAGAATCGACCCGTCATGGTTTGGATCTCCCCTTCTCTGGAAAACGGGGATGGGGCAAACTTTTCTCCTCCCCCACCGGTAGAGCGGGCCATAGCCTATATAAAGGATCACCTAACCGAGGATCTTTCCTTAACCGATGTGGCCTCCGCGGTGGGGCTCTCTCCTTCCCATGTAAGTCGATTGTTTGGTCGATACGGGGATAGCTCCTTTGTTCATCTTTGCAACCGCCTTCGTATCGAGGCGGCCAAGGGGCTTTTGAAAATGGGAACCTACAGCGTCAAAGAGGTCTGTTCTATGGTCGGGTACCGGGACCAGGGGTATTTTGCCCGGGTTTTTCGTAGGGAAGAGGGGTGTAGTCCCACCGAATTCACCGCAAAATAGGGGATAGCGCAAAATAATCCTACACTTAGCAAAAATTTCATAAGCCCCAGGGCCCGTTCGGTTCTATCCTGTACACGAACCGCCACGGTCGAATCGTTGACTGTGGGCGGAAATTTCAGGAGGAGGTTGTTATGAACCTACGGAAAATAGTAAGCGTCGCGTTGACCCTGGTGGTCGGATCCACCCTCGTGTTCGCGGAGGGCCAAAAAGACAAGGCTGGAAGCGCGGCTCCCGCCAAGGACGTAAAACCCATCGTTATGCGGTTAGCGGAAACCCATCCCGCCGATTATCCCACCACCCTGGGGGATATTCGGTTTGCGGATCTGGTCAAAGAGCGGACCAACGGACGCATTCAGATCGAAGTGTACCCCAGCTCCCAGTTGGGCGAGGAAAAAGCGGTTATCGAGCAGGTCCAATTTGGGGCCATCGATTTTACCCGGGTCAGTATCTCGCCCCTCAGTTCCTTCGTTCCCCTGTTTAACGCCCTTCAGCTTCCCTATCTTTACCGGTCCGACGACCATATGTGGAAGGTTCTGCTAGGACCCATCGGGAAGGAATTGCTCGCGTCCCTGGAACCCTCCGGCTTTATCGGAATTGGTTGGTTTGAACCCGGAGCGCGGAATTTCTACAATTCCAAACGACCGGTGTATAAACCCGAAGACCTGGCGGGGCTTAAAATTCGCGTGCAGGAAAGCGAGCTGATGGTCGGCCTGGTGCAGTCCCTTGGGGCGGTAGCCACCCCGATGCCCTACGGTGAAGTCTACTCGGGTTTGCAGACCGGCGTTATCGACGGCGCGGAGAACAACTGGCCCAGCTACGAATCCACCAGTCACTACGAAGTAGCCAAATACTACACCCTGGACGAACACACCCGGGTCCCCGAAATCATCATCGCTTCCAAAATCTCCATGCAAAAGCTCTCCAAGGAAGACCAGGAACTTATTAAACAGGCGGCCCTGGACGCGATTCCCTATCAGCGTCAGTTGTGGACCGAGCGGGAGAAGACCTCCGAAGCTAAAGTCCGAGCCAGCGGCGCGGTGATTATCCCCGTGGAGGATAAGGGTCCCTGGCAGGCGAAGATGCAGGTCCTGTACGCCAAACAGCCCAACGACGTTCAAGCGTTAATTAAACGGATTAACGAGGTTAAGTAGTTTCTGTCCGCGGGGCGGGTGGCCTGATACGCCTCGTCCCGCGTTTTTTTATGGACGAAAGGATTCCTATGCGTAAATCGGTGGTTTTTCTTTTTAATCTTATTCATATAGTCATGGTCTACCTCGCCCAGGTGTTGATGGTAGCCATGGTGGTGATTATTTTTATCAACGTTATTTTACGGTATGTTTTTAATAGCGGCTGGGTTTGGTCGGAAGAGGTGGCCCTTCTGTTGGCGGTTTGGTTTATTTTTATCGCCATGAGTTTGGGGGTCAAACAGGATTTGCATATCAACATTAATATTATTCCTTCGAAAAAAATACCCCCCGCTCTTGCGCGGGTTTTTACAATTCTGAAAAGTGTTGTCATTTTTATCATTGGTTTCGTTATGTTGACCGATGGGTGGAAACTGGTGGGCTTTACCATGAAGTCCATTTTGCCAGCCACCAAATGGCCCGCGGGGCTGTTGTACGCCGTCCTTCCGGTGGCCTCTATTGTAATGATGTACGAATCCCTGATGGACCTGTTGGGTATCGATACCAGGGATAAAGCGGTGGACGATTTCCTTGCCGGGAAGGGGTCCCTTAAAGACGTAATGGGAGGGTCCCATGATTGATCAAAATATCGCTACTATACTCCTTTTGGGGACCTTTATTGTCCTTTTATTTTTAGAAATCCCCATCACGTTTACGTTGATCCTTTCGTCCATTGTCACGGCCCTCTACCTGAAAATCCCCCTTATGGCGGTGGTCCAACAGATGGTCCAGGGGGTTAAATCCTTTAGTCTTTTGGCTATTCCCTTTTTTATCATCGCCGGAGAAATGATGGGCCAAGGGGGAATATCCCGACGGTTGATCCTTTTTTCCAACCTCATCGTGGGGCGCATCCGCGGGGGCTTAGCCCAGGTAAACTGTCTGGCTAGCATGTTCTTCGGGGGTATATCCGGTTCCGCGGTAGCGGACGTTTCTTCCATCGGAACCATTCTTATCCCCATGATGAAGGAAAAGGGGTACGATGACGATTTTTCTGTTGGAATCACCGTGACCAGCGCTTGTCAGGGGGTCATCATTCCCCCCAGCCACAACATGATTATCTATTCCCTCGCCGCGGGGGGCGTGTCGGTAGGCAGGCTTTTCCTGGGGGGCTTTATTCCGGGCATTATGCTGGGTGTGGCATTAATGATTATCAGCTATATTTTTGCCATAAAAAGAAACTATCCCAAGGAACGACGGTTTACCTTAAAGGAAGCCCTGGTGATTACCAAGGACGCCCTTTTGGGTCTCCTGACGGCGGTCATTATTATGGGCGGGGTTGTTTCTGGGGTGTTTACCGCCACCGAATCGGCGGCCATCGCGGCTGTCTACGCGTTTATTATAACCTTCTTCGTGTACCGGGAAATTCCTCTGCGGGCTTTTAAGGGTATCCTATACAGTTCCTTAAAAACCCTGGCCATGGTTATGGCCCTAATCGCCGCGGCCAGTTCCTTTGGTTGGCTTATGGCGTACCTGCGGATCCCCGCGCTGGCCACCCAGGCCCTGCTTTCTATCTCCCACAACAAGATCATCCTGCTGTTGCTCATTAACCTTCTGCTTCTGCTTCTGGGAATGATCATGGATATGGCGCCCCTGATTTTAATCACCACCCCCATTCTGTACCCGGTGGTAGTTGGGGCTTTAGGGCTGTCGCCGATCCACTTTGGGATCATGTTGATCCTTAACCTAGCCATCGGCCTTACCACGCCACCGGTAGGTTCGGCCCTCTTCGTCGGTTGCGCTATTGGCCGAATTCGGATGGAAAAAGTAGTCAAAACTATGCTTCCCATGTGGCTCGCCATGGTAGCTGTGTTGATGCTGATTACCTTTGTTCCCGAGATTACGATGGTCATTCCGAATCTTTTGATGCCTCAAAAATAAACAACCCAGGTTCCCGCGTTTTTTTACCGCGCAGGAGGCCAAAGGAGCCTGTCGTATACGATCCAACCGGGCTCCTGGCCCCCCCCGTTGACAAACCGTTGCGGGGGGGCTTAAAATGTCAACGATGGCAGAAATAGGACAGAAAGATGCCAACCCTACGTGACGTTGCTCAAGCCTGCGGCGTATCCTCCCGGACCGTATCCCGGGTGATTAACGGCCAGGCGTACGTAAGGGAAGAAAAGCGCCGGCAAATTCTTGACGCCGCCGAACGGATGGGGTACCGGCCCAACGCGAGCGCCCGATCCCTTCGATCGGGTAAAACGTGGACCGTTGGCATCGTGGCTAACTCCGTGTCCAGCGACACAACCCTACAACGGATCGAGGTAATTTCCCGGCTGTTTAACGCCGCGGGGTTTAGCATCCTAACCCAATTTGCCGAAACCGACGAAATGGAAGCGGTGGCCGTCGGCGCCCTCGTTCCCCGTTGCGACGGCCTGGTGGTGTTTACCAACCTCCGCGTCTCCTCGTCTCCTGTTTTGGATTCCCTGGCCCTGCGAAACTACCCCTTTATCCTCGTCGATCCTCCCCATTCGGTTCCCTACCCCTCGGTTCGAATTAACCGAAGTTCCGGCTATCGACAGGCGGTCCGGTATTTAATCCACCGGGGGCGACGAAAGGTTGCCCTGGTCATCGAGGAATTTCGGTCCAGCGAAAGGATCGAAGGATTCCGGGAAGGTCTACTGGAGGAACACGTAGAATTTTCGGAGAACCGGATCTATAAAACCACCAAGGGTTTTGAGGGGGGACAAAAAGCGGCCGAATGGGTGGCCCAGGGTTACGGGGCTTCACGAATCGATGGCCTTATCTGCCACAACGATAAAATGGCCCTGGGCCTTCTGGGGGCTCTCCTGGACCGGGGAATTCGAATTCCCCGGGATTTGGCTCTGATTGGTTTCGACGATGATGCCTTTAGCGCCTATCTTCGGCCTGCTCTGACAACTATTGCTCAGGGCGGAGAGGATGTGGGGGCCTATATTTTTCAGCAATTGTACCGGCACATAGAATACGGTAATCCCGTGGAAAGCAGAACCTTTGATACGGGACTAATAATACGTTCATCAACCTAAGGAGGATGAAAATGGCGAACGCGGATATGGGCCTGATCGGCCTGGCGGTAATGGGCGAAAATTTGGTGCTCAACATGGAAAGCAAGGGGTTTACCGTGGCGGTGTACAACCGTACGGTTTCCAAGGTGGACGACTTTGTTAAGGGCCGTGGGGCGGGGAAAAAAATTGTACCTTGCCATAGTTTTTCTGATCTGGCGGGAGCGTTAAAAAAGCCCCGAAAGGTCATGATCATGGTAAAGGCCGGACAGGCGGTGGACGACACGATCAACGCGCTCCTGGAGGTTTTTGAAAAGGGGGACATCATCATAGACGGGGGGAACTCCAACTATCAGGATACCATGCGCCGCACCGCCTACGTGGAATCCAAGGGACTTCTGTACATCGGTACCGGGGTTTCTGGAGGGGAGGAGGGCGCCCTGCTGGGACCGTCGCTCATGCCCGGCGGTTCCCCCGCCGCGTGGCCCATCGTTAAGCCCATCCTGCAGTCCATCGCCGCCAAAGTGGACGGTAACGTTCCCTGTTGTGACTGGGTCGGCGAAAATGGGGCGGGCCATTTTGTAAAAATGGTCCATAACGGCATTGAATACGGGGATATGCAGTTGATCGCCGAAACGTACCATATCATGAAATCCGCCCTGGGGCTTTCGTACGACCAGATGCGGGATATCTTTGACCAGTGGAACCAGGGGGAACTGAATAGCTACCTGATCGAAATTACCCGGGATATTTTGGGAACCCGGGATCAGGATGGGACACCCCTGGCGGAAAAAATTCTGGATACGGCGGGGCAGAAGGGAACGGGGAAATGGACCGGAATTTCCGCTTTGGAATTCGGTGTTCCCCTTACTCTTATCGCCGAAGCGGTTTTTGCCCGTTGTTTGTCCGCCTTTAAGGACGAGCGGATTCGGGCTTCCGTGATTTTTCCTGCCCCGGTTATGCAAAAGCCCCAGGACGAAAGGGCGTTTATCAACGATTTGAAAGAGGCCCTGTACGGAGCCAAAATAGTGTCCTACGCCCAGGGGTACCTTTTAATGCGGGAAGCGGCCAAGGAATACGGCTGGAAACTCAACTACGGCGGTATCGCCCTGATGTGGCGGGGGGGGTGCATCATCCGAAGCGCCTTTTTAGGGAAAATAAAAGAGGCCTTTGATAAGAAGGCGGACCTAGAAAACCTTCTGCTGGATCCCTTTTTTAGTTCGGTCATTCAAAAGGCCCTTCCGTCTTGGCGGCGGGTCGTGGCTGTGGCTATTCAAAACGGCATCCCCGCTCCCGCGTTAACCAGTGCCCTCACCTACTTTGACGGCTACCGGAGCGAACGGTTACCGGCTAACCTTTTGCAGGCCCAGCGGGATTATTTTGGCGCCCACACCTACGAACGCATAGACCACCCGCGGGGTGAATTTTTCCACACCAACTGGACCGGCCGCGGCGGTTCCACCAGCGCTTCGACCTATACGGTGTAATTAAGGAAGCTGTCCCGTAACTTACTAAGTTACGGGACAGCCTCATTTGTTTTTACACAACCTAATAAGGAGTTTTAAGCATGAGTGAATTACGTATTCCCCCGGCGACGGGTACGACCCACGATCTTTTAGCCCTAGGGGCCCTGGTAACCCGGCTGGATCCGGGGATTATTCCCTTCTCGGAAGCGGATCGATACGACCTGTACGTTTCCGGGGGCGAGTACAACGTGGCTGCTAACCTGTCCCTTTGTTTCGGTCTTCGTACCTCCATAGCCAGCGCCATGGTAGACTACCCTATCGGGAAGAGAATAGAAAACGCGGTTCGGCGTGCTGGGGTTAGCCCCTACTACGTTCGATTTAAACACGACGGCGTCCGGGGCCCCAACATGGCCACCGTATGGAGCGACCAGGGACAGGGAGTCCGAGCTCCGGTGGTGTTCTACAATCGATCCAACGAGGCGGCGGGTTACCTAAAACCGGGCAGTTTCGATTGGGACGCTATTTTTTCCAAGGGGGTCCGGTGGTTCCATTCGGGGGGAATCTTCTCGGCCCTCTCGGATACCACCCCGGCGTTGGTCATCGAGGCCATGAAGGCCGCAAAAAAGGCGGGGGCCGTCGTGTCCTTCGATTTAAACTATCGGGCTAAGCTGTGGGCGGTAGCCGCGGCGGCCAAGGGCCTCTCGGCGGACCAGGCGGCCCAACAGGCATCCTCGACCCTGCGGGAAATCGTGACCCACGTGGATGTCCTGGTGGGCAACGAGGAGGACCTGCAGAAGGGCCTGGGCTTAAGGGGACCCGAAGTGGAATCCAAAAGCAAACTCGACCCTAGCGCCTTCTTTGGTATGATGGAAAGCGTTTTGAAGGATTTTCCGAACATCAAGGCCGTGGCGACCACCCTGCGGGAGGTCCATTCAACCAACCGGCATTCCTGGGGCGCCGTCCTCTACCTGGACGGGAAAAACTATATATCCCCCACCTGCGACCTGGACGTGTACGACCGCGTTGGCGGGGGAGACGGTTTCGCGGCGGGGTTGTTCTACGGTCTTTTGACCGGCGCCTCCCCCGAACAGGCCCTGCGGCTCGGTTGGGCCCATGGCGCTTTGCTGACCACCACGCCGGGGGACACCACCATGGTGAGTTTGGATCAGGTGGAAGCCTTCGCCAAAGGGGGCTCTGCCCGAATCCAGCGTTAAATTTGAGTTTCCGGCGGAAATAGCGTATATTTACCATGGAAGGTTTATAACCCTCCGGAGGGTATGTATATGGCCGTTGACACGATCGGCGCGGAACTTGGGCCCATTGGCCTTACCGTGGCTCCACCGGAAACCGAAAACACCCGCTTGGATAGGCAAGCCGATGCCGGGGGGGAAGAGAGTTCTATCCCCGCCCAGGCACCGTTACCGTCCTATCAGGGGTCTAAGGTTGACCAATCGGCGTAGGGCGTTACAGAATATGTTCTAGGAAACGGCGGGTCCGCTCTTCCTTGGGGTTCGTAAAGAACTCCTCCGGGGGAGCGGTTTCAATTATCTGACCTTGATCCATAAAGATGACCCGGTTCGCCGCGGCGCGGGCAAAGCCCATTTCATGGGATACCACCAACATGGTCATCCCTTCCTGTGCCAAAGCGGTCATTACGTCCAAGACCTCTTTGATCATTTCTGGATCCAGAGCGCTGGTGGGTTCGTCAAACAGCATCACCTTGGGGTTCATAGCCAGGGCCCGGGCGATGGCTACCCGCTGTTGCTGGCCCCCGGAAAGCTGATCCGGGTAGGCTCCCACTTTGTCCGACAGGCCAACCTTTTCGAGTAGCCGTCGAGCCTGTTCCTGGGCCTCCGTGGTGGAGACCCTTTTAACCGTCGTCGGGGCCAGGGTGATGTTTTGAACCACCGATAGGTGGGGAAACAGGTTGAAACTTTGGAAAACCATCCCCACTTCTTCCCGAATTTGCCGGATATCCGCCTTCTCGTCGGTGACGCTTTCGCCGTCTATCATGATGGAACCACCATCCAGGCGTTCAAGCCGGTTGATGCTCCGGAGGAGGGTGCTTTTCCCCGATCCCGATGGACCGATGATTAGGACCACTTCTCCCTTTTTGACTTCCAAATCCACGCCCCGCAGGGCTTCGACCTTCCCGAAACTTTTACGGGCGCCGCGAATGCTAATGAATGGTTCCACGATGTTTTAACCTTTCTTCCATAAGAGCTACTAGACGGGAGAAAAATAGGGTCATGATCAAATAGATCAGCGCGATGACCGTATAACTTTCAAAGTACCGAAAAGAGGTGGACGCGTATTCCCGTCCCCGACGGAGCAAATCCGACACCGCCAGAATGGATACCAGGGAAGAATCCTTTAAAAGGGCGATAAACTCGTTCCCTATGGGGGGCAGAATGACTTTTACCGTCTGGGGTAGGATAACCTTCCGCATGGCCTGTCCCCGGGATAATCCCAGCGCCAGGGCCGCTTCCATCTGTCCCTTATGGATAGACTGGATCCCCGCCCTAAAAATTTCCGCCATGTACGCGCCGTAGCAGATGGACATGGCTAAAATGGCGGCCATGGGCCCACTTAGTTTAACCCATTGTCCCAAGGCGTAGTAAATATAAAAGAGCTGAACCAGCAACGGAATTCCCCGGATGACTTCCACGTACACCGTAGCGATCCGATTTATAATCGTAACCCGAGAAATTCGACCGAGGCCCGCAAAAAGTCCCAAAAAGAGGGCAAACACAATGGACGATAGGGTAACTCCAAAGGTTACCGCCAGACCGTCGGGGACAAATTCAATAATCCTTTGATAGGGATCGGGTGAAAAAATCCAAAGGCCCAGGATAACGGCGATGGCGCCAAAAAAGGAAATATTCCACGCCGATAGGGCTCCCTTTTCCCCCTTTTGGGGGATCAGGGTACCATCGGTGATGTTTATGTTCGGGGATAGAGGCGCTTCCTGGTCCTCCTCTGTCCCCTTCTTTTTTCCAAGAATCATACTACTGGAGCCACTTCTTCGCGATTTGATCCAGGGTTCCGTTGGCCTTTATTTTTCGAAGTCCATCGTTGATTAGATTGAGAGTCTTGGTATCACCCTTCTTTACCGCTATTCCGAGCCATTCGTCGGTAAAGGGCTTACCCACTATTTTTAGCTTGTCCTTAAACTTAGGATTTTGAAGGGCGAAGTTGGCCGCGATGGGGTTATCCGCCACCACCCCTTCGATTCTGCCGTTGGCCAGATCCTCAAAGGCTAGGCCGATTTCGTCGTAGGTAGCCAACTCGACCCCCTTGACCTTACCAATTTCTATAGCTCCGGTGGTTCCGATCTGGGCGCCCACTTTTTTACCCACCATTTGAGAAAGCTGGGAAACCCCGTCCAGTCCCTTCTGTACCACCAAAATCTGGCCCGCGTTAACGTAGGGGTCCGAAAAATCCATGGTTTGTTTCCGTTCGTCGGTGATGGTTACGGATGAACAGATGGCGTTGTAGGATCCCGCGGCAAGGCCTGCGAAAATGCCGTCCCAGGCGGTGTTTCGAATCTCCACGTCAAAGAGCGCGGCCTGGGCAATAGCCTTTACCATATCCGGACCAAAGCCCACGATGTTTTTGTTTTCATCCACGTATTCCATGGGGGGCCACGTCGCGTCCGCCGCGATGATCAATTTAACCTTTCCGGTAGCGGAAGCCTTGTCCGCCTGGGGCGAAGCGAAAAGGGCAGTGGAAAAAATCATAGCAAGGGCCATGATTCCGAAAAGGGACATTACACGTCGAATCGACATAGATGACCTCCTGGAGAAAAAAACTTAATCCTATAGTAAACGCTTATACATATTATGTCAATTTATTGTATATTTATACAGGGTCGTAACCTTAAGGGTAAAACCTTGCCCATAGTATCGATAACCGTTACACTAAGGCGGTGGTTTGGTTATTACGGTTAATTTTCCTGAGGAGGGGCCATGCAATTTAAATCTACCCGTTCGGCGGAAAAGCCGGTTTCATTTAAGGAAGCGGTACTTCGGTGTTTACCCAAGGACGGGGGGTTGTACGTTCCTACTTCGATCGTCGATCTGCGGCAATTCTTTTTATACATGGATGGGGATACCAGCTATCCCGAATTGGTAGCCACGGTGGTTCCACCCCTGTTTCAGGGGGAGCTCAACCCCTTCTCTGCCACCCGGGTCGCCGAAAGCGCCTTTGACTTTGAACCCCAGCTACAAAGGGTCGATGAGGGGCTTTCGGTTCTCCATTTGTACAACGGTCCTACGGGGGTTTTTAAGGACTTTGGAATCGCGTTTTTAGCGGCGGTGATGGAGGAACTTTTAAAAAGCGGAGGCCGAGCCATGACCCTCACCGCCACCATGGGGGATACGGGGGCCAGCGTGGCCCACGCGTTTGCCGGGCGTCGGGGCATCACGTCGGTGATCCTCTATCCCTCGGGCCCCATACGGGGGTTGGATCCTAAAACCTTTGTTCCCTCCGGGGGGAATATCCTTCCCATACAGATCGACGGGAACTTTGACGACTGCCAGCGCCTTATCCGGGACGCCTTTGATGACCGGGCCTTTACAGAACGGTACTCTTTAACCAGCGCCAACGCCATTAACATTGGACGCTTGTTGCCCCAATCGTTTTATTTTTTATACGCCTTTATCAAAATAAAAAAGGAACTGTCGGGGGATTTGTTTTTTAGTATTCCCTCGGGAAATTTTGGGAATCTTATCGCCGCGTTGTACGCCTGGAAGTTCGGTTTGCCGGTGAATGGCTTTGTGGCGGCCATGAACGCCAACGACGCTTTTGGTAACTACCTTCGGGGAAAGTCCTTTACCCCCCATGCGCCGATTATGACGATCTCCCATTCCATGGACGTGGGAAACCCGGCTAACTACGAGCGTCTATCCGCCTTTTATAACGAATCCCCCGCGGTTATGCGAAACATGGTGTTCCCGGAAAAGGTAAGCGACACCCAAACCCTAGAGGCTATGGAGCGGGCGTGGAAGCGCTATGGTCTTATGCTGGATCCCCACAGCGCGGTGGGGTTTGCGGCGGCGGAACGGGCTCTCCAGGGTGATATGGAGGGGGGCCACGTGGTTACCCTGGCCACAGGACATCCGGCTAAGTACCCCGACCTGGTCAAACGGGTTACGGGTCGGGAACCGGAAACCAACGACCCCCTGGTGGCCCTCCGAAAAGAAAGTTCCCCCGTGGCGGTTATCCCTCCCAGGATCGATGCCCTGGAAGCGGCCATCGCTGGGGCCTGCTGAGACTATCTTTTTATTTTTCCATCCGCCGACCGGTAGGGGTTGCGGAGATTTTTACGATAACTTTGATACGCCGCACTGCTTTCGTAGTAGCCCTGCAGGCCCTTGTAGGAAGAGGATTCATCACAGCGGTACAGTTCCAAAAGTCGGGGGAAGAGGGCGGAGCCCATAATTTCCTCGGATTTTCGTAACGGAAGTCGGGGTATCGCCGCAGGAAGCATGTGGTTCCGGACCAAAAATCGTACGTCGGTGATAAGAGCGTTGGGAAATCCCAGGCGTTCTAAAAACTTAACGGCCGCTAGGGCTCCCAGTTCAGCGTGTTTGTCAAAACGGTGGGCTCCGTCGGAGGAGGAAAGGGGTTTACCCACATCGTGGAGGAGAAGGGCTAGAGACAGGGTGAAATCCAGGGTTTTACGGTACTGAAACGTTTCCAGGGTATGGGCCCAGGCGTTCCCTTCGGGGTGGAACTCCTTGGAATGGTCCACATCGTCCAATTGGGCTAATTCGGGCCAAAAGCGGTCGATGAAGCCCAGGGCCTTAAGAAGGGCAAACCCCGCTTCCGGGTGGGTGGAAGACAGAAGCGTCGTGAGCAGGGTCCGTTGGGTTTCCGGTTCCGGGGGCGTTTCCTGTGTAAGTTGTCCCAAAACGCCCCGCAGGGTCGTCAAATCCGGAAGGGGGGCCCCATAACGAGCCAGGAGCACCGCGGCGGCCATGAGGGCTCCGAATCGGTCGGCCCCTTGGAACAAACCTTCCCACCAGGGGGCCGGCGGCGGGAAAGCTTCGGCTTTCTTCCCCCGCCATAAAAAACGGATAAGGGGATAGATCCCCTGGGGGTCCCGGAACCGTTGGGTTTTCCAATCGAAGGTGAGGGTAAAGGAGGTGTAGGGTACCAGGGGGAGGGTCCGGAGGTCCCGGCAGTAAAAAAAAATCGTTCGGGGATTCCCTCTGGCTTCGGCTGTTGGGATTTCGTAATCCAGCGCCGCGTCGGCCACGGAGGGTCCGGGAAATCGAAGTTTTTCGAACAGCCTTGCTAGGTCCGTCAGATCCCCATCGGTGTAGACAAAAGCGAACGGCAGGGCTGGAAGACGAAAATAACGATCCAAGGCGGAAAGGTAGATCAATTCCGCCTGGAATCCCGCGTCTAGGAGCCCTTGAAAAATCTCGGTCATCGAACCTTCCCGCTCTTCTCCTCCCTATCTTGGCCTACCTCAAGGAATTCTAAGAACTGGGCAAGACGGTACCCCGAGGCGTTTTCCGCTTCCCGGAATTTTTCCACCCCCTGGGCGATGGTTTCTAGACGTTGGAACCAGCGGGGAAGGTTTATTTTAGAAGGATGGGGTGTTACGGAGTGGCTTGGGTGGGTCGAGGTTTCGACCTTAGGATTTCCTTTGCCCATTTTTTTACCCGGACTGGCCACAGAAGGAATGGCTTCTTGGAAAGCCTCGTCCCCTTCGATGGCCGCGATCAGAGAGCCAAATAGAATAGTCTCGTCCAACCGCTCTTTTAGGAACCACTGGATTCCATTGTACAGGTTTACCCCCAGGTAGGACCGTATATCGTTGGCCGTTAAAAGTTCTTCGGCTAAGGCCCGGGTCAGGGGCCCCCGTTTTAAAACTTCCGCCGAACGGGGTCGCGTTCGCGCGATGAGCAGTTTGAACAGCTCCACGATCCGGTAACTTTCGTCCGCCGGTAAGCCCGCGCTGTGGTAACTTTCCCGTAATTTACGATCCAAGCACCAGTGGTCTATCAGCCGGCGGGCATCCTCCCCCGTAGCGGCGTCCCCGATGATGGGCCGCAGAAGGGAAAGCACGGCGTACCCCGCCACGTACGCCGCAGTATAGGGGTCCGAGGCCAGCCGGTTCGCCGCCATGTTTATGTACTGACGACTGCGATTTCCCAAGGACGGGGCCGGTTTTTTGGCGTATTCTGATAGGTGGATGAGCCGTTGGATAGATTGGGCGAAATTTTCCCAAATCTGGTCTGGTCTGAGGGCTTCGTAGGCCCTGTCCCGGTCAAAGGAATCGTAGGCCCCTGACGCTCCATCCAGGTATTCCGTGGCGATACGGATAAACCGGATCACCGGTTCCCGTAGGGTTTCGATAAAGGGGGCCGCCTTGGGCGGCTTCGCCGAGGGCGGGGGCGCAAAGAAGGCTTTAATAGCGTTGAAATAGGAGGGTTTTGCCACTTCCAGGAAGGCTGAATAGAGGTCCCGCAAGAAAAGGTCCTGGAACGCCGCGTGGAGGTCTACCACACCCCGTCCGGCGAGTTCGGAGCAAAGCCGAGCCCAGCGGCCGTGGTCCGTATCGGCCACCTCGTGGATATCCAGGAAAATCTGGGACTGATACCCGTTCAGCGAAACAAAGAGCCCCTGTTCGCTCAGTTCTTTGCTGGATCGAATGTACCAAAGATCGGACCGCTGTTCCCTAAGGAGGGCAAAGTGTTTTTCGTCCGGGGAAAGCTGGAGAGCCTCCGCCAGGGACCGTCGGATGGATCGTTTATCCCCTAGGGGGCCCTTGACAGCGGAACTGCTGGAAACACGGATCCAGCCGGCTCCAGCCTGGTAGCTGTTGTTGTACAAAACCAGGGCTCGTTCGTCCTGGAATTTGTTAGTATAGGCGAATATATTTTCGTTTACCGAACCGTCGGCGGCAAAGACGTCAAACAGGGCAAAATCATCGCTTCCCGCAAAAAGACGGCGCCGCTTTAAGAGGGGGAATATTTCCCGCTCATGCCGGTCTATCAAATGCTGGTCGGGGACCTCCTCCCGGTAGGCCCGGCGGTACTCCATCCCATACTTTTCCTCGAACCCCTCGATTTGTCCGTGCCCGAACATGGGGAGGCCGGGCATGGTGGCCATGAGGGTACAAACTCCAAAGTACTTGTCCCCCTTGCCGAATTGGGCGACCGCCGTATCCTCGTCGGGGTTGTTCATAAAATTGACGAACCGTTGAAGAATTTGGGGGTCGAATTCGATGGTGTTTTTGATGGTGGCCCGGTATTTCGCGTTTTCTTCCATTTTAAGCATGTTCATGAACGCCGAGTTGTACACCCGGTGCATCCCCAGGGTACGGACAAAGTAGCCCTCCATCATCCAAAACGCCTCGGCTAACAGGAGGGTATCCGGCGCCTCGACGGCACAGCGGTCCACCACTTCCCGCCAAAATTCGTTGGGTATCCGGCGGTTAAATTCCTCCGTTGTCAAACCGTGTTCCGCCCGGCTGGCTATATCTCCGCCCCTGCCGGGTTCGGGGTACCACAGCCGTTGTATGTGTTTCTTCGCCAAGGTCATGGCGGCGTCGAACCGGACGATGGGGAATTGCTTGCAAACCCCCACAATGGTCCGTATAACCGCTTCCCTAGCTTCGGGGTTGAGGAAATCGATTTGGGCTGTATCGTTCCAGGGCATGGAAGTTCCATCGTTTCCGTGGTAAATGTACCGAGTCTCTCCGGTATTAAAATCTACCCGCTTGAACACCACCGCCGCGTCGCTCCGGTCGTAGTAGTGGTCCTCGATATAGATGCCCACCCCGGCTTGGGGTGAAAGGTTTTCGCCGTTAAAGGTATAGGTCGGGAACGGCGGTTGGCCCAGTTGTAAAAACCGGTCCGGGTGTTCCATCATCCACCGGGAATCGATACCCGTATGGTTGGGTACCATGTCGGACCCCAGCCGAATTCCCCGCCATTCACAGCGGAACCGCAGATTTTCCAGGGCCTGCCAACCCCCTAGTTCGTTGGCGATATCGTAGTCGTAGAGGCTGTACGCACTGGCCGCCGCTTCCGGGTTGCCGCATCGACGTTTAATTTCTTTACTCGCGTGGCTCCGCTCCCATAACCCGATAAGCCAGAGCCCCGTAAAACCCCGGCGGGCTAACTCGTCCAACTCCTCATCGGGGATCTGATCCAGCCGTTCAATGGGCCGACCGTACTTGTTCGTCAGCTGGTACAGCCATACCAGGGTGCTTTTGGCCATCAAAACTGTCCGGGGCATCCAATCCTGGTCGGGACTAAACCGTTCGTATTCGTGTTCCAACTCGTTGTACACGTAGGTCCTGGTGGGTCCGGGGCCAAAGAAAACGGGCTTTTCCTCTTCCTTTACCACATCGAGGCTCGTAAGAAGCCGGATCAAGTATTTCCCAATCAGGAGGCCCCATTTCCGTCGGATATAGTCTAACTGGCCCGTCAGGGAATAGGGTTCCGCCACCGCGGGGGCGCGAAGCATGTCCCAAAGATTTTCATGGTCCGGTCCGAAGGGGGGAAGGTCCGCAAAATGGTGTTGCAGTTCCACCACCACGTCGTCGTAGAGGGTGTCGGATCGGAGGACTTCCTCGTCAAAGAGGAATTTAAAGGGTTCAAAGGCGGGATTTTTATTCGCCAAGGACAGGAGCATGAGTTCCTCAAGGGCTAGGGCTCGGCATGGTTCCCCATCCTCGGTGCTATTTAAGTAATTTTGAACCCTTTGGGTTCCCCGGTAGACCGAAAGGGGGGGGAATTGTTCCACAAAGGCGCTTAGCAGGGTATTAACCTTTTCCGCCCCAAAACGCCGATCCAGCCGTTCCAAGGCCGTATCGAAGGCCCGCGGTTCTATTTGTTCCCGGTACAGGGCCGCCACGTAGTGTAGAATTTCGTCGATCAGGCCCATGGCGTTGAGCCTCCCCGCTTTGATATACCGTTCCTGGTGTACCTCGGGGTTGATTTTCCGGTTTAACCGTTGCGCGAACTCCCGGACCGCGTGGAAATCCGCGAATACCACGTTACCCCGGAGGGCAAACAGGGCATCCTGAAGCTCGAACTCGTCCCGTACCTTTTTAAGAACGTGGAACTCCATTCGAGCTTTTCGCGTATCGGCCCTCAATGAAGGGTTTCTATCCCCCAGGGTGGTTAATCTAATACCAAAATATTCCATTACCGGTTCCTTTTTTGCGCACCCAGTTCGCACAGTTCCTGGGCGGCGCTGATAAATTGTTTATCCTCCGCAATTTCGTCGATCGGCGCGGGTAGTCGATAGGTCCAATTAAAATCGTTGACGCTTCCCGGCACGTTTACCCGTTCGGAGGCCGGATCGTCGGCGTACCAACGGTCGGAAAGGTGCAGTAAATCCTGGATTTGAAATACCCGTAACCGGGAACGAGCCATGGCTACCTTTTTCAGTATAATACGGGCGGTTTCGCTCGTATAGTGATCCGAAAGGGAAGGTTCTCCGATAAAGGCTCGGAAGGCATCCCGATCGGCTTCCCGTTCCCACCATTCCCGAATGGTGGAGCTATCGTGGACCGCCGCGGTGCATACGGTCTGTTCGCCGTATTCCTCCAGGGGAATGTAGGGTTCCCCGTTTTGGCCCCAACGGCGGGCCCAACGGACCACCCGCAGACCCAGGATTCCCAGTTCTTCTAGCACCCGGGGTACGCAGTCCGGAACCGCCCCCAGATCCTCCGCGCAGGCTAACATTTCCGTACTGGACCGGAGAACCGACAGGAGCCTTCTTCCCTGGTCCTCCCAGAGATCCTCCGAGGATCTTCTCTTTTCGGTGATCAGGGCTTCCAGATCCCGCCGTTCCTTTTCCGACAGGGTGGGAAAGGCCCGGGTATCCCAGTAGGACCAGGAGGGGACAAATTTTTCCGCCTCGAACTCCAACAGGACCCGATCCCTCCAGGCCCGCTGTAAGTATTGAGAAATCGCGGGATGGATATTCAAGGCCTGAATATCCCGCTCTCCCTTGATACAATCCTTAAAAAGCCACAATTCCTCCGACCCGATGCGGTCCAAAGCCTGGTCGAATACCCGGTGGGCTTCTTCTTGGACAGCCTTTTCCCCATCGTTCCCCCGGCCCAGGTCTGAAGAGCGGAGGGCGTTGTAAACCTCCGCCGTGGGGATGTGGGGTTGGGAGAGCCAGCGGATACGCCCAGAATCGAAGCCCAGGGCTTCTAATTCGCTCCGGCTTATGGAAAGGGAGGGTATAAAACGGCCGAGCACCGCGGAGGTATCGTTTTTAGAAACCGCCCAAATTCGAAAAAACCCTAGGACGTGGTCGATGCGGTACGCGCCGTAGTAACGATCCGCCAAAGCTAGCCGATTGCGCCACCAGGAATAATTATCCCTTCCCAGGGCTTCCCAATCGTAAATAGGAAACTGCCAATTTTGCCCCAGGGGACTGAACATATCCGGCGGCGCCCCCGCGGCTAAATCCCTGCGGAAATATTCCGGATGGGCCCACACGTCGCAGGAATCCTCGTTCATCAGGATCGGTAAGTCCCCCTTGAGGACGATTCCCCGTTGGGCCAGGTAGGTTGCCGCTTGGGTAAACTGACGGTCCGCCACCGATTGGATCCACACCCAAAAAAGATGCTCCTCCCGGTATTGGGGCTTTTCCCAAAGCTTGGTCATATCCTTGGCCCTGGGTTCCTGAAAGGTCTTCCATTCCTTCCAATGCTTACCCTTATTTTCGTCTTTCAAACGTCGGTAAACCGCGTATTCCCGAACCCAGGGGTTCTTTTCTATCCATTGGGCCAAGGGTTTCCCTGCCTCCGCCTGGTCCAGGATCGATTGCTTGTGTTGATTGAAAATTTCACGGAGCAGGGCCATTTTAGCGGTGAGGATAGGCCCGTAGGAAAATCGATCCAGAGCCTCAAATTGGGCCCCTAACTCCCGCAATTTCCGTTCCTGTCCCTTCGCTTCCGGCAGATCTCCAATGCGTATATACAGGGGATGGAGACCAAAGGCCGTCAAAGCGCTGTAGGGGGAACTTTGAAAGGCCGAATCGTTGACCGGCAGTAGTTGTATTAAACCTACCCCGATACGGTTACAAAGATCCCCCAGTTCCATCAGGTCGGGAAATTCTCCCACCCCGATACTCTTTCTACTTCGAAGGGCCCCCAGGGGAGTTACAAGGCCGATAGTTCGATCCATGGCGTGGGCAGTTTTCATTGGATACTCCTACCAAGAGTATAGGATAATTTAACCGGTTTTCCAATGCCAAATCGTTTTAGATAAATCGGAAGAGAAGGGATTTTTTCGATCAAAATCCGGAAGCCATTCGTCGCCGATCACCAACTCCTGGTAAAAACCATCCTCGATATCCAACTCTTCAAGCCAGGTTTGAACTTGATCGAATTCCCTGGGCTCGATAAACCGTTCCGGTAGCGGCGCGGGGACGCTTTTTTTGATGGGCGTATACTGGGTCATCACCGAAAGAAGGGCCCGGCCCGAGGCCTGTTCGGCGAACCAACGGAGGACCCGATAGGTGGAGTCCAGGTTATCCGGTAGAACCAGATGCCGAATCACCACCCCCGAAAGCAAAACCCGGGGATCCCCGTCCCTCTGTTCACGGTACTGCCCTTCCGTGGCGTGGCGGCTAAAGCCGTAGGTCAGGGGCTTAAGGTCCATCATTTTTAAGATTGCCGCTGTGGCGGTTTCCGGGTAATCCGGGGCGCCAAAAAGACGCTTCGAAAGCCCGCTGTCCAGGGTTTTTAAGTCCGGTAGGTATACGTCCAGGTAGGGAGCCCCCAGCTCCACGGCCTGGACGCTTTCGTAGGCCGAAGAATTCCAAAGGGTGGGTATGCATAACCCCTGTTCCCGGGCTCCTTGGATACCGAGGGCTAGAGCTGGGAGGGCGTGGCTTCCCGTGACCAGGTTGATATTTTCGGCCCCCGCGGACTGCAGGGCCAAACAGATATCGATAAATTCCTGGATCCCCACGGCACGGCCCATACGTTCCTGGGAAATCTGATAATTTTGACAGAACGAACAGCGGAGCGTACAACCGGTTATAAAAATCGTCCCCGATCCTCCCAGTCCCGTGATCGGCGGTTCTTCGCCCCGGTGTATGGACGCCAGTGCGATCCGTAGATCCGCCGTTTCCCCGCAGAAACCCCGCTCCCCCGCCAACCGATCGACTCGGCAATTCCGGGGACAGAGGGTACAATCTTGGTAGGAGGAATACAGGTTCCCTGGGGTTGGCTTTTCCATTACCCTAACCATAACACGGTACACACCCCTTGGCCAACGGTCCCTTGGGGGTGGAGCCCCGCTCTGGGGATGGTTTAACCGTCCTGGAGTACCCCCTCAAAGACCACCTGGCCGTCGATTTCAACGGAAGCGCTCCCCTGGTGTTCCCAAAAAGTATGGTCCCCATCGCTGTAACGGGCCCCGGAGGCGGATAGGGCCCTGGGTAATCGAAAAAGACGGCCATCGTCGAGCCAGAGGAGGACCCAATCGGCCTTGAGGTCGTAGGCCAGCACCAGTTTTTGTCCCCCCGGGGCTACGAAAATAAAGGATGGCAAACGGTATCGCTCCGCCGGGAGGTAGACCGGTTTTACGCTGGACGATAGACCCCCCGCGGGCCACTCCTTCAGGGCGACGAAGTTCGAACCGGAAAACTGGGCTTCAAAACGGGATTCCTTGATCCCGTTAGGGTCGCCGACCTGCCAGATTACCAAAAAAAATTGGGGTGACCGGGATACGATACGGCCCTCCACCACGACATTTCGGTTTCCCTCTCCCTCGGATAGGCGGACCCAGGTGGTCCCCACCGAAAGATGGGAACCGGGAAAGTCGCGGTTGACGTACTCCCCCACAAATTCAGCCGGTCCTCCGCTGTAGGCGGATGAGGCCAGGGCAAGGAACAATACCGTACCGTAAACCAAGGATAAACCGTTCATTTTAAGGAACCGTAGCAGGGGACACCTCCTGGGGACCCCCTTCTTAGGGACCCCCCTCCCGAAATTTAAATCCGACCCATAGGACCCTTGACCTTATTGTAAATAACTTGTATAGTCGTTTCTAGAGTGAGAGAACTTAAAAACGTCGCTGTTACCTTTTCTATCGTCACCTTCCCTTCGCAGTTTTTGGATTTTGCCTCTCCACGGCCACTCCCCAAGAAAACCGACTCGGATGCTATTGTTTTCGTGAAAAGAAGCCTTCGTTCAATCCGTCTCTCCGCTCGGCCCCGATTGCACGGCCCTCAGGCCCTGTACGCACCGGGAAAGCGCTTATCCTGGATAGGCGGAAACTGAAAGACCTGGAAATCCCAGGCAAAGGAAGGCCCCCTATGGCCAAGAAACTCTATGTCGGCAATCTTTCGTACAATACTTACGAAGACAGCCTCCGCAACCTTTTTTCCAGCTACGGCAACGTGGAATCCGTAAAAATCATCACTGACCGGGACACCGGTTATTCCAAGGGCTTCGGCTTTGTGGAAATGGGTACCGACGAGGAAGCCCAGGCGGCTATTACCGCCACCAATGGTTTTGAATTCGACGGCCGCCGTCTTAAGGTGAACGAAGCGATGGATAAACCGCGTCGCGATCGGGACAATGGCGGCGGTTACGGCCGCTGGTAGTCCGAAGGTACTTCAACGAAGGTTGAGCAACCTACACCCTAACAAAGAGGGGGAGGTACTCATCCTTCTTTTTCAACGGCGTTTTATACTCCCGGTTCCAAATCTTTTTCCATAATGAACTTACGGTATGGTGGGTGTAAAATAGCCGTTCCCGGTACACTTTCCCTAGTCCCTCGCGGATCTTCTCCTCCGGTACTCCCGCCATAACCGCGTGCACGACGGTTCGTTTTTTACCCCAGTGTATGCGAAATTCCTTCTGATAATTGTGATACATCACGTAACACATAAGTCGAGCCAGGCCGTTGGCCACGTTGCGGACAAAACATACCGATTCCCGATGGTAGGCCGCTAGATCCTTTCGGAACTCCCGATCCATGTAATTGACCGGAAATAATTCATTGGAGATATTCCGAGGAGCCTTTGATGAGTAGGTTTTATGGGTAAAGGTCCCGTCCTGCATGGCTTCTCTAAGGACGGCAATTAATTGCAGAGCCCGAGGATACACCCGGTGCTCATCGGTCCTAAACTCAAGGGACGGAAGGGTTGTCCGATTCCATAGGGTCGGCATGAGTTCCAACAGTTCGGTAAAAGCCTTCAACAGGGTCTGCCGCGGAGGCTTAAACGTGTGTTCGATCTTCTCCCGTTGGACCTTCTGCGCATCGGTCATCCGGCCTTTTCTCCGCAGGGTGGCGTGGGTAAATCCATACAGGAATTGGGAATCCGTTCCCACGAGGATGTTGATGTTGTTGGGATGGTATTGGGAGCCGTCAAAGGATTCAAAGCCGTCAGCGGTGAGGCCGCCGGTCAACGTCAGGGTACTCAAGCAGTCGACATGAAAGAGCAGGCTGTTTCGGCTGAGGCGTTCGAGCCGATTTTGGGCGCTGGCGACGGAGCAGTGCTGGTGTTTGGCCATGGCGCTGAGGCTCTCGCCACAGGATACCGCTCGATGAAACTCCTGGTAAGATAAGGTTTTCTTGGTGTAGTAGTCCAGAAGAAAGATCCGTTCGGTGAAGGTTCTTCCGCAGGCCTTGCACTTAAAGCGATCAAGGGTCCCCGCCACGAGGGTCGTGTAGGAGTTATAGTAGCGGAAGGGGGCTATGTGGGCCTTTTTCACCGCCTCTGGGTGGTGGAACTCGCACTGTGGGTTAGGGCAAAAGGGTGGATTATCCATAGATACCTCCACCCCAACTACGCCTTTATCCTGCGAAATGCTTTAATACTTCAACGAAGGTTGAGCAAATAAAACATGAAACGCTATAGAAACGGTAGAATCAAGGAAGTCCTTCTAGTAATGGGGCTAAAAACTACCAATGCTCAACCTTCGTTGAAGTACCCTCAGACCTCCACCCCAATGTCTTTTCTGTAACCCATTCCTTCAAAGTGTATACCATCCATGGCCGCATACGCCCGTTTGCGAGCTTCGGAAACATCGGGGCCCCATGCAGATACGGATAAGACGCGGCCTCCGGAAGTTCGAAGAATACCCCCCTCCGTAGCCCCCTTACCCAGGGCACACGAAAGAGCATCGGCATCCAAAGTGGCTCCGGCCACAAAAAGCTGGGCCCCTCCCGGATTTTCTGGGCTCTTAAATAAAGACGGATTCACCGCGATAGGATCTCCTTTTCGGTAGGGGCCGGGATACCCTTGTGCCACCGCCACCGGAGCACACTGGACGCCGCTTTTCCACCGAAGGGGATAGTGATCCAAGTGACTCTGGTTTATGGCTTGGCAGATTTCCGCAAAATCATCTTCCATAAGGGGAAGAACCGCTTGGGTTTCCGGATCTCCGAGGCGAACGTTATATTCTAAGAGGTAACAGCGCCCTTGATGAACCATGAGGCCAAAAAAGATAAAACCTCGGTAGTCAAAGCCCTCATTCTGGATACCCCGTAGGGTCGGTTCTAGAATGGCGGTCTGAAAATCCTCCATATCGGTGGGGGAAAAATCTTCCACCGGAGCGATGGCTCCCATTCCACCAGTATTGGGTCCTTGGGATCCATCAAAACGACGTTTATGATCCCTGGCGGGTATGAAGGGTGCGATTGTTTTTTTTCCACGAGGTCCGATCGAGACTGCCGCAAGGATTGAAATTTCTTTCCCAGAAATAAAATCTTCCAAAATTACGGTTTTTCCCGCATCGCCTAGGTTTTGATTTCTCATAAAGGATTCGAGTGCTTCCTCAGCTTCCCCAGCATTCTGAGCTATCACCACACCCTTACCGGCCGCGAGGCCATCGGCTTTAATGACTAAAGGAACCGCATGTGTCGAGGGGGTGGAAAAATGGGTCTTAGCAAGGTTTAAAGCTTCGTCGTAGGTATGGACCGTTCTGCTGTTTGCGGATCGTACTCCGTATTTTCCCATGAAATCCTTGGCGTATGCTTTACTAGCCTCTAGTCGTGCTGCCGCTTTAGTGGGACCAATAATAGCTAAACCGGCTTCCCGAAAACGGTCTACAATGCCTTCGGCCAAGGGCGCTTCGGGACCTACCACGGTTATATCTATACCTTCACTTTTAGCGAAGTTAATTAAGAATATCTGAGCTTCCGTTTCCGCAGGATCTCCTGGGAGGGCAATATTGCGGCAACGCCGCTCAAGAGCGGTACCCCCATTACCCGGCGCTACATACACCCGTTCGCAATGGACGCTCTGGGCCAATTTCCACGCCAGGGCATGTTCTCGTCCTCCCGAACCAATAACTAGGAATTTCATCTCTTTTTCCTTTTTTTAGTTCAACGAAGGTTGAGCAACAACCCCTTATGCCGCCACCTGTAGCCCTTTAAGTCCATGTATAAACGTTCCTATGGGGTTCAAAGGGTGATGTGCTCAACCTTCGTTGAAGTACTAATGCCTAAAATGACGTAATCCGGTAAACACCATGGCGATCCCATGCCGGTTGCAAGCCTCTATGGATTCCTTGTCCCGTATTGATCCCCCAGGCTGGATAATACTGCGGATTCCCGAGCGGGCGGCCACTTCTACCACATCGGAGAAGGGGAAAAAGGCGTCCGACGCAAGCACCCGTGGGCCTTCTCCATCGTTCAATATCGGTAATCTATCTTCTTTTGCCGCTTTGATATTGAGAATTGCCCGTTCTAAGGCCTGTTCTGCAGCCCATATACGGTTGGTCTGGCCGCCCCCGATGCCGATAGCCGATCGGTGTTTTACGACCACGATGGCGTTGGATTTTACGTACGTAACCACCCGAAGGCCAAAAAGTAGGTCTTCCAAATCCTCGGCCGGGGGAACGGTACGGGTGACTACCTCCCATTTTTCAAGGAGTTTCTGATCCGTCGTTTGAACCAGCAGTCCCCCATCGACGCCGATGTACTCCATAGTTCCTTTCGGTGGGAGGGTTTCTTTTAAAAGCCGGAGGTTCTTTTTCTTCTTCAAAATTTCCAACGCCGGAGGGCTAAAACTGGGAGCCACGATGATTTCAAGGAATAATTCTCCGAGCTTCCCCGCGGTCGCTTCGTCCACCTCCGTGTTACACGCCACAATGCCTCCGAATATCGATACGGGATCGCAGGCGTAGGCCCGATTGTAGGCCTCCAAGAGGTTTGATCCCAACGCGACTCCGCAGGGGGTATTGTGTTTTACCGCCACACAACAAATGGACTCGTTCTCCGTCGTCCTCTTGGTTCCGGCTCCCACCAGGCTCCGAGCTTCCTCGGCTCCCAACGCTTCTATACCCCAGAGGGGGAAGCCAAAGGCCGCTACGGTTTTCCAGGCCAGGTCGAGGTCTCGGATGTTGTTGTAGCTCAATTCTTTACCCTGCAGTTGCTCCATGGCTCCCAGGGCACCTGGGCTATCCGTGTGGAGGTAGAGAACCGCCGATTGATGCCCGTTTTCTCCGTACCGGAGTTCCTGTTTCTTGGCCAGGCTTAAGGGATAATAGGAGGGGAAATCATCCTCCAGCAGGTATCGAGAAATGGCGGCATCGTAGGCCGAGGTAAGGTTGAAAACCTTACCCGCCAGGTATTTTCGCCAATCCCTACGCCCCCGGTTTTCCTGTTCTTTTCCGATTTCTGTCTTACGGCCCCTTTTTTCTTCGCTTGCTTTTAATTGTTCCATTACTAAGGGATAGTCGGTGGGGTCGGTGAGGACGATCACGTCCTGATAGTTCTTTGCCGCTGAACGGAGCATGGTTGGGCCACCGATATCGATAAACTCGATAGTCTGGTCGAGGTAAAGTCCCGCTTGAACCTTTTCGAAAAAGGGATACAGGTTGACGCACACCAGGTCGATGGGTTCAAGCCCCAGGGCGTGGAGGGTTTCCATGTGGGAAGCCTCGTCCCGCCGAGCCAAAAGCCCCGCGTGAATCGCCGGATGGAGGGTTTTCACCCGCCCGTCAAGGCATTCGGGGAAACCGGTTACCGCTGAAACGTCGGTCACTGGCAGTCCCTGTTCAACCAGGTATTTGGCCGTTCCTCCGGTGGAAAGAATTTCCCAAAGCGAGTCCGTAAGAAAACGAGCTAATTCAAGAATTCCCGATTTATCATACACGCTGATCAAGGCCCGCCTCTTCATCTAACCATCTCCTTTACTATCATCACCACTCCCTCCACGAGAGCCTTATGTTCTTCCTCATGAATGCGATCGGCCAGAGTTTCCACCGTATCACGGGGCAAGACCGGTACCCGCCGTTGAAGAAGGATTGGTCCCGTATCGGTACCCCGATCAACCAGGTGTACCGTACACCCCGATTCTTTGTCTCCGTTATTTAAAACCGCCCGGTGAACCCGATCTCCGTACATGAGCGCTCCCCCATATTTTGGAAGCAGGGAAGGATGAATGTTGATAATTCGGTTCTCGTAGGTCTCCAAGATCCTTCCCCTAAGGATGGATAGGAAACCCGCTAACACTATAAGGTGCACCCCCCGATTTTGACATTCCTGTAAAATTCGATCCGAAAGATCCTCCTGTCGCTCTTCCTTGGAAAGCCGACGGTTGGGAAGCAGGAGAATCGCCGGTTTCCCGGCCCCTTCAGCACGGACCAACCCATAGGCACCTTGCCGATCGCTTATTACCACCTCGATGTGGGCATCAGCGAGTTCTCCCGATGCTTCAGCATTCAACAGGGCCTGAAGGTTTGTACCGTTTCCAGAAATAAGGACACCGATCTTGATGGGGGGCTTATGATCGAACAAGGACGACCTCGCCAAGTCCAGGATTTTTACCACTGGGATTTTGCTTCCCCGCGCTCGCTATATAGGGATCAACCCGGCCTATTATCCAGGATGGAAACCCTTGGGCATCGAGAAACTCGACCGCCCGTGGGGCGTCCTCGGGATCTAACGCAAGCACCATGCCTATTCCCATATTGAAGGTATTAAACAATTTTTTTTGTAGTTCCCCATCCCTTTCTTGGCCCAGGCTCTGGGCTATTCGGCTGAAAATTGGCGGTCGAGGCCAGGAGTCCTCAAAAATGGTGGCCCTATGGGGTTCAGCAAACATACGGGGGATGTTTTCATAAAATCCCCCTCCGGTGATGTGGGCCATCCCCTTTATGGGAACCTGTTCCAAAAGACGGAGGATAGGCCGTACGTAGAGGCGGGTGGGTTCCAACAATGCCAGCCCCATAGGCATCCCCCCAAAATCCTCATTTAAATCGGGAATGAGTTTTCGTATCAAGCTGAACCCGTTGGAATGGGGACCCGAGGAGGCGATTCCTACCAACAAGTCCCCGTTTTTAATGGTTTTCCCGTCTATAATATTTTTCCGGTCCACGATCCCCACGGCGAAGCCCGCGATATCGTATTTCCCCCGGTCGTAGAAGCCCGGCATTTCAGCTGTTTCGCCACCCAAAAGGACGCAGTCCGTCTCGTTACAGCCCACGGCGACGCCTTTGACCATGTCCGCCGCCACAGAGGCGTCTAGTTTCCCGCAGGCCAGATAATCTAAGAAAAAAAGAGGCCGAGCGCCGTGGCAGAGAATATCGTTGACGCACATGGCCACACAATCGATGCCCACGGTATCGTATTTTCGCATTTTAAAGGCGATATCGAGCTTGGTGCCCACCCCGTCGGTTCCCGAGACCAGCACCGGGTCCTCCATCCCTTGGCCCGCGGAAATCAGCTCCTTGAGGGAAAACATTCCCGCGAAACTGCCGATTTCGTTGATTACCGCCCGGCGCAAGCTTCCCTGCTTAACCGTCCCCGCAGCTAGGTCCCGGTACTTTTCAACGGCCCGGTACCCCTCTTCTATATCCACGCCCGCTTGTTTATAGTCCATATTTCCCCTTTTTTAGTTCAACGAAGGTTGAGCATAGGATTTATTAGGCCCCACCGCTGGGTGTAAACCCAATTTTATTCCCCTTTTATAGCGTCTTGGGATTCATTTGCTCAACCTTCGTTGAAGTACCTTCACCCTATTCCGAGTTCTCGGGGATCTCCATGTGAACCGGGACCGGGTACTCCCCCGTAAAGCACCCAAGACAGTATCCTCCCACCCCGTCTAGGGCTTCGATAAGCCCTTCCTTTGATATGAAAGCTAGGCTGTCGGCTCCAATGGCCTTACAAATTTCTTCCACACTGCTTTCGTTTCCGATCAGTTCCCGTCGGTGGGGCGTGTCAATGCCGAAGTAGCAGGGGTACCGTACGGGGGGGGAGCATACCCGAAAGTGGACCTCCTGGGCCCCCGCTTCCCGAAGGAGCATCACCAAGCGTCGGCTCGTGGTTCCCCGAACGATGGAATCGTCGATGATCACCACCCGTTTCCCCTGGACTTCACTGCGGACCACGTTGAGCTTTACCGACACGGCCCGTTCCCGCAGTTCCTGACTGGGGGCGATGAAGGTCCGGCCTACGTATTTACTTTTCACTATTCCCAGGCCAAAGGGCGTTCCCGTAGCCCGACCGTACCCAATGGCCGCTGGGACCCCCGAATCGGGAACCCCAATCACCAGGTCCGCCGGGACGGCCGATTCCCGGCCCAGCTTTTCCCCCGCCCGGATTCGGGAAAGGTACACGTCCACCCTGTCTATGGCACTGTCGGGGCGGGCGAAGTAGATATACTCGAAGGCGCATACCGAGCGGCGGGTTTTTTCCCCAAAGTTAAAGGATAAAACTCCGTGGCTATCGATCATCACAATTTCCCCGGGTTCCACATCCCGGACGAATTGGCCCCCCACCGCGTCGATGGCGCAAGATTCGCTGGCCAGTACCCACCCGCCATCGATGGACCCTAGACAGAGGGGCCTAATCCCATGGGGGTCCCGGGCCCCGACTAGGGTGTTTTCGGTCATCACCACCAGGGCGTAGGAACCTTTGATGAATTGGATCGTATCGGTCAAGGCCTTTTCAAGGCCCTTTTTGTAGTTCTTGGCGATCAGGTTGATGATCACCTCGCTATCGCTGGAGGATACAAAGCCCACACCCGAATCTTCCAGCAGTTCCCGGATCACGTCGGCGTTGGTCAGATTCCCGTTGTGGGCCACCGCGATGGATCCTAGTTTAAACCGGCTGACGAAGGGTTGGGCGTTTTCTAGGGTACTGGAACCTGCGGTGGAATAGCGAACGTGACCGATGGCCAGGGAACCCTGGATCTTTGCCAGGGTAGCTGGATCAAACACCTCTCCCACCAAGCCCATCCCTTTGTACGCTTCGATGGCTCCGCCCTTTGCCGTGGCGATCCCGGCGCTTTCCTGTCCCCGATGTTGGAGCGCGAAGAGTCCGTAGTATACCAGGGGGGCTACATTGCGGTTCGTATCCTCCGTGAACACCCCGAAGACCCCGCACGCATCTCTCAATTTATCGTCCCCCGGTCTAGCGTCCCCGGGTTTATCAAGCTGATATTCCACAAATCCTCCGTCCACTAGAGCCTATCCGTCTATACCCCAATCCGGTTGAGAATTTCCACGTAGGCCTCTTTCACATTCCCCAGATCCCGGCGAAATCGGTCTTTATCGAGTTTCTCGTTGGTTTTGGCATCCCAGAATCGGCAGGTGTCTGGGGATATTTCGTCGGCTAAAACAAGGTTGCCGCCGTTGGTTCTGCCGAATTCGAGTTTAAAATCGATAAGCTTAATTCCCCGATCAAGGAAGAAGTCCCGCAATATTTCGTTGATTTTTCCCGTGAGTCTATAAATTTCCTCGATTTCCTGGAACGTCGAGATCCCTATGGCCACAGCGTGGTAATCGTTGATCAATGGGTCCCCCAGTTCGTCGTTTTTATAGGAGAGTTCAAAAACCGTCGTTTTAAGCGGCCTTCCCTCGGCAAGTCCCAGTCGTTTGGCCATGGAACCGGCGGCCACGTTCCGGACGATCACCTCTAGCGGTACGATGCGGACCCGTTGGCAGAGCATATCTCGATCGTTGAGTCGTTGTACAAAGTGGGTGGGAACTCCCTGGGATGTTAAAAGCTCAAAGAGACCCGAGGCGATTCGATTGTTGAGAATTCCCTTATCCTCGATTTGTCCTTTCTTTTCCCCGTTAAAGGCCGTAGCGTCGTCCTTATAATGGATAATCACCAAATCCGGATCGTCGGTGGCGTATACTTTTTTTGCTTTCCCCTCGTATTCTTGAGCCTTTTGGATGACGTTCTTCGGGTCCTTCATAATTCCACTCCTTGCGCGTTTTCTTTTGCGAAATCCGCCTTCATATTGATTCTGAAGGTGGAAACCTTCTCTTTTAACTCCGGATAAGAAAGGGAAAGGATTTGACAGGCTAAATAAGCGGCGTTGGAGGCGTTATCGATTCCCACGGTGGCTACGGGAATTTGCTTGGGCATTTGAACTATGGAAAGCAGGGCGTCCAGGCCCCCAAGCCCCCCGGATGTGAGGGGTACGCCAATCACCGGCAGGGTCGTCATGCTGGCGATGACCCCTGGCAGGTGGGCCGCCAAACCCGCACCGGCGATGATCACCTCGACCCCCTCTTTTTCCAATTCCTTAATTTTTTGGGCAAGCAATTCCGGCACCCTATGGGCGGAAAGTACGTGGGAAGAAAAGGGTACACCGAACTGTCTGAGTACATCGGCGGCTTTTTTCATGGTAACGGTATCGGAAGAAGAACCGAAAATGATGGCGACACGCACAGGCAGAGCCTCCCCTTCGGGAAAATAGCGGAACAACGGTCCATCGTTCCGCGGACGTACGCCGCTCGGCCCTATGAAAATACTTTATCAGCCCATAGTCGGACTATTTACGGTTGTCCGGTAGAAACGCCCCATCCGTATCATGGGGTATATATGGGCCGAAGGCTATACTGTCGATGGGCTACCCTAGCATATAAGTGGATTAAGAACAAGGGACCCCAACAATTTGACAGACCTTACAAACATAGTATAGTTAAACTAGTTCAACGAAGCTTGAGCAAGTACCGGTTGCACCCAAGCAATGGGGTGGGTAGTTCCCGATTCCCGCGTTATTTAGCGCTAAAAGGTTTTTTTGCTCAGCCTTCGTTGAAGTACCTAAGGAGTATACTATGGAAACAGATACCTTTTTTGTGCTTGGTATGGGCAATATTGGCCGTATTCTGGTCACTCGACTTAAAATTGCGGGAGTATCTTCTAAACGGATAATGGTTTACGATACCGATACAAAACGACTCGATGCGGCCGTTGAGGAGTTCGGAGTCCAACCCGTAACCCCGAACGATGACGCCCTGTATGGAGTCGATGTTTGGCTATTGGCTCCTCCACCCAAGGTTATCCCGGACTTTCTTCGACAAGTAGCCCCACGGATTACGTCCAAACAGGTGGTGGTTTCTTTCGCCGCAGCTCTACCGCTAGAAAAATTACAAACCCTTATACCTGGTATCCCCTTGGTACGAATTTTACCCAACGCACCATCATTAATTGGTAAAGGGATGAATCCGGTTACATGGGGGGCGATGGTAACTCCTAAGGCAAAGGAAGAGGTGCAATTTGTTTTGAAGGCCCTTGGGCAGAGTCTTGAGACCCCGGATGGTCGCATGAATTGGTGTGTAGGCCTGACGGGCGCCATGATGCGTTCGTTGTTACCGGTCCTAGAGGGGATGATCCAAGGGGGACTCGAAGCTGGGTTTACCGGAATAGAGGCCCGCCGCTTATCGGCCCAGGCTATGCTCGGTACGGCAGCGCTCCTTCTAGAAACAGACTTATCCATTGACGCGCTTAAAGCTTTGACGCCCATGCAAACCCTCGATGAAGCTGCTCTTGCTCGAGTTATTCTGGATGCTGTCCGATCTTGCTATGAAAAAACCGAGGTTAACCAAAAGAAACTACTGGAGATGACCGGCTTGTAAGGGCTGGGTTCGTTAGTTTAACGAAGGTTGAGCAAGTACCGATTCTACCCTAGTAATGGAGTAAGGTATTCCAAGGTTCCCTATTTTATAGCGGCCCCAGGTCCTTTTGCTCAACCTTCGTTGAAGTACCTATGTGCTACCTCTGCCGTATTACCACGAGCCGCCGTTCCTCCTCCAAAAAGGGGACCGGCGTTTCTATGACTTCCCAGGACCCCACGAGGTCTTTAATGGGGGTCATCTCTTCTTGGATTTTTTCACTCCGGGCTTTGTACGCGGCCAGGACGCCCTGGGGCGTTAGGAGCCGAAAGAGGGCTTTTATCATGGCCGGTTCCAGGGGGCGAAAGGCCCGGAACGTTACTAGACCAAAGCGATCCTGCGGTGCCTTTTCAACCTCCGCCTGTTCGACTTCCACGTTCTTTAGCCCTAACACGGCGATGGTGTTCCGCAGAAAACCGACCCGCCGTCCCATCCGCTCGATGAGGGTAAAGGGGTGGTTCTTTAGGACGATGGCCAGGGGAATCCCGGGGAGGCCGGCCCCAGAACCCGCGTCGGCGATGTCTAGAGGAGCCCCTACTGCCCCTAGTTCCTTCAGGAGCCCTGTCAGGGGGCCTAGGGGGGCCAGGGAATCCAGGATGTGCTTGACCACGAGCTCCTGGTGATCCGCCGCGCCTACCAAGCCGTAAGCGGCGTTGAACAATTCAATTTCCCCAATATAACCTTGGAGTTTGGCGGCGATTTCTTCGCGAGCCTGTCCCGCGAGCAGGTCCCTCGCCGAATCGTCCTTCTCGGCGAGGATATCGAGTCCCTGTTCCAGCAGGGTATCCAGAGGTCCCTCCATCTACCGTTGGCCGTTCTTCTCTTTCATCTTTTTAAGCGCTTCGGCGAAGGGGTTGTACATGGTCCCATCGTCATCCGTGTCGCTACGGAAGGCCGCCGGCTGTCCTGAGCGAGTTTGCCCCGGTCGAGTTTGCCCCGACCCCGCTTGTCCTGGCCGAGGCGCGCTTCGTTGGTCGGCCCCGGAGTGGGGAGCCGGCCGTTCATGGCTATCGGGGGAAGAATCCCCGTTCTTTCGGACCGCCACCAGGCGCTTTTTCCCACCCCGGGGCGCTTCTCCCGAACTTCCCATGGGAGCTCCGGGGTGTACGGAAGGTCGTGCTCCCTGCGCGCCCTGACCTCGGGATTCTTGGTTCCCCGAATTTTGGCCGCCCTGGGGGGATTTTAAGCTAAGACTGATCCTCCGCCGGTCCAAATCCAGGCCGATAATCCGAAATTCCTTTACATCCCCGACCTTGAGGGCTTCCATGGGGTCCTTGATGAATCGATCGCTGATCTCCGAAACGTGGATAAGGGCGGTTTCCTTTATCCCCAGATCGACAAAGGCCCCAAAGTCTACTACGTTTTTAACCTTCCCGGTGATCATCATGCCTTCGCTCAGATCTTCGAAGGTGACTACCCCTTTCTGCATAATCGGTTTAGGGTACCCTTCCCGAGGGTCCCGGTTGGGCTTTTTTAATTCCTCAATAATATCCGAAATGGTCGTATCGCCGACGCTGTACTGTTCCTTGAGCGATCGGATCTCCTCGGCCGAGAGGGTTTTTGTGGTACCCAAGGCGCGGTAAATTTCCTGGGCTACGGCGTAATTTTCCGGGTGGACCCAGGTGTTGTCCAGGGGGTTCGGGCTTTCGGGAATTTTAAGGAACCCGGCGCACTGTTCAAAGCTCTTTGGACCCATGCCGGCTACCTCCAGCAACTCCGCTCGGGACGCGATTTTCCCCTTGGTTTCCCGGTGTTTGACGATTTTTTTTGCTAAGGATCCGTTGATTCCCGATACGTAGCGGAGCAGGGAAGCACTTGCGGTGTTCAGATTAACGCCCACGTTGTTGACCACCGAGGCTACCACCTCGTCCAGGGTCTCGGATAATTTTTTTTGGTTTACGTCGTGCTGATACAGACCTACACCGATGGATTTTGGATCAATTTTTACAAGCTCCGCCAAGGGGTCCTGTAAGCGGCGGCCTATGGAAATGGCTCCCCGGATCGTCAGATCCAGTTCAGGAAATTCTTCCCGGGCGATATCGCTGGCCGAATACACCGACGCGCCGTCCTCGTCCACCACCGTGTACAACACCTCCAGATGGTTTTCCGCTATCACCTGGGCCACCATTTCCTGCACCTCGTGGCTACCGGTTCCGTTTCCGATGGCGATTAATTGGGTGTTATACGCCTTTACGCCCTCCAGGATCAGCCGTTTGGCTTCTTCGGCGCGGTGTTGATAAATGACGAAATGCCCCAGGTACTTTCCCGTATCGTCCAGGGCGGCGCATTTGGTGCCCGTGCGGATGCCCGGATCGATGCCTAGTACCCGGGTTCCCTTGATGGGTTGTTGCATCAAAAGATTTTTTAAATTTTGACTGAAGACCGATATACCGTGGTCGTCCGCCGCGTCGCTTTGATCCCCCCGTAGCTCCCGGATAACCGCGGGCGAGAGGAGCCGTTTCAGGCCGTCCTCCACGGCGGTTTTATGGTAATCGTTGTGGATGATGTATTCCCTCTGCAGGATTTCGGTGGCGGTGTTTTCGTCCACGTCGATGGTTACTTCCAGCAGACCCTCCCGTTCTCCTCGGTTAATAGCCAAAACCCGGTGGGGTTTAATTTGAGATAGCCGTTCCGTATAATCCCAGTACATTTGGTACGTGGAAGTCTTTTTCTTTTCCTCGTCCCCGACGCCCTTTACGATAATTTTTCCGTCGGAAAGGTAGAAGGCCTTTATCCTTGCTCGGTTTGCCGGGTCCTGGGCTACCTGTTCGGCGATGATATCCATGGCGCCCTGGAGGGCGTCGTCTATGGAAACCACCGAAAGTTCCGGGTGTTCCGGATCGTCCTTGATAAATTCCGCGGCCTTGGTTCGCAGGCCTTCGCTGTCCAATTCCAACATTGCCTGGGCAAGGGCGTCCAGTCCCTTTTCCTGGGCTACCATACCCCGGGTTTTCTTTTTCCGTTTATAGGGGGCGTAGAGGTCTTCCAACTCCGTAAGGGTCTGGGCCTGGGTTATCACCTCGTAGAGGGGCTCCGTTAGCTTTCCCTGGTCAAAAATACCCCGAATGATCTCCAGCCTTCGGCCTTCCAGGTTTTTTCCGCTGGTAAAGAGGTGATCCACGTCCCGAACCTGTACTTCGTCCAGGGTGCCGGTTTTTTCTTTCCGGTACCGGGCGATAAAGGGAACCGTACACCCTTCCTGGATCAAACCCACCACGGCCGAGACCTGGCTTACATTGATATGTAACGTTTCCGCTATCCGCTTCATCAACGTTACTTCGTTGATGGTTAGTCCGTCGATAAATTCTTGTGTAATTTCCATAGAGTTTTCAATCCTATCAAATTTTAGTAGATCAAATAAAGTGCCGCGCTTCCTTATCTTCCTGGAAGCCGCTGAGTTTGCCAATCGCGTAGGTGGCCAAAGATGCGACCATGACGTCTATTAACGTTCCTACCGCTATAAGGTAAAACGCGAGGGGTTTTAAAATAAGGTAGCCCGCCTCGAAGCCCCGGCCAAAACTGGTACAAAGGACCGCAAGGGCGGCGTAGGCCCCGTCTCCGGGGTGTCGGGCCAGGAGGAACGATATGCCCAGGGCCTGGATAAAAATGAAGAAGAGATCCGCCGTGGTGACCCCCAGGCTGGAGTAGGATTTGATGATCACGATGAGGGCCATAGCGGCCACCATGGCGCTTCCCGCTCGGCTAAAGTTGGCGAACACGGCCAGGGTGACCGCGCTGGACCGTCGGCGAACTCCATGATTCTCCTTGGCGTGGCGGATTAAAACGGGGAGGGTAAAATTGATATTCCCCGAAAAAAAGCCCGCGATGGCGGGTCCCACGGCTCCATACAGCTGTTTCCAAACCTTGGTTTTTGGACCCAGGAGGTAGAGAAACAGAGGGAGCAGGATAAACGCCAAGACCAGGCCCCACAGGCCCAGCAAAATAATCAAATCATGAAAGACCTCCGCTTTTATGGCCCCGTGGAACTGAATAGCCCAGTAGGCCCCCAGAATAATCATTAACAGTCCCAGGATTTCGGAAAAAAAGGCGGCTATGTAGTAAAAAATGCGGGAAAGGGAGTCGATAAGGGAGGTAACGGGTTTGGAGTAGCTTCTATCGTAAGAAAGTCCCGCTCCCAAGAAAAAGGCGAATACGCAGGCTGGAAGGATATAGGCTCCTCCGGAAAAGAGGGCGGAGAACATATCCGGGGGAAAGAGCTCCAGTATCCCCTTGCCCACATCCAACGAAAGGCTCTCTTTTTGCCCTTCTATAAGAATTGGAATCCTGGCGGGGGGAAAAACTATGGTAATAAAAATTCCCGAGCCTATAATAACTATGGAAGCTAAAACCAGTATGGCGGCGGATCGAAAAACCAGGGGCCACATTCTATTATCCTGGCGAATTTCAAAAACCGCCACGCTGAGGGCAAAAATAAGGGTGGGAAGCATTGCGTAGGTGCCAATATGGATCGATAATTGATCAAGCCATGCTAAAGCCGATACCACCACGGAATTATCCGGGGGAAGCAATAACCCTAGGGCGATACCAAGCAGGGAACCTATTAACAGTTTAAGCCAAACTTTCATGGAAATGAGCATACTTAATGCGCTGGTACGCGTCAATCCGATACCGAGGGACCGATGAGGGCTATATTTTTTCTCAATATTTTTTCGTTTTTTATATACACGATCCTAGGGATTTACGCGTTTTTTCGTCGTCGCCGTTTTTCCCGGTTGCAAAGCACCGCCCTGGATCATACGTTTATCCTTCTGTGTGTGCTTTTTGCCCTGGGTACTTTTGGGAACGCCTTTTTCGTGTCCGCCCATTCAAGCCGGGAAGCATCCCTTTGGTTCCGATTTTTCGCTTTTACCTGGTATTACTCGCCCCCTCTGTTTTTTATATTTTGTCTTCTCCTCGCCGGTAGGCCCTATAAACCCTCTTTTTTGCTATTTTTAGTTCTTCCCCTCATCATCACGGGGGCCCACGTCCTGTTTCCCCAAGCGGTCCTGTTAAAAGTTACGGCAGTCCCCCTGGGGTGGCACGCGGAATACAACCAGAATTCTCTTTGGAACTGGCTTAACGTATTCAATTATACCGTTTCGGGGGTGGGATCCCTGGTGGTTCTCTTGGTTGCCCTGGTCACAACTTCCCAGAGGATTGTTAAACAACGGGTTTCCCTGGTACTGATTGCCCTGGCGCTGACCTTCTTTGGTACCTTTTTTACGGGTTTTGTGGTTCGGTTCTTTGGGGTGGACTCTTTACCCCCCATGCTTCCCCTGTTCCTTTCCCTATTGATGGTTGCCCTGGCCATAGCCCTGTCCCGGTACGATTTGTTGGCCCTGACGACGGCAGGGGTGGCGGAAAGGATCCTGAAGGATGTGTACGACGCGGTCCTTCTGTTGAATACCGATGGAATGGTGCTGGATACCAATGTACCCCATCGGTATACCGCCCCAAACCTTACCCATTTTATTCCCGAGGCGAAGGATATTCCCGGTTGGCTTCAAAACCACCTGGATCGTCGGGATTTGCCTTTCGAAACCCGTTTTGCCTTTGAAAGTTCCCGCATCGCCCCTGCGGCGACCCGCCTGCGGCCTATTCAAGGGGCCGGTGGCGCATTGAGCGGCTACATTATCACCGCCCATGATCTATCCGCCGAAAAAGATCTATCCCTGGAGGTGGAACGGCGGATCTCCCTCGCCGCCACGATCCGATCCGTGGAAGCAAACTTTAGTCGGGCCTTCCGCTTAAGTCCCGCGGGTATGTTGATCATTGAACGTTCCTCCTGGGTGGTGCTGGATGCCAACGACATGGTTTCTACAATGTTCTGTATGGGCGCTCAAGAAATAGTGGGGAGCCGGTTTACGGATTTGGGGATTCAAGTTGCGGAAGCGGATCTAGAACCCTTTATCACGGCCATCCAAAGGGGGCAAAATTGCCCGACCCGGGAAGTTCAATTCACCTGTCCCAACGGGCAACGGACCCTTTGTCTTGTTTCCGCGGCTCCCCTTGATTTTGGGGGTAAGTCCGCGGTGCTGTTCACCCTGGTGGATAGCACCGAATTGAACCACCTCCGGGATTCCTTAGCCAGAAATCAAAAGTTGGAATCCATCGGTATTTTGGCCGGAGGCCTGGCCCACGATTTTAATAATATTTTGACCGCTGTTATGGGTAATATTAGCCTTATTAAATTGAATTTGGACGAAAAGGACGATACGTACCAATCGGCGCTCCACGCGGAAGCCGCGTGCCTACGGGCCCGGGATCTTTCCCACCAGTTATTAACCTTCTCCAAGGGTGGGGAGCCGAACTTTGAACCGGTGGATATACCGCTTTTGGTTAAAGAAGCCGTAGGTATGGCCACCGCTGGTTCTTCCGTCGCCTTCCACCTATCGCTGGAAGGGAATATAAGCCCCGCTTTTGTCGATCGGGGGCAGATTTTTCAATGTTTTAACAATATTGCCCTGAACGCAGTCCAAGCCATGAGCCCAGGGGGTACTTTGGATGTGGCTATTCGACAACTGGGTTTTGATAAAAAAACAGCCTCCCCATGGGGAGAAATTCCCGAGGATTTGGAAAAGGGCGACTACGTGGTCGTGGAATTTAAGGATACGGGGTCCGGGATTTCGGAAAAAGATTTAGGGAAAATTTTCGATCCCTACTTCTCCACAAAACCCCAGGGGTCGGGGTTGGGATTATCCATCGCCTATTCAATTCTAAAGAGGCATCACGGGGGTATCGGAGTCCTCTCTACACCCGGTGTGGGGAGCCGATTCTTCGTCTATGTTCCCGTAGCAAAGGATAGGGTTCCATCTCCCGCCCCCGTGGCGGTTCGAATGGGGAAGGGCGAAGTCCTGGTTATGGACGATGAATACCTGGTTCGTCTGGTGGTCTCCCAGATGCTTACCCGATTGGGGTACGAACCGACGGTTTGCGCGAATGGGGAAGCGGCCTTAGAGATATTTAAGGCCCACCGTCAGGAAGGTCGGTTCTTCCGCTCTGTTATTTTAGATCTTATCATTCCCGACGGTATGGGGGGCGTGGAGGCCGCCCGGCGGCTCCGGGAGGTGGACCCATCGATCGTGCTGTTTGTTTCCTCCGGTTATTCGGACGATCCTATCATGTCGGAATATAAAAAGTACGGCTTCGATGGGGTGATTTCCAAACCCTTTGGAATAGAAGAATTAAGTCTCCGGCTCTCCGGGGGCGTCGGCTGAGATGACCAGGGTTCCCCGATCCGTAACGACGGACCGTTTTCCCAATACGGCGCACCGGTTTCCTAACAGCTCCAATATCCGTTCCCTATCCTTTCCTTCGGCAACCCGGGGAGCGTAGGTTTGTCGGTCGATGAGGATGGGGACAAGCTCCAGGCTGGGAATTTTCACGGATCGGTGGACCTTTCCTTCTATAGTGGTTTCGGAAAACCGTAGGGAAATCCGAGCCAAGGCCGAATCGTAGGTCCGGGGGGAAATCATGTCGAAGACAAAATTACCCAGGGAGTAGAGGATGGGTACCCCCTGGAAGAACTCGACCCCCTGGAGTACGTGGGGGTGGTGTCCCACGATAAGCCCCGCCCCCGCGCGTACCAGGCGGTGGGCCAGGTCCCTTTGGGCCTCCGTAGGAACCCCTTGATGTTCCTCTCCCCAGTGGAGGGACAGGACCACCAGGTCCGCCCGCTCTTTGGCCTTTTGTATATCCCGAACCATCCGATCCTCGTCGATCACCGCCACCCCTGCGGTGCCCCCCGATGGAGCACCCTGGGCTTCCGTGACACTCCAAAGGTTTTCCGTGTACGCGAGGATGGCGACCGACCAAAGCCCCAGGGTTTTTATCGCGGGGGCATGGGCTTCATCCTCCGAGGTCCCCGCGCCGCAGGTGGAAATATCCAAAAGTCGTAATGCTTCCAGGGTTTCTTGGAGGGCCGCGGACCCATAATCGGTGCTGTGGTTGTTTGCCAGGGAGACCACGGAAAAGGCCGCTTTTTTTAAACTGAACAGGGCCGTCGGATCGGCCCGGAACGTGACATCCGGATCCTTGCCCGGGTAGGGACTCCCGGACAGGGCCGCGGGACACTCCAGGTTTGCGAAAACGATATCCGCGGAATCGGTCAGGGGTTTTGCCGTTTCAAACAGATACCCCCACCCCTGTTCCCGAATCCGCTGTCCCACCCGCCGCCCCAGCTGGATATCCCCTACCGCCACCAGGGTATACTGGGCCTCCGTGGTCTGGGGTTCCGGGATTTCCCGGCTAAACTGGTCCCCCGCCAGGACTCCGCAGACCGCCAAAACTCCAATAAGATCAAAGAGCAGTACTCCGATCCCCCCGTGGCGGCCCATGGGCTATACTTCGTGGATGTACCGGGCTATGGGCATCCGTCGCCCCATACCGAAGGCCCGGGAAGAGACCTTTATTACCGGCGGGGCCTGACGGCGTTTGTACTCCGACCGGGCTACGGCCTTGATAATCCGTTGGGCCAGCTCTTCGCTCCAACCCCGTTCAACTATTTCGCCCCGGGAAAGGTTGTCGATCAAGTACAACTTTAAAACCTCGTCCAGGATTTCGTAGGGGGGAAGGCTATCCTGGTCCGTTTGATTAGGCCGCAGTTCCGCCGATGGCGGTTTTGTAAGGATCGCCTGAGGAATCAGGGGGCCCATACCACGCCCCTGGGATCGTTCGTTGATCCGCCTGCAAAGGGTAAAAACCTCCATCTTAAAGAGGTCCCCGATGGGGGCCAAAGCGCCGGCCATATCTCCGTAGAGGGTGCAGTACCCCATGGCTAGCTCGCTTTTATTGCCCGTGGTGAGGAGCATGGAATTAAACTTATTTGAATAGGCCATCAACAGGGTCCCCCGAATTCGAGCCTGGAGGTTCTCCTCCGCCAGGTCAAAGGGGCGACCCTCAAAAACATCCTTCAGGGTAGAAAGGTAGGCTTCAAAGGCCGGTTCTATGGGGAGGACCCTATAGGGGGCCCCCAGGTTACGGGCCAGCGCTTGGGCATCGTCCCTGGATCCCTCGGAGGAAAACCGGCTTGGCAGGCCAAAGCATAGGACATTTTCTTTCCCTATGGCCTGAACCGCCAAATAGGCCACCAGGGCTGAATCTATACCCCCGGATAGCCCCACGTGGGCCCTCTGGAAACCGCATTTTTGCATGTACCCCCGGATCCCTAGGATGAGGGCTCCTTCGATCGTATCCAACTCCTCTTGATCCGCCGTAAGTTGGGTACCCGGAGCCCCGGGGACGGTCTTGCGCTGGGTAACCGGAAGGTGGGGGGGAGTGGTGCTGTGCCCCAGGGCCTCCGTGGAATCCCAGAGTACCAGATCTTCCTCAAAGGCCTTGGCGGTTTTTACTATGGAAACGCCATCGCCGTTTCCACCGGAGGTCCCCAACGGTGGGGGAGCCAACACAAAGGAGCGACCGTCAAAAACGATGGAATCGTTGGCCCCCACGGCGTTAACGTAAACGATAGGCAGACTCCCCCGCCGGGCAATCCGTTCGGCGACCCTCTGCCGATCCCGGAGCCTATGGGCAAAGTAGGGCGAGGCGGAGGGAACACAGAGGATGGTACTCCCCTGGTCCAGCAGATCCCGAATGGGGTCTTCGGCGTAGTGGGTTCCCGGAGCCTCGGTCTCCCGCCACATATCCTCGCAAATCGCGATGCCGATCCGTTCCCCCTTCCATTCAAACACGGTCCTTGTATGGGCGGCCTCGAAATACCGGGCCTCGTCAAAAACATCGTAGGTGGGGAGGAGGGTTTTATTCTGGTGGTACACCAACTTGCCATCCAGGATAATACCAAAGGAATTGACCAAAGCTTTGCCGCTTTGGGAAGTATTATGCCCCACGTACCCCACGCCGACGGCTATCCCCGGTGGCAGTTTCCTTTGCAGGGTCCGCAGGGAACGGATACTCCCCTCCACGAAGGACTCCTGGTCCAATAGATCCATGGGAGGATACCCGCACAGGGCCAGTTCGGGAAAGAGAACCAGATCGGCCTTTAAATCCTCCTGGGCTGTTACGGAATAGTGGATGATTTTTTCCGAATTGGCGGAAAAATCGCCGATGGTTGAATCAATTTGGGCAATCGCGATACGCATGGGGAAAATCGTATCACGATAGGAAAAATACGTCGAGATACCCGCCCTCAAACCCTCAATTGAGGCTGTCCCGTAACTTAGGAAGTTACGGGACAGCTTCTTTAGTGTCGTATTTTCGTAGGATTTCAGCGGTTTTACCTGGTTTTAATACGTCGAAAGGGTTAAAATCCGAGAAAATACAAGGGCTGTCTGATAACTAACAGAGTTATCAGACAGCCTCAATTGCGTGATTAGCCATACTCGTATACACTAAACCCATGACACGAGGTATTTTGGTTGTTGGAAACACGGGACCCCTCTCCTTAGCTATCGCCATGGAAGCGGCTAAGCGGGTCCAAGAATTGGCGGTGGCTTGGTTCCCCCCCCGGCAGGTGGAACCCCCTTTTTTACCCCTGGAGTGGAATCCCTCCAGTCCAATCTCCGCTAAAAGTTTGGTCCTGGGGGCCCAAAACCGTTTGGAAAAAATAGACGAAGCTATCCTTGTGTGCGCCCCCCCGGCGCTACGAAAGGATCTGGCCCAGGTATCGCCCCAGGAACTGGACTCCCTGATGGACGATCATATAAAGGGGTGGTGGTACCTAGCCCGGGAATTGGTGTCCGCTCTCCGATCCCGGAAGGCGGGTACCCTAGCCCTGGTGCTTTCGGAAGCCCCGGCCCAGGGCAATAAGGATGATCCAGAGGATCTGATGGGGCCGGTAATTGGGTCGGCCTTCCGATCCCTTGCCCAGGGTCTGCTTGCATCCTCCTATGCGGACCCCTTCCGGACCCTGGCTTTTTCTACCACCGACGTGGGGGATGATGGGGCCTACGCCGCTTTTGTGTATAAAATAATCGATGAGGATAACAAAAGGAATTCGGGAAAATGGCACAAGTATGGAAAGGTAGGGCTCTTCGGACGCTAACAAAAAAAGGCCGCTAAAGCGTACTCTTTAGCGGCCCCTCCGGAAACTATTTTTATGGGTGCTCTATTTTTCCGCGATCAACAGGGTTTTGGGATCCAGCCGTAGTTCCAGGGCGGCCGGATTAAACACGGTCCGATCCTTGGCGACGCTAAACTGGATAAAATCCTGTTTGGGCTCCAAGATCACCACCACGTCTAAAAGATCGATATAATCCTTCAGGACCAGGGGAATGTTCCGTTTATCGTAGGCCGGTTCCTCACCGGTGACCGTACAACTGTACCAGATTTCCAAACCCAGTTCGGTGGCGAACTTTTTAACCGCCGAAATTCTATCCACGGTGGCTTTGGCGAAATCAAAGCCGTCGATAATCAACGCGTCGGCCTTGAAACCTCCGTCCACGATCATCGCCCGGAGACTGCGGAGAATCTGGTCGCTCGTAACGCCGTCTTGGTTAAAATTCATCAGAACACGATTCTTAACCAAGTCGTTTTTAACTTCCGGAGCGTTCTCAAGATTTTTCTTTTTAGCAATTTCCGTAAAAATATCTTCGTACCAGGCGATAACGTAGTCCGTATGCTGGGTAAAGGAAACGTGGATCACCTTTTTACTCTGCAGTAATTTGTCCAGAGCGATCTGGACCAATACGGACGTTTTACCGACCCCCTTGCGGGAAGCGATAACACCGATTTCACCGGCCTTAAGGCCCCCGTGGATGGACTTCTCAAAGACCCGGACGGGGCTACGCTGAATAAGTTCCTGCTTAACCATGACCGCTCCTTACTTCTGTTGTTCTTTTTTGCGTTTCTCTTCGTACTCTTTTATGAGCGCTTCGGAGATACTGGACGGGACTTTCCCGTATTTTTCAAATTCCATGGTAAACTCCGCCTTGCCTTGGGTCAAGGATCGAAGAACGGTGGAATAGCCGAACATCTCGCTTAAGGGGACTTCGGACTCGACTCGGGAGAAGGCGCCGTCCTCGGTGGACGAGGTAATTATACCACGGCGTTGGTTAATTGAGGCAAAAATATTTCCTTGGAACTCCGTCGGCCCTTCCACGGAGACCTTCATAATGGGCTCCAGGATGCAGGGTTTTGCCTTTGAATACCCTTCCCTGAACGCGCCGATAGCGGCGAGCTGGAAGGCAATATCCGAAGAGTCCACCGCGTGGGACTGTCCGTCGTTGATGACGCAACGCACGTTGACGATGGGGAATCCAATCAGGCTCCCCCTCTTTAAGGCCTCTCGGAAACCCTTATCACAGCTGGATATAAACTCGTTTGGAATGGCGCCGCCCTTGACGTTGTCCACAAACTCGTAGTCCCCGGTGTCGATGGGTTCCATGTAGCCCGCGACCCGACCGTACTGGCCCGAACCACCGGTTTGCTTTTTATGGGTGTAGTTAAATTCCGCTCTCTGGGTGATGGTTTCTCGGTACGCCACCTGGGGCATCCCGGTTTCTACTTCGCACTTGTACTCCCGCTTCATCCGTTCAATGTACACTTCCAAGTGCAATTCCCCCATCCCTTTGATGATGGTTTGGTTTGATTCGGGGTCTACGTAGGTTTGGAAGGTCGGATCCTCTTTGGTAAAGCGGTTGAGCGCCTTGGCCATCTGGTCGGCGGACTTCTTGTCCTTGGGAGTGATAGCCAGGGAGATAACCGGTTCGGGAACGAACATGGAGGTCATGGCGTAGTTGATGCTACTGTCGCAGAAGGTATCCCCGGAGGCACATTCAATACCGAAAAGGGCGACAATATCCCCGGGACTTCCTTCGGTGATATCTTCCATATCGTCGGCGTGCATACGGACCAGTCGTCCAACCTTGAATTTTCTCCGAGCCCGGGTGTTGTATAATTCGTCGCCCTTCTTCAAGGCGCCCTGGTAAATTCGTACGTAGGTAAGCTGTCCGTATTGACCATCTTCCAGCTTAAAGCCCAACGCTACGGTGGGTTTTGTTCCGTCCGCGCTCAGTTCCACCTTTTCTTCGTGGTTATCCAAATCCAAGGCGTAGTTTTTGACCTCCGTCGGATCGGGCAGATAGCGGGTTACCCCGTCTAGGAGAGATTGGATCCCCTTGTTCTTGTACGCCGAGCCCATCATGACGGGAACAAATTGTTCGGCGATAGTGGCTTTGCGGATAGCGGAGTAGATGATATCCTCGGGAATCTCTTCTCCCCCAAGGAAAAGCTCCGCCAGCTCGTCGGAGAACATGGAAACCGCGTCTAAAAGCTCTTCCCGGTATTTGGCCGCGTCGGCCTGCAGGTGGGCGGGAATTTCCGCGTACCGTAATTGGGTCCCCTGATCGCCGTCGAAATACACGGCCTTCATGGTTATCAGGTCCACAATGCCTTCTAGTTTATCTTCAAGTCCGATGGGTATCTGGAGGAGGACCGCGTTAAGCCCCAATTTTTCCCGGAGTTGCAGGCGCACCTTAAAGGGGTTCGCACCGGTTCTATCGCACTTGTTGATAAAAGCGATTCGCGGGACATGGTACCGTTTAAGCTGACGATCCACGGTAATTGACTGGGATTGCACCCCCGCTACCGCGCACAGAACCAAAACAGCGCCGTCCAAAACCCGTAAAGATCGTTCTACCTCGATGGTGAAGTCCACGTGTCCGGGTGTATCGATCAGGTTGATCGTATAATCCTTCCACTGGACCTGGGTCGCGGCGGATTGGATAGTAATACCCCGTTCCCGCTCCAGTTCCATATGGTCCATGGTGGCGCCGACGCCATCTTTGCCATGCACTTCGTGAATCGCGTGGATTTTATTACAATAAAATAAAATCCGTTCGGAAAGCGTGGTTTTACCCGAATCAATATGCGCGCTTATTCCGATATTTCGCATCTTCGTGATATCGATGCCCATCTCGTCTTATACCTCTCGAATTTGATACGATCGAACCGATTTTATCGAGTCGATGTTATACTTTAGCTGGATAGCAAGGAAGGATAACGTATACTCCCAGTTGTTGCAATATAGTAATAATTTCAGCAAGTTTCAAGGGGGGCTTTACGGGCCCTATCGTTTATCCTCTACCCTGCCGCCGGTAAACGAACCGAGACCGATGAAGAAGGATACCCCCAGGTTTTGGGTCTCGTTCAGGTTTCCCAAAAAACCGACCCCCGTCATAAGACCGAATTCCCGGGAAAGGCGGGCTCCCGCGCCAAGGGATACATCAAATTTGAGGGGAAACATATCGTAGGTAGCGGGATCGCTCTGTTGGGTAAGGCCCGCGACGCTGGTATTCCCAAAAAGGAACACATCGCCCCCCATAAGGGAATTGATTCTCCCAATCCGGTACCGATACTCCAGACCTAGGGCTAGGACGTCGTTTCCCGTATTAAGGGTGGTTTGATACCCCACCCCATAGAACATTCCCGGATGTTGGAGGGTCGAAAAATACGCCGATTCGGCCGGGAGGGCGTTTTCAAAGAAGGGCGTAAAATCGGTACCCCCAAAGAGGGAAAGTCCCAGGGTACCCCGTTCCCCCAAGGGGAGGGCGAGCATAGCGCTGGCCTCGGATTGAACAAAAGAAAGGATCCCCCCAAAGTGGGGATCAAACCAGCGGCCCAAAAGATTGAACGATACCCCCCTATCGGAGAAAACGGCGCTATCCCGGTTGTCGTACCGCAGGGAAAACCGGAGGGCCCCGGCATTTTTAGGGTTCATGTCCAGCCAGTTGTCCCCCAACAGCACATTTTCCAGGGAATAGCCCACCATCACATCCCCATCTTTTCCTAAAACGCTCCCCACCCAGGTACCGCCCCCAAAGGTGCGGTAGGTGGAAGAAATCGTAATGGGGACGCTTTCGGATGCGAAAACGTCGTATTCGTAGGCGTATCGAAGCCAGGGTTTGATAAAAAGGGGTCCCAGGGGTTGGAAGTATTCCAAGCCTGCTCGAATACGGTTGACCATGGAGCTGGACAGAAGCAGGGCCGAATTGGGGCCCGTAAAACCCCGAAGCATGAGGGCCGAAGATAGGACCAAATCGCTTTGCATGACGCTGGAAAAGGAGCCCTGGTAATCGATGCCGAGAAACACGACATTTTGGCTGGGTTTGGAGGGTACCAGAAGAACCACGGCCCTATAGGGGTAGGGATCCCCCGCGGGGGTCCGCTCAAAGTCGAATTTTACCAAATTAAAGCGACCGGATTCATAGACCCTTCCAATAAGGGCTTGGAGTCTTTCCCGGGAATAGGCCTCCCCGATGAGGGGCGCGAAAAGTTCCCTAACCCACCGTTGGTCTTCCGTGGTTCCCCCCTCAACGCGAAGGTCCTGAAACACCGGCGGGGGACCAAAGGCCCGCCGATTTGGCTCCTGGGCCTCCGTAACCAAGGGGCGGCTTTCGGCGATCCTTGCCGCCAGGGTACGCAAGGCGGGGGCCGCTTTTTGACCCGCCTCCTCTCCCCGGAGTATCAAATCCTTCGCCTCGGGAAAACTGAGGGATGAAAAACCGTTCAGATCGGGGGCAATGACCAGGTCCGCCGCCTTCTGGTTGGGTTTCATGTTTTGTTCGATAAAAATAGCCGCTGTCTGACCGGCTATTTTTGCGGAAGAATTTAACGCCCCCGGATCCTTTGGCGGGGCGGGGTGGGAAACCACGGCGATGACGATATCGGCCCCCAGCTTTTTGGCCTCGTCTACCGGCAGGTTGTCCACGATACCCCCATCGACCACGTAATGGTCCCCATAGTGGTAGGGCATAAAAATGACGGGAATGGACATGGAGCACCGCATCGCCTCGGCGATGGATCCCCTATCAATGACCACCTTTTCTCCGTTTTGTATATCCGTGGCGATAGCCCGATACGGAACCGGTAGATCATTAAAATTTCGGGTTGTCAAAACCTGGGCCGTCAGGGAGGTGAATAACGAAAGGATGTTCTGTCCCTCCAGCAACCCGCCGTTTATATCGATCCCGCTAGCGTCCAGGCCGATACGAAGGGGGTAGTTCCGCTCTACCATCCGCGCAAAGCGATCCCCCGGGGAGGCTTTTTTATCCATAAAGACGCTGTTCCAATCGATTCCAGTAACGATACGATCCATTTCTTCGGGGGAATACCCGGCGGCGTAAAGCCCCCCCACGATGGAACCCATACTGGTACCCAGGATCATATCGATAGGAATTCCCGCCTTTTCTATCTCCTTTAAAACCCCGATGTGGGAGATTCCAAAGGCCGAGCCTCCCGAAAGGACCACCGCGACCCGAGGCCTAGGGCTATCGATCCGCTGGGCGGGTACCCAGGGGGGACACAGGAAAAACAAAACCGCCAAAACAAGGAGGGGGGATACCCAACGATGGTTCTTCTGGGGGAAGGTACGGGGAAACCCTAAAAAAGGTGGGTAATTTATTTTTCTCACGGGACTATTAGGCCACGGACCCAAAAAAGCGTCAATATGGACTTTCCCAAGGGGGCCTGGATAGGCCGAACCGATAGTGCAGTTGCCATGAAATATCGATGGTGGGAACGGGGGACGGTGGATTTTCCGAGACCTTGACAGAAAATTGGGAGGAGCCCAGGCGGAGGGAAAGGTAGGCGCTTTCGTCCCAAAGCGGGGGTTTGGAGGACCCCTGGGTTAGACCCAGCGTTCCCTTGAGGTACCACCAGGAGCCCCGGTACGAAAGGGCCCCGGATCCGGTAAAGGCTTTCCAGACCGAACGGTCGGTCCAATAGGGTAGACTGATCGGTTCTTTTCGGTCCTGGGGGTCCGACCAGGATAGGCCCGTGGAACCCTGAAAAGCCACCGTGAAGAGGGAGCAATCAAACAAAAGGGATGCCCTGTTCTCGGTTGCCGGGGGTTCTCTGCCATCGCTGGAAAGGGAAAAACCCCCGCTCAGGGGGTTAAAAAGGGGGGCCGATGTTTTGGGAGCACCCCAATAGTACCGAATTTCTGTTTGGGTTTTTTCCAGGGGTCCCGTGACAAAGGGTTCATCGAACTGGATGGTCCACCGAAAAAAGGTTCCCCGCTTCCAATAATATTCGGCCCGCAGGGCGCCGCGAGCTTTTTGGGAGAGCCCCTTCCCTTGCCAATCCATAAAGCCGGGACTGGAGGCTTCGTAGGATAGGGAAAGCCGCAGGGGGTCGGAGCCCCACCGGAGTCCCCCGTTTCCGTACCCCCCATAGCCCCGCAGGGGGGCGTGGGAAAGGGCCCCGTCCGCGGCCAGGGCAAGGGTGGGGCTTAACAGCACCCAGCCCAGGGCTCCAAAACTCATGCCCTGGGAGGGCTGGGGCGGGCTTTCGGAAAACCACGTATCGACCCTCCGTTCTTGCAGGGTTCGGTAGGTATACAGCCCCTCTATCCTTCCGAGGGAAGCTCCCCGGCCCCTATACTCCGAACCCACCGTAACCACGGGACCATTTTGGGAATCCAGGGGAAGGGTCGGGTCCAGAAGGGCGGAACCGTATAGGCGCAGGGGCCCGCTGGTTGGGGTCCCCAGGGCAAGGTACGCCTGGGGTGGCTTTTGCGGACCCGCGGATTCGTCCAGGTCGGCTAAAGTCGCTTCCCGATAATCCGGGAAGGGGGGGGAGCGGAGCCAGATGTTTTTTGTCCGCGCTTCTAAACCCTTGAATTGCAGGGGTCCCCAGAGAAGTCGGGAAAGGCTTTGTTTGTGGTATAGGCCCCCGTTCATGGAGTTGTGCTCCACCGTTTCCCCACCGTTTTCGGCTCCCAGTTTGCCGCTGGTCAAAACCATTGTCCGGAAGCCCAGACCCCAGGGCGCCACATCGAAGAGCAGGTCCCCCCGATTTTCCCAGGTTTCCAGTCCAAGCCAAGAGCCGGAAAGGGAAAAATCGGTTTTGATAGGAGCTTCGGGGGTGGACGTTTTCGTTGGCTTAGAAGTCCCCGTTCCCGGGGATGACAAGGGAGTACCGAAAAGGGGTGGAGAGACGCAATACCCCAGGGCCAATAAAGCCCCCAGGGTTTTTAAAAGCATTTCCATGCCCCTACTACGGGCATGGAAATTAAAATGCTTTAATGTGGGCGGTTCCGAACCTTAGAAAGTTACGGGACCGCTTCTGTTAGCGGCGATTTTTTACCATACTTATGTAGCTTTTATCAAAACCATCCAGACCCTTTACCAGGGACAACCAATAATCGGCTTCCTTTTTGGACGTATAGGGGCCTACGCGAACCCGGTAGTAGGTCTTGTCATTGATAGTCTTTATTTCAACGAAGGAGGGGATCCCCTTACGGGAAAGGGCTTCCTTCGCCGATTCGGCCAGATTTTTGGTGGAAAAGGCTCCTGTTTGAATCCAATAATCCTCGTATACCGCCTGACCCGTTGTTTTTACCGGTTCCGCCTTTGTGGCCGGTTTTTTAGCGGTCGTGGAGGAGGATCCTTTTACCGTGGTGGTGGTGGATTCCATGGTAAGGGTCCGCTTCGTGGTTTGGGTAACCACCCCATTCGTCCCGGTATTGGGCGCCGAGTTGGTGGACGACGGGGAGCCATTGGTCGTTGCGGCCGGGCTAACGGGCTCGGGAACCGTGGGAGTCGCGGGCTTAGGAACTTCGATAACCGTACCCGTTTCGGGACTTCCCGTACTCCCGGCGCCGAAGGTCGGAGCCACCTGGGCTCCCTTATCCCCGTAAATGATAATCACGTCTCCCCGGGTGGACGAACTTCCCGGAGCGGGGGCTTGGAGCCCCGGTACCGATTTAGGGTTGCGTACCCATTCAGAGGCGTCCACGCTGGCAGGGGCCCTATCTCCGCCGTTGGGACCCGCAAGCGGCGCCGTGGCAGGCCCTTCGGTGTTCCCGCCGTTTACCCCGGACGTTCCCCCGGCGGTTCCCGGGGAAGGCGGAGCGACGATCTGGCTTGAGCCGGGGGTCCCCGGCGCGATAACCGAGCTTTTGGCATCCAGGACCAGGGGGCTTGGTTTTTTGGCGGTAAACACCACGAGCGAGGTTCCCACCACAATAATGAGAAACACCCCCACCGATACGACGACTAATAACAGCTTTTTCTTTTCCATGGTTAGATTTCGATCCCCTCCCGGGAAAGAATTGCCCCGAGGCGTCGTTTGAGCGTTTCCCTTCGATGGGACGCGCGGAAACGGAAATATCCCCGGTTATTCACAGTATGTATATCGGCGTTTTGGGAAAAGTATTGAGGGATGAATTCTTTTTGGCTTTTAAAACGCTGTAAAAGGGTGGAAAAGGGTAGTTTATCCCTCCGTTTGGCCCGTAAAAGCCGGGTCAGGAGGGGGGCCCGCACAAAAATGATACAGCGGAGGCGTGAAAAAACGGAAGAACGGTGGAGCAGGGCGGCGTTTATCACCAAAACCCGCTGGTTCGAAGCGGCTATCCATTCCTCGGTTAGCCGATTGGCCCGGGGGTGTACCAGGGCTTCCAGGGCCGTGAGCTCTTCTTTTTGGCCAAAAACCCGCTCCCCCAATTTTTTCCGGTCTATGGACCCATCCTCCGCCAGGATGGAGCTTCCAAAGCGGGCCACAATGGCCTCTTTTTCCAGCTCAATCGCCCGGTGCCCCAGTTTGTCCACGTCCAGGACCCCACAGCCCAGCTCTTCCAGCAGGGAACCCACGTAGTTTTTCCCCGCGCAGTAGACCCCCGTAAGGCCTAAAAGTATCGGTTCCCGCGTATACATACCCTAATGGAAATCACCCCACCGTTTCCCCGTTTCTACGCTTACCCGCAGGGGAACCCGTAGGCTAATGGCCCCTTCCATCTCCCGTTGTACCAGGAGGGCGATCTCCGGGGCCTGGGGTTCCGGGGCTTCCAGGATCAATTCATCGTGGACCTGAAGCAGGAGCCGGGCGGGGCTATGGGTTTCCCGTAAGGTCCGGTCCAGACGGATCATGGCGAGTTTTACGATGTCCGCGGCGGAGCCCTGGATGGGGGTGTTAACGGCAACCCGTTCCGCGGCGGATTTTTCGGTCTTGTTGCGGGAGTTGATGGTGGGTATATAGCGTCGTCGGCCCAGGATCGTTTCCGCGTACCCGGTTTGTTCGGTCCTTCTAACCGTTTCCTCGATGAATTGGCTAATTCCCGCGTAGGTTCGGAAATACGCGTCTATAAAGGCCTGGGCTTCGGTTCGGGTTATGCCCAATTCGTTGGATAACCGGAAGGCGCTCATGCCGTACATTACCCCAAAGTTGATGGTTTTGGCGATCCGCCGCTGGTCCGGGCTTATATCCTCTTCGGCCACGTTAAATATCAGGGCGGCGGTTCGGCGGTGTACGTCCACCCCCGACTCAAAGGCCCCGATGAGGCCCGGATCCCCGGAAAGGTGGGCCAGGACCACCAGCTCAATTTGGCTGTAATCGGCGGAAACCAGCAGATTCCCCCCTTCGGCCATAAAAGCCTGGCGGATTTTTCTCCCCTCCTCGTCCCGGATGGGGATGTTTTGCAGGTTCGGGTCCCGGCTGGAAAGGCGGCCCGTGGCGGTTCCCGTTTGCACGTAATGGGTTCGGAGCCTGCCGTCTTCCCCCGCCAGGGACGCCAGGGAATCCACGTAGGTCGATTTTAGTTTTGCCAGGGTCCGGTACCGAAGAATTTGGGCGGGCACCGGGTCTTCCCGGGCTAGCTCTTCCAAAACCCCCACGTCGGTGGAATAACCGGTTTTATTCTTTTTTACGGCCCTCAGTTTCCGTTCCACAAAGAGAACCTCTTGGAGCTGTTTGGTGGATGAAATGTTGAATTCATGGCCCACCAATTGGTAAATTTCCCCCTCAATTTTCCTCAGTTCTTCCGCCAACTCTCCGCCGTACCTTCGGAGTACCGCCCCTTCGATCCGAATTCCCGCCCCCTCCATTTCCGCTAAAATGGGCAAAAGGGGCATCTCCAGGTCCCGAAACAGGTCCAGAAGTCGAGCCTTTCGGAGCTTTTCTTCCAAAAGAAGCCGGAGTCTAAGGGCGTAATCCGCGTCTTCGGCGGAATACCGGGTGGCCGTATCCAGGGGAATGGTATCGAAGGTAGAACCCCGGCTTACCACCGAATCAAAGGGGGTCACCGGGAGACCTAAAAACCCGGTAATAAGGGAATCCAAGGAAAAACTGGAACGCTCGGGATCCACCATCCACGCGGCCACCATGGTGTCCCAAATTTGGCAGTTCCACCGGTCCAAGCCCCAGGCCCGGGACACCTCGTAGTCGTACTTGGCGTTGTGGGCCACCACCGTCATGGTTGGATCGGCCAAAAGGGGTTTTAAAAGGGATCGAACCTCCAGGGGGTCCACAAAGGGGTCCGTACCCCGGTGGGCCATCAGGGGCACGTAGAAAGCGGTCCCCGGTTCCAGGGCCAAGGATAGGCCCACGGGCTTGGCGTTCCAGGCTTCTAAACTGTCGGTTTCAAAATCCAGGGCCAGCAATTTTTGGGTCCGGCCCCGGTCCAGAAGGGCCCCGAGGTCCCCCAGATCCAAGATAGGACGATAGGAACCCGGTTCGCTCAGGCGCCGGTCCGCGTCGATAAAAAGATCCCCCTGGGGAAGCGTCGCCCCTGAAGGGGCTGTAACGGCTGTCCCCGAAGGGATTTGCGCCGCCGACCCTGGGGCCAGCGGTGGAGCTTTCCCTTCCGGTGTTTCGATCCCCAGGGCCAGGGCCGGTTGGCGAACCCCCTGACCCACAAGATACTGGGCCGCGGCGGACCGATCCAAACGTTCCACCGAAAGATCGTCCACCGTTTCGATGGGCAGGGGTACCTGGTATACCAATTCGATGAGGGAACGGGAAAAATAGGCCATCTCTTTTCCCTCGGCGAGCTTTTTCCCCAGGGCTCCCTCAATTCCCGCGAGGTTCCTATAGATTTCATCCAAGGACCCGTAGCGGGCCATTAATTTTTCCGCAGTCTTTTCCCCAATACCCTTTACTCCCGGCACGTTGTCGGAAGAATCCCCGATAAGCGCTAAAATATCCAACATCCCCTGGGGCTCCACGTTCCATTCGTTCCGTACCTCCTGGGGCCCCACGATTTCGTAGGGACTACCGCTTTTATCCCCCGTTCCCGAGGGGGTAAAGGCCCCCTTGGAAGGCCGGGCTAAAAAGACCCCCTGGCCGACCAACTGTAACAGGTCCTTATCGGAAGAAATGATAAAACACTGGCGACCCTCGGCTCGGCACTTCCACGCCAGGGTGGCGATAATATCGTCGGCCTCGTAACCCGGGACGCTTAATTGGGGAAGAGCGAGGATTTTGAGAAAATTGTTCACCAGGGGGACCTGGGCGTGGAGATCCTCCGGAGCCTTTTGGCGGGTGGCCTTGTAGTCGCTGTACATTTTGTGCCGAAAGGTAGGCTCCGGGGAGTCAAAAACCGCCGCTAGACGCTTTGGCTTTATCAGCTCCCCCCGGGGCTTGCCCTCCTGGTCCACCGCCGGAAAACCATCGTTTAGCAGGGCCGTGATCGTCCGGGCCACCCCAAACAGGGCGGAAACATTAAAGCCCCCGGGATTCCGTAGGGGCCGGGAGAGAAAGGCGAAGTAGGATCGATAGATGAGAGCGTAGGTATCGATTAAAAAAAGCGGGTCCTTTTGGTCGGTCATCCTTTTATGTCAATGAGAGAAGCCGAATCGGCGTCGTTATACGCGGGTCGGCGAAGGCCGAAGGGATTATTCCGGAGGGAACGAATTTCCGTACGTAGCTCCTCCATTTTCTGCGAAAGGAGTTTCCTATTCCGCTGGGAACGGGATAGGGCTTCCGATTTTAAATCCTCCAGGGTGGCCTTTATATGGGGAATTTCCGCGTCCTTTTCGGGGAAAGCGGTACGGTACATATCCTCCAGGGGATCTATTACCCTTTGGACCGCGAAAATATCCGCGACAATCTTTTCTTCCAATTCCACGTGTTGAACCAGGGCTTCCGCGTCCCCCTTTTCTATGACGTCCTTTTGTTTGTCCAGAACCTCCAGGTACTCTCTAAACCGGTTTCGCTGTTCAGAGAGCAGTTCCCTAAAACGTTTTAGAACCGCGACCCGGTGGGCCACTTCCTCCTGGGAAAGGTTGGACTGGGGGGTATCGCGGTCCGGGGGTGGCATGGTCCGCTCAACCGGCGATGTTTACGCCCGGAGCGGGTCTGGCGACCGATTCCGCCGAAGTCTTGGCCACCACTTCGTGCCAAGCGCCCCGAAGTTCGTCCACCATATTGCGCACCACCCGTATACGATCGCCGTTTTGGGCCAGGTTCGCTTCCAGGAGTTCCCGGTTGAACCAGGTGTACAGGGAAAAAAGATTGTTCGCGATCTCTCCTCCCTGTTCAAAATCCAAGGAAACCATCAACTCGGTGATAATTTCCTGGGCCTTTACTATCGCTTTGTTGATCTGTTCAATCCGAGACGGATCCCGTTTGCCCTGGGAATTGAGGGCCAAAAGCTCCAAGCCCCGGTCCAGTTGCTTGACCGCCTCGTCGTACAGCATGATAACCAATTGTCCCTGGCTCGCGGTCCTGATACGGGTTTCTCTATACGCCGAAAGTGCATTTGGATACGCCAAAACGTTCTCCCCTCCATTACGCGCCTACGGGCGTACACACCCGCAGACGTCATCTATTCGTCTACCATACATATCGACGGAACCCTTCTGATGATAAAGTCTTTCCTCGGAATTTTCCAGTACGGGGCCCTTAAAAAAAGCGAAGTTCCGCCGCGCCGATCGGCCTAATTCGTAAAACCGTCACCGCCTGGGGACCAAAAACCGAGCCCATCCATCGGATGTAGGCGTCCAAATCCTTTTGGGGTATGTACGCTTGGATGGTCCCCGCAAAGCCGCCCCCGTGGACCCGGTACGCCCCGCCAAGCCTTTTTCCCGTGGTTGTTCGCTCCCCCAAGGACCGGAGAAAGTCCCCCGTCATGGCTAGGGCGACGGATACCCCCTGTTCTTTTGGGTTTTTGGGGGTAAAGACGTTTTGGAGCAGTTCCCAGGAGGAATTCCCCGATTCGTTGACCAAATCGAGGTACCCGTCGATGGCGGTCCGCTTTTCCTCCGCTGTTTTAGCCGAATCGGCGTCCTCCAGCGCGGCGAGCATGGCGCTTACCCGTTCGTTTTCCGCCAAAAAATGGAGGGCCCGCAAAAGGGCCCGGTCCCCCAGGGCGCTTCGAATTTCCTTAGACCGCTGAAAAAGGGTCTCCTTAGAGATATCCCGCAAAACCTGGCCCCCGCAGAGCTGGGCTACCGCTTTCATTTCGCTGGGAACCGCCGCATAGTCGGCGGTCAGGTCCGCGTGGCTCCCCCCCGTATCGACGACGCAGAGCGCATAGCCGGCGGAGGCTAGGTCAAAGTTTACCCGCTGGACCACCGGCCTGGCGGGATCCGCGAAATCGATGGCCACCGCGCCGCCGGAGGCGGAGGCTACCTGGTCCATCAAACCGCAGGGCTTACCGAAGTAGAGGTTCTCCGCCTTCTGCCCCATTTGGGCTATCTCCACGGCGGAACGCTTGCCCCCCCCGTACAGACCGTCAAAAATGGTACCGAACAGGACCTCCACCGCCGCGGAGGAAGAAAGCCCCGAACCGGAGAGGACCGTGGAATTCGCGTTGGCCGTAAAACCCCGAACCGGTACACGGCGTTGGGTAAATTGCGCCGCGATCCCCCGGACCAGGGCTTCGGTGGTTCCGGTTTCCCCCGGTATCGGAGCGGTTTCGGAGATATCCACCACCACGTCCGGGTAATCGGTGGATCGGAAAATAACCCGGTTGTCTTTTCGGGGGGACACAAAGGCCACCGCGTCCAGCTGAATGGAGGCGGCTAAAACCTTCCCGTGGTTATGGTCCGTGTGGTTCCCCCCCAACTCGGTCCGACCAGCGGCGGTAAACAGGTGCAGATCGGCCTCGGTTTCGGGAAAATCCCGTAGGGTCGCCTCGGCCAAGGAGCGGTACCGAACCCGCTGGGCTTCCACGCCCTCGGGCCCGTAGAGCTTTTCAAAGAGGGCCGTTGAATCGGCGGAATTAATTTTGGCGAGTATTTCTGTTCCGGTCATACTGTCCGCTCCGTAAAGTGAATTTCCGAAAGTTCCCTCAGCCGTTGGGCCGCCGATTCGGCGGTAATATCCCTCTGGGGCATGGCCATAAGTTCAAAACCCACCATAAATTTTTTAACCGAGGCGCTTCGAAGCAGGGGTGGGAAATAGTGAACGTGGAAATGCCAGGCCTCGTTTTGTAGAAGGCGGTCCCGTTCCGGATCCCGGGCCTCCGGCGACGCCTTGGTGGGTTTTTGGTGGAATCCCATGGAGTAGGGGAAGGAGGTCAAAAAGAGGTTGTCGAAGCGGGTCCCCATCCGCTTTAGGGCGTCGGCGAAATCGGCCCTTTGCGGGGCCGTAAACTGATCGATGGACGAAATATGCTGTTTCGGCAGGATCATCACTTCGAAGGGCCAAACCGCCCAAAAGGGAACCAGGGCGACAAAGGAATCGTTTTGAAAGATGATCCGCTCTTCCTTTTTCAGTTCCTGGGCCGTATAATCGCAGAGCAGGCAATGACCATGGTCGGCCAGATAGGCCCTCTGTTGTCGATCTTCCTTGGCGGGCAGGTCGGGGACCCGTTGGGTGGCCCAAATTTGCCCGTGGGGGTGGGGGTTGGAACTCCCCATGACCGCCCCCCGATTTTCAAAAATCTGTACGTAGGAAATATCGGGGGAATTACCTATGGTGGTATATTTTTCCTCCCACATGCGGACCACGGCCTCTATGGCTCCCCGTTCCATCCGGGGAAGGGTAAGATCGTGCCGGGGGGAAAAACAGATGACCTCGCACCAACCCTTCTCGGTTTCCGCCTTAAAAAGGCCCCCTTCATCGATGGTTTCCTCCGGGACCTCCGGAAGAAGGGCGGAAAAATCGTTGACAAAGGTAAAAATTCCATCGTAGGCCGGGTTTTTAACGCCACCGGCCCGCTCATTGCCCGGACACAGGTAGCACGTTGGATCATAGGCCGGCAGAGCATCCACGGTGGGCTTTTCTACCTGCCCCTGCCAGGGGCGTTTGGTCCGGTGGGGGGAGACTAAAACCCATTCCCCCGCCAAGGGGTTGTACCGCCGGTGCGGATAATCGGCTATATGCATGGTATACGCTCCAAAAAGGGATGTTTATGTGGCATAATACCCCAGGCGGGGTCTTCGGTAAAGTGACGAAAATACCAAAATAAAACAAAAGTGTTTTGAAAACCCAGGGTGTTTAAAAAAGCACCCTCGCAACCGGTCTGACCCTTCGTGGGTGGGTGAACTACTTCAAACTGTCCAAAGGTAAAATACGGTGGTGTGAGAGGACGGGGGGCGTAAGCCCCCCTCCTACTCGATAGGAGAAACAGTGAAATCTGCGGAAAGATGACCAATATCGGGATAAATAGCAAAGTAGCGATTAAATAGGGGGCACTCTCCTTGATATAATCCGTTGTCGAGCATTCAAGAATGGAACAGACGGCAAACATGGAAATTGCGACAGGTGGGGCGTAAACTATCTTGACTTATTTTGGGAGGCTGACACCTGCCGGGAGCTTGGCTACGACTGGCTCCAGGGGTACGGCATCATGAAGCCCATGGCCGACCTCGATGCGTTCTCGAGGTTTTCACAGAAACGCAGTTCATCCGCGCGTGTGGTGTATCGCTCGCCGCAGCTGGAACTTGTCGCGGGGTGCTGGAGCGCTTCCCCGGCGCCGGCTCTTCTGCAGTAGCCTGAGCCGAACCGGTTTGGTCATCATTCTTGCCGTGTACGTAATCGCTTGAGTGACGTACGTGTTTTGTGTATACTCGATGTGGAGGCCCATCATGGTGATAAAATCAACAATGCTGAGGCAGAACCTGTACGGTTATCTCGACGGAGTACTTGAAACGGGTAAACCGCTGGTTATCGAGCGGAAAGGTCGGAGACTGAAAATAGTTCCCGAGTCCAGTCCTGCCAAAACGGACTGTCTTGAACATCATGACGCGATAGTCGGGGATCCCGATGGTCTTTTGGGACTCGATTGGTCTTCCGAATGGAAGGGTGAGCTTCCATGATTTTTCTGGACACGCACGCGGTTGTCTGGCTCTACCAGGATACTGCGCTACTTCCGGATACCGTACTTGCCAGCATCAATTCCGGGGATACCTTTGTTTCCCCGATGGTTGCGCTTGAGCTTGAGTACCTTTTCGAAATCGGCCGCATACGCATGGACTCCCGGACGATACTTGATTACCTGGCCGAGAGTATCGATCTGAAGATCGAGGAACGGACGTTCACTAGGGCAGTCCTTGCATCCCGCCAGGAAAAATGGACACGCGATCCCTTCGACCGGATTATCACAGCCCATGCTTCGGTCTGCAAAGCGCCGCTTGCAACCAGGGACGAACGGATCAGAAAAGCCTATCCCGCTTCGATCTGGGATTGAACGGCAAGGTCCCAATAGTGTTACGAAGATTAAGTTTTTATGCCTATTTTTAAAGCAAAAATCTACGTTTCACCCGTAGTAAGGGTATTCTCTGAAGGAGGATACCCATGTTCATTCCCCAATTTTGTCCTTACAAAGCCTGCCCAAACCACACCATCGTTCCCGACTCCCCCTGGTACCGTCCCGTAGGCTTTCACCACACTAAAGCCTTCGGTGCGGTGCGTCGTTTCCGTTGCCTCACCTGTAATCGGACCTTTTCTGTCCAGACATTCTCCGTCCATTACTACGCGAAAAAGGTCCTCTCCCTTCGCCGTCTCGAGCACGCCGCCGCCGAATCGGCTAGCATCCGCGCCCTCTCCCGCCTCTTTAACTGCTCCTGCGGGACCATCGTCAATCGTATCGATCGTATTGCGAGACAAGCAATTAGCCTTCATGCCACCCTGCGGCCCCGCATCGCGGAGGGTGAA
>Ga0272446_1000275_pt1 | contig 82690 bp, 88 predicted proteins | sample YNPCB0061_FD_194587 | JGI IMG/M metagenome (GOLD analysis project Ga0272446, IMG submission 194587) | Hot spring microbial mat communities from Yellowstone National Park, WY, United States - YNP-CB-006-1 | ecosystem: Environmental > Aquatic > Thermal springs > Hot (42-90C) > Sediment | place... | reverse complement strand
ATTTAATAGATCAATTAGGACTTTCTTCGAGACTAGTAGATCTGTATTATAAAAGGGCAGTATATTTGACATACTGCCCTTTGAGTCAACTTTGTTTACGCTTTATCGGTGTTTTGTAACAGGTTTACTAAAAGAAGTTAGAGAGCTATTAAAAATATCTTACATTACGCTTTATCGTTGGGTACAGGCGGGTAAAATACCAGCTTGCAAGGTGGGTAAACAGTATCGTATAAATAAGGCTGATTATGAGGAGTTTATAAAAAGTAATAAATTTAAGGTTAAAATATGAAAAAAACAAACAAAAAAAATTTATATGTAGTCGGATTAATTTCTTTTTTAAATGCACTAACTTTAGGTGCAATAATTCCAATTATTTACAACTATGGAACAAGTTTTGGCTTAAATGATACATCTATAGGATTTTTATTCGCATCATTTGCTTTTGCACAGTTTTTTGCCACACCAGTAATAGGTAGGCTATCTGATAAGTATGGGAGAAAACCCCTGCTTATTATCTCTTTGTTTGGAACTTTTATCGCTTCTCTTATTCAAGCTTTTGCAATTAATGCGTTTATGCTTTTTGCAGGTAGGATTTTTGATGGTATTACAGGTGGGAATAATTCAGTTGCTCAAGCTGTTATCGCAGATTCTACTGACGAGAAAGATAAACCCTTTGGTTTTGCCATATTTGGAGCGAGTTTTGGGTTAGGATTTTTGTTTGGTCCAGTGGTTGCGTTGTTAGTATCACAAGCTGGCAATCAGTATGTATATCTTTTTTCTGCTGTTCTAGCATTAATTACAACTCTTATTACAGCATTTATATTACCTGAAACCAATCAAAATAGGGAAACAAAAAAACTTCATATTGTAGACACATTATTTTTACAAATTTTAAGAGCACTTAAAATGCCGGTAGTTAGAGATATAATTATATTAAATTTTATTACTGCATTATCTGTCTCTATATTCCAAATTGCATTTCAGCCATATTTGCAAAGCAATCTAGGATTGGGACAAGAGTATATTTCATATGTATTGATATTAAGCGGGATTATTAATGTAATCTTTGTACCATTAGTAAAAAATGTAATTGATAAATTTGGACTTAATCAGACCTTGAATGCAGTATTTTTAGCTAGAGTTATTTGTTTTGGTTTATTAGCTGTTATCATTCATCCGATAATATTTTGGTCAATGATGGTTTTGTTTTCTTTCATAAATTTATTTGCACGGCCTGTAATTTCAAGCCTTTTAACTAAATATGGTAAACCAGAAGATCAAGGAGTGATACTTGGAGTCTCAGAAAGTTTATTTTCTATAGGACTTGCGATAGGTCCATCTATTTTTGCGTTAACAGCATTTCCAAAAGAGGCAAATTTTTCTTTTTTAAACATAGATTTTATTACAAATATATTAAGAGACACTTCTGAAAATTACACTCTAGCATTTTTTGTAATTACACTAATTTCTTTAGTAAGCTTAATTTATTCAATTAAGTTTACAAAACACTTGGCTTATTTATCTAATAAAGAAAAAAGCCTGATAGATTTTTAATGGTATGAAAAGTTTAAAAATACTTGTAAACCCAAACAAAAAGCAAAATAGAGTTTATACACGAGAACCAAACTTGTTTAGTGAAGAAGAGGTCTTAGTCGTAGAAACAACCGAACCGCCAATAGAGAACAGAGCGAACAATAAGGTAATTGAGCTCATAGCTGATTTTTTTGGTGTAAATAAATCTAAAGTGGAAATAGAAGCAGGATATAAAAGTAAATTTAAACAAATTATTATTAAAGAAAAGTAACTATGGATACCAGACAAGTATTGCAAAAGATATTCAAAAATCCTGAAAGTGAATTACTGATGTTTGACGATTTATCAGTTTTGAATATTTACGAAAAAGAAGAAGGTAAATACTACATAAAGGCAATTTCAAAACTGGATGAAGAAAAGCTTGTTTACAATGAAAAAACAGGCAAATCTGCACCAGAAGAGATTGTAAGACAACTTTATCTTGTACAACTTACAAAGAAGTATAAATATCCTAAAAACTTAATAGAGTTAGAAAAACACGTAAATTTTGGACGTGAAGTTAAACGAGCTGATATTGTCGTATACCGACCTGATGGCATTACACCTAAGATCATCATTGAAGTCAAAGCACCAAGTGAAGATAACGATGTACAACAGCTTAAATCATACTTAAACGCAGAAGGTGCACCTGTAGGCGTTGCAATCAACGGTAAAACACTCCTTATTCTTTATAGACCATATCCAAAAGACTTTGATGATACTTTGGACGATATTCCAGCATCAGATGAAGAAGTAGAAGACGTACTAGCTAAAAGAAAAACACTTAAAGACTTAAAAGAAGAGGACCTAAAAGAAACAATTAAGATGCTTGAAGAATTGGTGCTTGCTAATTCTGGAGCAGATAGTTTTGATGAGATATTTAAGTTGATTTATGCCAAGCTGTACGATGAAAAAGAGGCTTTAACTAGAGATAATCAAGAGCTATATTTCAGAAAAAGCCCTACTGGCAAACCAGAAGAAACTAAAAAAATAATTGATGGTTTGTTTGACGAAGCAAAGGCTGAATGGTCAGATGTATTTGAAAAGACGGATAGGATAAACTAAGTCCTGAGCATCTTTCTGTATGTGTAGGTGAACTGCAAGATGTACGTTTGTTTGGTTCTAATTTGCGTATTATTGATGAAGCATTTGAATACTTATTGCCTGATGTAGCCAAAGGTAAGAAAGGTCAATATTTTACACCTCGTGTAGTTATTGATTTATGTGTGCAGATGCTCAATCCGGGGAAGAAAGAGTATGTGGTAGATACAGCTTGCGGTAGTGCAGGCTTTTTAGTCCACGCTATGCAATATGTTTGGAAGAAATTACCTACACTAGAAGCTCGTAAAGATTATGCAAGCCGTTATTTGTGGGGTATAGATTTTGACGAAAAATCAACCAAGATTAGCCGTGCAATTATGCTTATTGCAGGTGATGGTAAAAGTCATATTTTCAAAACTAGCTCACTTGACACTAGAGAATGGCCAGACCGTTTCAAAAGCGAGTTAAAAGATTTACGATTGGTTACTGAATATGAAGATTACGAAAGAAACCGAGATAATAGTGAAAACTTAACTAATCTTGAATTTGATGTGCTACTTGCCAATCCACCTTTTGCAGGTGAGATAAAGGAAAAGCAGCTTTTAACTCAATATGTACTTGGTAAAAATCAAGCAGGTAAATTGCAAAGTAAAGTAGAAAGGCACTTGCTTTTCATTGAACGTAATCTTGATTTTGTAAAAGCAGGTGGTCGCTTAGCTATAGTATTACCACAAGGTATTTTCAATAATACCAGTCAAGAGTATGTGCGTAAATTCATAATGAAAAAGGCTCGTATACTTGCAGTAGTAGGGCTACACGGTAATTCATTCAAACCACATACAGGTACTAAAACATCAATTATTTTCTTGCAGAAATGGCGTGAAGATGAGCTAGATGAAGGGGGAACACCAACAGTAAAAGATTATCCTATTTTCTTTGCTACTCAAAAGCAATCTTTTAAGGACAATAGCGGTGATTATATTTTTGAAAAAGACAGTGAAGGTAATCTGGTGCTTGATAGTGACGGTAATCCTAAATATTTATCTGACCTTGATGAAATTGCAGAGGCTTTTGTAGCGTGGGGTAAAGAGCAAGGTCTAAGTTTTCTAAAAGACATATGAGGTGGGAAGAGATAGTTGAAAAATATGGTTTAGATGTTTCAATTATAAGCTTTTCAGAGCTAAATGAAGAAACACGTTTTGATGCTGAATACCATCGATTGGAAGCAATCAAATACTTAAAGCAAATAAAAAGTAAAAGTAGTAAGACGTTGAAAGATGTAGCTAAATTTGTTGTTGGTCCATTCGGTTCAACGGTAACAGTCGATAAGTATGTTGATGATTCAGAATATTGCGATGTTAGAAACCTTGACATTAAAAGTTTTGAAATAAACCAATCAGATGCACTTATCCCACAAGTACTTTATGAAAAGCTAAAACAATTTCATATAAGACAAAATGATTTACTTGTCACTGTAGTGGGAACTTTAGGGAAAGTAGCATTAGCACAAGAAAAAGATACCAAATCTATTTTTAGCTGTAAAAGTACAATAGTTAGAAGCGAAAGTATTGACCCATACTTTCTTGCGACTTTTCTAAATTCAAAAGTCGGACAAATTCTTTTGTTAAGATGCAAAAGAGGTGCTATTCAAGAAGGGTTAAATTTGTTTGACTTAAAAACATTACCTGTAGCAATACCTAGCGGTAGTTTTCAGATAAAAATTAAAAATTTAATTATTCAAGCATTTGCTAATTCTAAAGAATCTGTCAATAGTTACTCCCAAGCCAAAGCCCTTCTCCTTTCCGAACTTGGACTATCTGACTACATACCAAACGAAGCTAATATTTCAATTCGTGATTTGTTTGAATGTTTACAAGATAACCGCTTTGATGCTGAATACTGGATGCCTAAGTATGATGAGATGATGAGTAAAGTTACTAAATTTAACAAACTAGGTGAAATAGCTCAGGTTAAAAAAGGTTCATTAATTAATCCCAAATATTACTCAGAATATGGAATCCCATACATAAGAGGAGGAGATTTTTCAGCTAATGAGTTAAATGATGAGAGTATGATTCGTATTGCTTCAATCTTTAACAGAAATAATGAGACTGTTCTTCAAGAGAACGATATCGTTTTTGCCTCTATAGGAAGCGTTGGGAAAACTGCGATTGTAACAAAAAATTTTGCTAATTCATTTATTTCTAATAATATAGGGAAGATTCATATAAATATTGCTGATTTTATTCCTCAATATGTTCAAATATGTCTCCAATCGATAATTTGTCAGTCACAATTTCAGAGATTACAAACACAAACAGCTCAACCCAAAATATTAGATAGTGATATAAGAAAGATAAAAATACCATTTCTTGTAAAAGAAAAACAATTGGCAATTTCTAATTTTGTAGTACAGTCCAGAGAACTTAAAGCACAATCCAAAACCCTACTAGAAAAAGCTAAACGAGCAGTTGAAATATTTATTGAGCAAGATGAAGAAAAAGCTTTGGAGTATTTAGCATCATAAAACTATGAAGAAGGGTATCATACTAGCAAGAGTTTCAACCCAAGAACAACAAGAAACAGGCTTGTCATTAGATAAAATCCAATTACCACAACTAAGACAATATGCTATAGATAACGGCTTTACAGTTGCACCTGAACACGAATTTGTATTCCAAGAAACCGCAAGTCAAAAACTTAGAAAAAAGTTTGATGAAATGGTTCAAAAGATCAAAAATAATGATGATATTCAAGCAATAATAAGTTTTCGAGTAGATCGGCTTACCAGAAATTACCGTGATGCTGTAGAGATGGATAATCTAAGAATAGAGCACGGTAAAGAACTTCATTTTGTAAGTGACAGGCTAATTCTAACTGCAAAAAGTTTTGGAAGAGATATTCAGGATTGGGACTTAAAAGTATTTTTAGCAAAACAACATATAAACCGATGCCAGGAAGATACTCATAATACTTTTATGAGCAAACTCAAGAATCAGGAGATTTATGGAAAAGCCCCTTTTGGCTATGAAAATTATGAGGATGAGCACAAAAGAAGATCAGCAAGAACTAAGCCTTTTGAAGCTGGAATAGTAAAGAAGATTTTTGATTTATATACAACAGGAGCTTATTCATATCTCCAAATATCCAAGATTATTGAAAACGACTTCAAGATTAATTTTCATAAAAGCAAAGTAGAGAAGACTATTAAAAATCCTTTTTATATGGGATTTCGTGAATATGAAAATGAACTTTACCCTCATAAATATGAAAGAATAATCACTAAAGAAATTTGGGATATTGCTGAAAGTATTAGGAATGGAAGGAAACCTCAAGAAAAGAAAGGTAAATTAAAGGGCAAAAATGGAGCGTATAGAGGCTTAATGTATTGTAAACAATGTGGATGTTCAATTACTCCTGAGAAGCATGTTAAAAAGCAGAAAAACGGCAATATAAATACTTGGACGTATTATCATTGCACAGGCTCAAAAGGTAAACATAAAGATGTATGGATAGAGGAAAAGGAGCTAACTAAACAGTTTGCAAAAATCTATAAGCACATGAAAGTTCCAGAAGTTGAGCTTGAGAATATGGTTAAAACCCTTCGGGAGTCACATGATGGTAAAATAAAGTTTAATGAAGAAGTATTTGATCACTGCAATTCTGAAATCAAAAAAAGAGAAAAAAGAATTGAAGATGCTTACATAGATAAGCTAGATGGCGGAATTACTCGGGATGTATATGACAATTTAAGAAAAAGATTCAGGAAAGAGCAAGATGAGTTTAAAGAAAAACTAGCACGACTTGAAAGAGCAGATGAAGAATACTACATAACCGTTTCTTACCTATTAGAGCTAGCTTCTAGGAGCTATGAACTTTTTACAGGTTCAGAACCAGACGAAAAACGAGAAATAATACAATTAACACTTCTGAACCTCTACTAACACTTCTGAACCTCTACCTAAACGAGGGAAAACTTGAGTACAATCTACAAAAACCGTTCGATGTAATCTTCGAAAACGCTAAGCGTCTAACATGGGGTGAATGACGGGGCTCGAACCCGCGACCTCGGCTTTCACAGAGCCGCGCTCTAACCAGCTGAGCTACAATCACCGTATAATTTAAAGGAATATAAAACCTTAATGTATTGAAATATTATCATGAATTAAACCTAATTCATAGGCATTTAAAAGTATCACAATCCTTAATCAGAAAAAAGTTTAATTTATTTTGTCAATATTGTACATTATTGTGTTTAGATAACATGAAGCTCATACTGCCCAAAATTAATTTCGGTAAAACATTTTTTGTGACTTTTTCTTACAGTTTGTTATTATTCACGATTATTCTTATATCAATTAATTTCTATCTAGCTTCTATACAAACTAAAGAGCCTTCTGATATTTCTACGAAATTATTTGATAAAGTATTAGCACAAAAAACAGCGTTCGATTCAAAAATTAACAAACTCGAATTGAAAGAACAGAAAATAGAAAATTCTAATCTAAGTCTTCAAACAAAAAACGCTAGTCTGCTTTTCGCGAAAACAGCAAACAAATCGGGAGTAGAATTTGTAACTCTGCCCAATTCAATGCGCGGCTTACCAACATACACAGACCCAATAAAACAGGATAATGAACTACCGGCAGCTTACGCAGCCGGTTTACATTAGTTCGATCTGCGATCGCCCGGAATCTTCCTCTCCTTGCAGTTGAATGTATTTTTGCACTGCATCTTCGTTTAACTCTAATGTGCAAACAAAGTAACCTTCCGACCAAATACTGTCCGTCCCTCAATATACATCTTTCAAGAACTTAAATTGCTTTTTCAAGGATGAGGGACGTATTTGCTTTTATTATTCGCACTAACTGCCCTACACTCATTTTAGGAGGGATAGATATTAGAAAATGAATATGATTTTTATCATGATTGACTTATTTAAATTCAAGGGCAGGATAGTGCGAGCTGACTTCTTTAAGCTCTTTAACTACAAAAAAGCAAATACACCCTCATCGATGATTTTTCTGCGGTATTTGGTCGGATGAACTATATGGTAATCGCAAAAGTATACTTAGTTACTTTGCTTCTTGTATTGCATGATTTATTTTACAGGAAGATTCCGGGAAAACTACATCCACCAGCTTACGCTGGTGGTTTTTAATTAGGAACTATAAACTAGAAATAATTGTTCAAAAAGGAAACGAAAAGCTTAATAACTTTGAGATTAAGATAAAAGAAACTGGACAAGTTTTACAGACAGATATAAATGGACTAGTTTCTTTCGAAAATATAAATCCTGGAACTTATACCATCATATATCAAAATGAAGACTCACAGGTACTAGAAAGAAAAATAGTAATTACAGAATCAAGGACTGAGTTGATTGACCTAGCTTATGATAAAGGTGACGAAATTATTACCATTGCAACCCCAACTCCATCCCAAACATCTTTAATTCAATCAGTTAATAAATCATTTAATCAGTTCTCAATAAGTTTGGGAAGCGAATTAGAAAAATTACCTGAGGTATTACAAACAAGCGTTGAGTTCGTTAATAATGAGGTAGGAGGAACCGGTTTTGCATCCTCATCAGTATTAATATTACTGGTTTTGATTCTCACTTATATTCCTAACCTTATACCTTTGATTCTTACTGGTTACCTTGGCTTAACCATAAAAAATATTTTTGCAGTATACAAGCTCAACTATTCTGAGATTATTAATATGGAAACGAGATCACCGATAAGTTTTGTAGCAATTACGGTCACTAACACAGAAGGCAAGACAATTTTAAAATCCATGACTAATAAACAAGGTAGATTTAGTGTTAGACTACTGCCTGGTGAATATGATATATCTTTCAACCACACAAATTACAACCCAAAAACAGTTAGAGTAAATCAAAAAGAATACGACTTCCTAAAGCTTGGATTTGAAATGGAACAATTAAGCGAAACAATACTTGCCGAACAATTACAATTCAAGGTATTAAATATTAATCCACTTGTGCCAGTATTTATTTTTGGGTTTATTCTCACATTTATAAATGCTCTTGTGATAAACAAACCACTAGCTTGGGTAATAGTTGGAGTAGTGGTAATCGTAATTTCAGTATACTGGAGAAAGAAAATAGTCCTCTTATTTAAAAAATAGTAATAGTTTTGAAATGCACTTGACTAATAATCGTATTAAGAAATAAAATAACTAAATGCAGCGATAGGGAATAGTAAGTTTTTCTGAACCCACCCTGGAGCAGCTTACGATGAGTAAGACAGAAACCCAGCTGTAAAATAGGGATGCTAAGAAAAGGTTTAAATCTTAGCTATTAAGCTCGCTTTAGTAATAAAACGGGGCATACAAGGTGGTAACACGAACTCAAGCTTCGTCCTTGTACAATAGATTATGTGGTTTATTGTACGAGTACGGAGCTTTATTTATTTAAGTTTGTAAAAAAAATGCAAAAATATTCAAAATTATTTGGAAAAACGCTCAGAGAAGCACCAAAAGATGCAACATTAGTATCACATAAATTACTTGTCCAAGCTGGATTTATCAGAGAAAGTTCAGCAGGTAGATATTTCTTTTTACCTCTTGGGATGAGAGTAAGAGATAAGATAGTGAAGATTATTGAGGAAGAAATGAATAATGCTGGAGCTCAAAAGATGTTATCTCCAACTCTTCATCCAATTGAATTATGGAAAGAGACTAACCGTACAAATACAACTGGTTTTGAATTAATGAAGATTAAAGACAGACGTGGGGCGGAATTTGCGCTTGGAGGCACTGCTGAAGAAATGTTTGTTGATATCGTAAGGAAATTTAGGCTCACTTATAAAGATCTTCCTTTAAATATATATCAGTTTTCAGATAAGTTTCGTGATGAACTTAGAGCTAGAGGAGGACTTTTAAGAGTTAGGGAATTCCTAATGAAAGATGCTTATTCTTTTGACAGAAATGAAGAAGAATTTAAAAAAGTTTACAAAAATATGTGGGAGGCATATTACTCAATTTTTAAGAAGATAGGGTTAGAAAGTAAAGCTGTACTTGCAGATAATGGTTACATTGGCGGAGAGTATTGTCACGAATTTATTGTTGATTGTGATGCTGGAGAAAGCTGTTATTTGCAAAGTAAAGATGGTTCTTATATCGCTCATAAAGATGTAGCAAAGTTTATGAGAGAAGAGGTAAACCCAGATGAAGAAATCAAAGCAATGGAAACTGTAGAACAGCCAGAATGGGTAAAAACAATGAAAGACAACGAAAAACATTATAAACTCCCATCTTCAAGATTTTTAAAAAATGTGGTGTATAAAAATAGAGTGACTGGCGAAATAATTATTTCGGTGATTCGCGGAGATCTAGAAATCAACAAGACCAAGCTTGAACATGTTTTAGACGCAGTAGAGCAGTTGCAAGAAGCGAGTGATGAAGATCTAGAAAGTATTGGAACTAAAAGTGGTTACGTTCATTCTTGGGGACACGAAAAAGCAAGGTATATTGGAGACTTGTCACTAAAAACTGTAAAAAATTTTATAGGCGGGCAAAAAGAAGATAAAACAGATACAATCAATGTAAATTATGGTCGCGACTTCAAATGTGAGATACTCGCAGACATTGCTTTAGCGAAAGAAGGATATAAATCAGAAAGTGGACAAATTCTTTTGGAGAAGAAGGGTGTGGAGGTAGGGAATATATTTCAATTAGGATATCATTATTCTACAAAAATGAAAGACGCTACTTTTATTGATGAAGACAATCAATCAAAACCATATTACATGGGTTGCTATGGAATTGGAATTGGTAGGACATTAGCAACTGTAGTTGAATTACATAATGATGAGAAAGGAATTATATGGCCACAAAGTATTGCACCATATGATTTTCATCTAATCACTCTAGGCAATAACGAAAACGAGCTAGCGCTTGATTTAATAAGCAAATTAGAAGCATCTGGCAAAGAGGTACTTTGGGATGATAGAACAGATGCATCTATGGGAGAAAAGCTTGCTGATGCAGATTTGATTGGCATACCAAATAGAATAATTCTTACTAAAAGAAGCTTGGAAGGGGGAGGTGTTGAAATAAAGAAAAGAAATGAAACTGAAGCTAAAATAGTCCCACTCAGTTACTTCTGGTGATCGTCTTTATTATAAAGCGGGTGAAATCTCCGATGAGTGTCTTCTGCGAACTTGTCACTTGCATGAACATAGCGATCTGTTGTATGAAGTGACTCGTGGCCAAGCAGAATCTGTATCGCTGCTGGACTGGCCCCCTCCTCTGCCAAGTATGTTGCAAAACCATGTCTGAATGAATGCGCAGAAGTCGGTACCACAATCCCCAATGAACGCCTATAATGTGCAATCCTCTCCTGCAGATAATTTGTAGATATTCTCTTCCCAATCTGACCATTTCTCCCTCCTCGCGTCGGGGCAAATAGCGCAGGATTTTCATCTTCCCTAAGATTAAGGTATTCGTTAATATAAAATCTAGCACGGGGAGTAATGTATATGAATCTTTGTTTTTTACCTTTGCCTTGAATATAAATTTTTCCCTCTTCGTTCAAATCTTCTTTATTAAGCCTGACTAGTTCGGAGATACGAAGGCCGCTCGAAAAAAGGAGTTCAAGTATAGCACGGTTTCTGGAAGCAATCAGCAAATCTTTTTCATAAGTGCTGGGATATTCCATTAATTGCATTAGATCCTTCAAATCCGCAACCTGAGATTTCTTTCTCTCTACTTTAATAAGCTTAATTGAATCTGAAGTTATTGGCATTTTTTCGATTAAATCAAAATCCACCAAATACTTAAGGTACGTTCTTAAGGATGACAACATTCTATTTACGCTTCTCGAAGCCAATGACTGGTTAGAGTCGCGAACCGAATGAATTACAGAGAACGATTCATATATCTTTTCTGACAGGCTTCTTTCATATTGATCGGCAGAACTTTTATTTGTTTGCCACCATTTAACAATTTTTGTTAGATAATCTGGAGATCTTAAAAAACCTTTATAATGTGTGATCCATCTTTTATTTAATGACGTAAAATCAATTTTAGAAATATTAAGAAACGCTTCGAAAACAGTTAGATCACGTCGATAATTATAAACAGTCTCCAAGCTATAGTTATTGTTTTGAATTTCGAGCAAAAAATCTTCCTTAAAAGGCAAAGAATACATATCAATATTAAATACTATAAATATTACAATAGCAAGTTCTGAAGTGATTAAAGCTATAAATAAACTAGGGGAGAAGATTATTATTCTCTACCTGATTTAAAACGAAATTAAGGTTAGCTTAAATATAATAAATTAATAGGGATTCTGTACGAATCTAATATATTAGTCAAAATAGCAGAAGTAAAATTATACTCGGTTTCAGACAGTGGCTAAATATATTTGAATTAGCACCAATCATCATAAAATACTAATAATAGAATTAAGTAGTTTGAAATTAAAATAGAGCAAAAATTCTGATTTTATTAAATAATTTTATAAATATAATTTATTTAGTAAACCAAAAATATGTAAAAATGCGAAAATAATCATCTTCAGAAACGCGTTTTAAGGACCTCAATTTTTTTTAGTTGATATCTAAAGGCTTTAATCATTATTCTAATCAGGAATTAAGAGTTTTGTAACGGGTTTATTGCTAAATAATCTAAATTAACCACACAAGTTAGTTTTAATCATCAAATCTCATCATCAGTATTTTCAAATTAGTACCAAAATATTATTTTAATAAAACATTATTTTATTGAGCACTTAGAGACTAAGAGCATGCCGGGAGCGCCTCTCTTTTCCACTTTAAATTGTTATTACTGAGTATAAGGGATATTATACTCGGTTGTATATATATCTAATCCACGAGTTTTTCCACATTCCACTACTTTATGATCTATCGTATAGAATTTATTTTTAATATCCCGGTTATAAATTTTGATTATTTTATTTATAAATTTTTAAATTTATTGATATAAATCTCTTGAATAGGAGAGGTAGCAATAAGGTAATAGGGAGGATTTGTAGCGACTACTCCCTACTCTTAACTAAATTGAGGACATATAGACCAGAAACGCTACTAAGGCCGATTCAAAAATAATTTGTATGAAATCAAATACAGAAATTACTTTTCTAAAAGAGTACAGAGCTATTACCGTCAGGCCTCTAAATATCACTGCAAGTGATATAACAATCAGTAGCGAGTTTAGAGGGTTAATATAGCCAATAAGAAATAACACCAAGTAAATTATTGAAACCGAACCATAGAAGAATACACCAAAGATAAATTGCACAAATTCTATTTTATTTATGATTACGAAAATGAAGTAAAAGATCACAAATATTATGACACCAATAACTATTTTAAAAGGGCTATGTAAATTTGGAATTAAAAAAATTGATAAATTTAATAGAAAAAAACCCAATATGGTATAAAAACTATTAGAAACAAGGGCAGCTTGTGACAAACCAACGTTTGTAAATGTCGATAAATTTAAGATATTCTGTGTTAAGACCAAGTAATACTGCATAACCATGAAGGTAAGTGTAAAGAAAACAACATAAATAATTGGTAATTCTTTTATGAAGTTAAAGTAAATAAGCAAATACGATGCAAGAGTCAAAGTTGGAAGCAATAAAATACTTATAAAGCCCTGAGGATATACATCAAAGTTGAACAACCAATAAATCATGAAATAGTAAACTAACATCATAAAAAGAATTGTTCCGTATAATACGAAACCTGATATTCTCGATATACTGAGGAAAACTAAACAAAGAAATATAAAGATGAAGGATATTAATGCATTTTTAGATCGGAATCCCACAGTGAGTAAATTTTATATTATTCCAGACTAGAAATATATTCCCTACCTTTTTCAGTAATTAATCGTCCCTGCTTTGTCCTCTTCAAGAATCCTATTTTGATCAAATAAGGCTCATACACCTCCTCGATAGTACGATCGTCCTCATAAATTGAAGCAGCTATATTTCCAAGACCAACTGGACCTCCCTGGAAATTCTTATGTATAACTTCAAGGTATTTACGCATTACCAAATCTAATCCGTATTCATCTACCTCCATTTCATCAAACGTTTCAATAACTGTTGAGAAATCAATCTTCCCCACTCTCTTGTGATGAGCATAATCGCGAGCTCGCCTTAAATTTCTAATAGCGATCCTTGCAGTTCCTCTGGATCTTTTGGCTATTTCTACAGCTGCATCTTTATCTATTTTTACTTCAAGTTTCTCTGCATTTTTGAGAACAATCTCAGCCAACTCTTCAAGTGAAAAAAAGTCCACTTTGAAAACCATTCCAAACCGATCTCTTAAAGGAGAACTAATTAAGCCAATCTGTGTCGTAGCCCCAACCAATGTAAATTTTGGAACATCCAGCCTGACAAGTTTAGACAAAGTTCCATTGCCAAATGAGATATCCATTTTAAAATCCTCCAAAATTGGATACAAAAATTCCTCAAGGACTTTATTTAATCGATGAATTTCATCAATAAATAAAACATCTCCGTCATTCATATTTGTTATGATTGAAGCAATTTCTGCTTTTGAATTGAGTGCTGGACCTGAAGTAATGATAAATTTTGAACCAAATTCATTAGATATTGCATAACCAAAAGTCGTTTTTCCTAAACCTGGTGGACCGTAAAAAAGCATATGTTCCAAGCTATCACTCCTAGACCTTGCAGAATTTATCAATATCCTTAATTTTTTCTTAATTCCATCTCGACCGATAATCTCATCTAACTTTTTGGCTCTCAAAAGATTATTAGAACTTAAATTATCTTCAGGCTTATCAGTTATTTTTTCAGAAACCAATTGATTTACCCCAGGATTCTTTTTAACTTTAACATTTGTTTGTTTACCAGAAATAATCATAAGATTAATTTATTTCATATTCTTCAAAATAAACTGAATCGCTTTTTCATTACTTAAACCAGATATCTCATTATAATTTTTTGAGATAAATTCTATCAAGTGAGCCTTTTTCATTCCCCAACCCACAAGGGTTTCGATAATTTCATCAAACTTTTTTGAGATATCAACACTATCGTTTTGGCTTTCTAAAACAAAATCAGATTTCAATTTACTTGAAATACCTAATAAAAATTTTTGAGCAGTATTCTTACCTACTCCGCTAATCTTCGTCAAAACGTCTAATTTGAGGTTATATAAGTCTGAATATGTTCTGATATTTAACTCACTCATTATGGAATACACTATTTTTGACCCAATTCCTTTAATATTTGTTAAGTCTTCGAATAAGATCTTTTCTTCAATAGTTTTAAAACCAAATAGGCTATCACCGTATTCAGATGATTTATGAGTAATGAACAACTCAATTTCACTACCAAAGTCTGAATTCACAAAATTATTTTTATAATAAACTTCATAACCCAATCCTCCCACACTAACAATAGCGGTTATTTCACTTGCGAAAACTAGTTTTCCATTTATGTAAGCGATCATGACTCATTTATTTATTATAGAACTTTTCCAACAACAGATATTTTGCTGAGTACAAAGCAAGGTAAATAGCATCGACTTCGTCATCCATATATTCAGTAAAGTCTATCGAAAGCTGCATACCTAGAAGTGCTTTAACCTCTTTCTTAGTGACATCACCTCGACCTATTATTTCTCTTTTAGCCTTCTTTGGTTCTATTTCTATTATTCTACTTTCATAAAAAAGCTCCATAGCTACACCCTTTGACATACAAATCTTCTCAAAAATAGTATTTTTTCTATGAAAAAAAAGCTTCTCAATACATAATGCAACTGGAGAATACTTCTTTTTCAAGAATGCTAGATCCTTCCTAAGAGCATTAAGTCTGTGATTTATGGGCAAGCTTTTTTCTGTCAAAATAATACCAGAATCTAAAAGCACCTCGCCATTTGTTTCAATAAACGCAAAACCACAGCGATCGTAACCAATATCCAACCCGAGTGTTATCATTAAGACATTTTACTAAATTTCGCTCCCATTTCGTAACATACTCAGGAGCTTGAATTTTATTAACAACCAAGCAAACGCAAGAGTAAGGATACTTATCATCACTCCTGTTGCATCAAGGTAAAAATAAATATTCATACTTGATGTAAAAGGCAAGCTTTCAACAAAAGCCACAATACCTTTCAAACCTTTGACTCCATATTGAACCAAATTAACAAGACTCATCAAAAGCTCCTCGACAAATAAGAATTCTGCTTTACCAAACAAGATACATAATAATGAAACTACAAATGCTACAGCGACAAGTATTTCAACAAGATGAACAACTAAAATGTTTGAAATTATCCCCACTAGATTTATCTGTGCAAAATAATATGAGGTGACAACAGAAACACATGTCACTATCGAAATATTAACAACAAAAGTTCTTAAAAATTCGCTTTGTATTCCTAACATTCTTGAAATATCATCGCTTAATCTTATACCTATCACTGCCGCAATAGATAAATAAAAGCTTATTGAAAAAATATTTTCAGGGAATATTAGCAAAATTAACACAATACAGTACATCATCTTTATTGGGAAGCTAACCTGTCTTGCAAGTATTTGTTCAATATAAAGATAAAGCCAGAAAATAAAAGCTCTCGTCAGAGAGCCTTCAAGTCCTACAACTAGCAAGTATACAGCGCCTGCTGCTAATTCAAAAAATACCATTAACAAACTATTCCATTTTCTACGAAAAGAAGAAAAGACGCTTTTGATTACAAGCATGATTATTAAAATATTAGCCCCGCTTGCAACCAACAAATGCCCGACCCCGACATCCCGAAACATCTTTTTATCCTCACTCTCCAAGTCATTCTTAATTCCAAACACAAGGGCTTTTACCAAGCCAGAATCCTCATTAAAGTAATAATCCAAGGTCTCATTTACACTTACCGAGATATCCTCAATTATATCAGCAATCAATCTATTACCTATCGAATATTGCGACTCTTTATTAATTGATATTATATAGTCGTATCTCTGATATTTTGTAATATTATTTCTTGTTTTTGTACAAATATATTCATACCTACTAAATTTATTTTCAATATCAGCGGTTCGTAAATAAACAAGCCTTGTCGATCTCATTTCATTAATCTTGACGTTAAAAAGCTTAATCTTGTTATTATCAATATTTGAAATATTTCCGCAGATGTCGATCTCTTTTGTTCCTATATTAGAAGGATTAGTAAAATTAGAGAATGCTAAAACAAAAAATAAGTAAAATAATAGCGTGATAATTTTGAGAAAAATCTTTTTCTGAAGAATCGAAACAATTATTACCATTATCAAACTTATTACAAAATAAATGAGAGAGCTGGCATCGGCAGCCAGATAGAGCAAAGATACAGATACGAGCAGTATGAATATGCTACTTGCCAAAACATTCCTTCTCACAAAGTCATTGAGAATATTTATTGATCTCATATCGATATTAATTCTTTAATCTTGTCGAGCTGAGTTTGTTTTAAACATCCTTTTTTAACTAGATCTGCTAATTCAAAATATGGACGATTCGCTATTATCTTGTCCGCAGTCTTTTCCCCTATTTCGGGCAATGCGATAAGAGACTCCCTTGAGGAATTATTAATACTAACAGGCCCACTTGTCACTTGACTGGTGGTGCTGCCAGACGCTGCATTATTAACTAGATTATCAGAGATATCAGGAAAGTAGATCTTCTGCCCATCACTAATTTTTTGTGCTTTATTTATATTCTTCTCTATCGCCTTCATATCCGCTGTGTCAGTAAATCCCCCAGCCTTTTCAATAACATCAATAATTCTTGAATTAGAATCAAGTTCATATACACCAGGTTTCTTTACCGCTCCACTAATATCTACGACAAACAACTTGGTGGCCTCAGGGGGTTTAGTTTGGCCGGTCACAGAAGCCATAGAGTTACTTTGCTTTTCAGACTGCTTACCACTATTTTTTGTATAAAACCAGTAACCTGCTCCAGCAATTAATATAACTAAAAATATATTAATTAGATTTGTAGCATTTTCTTTTGAAAAAATTGAAGTCAAACTCAACCTATCCATTTGATTAAAAATTGAAAATTAATATCGATATTAGCAGAATTACAGAAATTTACTAATATATCTACTATCTCAGAAAATCGAGTTCTTCCTCATGGAAGCCCTTAAAAAAGATTTCAGGCTTCAATTTCACACCACATTTTTCATAAGCAACTTTGCAAACATGTTTCATTACAGCGAGGTAATCGTCAGCAGTTCCATCTCCAACATTAATTAACATATTTTTATTTACCTGTATTTGGTCTGATGGCGTTTGTTCAGGAATCATAATTCCTCCAACTCGGAAACCCGATAATTTGAGAACATGCTCGATTAGATAAGCGGTACTTGAAGTCGGCATTCCAAGCCTCTCCTGATCAGCTAAGTCTAAATTATGAAAAGTAGAGCCCAAAGAGTTTTTTGGCTGGGTTCTTTTCCTTCTTACCCACTCAATTGATGCTGCTCTAGACCGATCTTTATCTCCTAACTTCAGAATAAAATTAGCTGAGGTAATCACCCCAAAACTCTCCTGAAACAAACTATAATCATATCCAAATTTCAGATCTTTATTATCTAGAACCTGAATATCACCTTTATCATCAATAAATTCAACATTTTCGATAAACTCTGAAAGCAATCTTGGACCTCCATGAATATTATTATAAATCGAAGCACCAATTGTACCAGGAATGCCTGAGAACATATGCAGACCTGTTATACCTTGATCTATCAAAGTATTTATTGCATACGGAAGGCTTGTGCCAGCACCGATATAAACCCTAATATCCTTTGCCTCTGGTTCAGAATAGTTTATATCCTTATACTCATATCCAGATGTGATATTATCATCTTTATAAGTATTATGTTTAGGATTCAATCCAGTTTCTGACAAATCCAAAAACTGAGATTTTAAAATGATATCCTGATTATGTACTTTGATATGATTTGATCTATTTTTTATAAGAATAGAATCAATACCTCTATCAGATATTAGCGTATTTGCTCCCCAACCAATTACTTCAAACCGCTTCCCTTCCTTCACAAATCTAGAAACAATCATTCGAAACTCATCATCGCTGTCAGTTTCAATTAGCTCCGTACAATTACCACCAATCTTTATCCAGCTAAAATTCTTAAGTCTAATATTCTTGTGAACTTTCATGCAAAAAGATTACCACAAATAAAAAAATAGTCACTTTCTCAACTATCTGTCAAACTTATAAATCCTTTGACAAAAATGCAGATAAACATTAGAAAATCTGCATAGCTATGAATAGTTACTTCTGACAGTGCAAATACAACACAGTATATATTGAATTGAGAATATTAATTTACTATTCTGATATATGGGTTTATTTGTAAGTAAGCCAAAAAACAAACCAAATTCTTTGAGTAAAACACTGGTATTCGGAGGTGAAGCGGGCGAAGGAATCAAGTCCGCCGGCAAGATAGTTTCTAAGACTCTACTCAATTTAGGCTTAGAAGTATTTTTGTACGATGAGTACCCTTCATTAATAAGAGGTGGTCATAATGCAGTTTTTATTACTTACTCTGAATACCCAGTTTATTCGGTAAATAAAGAGATCGATTTATTAGTTTGCCTTGACAAAACAACTTTTGAATTACATAAACAAAACTTGGGTCTAGAATCAGTTGTTATATACGATCACGAAGATTTTTTAATTTATGACGATGATTTAAGAAATCTTCCGTGTGAAATAGTTGACATACCAATAAAGCAAATAATTAAGAAAAATGGACTACCAAATATTATCAGGAATACTCTCTACGTGTCTTCAACAATGAATATCCTTGGGATAGAGAAAAAAGTATTAGAAGCTAATGTAACTAACACGCTAAGCAAAAAGCCAGATTTATTGGAACAAAATATAAAAGCCATTGGTTTAGCATACACAGCATCTTCAGAATATAAATCGATAAGAAAAATACCTCAGAAAATAGGATCAAGCGATAAAAAAAGCTATTTTATGACTGGAAATCAGGCGATCAGCATAGGAGCTATACAATCAGGAATAGGATTTTATGCAGCTTATCCCATGACTCCCGCATCAACAATTTTAGATTTTTTAACTGCAAATTTCAGAAAGTATAACTATATTGTCAAACAAACCGAAGACGAGATAGCAGCCATAAACATGGCAATAGGTGCATCTTATGCAGGAGCGAGGTCTATGGTAGGTACTTCAGGAGGAGGCTTTAGTTTGATGGTAGAAGCATTGGGCTTAGCCGCAATTACAGAAACACCACTTGTTATTGTTTTAGCACAGAGACCTGGTCCTGCAACAGGACTTCCAACATGGACTGGCCAGGGAGACCTATTATTTGCACTGCATGCAGCCCAAGACGAATTCCCTAGAGTGGTTTTATGTCCCACAGACCATGAAGAAGCTATGGAACTGGCTTTTAAGGCATTTAATATTGCTGACAAATTTCAAGTACCAGTCATCATTTTATCAGACAAGTTTCTCTCAGAGTCACAGGCGAAATTCTCGCTAAAGAAATCAAAAAAGAAAATCGAAAGAGGTCTTATGATTTCATCTCGAGCCTTAATGCGATTAGACAAGTTTGAAAGATACGCCTCTACTCCAAATGGCATCTCACCAAGATCAATACCTGGACAAGAAGGCGGAATTTTTATTGCAAATAGCGACGAGAGCGATTCAAGAGGATTTTCAGAGGAGAGTGCAGAAAATAGAATTGCAAAAGTAAAAAAAAGATTTGCTAAACTCCCCTCGCTCAAAAAAGAATTACCTGATTTGAATGTATATGGAGATATTAGATCAAAAATATGCATAATAACCTGGGGAAGCACAAAAGGAGCTGTACTTGAAGCGACTAGACGACTGCACAATACTGGAATTTCGTTAAAAATACTTGCATTAAATTATATTGAACCATTTCCTTCAGAAGAGGTAAGCAAGTTCTTGAGCAGTTCAAAACATGTTCTGCTAATTGAGGGGAATTATACTTCTCAATTAGGACAATTAATCAAAATACATACAGGCCACGATATTAAGAATAAACTATTGAAGTATGATGGAAGACCTATCTTTCCAAATGAAGTAGTAGATAAAGTTCTAGAAATAATTTAATTATGGCTCAAAAAAAGATATTAAAAAGAGACGATTACAATACTGATCATAAGTGTACCTGGTGTCCAGGATGTGGAAATTTTGCAATATGGTACATGTTAAAACAAGCCTTGCTGGAGTTAAACTACAAGCCACATGAAGTTGTAATTGTTTATGGAATTGGATGTTCGGGGAATGGTACAAACTTTACAGAAGTTTACTCTTTCCATGGTCTACACGGCAGAGCATTACCTGTTGCACAAGGTATAAAACTCGCAAACAAGAAATTAAAAGTCATAGTAATGGGAGGAGATGGTGATGGTGCTGGTATTGGAGTTGGACACTTTATTCATGCGTGCAGAAGAAATATTGATATAACGTATATCATGCACGACAATCAAATTTACGGGCTAACAACAGGACAAACTTCCCCAAGATCTGATAAAGGTATGGTGACAAAAACAACTCCCGAAGGAAATATAGAAGATCCTGTAAATCCTATCGCTTTAGCATTAAGCAGTAATAGTACCTTTGTTGCAAGGACATTTAGTGGAACTCCTCATCACTTGAAAGATACTTTAAAAAAAGCTCTTCAACATAAAGGGTTTTCATTTGTTGATATTTTACAACCATGCATAACATTCAATAAACATAATACTTATGCCTGGTATAACTCAAAAATATATTATCTAGAAAATCAAAGTGACTACAACCCTCTAGATTTTAATAGTGCTTTAGTAAAGGCATTTGAGTGGGGCGAAAAAATTCCAATTGGCGTTTTCTACCAGACCGATTTGCCAACATACGAAGATAAAATAAATATCGATTTGGACCTTGATACCAAAGATGATAATTCAGCAGTAAATATAAATGAACTTCTCAAAGAGTTTAAAGTTTAGAGAGAATTAATTAATTGAATCCTGGCCTATTACGATATAAACATCTGAGAATATATTTTCCTGATTTTTTATTTCGTTTTTTACAACTGGGTTAATAAGAAGATAATTTAACATATTTAAGGTGGCACTATCTTTAATATCATTACTATCAACCGATATTGTAGTTTTATTAACAACAGAACCAGAGTTATCAAGCTTAACAACATTTAGACCATAATTTTCAAAAAGCCTCTCCATAAAAAAACCCCACTGCTCCACTCCAGATGCATTAAGAATTTGTATCCTTATCTGTTCCTTTTTAATATCATCTAGTCCAAAAAGTGACTTTACACTTGTATTTGTAGTGTATTCAAAAGTCCTAGTAGCTAGTGGTATTGAGTAAAAAAAGCTCAAAAGTCTATTAAAATCATCAAAACACAAGTCAGTATAAAGAGAGTAAGTTGTATCGACTTCTCCGGAAAAGTATCTTTCTAATGGAGTAAGTGATCTTGCAGAAAAATAGCTATCAAGAGCGTTTTCATTATTTTTAATAACAACCAGGTCAAGCTTGATATAAAAATTACGGTAAAAAAAAGTTGAAAGATATTTGAAGACACTTTTCTTATCTAAAAAAATACTATTTGTTTTAATCAGATCTTTCAGTGTTCCCTGATTACCTAAATTATCAATACTAAATTTGTAATTATTTACATTAATCGAATAACGAACACTATTTGAAAATAAGTAGATAGTGGAGTTAACAACTTGTTCGGAATTATCAACCTGAATCTCCAAAAAAGTATTTACTAAATTCTGCTTAAAAACCTTACAACTATCTTCATCAAGTCTTTTAACAATGCTTTTTAATTTTTCATCAAATTTAATGTTTTTTTCGTATACTTGATAAGCAAAAAATAACCCTGAAACCAATAAAAATATAAACAAAGCAATTAAAAATCTCTTCAAAATCTCTTTATCAAAAAGTTTAACCTTAGGAGTATTTTTCACGTATTTCCGTGAAACAGTTGGTTTCTTATCAATATTATTTTTGGTCGTACTCGACTTTTTTTCTTTACTTGCTCTACTTAGCATTAGTCAATGTATGTGTAAATGATTCAGGCACTTTTGTTGAAAAAGAATACATTTTCCCGTCGTAGTTTTCAAAAGTCAAAGATAAAGAATGCAAATATAATCTATTATCCAAACTATTTTTACTCAAAAACCTGTCACTCCATTCTTTTTGCTTTCGAGACAGGTATATCTCATCGCCTAATATAGGTACTCCAAGGCTTTTTTGATGAACTCTGATCTGATGTGTCCGACCCGTCTTTGGAGTGATCTCCATATAAATTAATCTGATATTATCTTGAACTTCTATTTCCTTAAGTACTCTAAAAATACTTAACGAATATCTTGCTTGTCTATTTTTACTATCCTTATTATCTAAAAGGATGAATTCTTTCCTATTTGACTTGTTCCTAGAAATATAACCTTCTACCTTAAATTCGTTTTGATGTATTTTTCGACTGGCTCCATCAAAGGCAACCCCCAAGGATATATACTTCTTTACGACTTTTCTTTCAGCAAATTGTGATGACAACCACCATAAAGCTCGAGGTGATTTTGCAATAGCTATTATTCCTGAAGTATCTTTATCCAATCTATGGACTATCCCTGGTCTTGCAAGATTATTTTGTGGCAGATCTTTATACTTAGCTAAAAGCTTGTTGACGAGAGTATCTTTTTGATAGCTATTTGCTGGATGAACTGCTAACCCAATAGGTTTGTTAATGATTAAGTAATCACCATCCTCATAGACAATCTCTAAATCAAACTTGCTTGGTTCCAAGTTGAAAGAAGGGGCTCGAAACTCTACCCTTGGGAAGTCAATTTCATCACCCGGTTTAATCTTGTACCCAGCCTTAAAACACACTTCCCCATTCACAAAAACTTGATTGGATTCAATGGTTTTCTTGATAAAAGCCCTTGAAAACTCTGGGAGATTAAGGGATAAGTATAAATCGAGTCTTTTGCCTAAATCCCTAGTAAATTCAGGAACCTTAACTTTCATTCTTTCAACATTTTCCAAGATAATTTATTTTTTATTTCTCTTCTCGCTAACTTTTGCCCTTAACTTTTGGATGACTTTATTAGATTTCTCTTTAAGACTCACAGCTTTTTGACTAGCTTTAGATTTGACTTTTATTGCGTAACTCTTGAGCAAAGGTAATAATTCAGGCTTTTTTTCTTTATCAGAGCTTACCTCGGCAGTAGGTTTACTATTTATCTTTTTCAAAATATTATCGTATCTTCCTTCAAAGTCCTTTCCACAATTACTACAATACAAATCATCATAATCAGTTACGGCCTTACAACTTTCACAGCGGAAGCGATTTTGGAATCCACAATTAGTACAATATAACTGCCCTTCCAATACATAAGCTCCACACTGCAAACAATCTACAACTTTTGAAGCTTGGTGATAATAGAATTTATGCTCAACCTTAACAAAGTCTAGCTCATCTCTTGTATATTTAGGTCTGAAAATATAATAAAAAACCAAACCTAAAGGCCCTAAAACCATTCCAACAACCATGAGTATAAGATAAAAAACAATATTATTTACATTTAATCTTTTTTTAGCATCTCTATATATTACTACCCCGCAATAAAGCCACAATAAAAAAATTATTACACCTATAAAAGCTATAATAATATTAAAAATCGCACTAGAGTTATTAATTATTTGGGGAATTCCATCCTGGGCCCAGTTTAAAATAGAATCTTGAAAATTTGGCATACTTTATTTTACTCTTTCACTATATTCACCAGTTTCTGTATTAACTTTAACAAGATCTCCAATATTTACAAATAGCGGGACATATATCTCTGCATTTGATTCAAGTTTGGCTTTTTTCATAGGGTTATTTGAAGTATCACCTTTCACTGCAGGCTCAGTATAAATAACCTTGAGATTAACTGATTTAGGAATTTCTATCGTAATTGGTCTCTCATCAAGATAGACCAAGATTACCTTACTCCCTTCGAGAATGAAACGGAGCAGCTCTTCAACTCCATCAACAGGGAGTTGGAATTGCTCAAATGTTTCATTATCCATAAAATACGCATAATCAGAGTCGGAATACAGATACTGTGCGCTTTTTTTCTCTACTAAAGCCTCCTCAAATTTCATATTTAAGCTGAAGCCTTTCTCTACAGTTGCATTACTCATCAAGTCTCTTGCTTTGATTTTTACATTGCCGCTTTGCCTCCCCATCTTCATAAAACTATACTTAAGTACTACCCAGGTCTTCCCCTCGTACTTGAAAACCACCCCTACTCTTAATTCATTTGCAGTTAACATATGTGGGATTTTACCAATAGATTAACGAATAGACAACCATGTATCCGGATGAAAGTTCTTAAATATCTGGTGCCGAGGGAGGGACTTGAACCCTCACTCCTGTGACAGAATCGGATTTTGAGTCCGACGCGTCTACCATTCCGCCACCCCGGCAAAGCGCATATGTGTATCGCCTGCATACGAGAACCATTTATGGCTAAAACTAAAGCGAAAACACAATAAAAGTTATCGTCTGATACAAAGCAATTCTACAATCTACCATACATTTTGTACATTAGTTGCTTTACGAAATATCTCTTATGGAGGATAATACCAGTAAACTTAATGACTCAAAATACTAAAACTGAATTAAGATATCCCCGAGATCTTTTTTAGACCCAGATGACAATACCCGAACATTGCTATTAGAGGCTCAATTCACACCTGTAATTCTACCACCGTTTAAACCCAGCCTTACGCAAATACCTGACTTATCCTCTGAATCCATTGCTCCGCCCTTAATTCCAGTATTCTCTGTCCTCCACACTGGTCACAAAACTGGTCTACTACTACCTCGTCAAATTTTAATCACAAACATTGATATAAACTTGAAGAGCACGAAAGGCATAATTAATATGATTAGAAACCGAGGATTAACATCATTTTGGGAAGTATCACAACAAGAGATTTTAGCCGCTCTCGAAGAAACTGTAAGAATTCATTACGAAACAAATAAGGGAACTAGTATAGATCTTGGCATTAATCCTATGCTAATTTATTCATACGAAAGACAACAACCTGGATCATATTATCCACCTCAAACACAAACAATTATGGCCTATATGTTTTCAGCGATACTTTATCCGAGGATGCAAACATAAACTTTATCCTTCTCCATCAACAAATTTTGCACAAACATCAATAAACTTCATATTTGCAATTCCAGTTGCTCCATTTCTATTTTTCGCAATAATAGCTTCAGCTTTGTTTTTATCGCCTTCTTCTAACTCTTTATTATAATAAGCCTCTCTATGGAGAAAAACTACTATGTCAGCATCCTGCTCGATAGACCCTGATTCTCTAAGATCGGATAGTTGTGGCCTTCTATCATTTCTTGATTCTACCGATCGATTAAGCTGTGATAAAGCAATCAAAGGAACCCTGAGTTCTCTCGCAATATTTTTGAGTCCTTGGGAGATTTCTGACACTTCCTGGGCACGATTATCTTTATTTCTACCTTGCAATAATTGTAGATAATCAACAAAAATTGCATCTATCCCTACTTCCATATCCCATTTTCTACATTTAGTTCTAAGTTCGGAAATATGTTGTCCAGGGGTATCGTCGATGAAAATATCTGAATCATATAGTTCTGCCATAGCTTCGCTACACTTGCGATAGTTCTCACCTGTCAAATCACCAAAACGAATTTCCTGCAAAGGAATTTCACTCTGTAAAGACAAAAGGCGGTCTGCTAGCTGATCTTTGCCCATTTCCAATGAGAAAACTACAATTTTTTTACTCAAACCTTTCTTTCCTCGTCCTTTATCTTTTACACTCAAATGACGTATCATCTCAAGCATAAAAGCAGTTTTACCGACTGACGGTCTCGCAGCAATAATAATCAAATCACCTGCATGAAGACCGCCTATGTATTTATCCAGATTTTCAAAACCAGTAGATATCCCTCTCAATTTTTCTAAATTTGATTCAGAATTTTCTAATCTTTCGGTTAATTCATTTATTACATCTTTAATATGTACAAAACCCTTAATATTTGAGCTCTCTGAAATTTGAAAAACCTTTTTTTCTATATCATCAATAATATCCTCAAGTTTACGTGTTTCATCCATACCCAAACCCACAAGGTCTGAGGAAAGAGATATTATCTTGCGACGAAGTGAGGCTTCTTTGATCAGTTTGCTATAAAACTCAACATTTGTGGTCATTGGTAAAATGGAAACCAAATCATTAAGGTATTTTGTAGATCCTGCTTTTTTCGATAATTTATTTTTTGAGATATAAGCCTTTACTGTAACAATATCAACAGCACTCGAAGCGTGAAACAATGCCAAACAAGCCTCGTAAATAGTTGCATTCTGAGGATCATAAAAATCTGATGGATACAAAATATCTGCAGCTTTTATCAGGGCCTCTTTATCAAGCATGATACTCGCCAGAACATTTCGTTCAGCTTCAATATCAAATGGAGGCTGTGATAATTCTTGAGCCATATTTAAATATCAAATGCGTGATAAATAGTATTCTCTATTCCATTTACATAATCCTTATCCAACTTCAAGGACTTATCTAAAACTGTTAATCCTGAGATTTCTTTTTTGACATCCTCGATAGAATCCAAAGTATTTTGCAAGTCCTTACCAGCCTGTTCCTTGAATCCAAAAACTATTGCAATACTTGGAGAGAGTTTATTCAATAAACTATTTGCATCTTTTGCGGTAAATAAAGGACCTCCACCTGCTCCGATAATTAAAATATCAGTATTTTCAAAAAAATCTTCAGGAATTGCGGATAATTCGTTTACAAAAGAGATAACACCGACTGTAATCCCTTCAGAAGAGATATTGTAAACATAACTTTCTGTATCTTTATTTTTTCTTGAATTAATAAAAATATCCTTAACTTCATACTCCCCTGCGTTTTGGATATTTAAAGTTGCTCCATCTGCATTATAATTAAGATATGAAGAATTTTTAACAGAATAAAGTTGTATATCTCCTTTAGATTGTTTTACTTCGTCAACAACTACCGAGCCGCCCTTAAACTCTAGTATAAAAGTACAAAAGGAAGTTTGTTTGATATTCATGATGGTTGATTTTAGTTGAAAATCCCGAAAGTTGAAAGTAAATTTTCTTGAACAGATCTTTATAGTTGATCAAATTAAATAACCAATTACAAATAATACTTTTATATTCCCCTATATTTATGGGTTTTAAAATCATAATTATCATTTTATCCTATGGGTTCTTCAAAAGTTTTCCACATTCTTCTAGAATCAACCTATTGCAAATGCAGAAAAAAGAATTATTAAAAACTGTATTAGAAAACATACAAACTAAAGTATCTCCTCAGGTTTATAATGCCTACTTTTGTGATATCAATCTTCTTGATATTGAGAATAATATTTTAACCATTGCATGCAAAAATGCTTTTACTAAGCAAACTATCGAGGGAAGGTATTACCAAACATTGCTCGGCTCAGCGAGAAAAGTACTCGGTAATGATAATCTAGAATTAGAAATTATCATAAAACCCTCGGCTGTTACATCAACAAGCCCGATCAAACCAGCTCAACTATTTTCGACTGCAACCACATCTTTTCAGAAATCAAATAATTTTGACGATATTAAAAAAACTCAAAGTGCCTTCCTAAACCCAAAATACACTTTGGATTCATTTATTGTTGGATCGAGCAACCAACTAGCCCATGCAGCGGCTCTTGCAATCATCGACAGTCCCGGAAACGCTTACAACCCCTTTTTTATTTATGGAGGAGTTGGTCTTGGCAAAACCCATTTAATGCAATCAGTAGGGAATGAAGTTTTAAAAAGAAATCCCGAAGCGAAAGTTCTTTATTGCACAACTGAACAATTCTTAAACGAAATGATCCAAAGCATTATGAAAAAAACTGGAATGAACTTTCGGGAAAAATATCGTGCTTTAGACGTGCTTCTTCTTGACGACATTCAATTTATCTCAAATAAAGAAGCTCTCCAGGAAGAGTTCTTTAATACATTCAACACTCTATACCAATCAGGCAAGCAAATCATTATTGCATCAGACAGACCGCCTCATGAGATATCGCATTTAGAAGATAGAATAAGATCTAGGTTTGAAGGCGGACTAGTTGCGGACATACGAAGTCCAAATTTGGAAACTCGCGTGGCAATTATTCAAAATAAATTGCTCGAAAGAAATGAATTCTTACCTGATAGTGTTATTTATGCCTTAGCAGAAAGTATAGACTCAAATATTCGTGAATTAGAAGGAGCTTTGCTTAAAATATCAATTTTTTCTAAGACCCAGGGAACTATTACTGCTTCTGATGTTAAACAGCTTTTAGGTGATAAGGCTCTAAGTAAAAGAAAAAAAATCAATCCACTGGACATTATGAGTAAAGTCTGTGAAGAACTCGAGATTGATTTAAAGGACGTCAAATCATCAAAAAGGAATTACGATATTGCCTATGCAAGACAGATTTGCATGTTCTTGTTAAAAGACATGTTGAATTTACAATTAATCAAAATTGCGAGACATGTTGGAAGAAAAGACCATACTACTGTCATGCATGGGATTAGTAAGATTGAGAAATTGCTTGAAAAAGACCAGGATACTGCAAGACTTTTGCAGGAAATTAAGTCGAAGATTTGAAATGGCTAATACTTATTATATCCAGCAATTACTCGACGGGCTTCTTGAACAATCGGAATTCCGAAAACATATCTACTAATATCACGATAAGGTCCAAATTTTTTACCTCCTGGTCCAGATTTTACATATTTTCGAGGAATATAAGCAGGTATTTGATCTTCGTAGTCGTATGGCATTGTAGTAATAAATCCAGCGTCCACGGGTCTTCTAGATACTTTCCAAAAGGGATGAATATCTGGAGGGACTCTCTCTATTTGGGCCACCCATATCTTTCCAGAATTAGTTACATTTATTAAATATCTCAATTGTCCATTATAAGATTTGTATACATATGATCGTCCCCTACCATATAATGATCCGAAATCTGCATCCCAGCTATCTTCCAGCAAGTTGTAGTTTGGAGCCATTTCTCCATCATTAACATCTATCTTACCAGGATCTGATGGTGGACCACTTCCCAAATCAGTGTTGGCTATTTGTAGGCGTTCTTCGATTCCCAAATGAAAACCTCCGGATGATTGCGACAATGCAGAAAATCTTTCAACTATTGAACTGCCTAGATCTGGATCTCTTCTTATTAATCGTCTTAATCTACTGATTATAGAACCTCGCTGACTCATATCTAATTCAGTCAAAGCTTTTTGCAACTTGATAGGCAATGATAAATCATCCTCTTCATTACCCCAGGCCCCTTCTTTAGTAAACCGGCCTGATTGTTCATGCTCTGGCAAGATCCTCCACAGTCCGTGGCTGTTACTTTGATAAATAATTTTAGGATGAATATATCTCACTTCTCTTCCACCCACAACACTATCACTTGACACGTACATCAAACGAGCTCTGCGACCGTCAATCTCGAATTCATGACTTAAATTATATTTTTCACCATCTCCATATTCAATACAAGTATACGGACCTAAATTGTTACTAATAATAAATTGACGGTTACTATCTGAACCACGCATATCTGCTAGCAATCTAGCTTGTGCGTCTGGAAAAATAGGAATTACTGAGTATTCAAGATTTCCATTCTCTATGTTTTCATCTCTCATATCACAATATAACTTAGATACTTTTTTGAGTCAACAAAATCACCTTGCCCTCATCTCATAAATCGTAATAGTCTCAAATGGTTTTGATTTATCATTAGAAAACAAATATTCTTCGTTTATAGGCAAGTTATTGAGTGTTTTTAGTACATCCTGACCTTCAACGAGCTTACCCATATTTGAAAAACGGCCATTTAGGAATTTTACATTTTCTGAATTAGGATCATCTGAAGTAACTATAAAAAATTCTGTACTGTTTGAATTTGGATTTTGCTCTCCTTGATTAGCAAATGCTAAGGACCCAAATTCAAATCTTCTTGCTTTCAAACTTTCATCCGATTGATATCCGCTTTGACGCAATTGTCCTTGAGTTTGCTCATCCAGCTCTAGAGATATAAAGTTTGTTTCTACACCAATATTTTCTTCACTTGAAATCCTTAACTTTTCTCTCATCGCTTCGTCTTTAATATCTACATTTACATTTCTTATTCTATAATCTTGAATACCGCCTTGAGCTACGAATCCTTTTACAATACGGTAAAATTCCAAGCCATCATAATACCTTTTTGTATTGGAAAGGTATTTAATTCTTTCTACAGATTTTGGGGCTGAATCGGGATAAAGCTCAAATACCATAATCCCTTTATTTGTGGAAATACATAAAAAGTTAGTCGTGTATCTTTCCAAAACTTTATCACATGTATCAACAATCTTTGTATTGTAATAAAAAAGACCACCAGCTCCAGAGAGAATTAATAATAAAGTCAAGACAATAAGTCCCACCTTCCAGGTTTTTGACATATAAGAATTATAGTAAAATAAATCACTTTGCTAAATAGGCTTCTTTTTATTGTTAGAAAACTCGACAATAAAATGAGCAAGTTGAGTCCTTTGATTGATAAAGTGAATATTTTCGGGGTCTTCTTCAATTTTACTTGATAGTTCCTGATACTTTATTCTCAACATATTTGGCAGATTTTTAATTATATGTTCTTCAAAAGAAAGTGTTGTATCAAGATTTAATGGCTTAAGAGCAAGATTCTCTATCTTTTTAGCAATCTCTGGCTCTAGTTGAGCGTACAAATCTTTTACATTTTCAGCATCAGAAAATGTAATCATACAATCATAAAGTTCTAAATACTCATCAAGAACAAATTCTCTCTGAATGCCTAGTAATAAACCTTTTAGCTCTTGCCAGTTTTGAAGGATTAAAGCAAATACCTGCTCATACAAATCTTGGTGTTTTGATGAAACCAAATCCTGGTTTTTGTCCTCAATTTTAACTTCAGTTTTAATATCTTTAAAAGTATTAAGTAGACTAGATAAATTTATGTCAAAATACCTAGCAATAGTTTTTAAATACTCATCCCTTCTCACCAGATTACCGATTCTCTGTACTAGTGGTACGATTTTATTTATAAAGGAATTAATATTCTCAAAAGTAGGCTTAGGGTATTTGCTATTAAATTCTTGTAAAAAATAATCAATTGGATCCAAAGGGTTATTTACACTATTTATCCAATATTTTTCGCTTTTTGCTATGACTTCATCAGGATCTTTACCCAAACTCGAGTCCCAATCAAGTATTTTGACTACAATATCTAAATTACTACCAAATATCATTTCTAAAGTTCTAAAAGTTGCATTCTTGCCAGCGGTATCTTTATCAAATGCAAGATAAATCGTATTTGAATAGCGTCTTAATAATTCTAAATGTTGAAAAGTAAAGCTGGTGCCCAATGAAGCTACAATATTTCCTACTCCGACCCTTGAAGATGAAACAACATTCATCTGCCCTTCGGTAAGTATTATGAATTTAAGTTTTCTAATATGATTTTGTGCTTGATAAAGTCCAAAAAGTAATTTGCTTTTATTGAAGAGAATAGTCTCCGGCGAGTTCAAGTATTTTGGTGGAGAAAAATCTTTCTTTTCAGGTCCGATATATCTTCCCGAAAAGCCTACCGGGTTGCCTTTAATATCAAAAACTGTAAAAATCAGCCGGTCTTTGAACTTGTCTTCTATAAGATTTTTATTATCTTTTTTTACTACTACTCCACTTTTTAATATTTGATCTGATTTATAACCAATTCGTTCCAAATATTTTGTCAGACTTTGAGACGAATGTGGTGCGTATCCTATACCGTATTTTGTAATTATTTCTTCTGTGATATTTCTTTTTTTTGAATATTTATAACCATCATTGCTATTATCGTTAAGTAATTGTTCTTGAAAAAACTTTAAGGCTACTTTATTTATTTCTAAAACTTCTATTTTCTTTTTTTCAAATTCATCATCTTTCCCATGAAAACTATTACTTAATTTATACCCTACCCTTTCTGCTAATTCTTCCAAAGCATCTCTAAAGGAATAATGATTAATTTTCGTTAAAAAGCTTATTGCATCCCCACTTTCACCACATCCAAAACACTTGAATATCTGTAAATTCTCATTCACACTAAATGAGGGGGTTTTTTCATTATGAAAAGGGCAAACACCGAAATAATTTACTCCAGCCTTTTTTAAACGGACTTTCTCTCCAATAACATCAACAATATTTATTCTTGACTTAATTTCTTCGATATCATTCATTTATAAGTTCAAACAAAAGGACAAAAATAATAACCTTTAACTCAATAAAATATTATATCAGGAAAAAACATAATTATTGTTTAATTTAATTATAATTTAAAAATTAATTTGTTAACTACTCCATAAGCCGGATTCTGTTTTCATTTAGCAAAACTAAATTTATTGTAGTCATTTATCTAAGCTCCCTACCAAATTTGGGATTTCTTCAAATGGAGGTTACCTGCACTTAAGTATTACTAATTAAGTGTGTAGTCTCTTACACTTTGTTTAAATCTCTTTAAACAAATCCGTAAACGGACACATTTTCACCCTCACCTTAAATATATTAAGGCAATCTTTCTCTGTGGCCCTATTCGTAAGGTTGCCCCTACCCGACTTAATCCAATGGACACTGTCGGCATTTTCTTTATTTCTAAAGGAGAAGTCCAGACTTTCCTCACCTCTTAAAGGTGCGACTACTTGAAATAGTTAACAATAGAATATATATCCGATAGTCCTATATGTCAATATTTAATTTTAGACGATAAATCGCTTATCGCCTTGCGATAACATGCTTGTCTAAAAGAAATGCTCTTATCCGAAACGATCTCATTAATTCTTGAAATAATATTGTCTAGTTTTGAAAATAATTGCTGTTCTACTTGATCTCGAGTCCAGTGCTCATTATTGAGGTTTTGGATATATTCAAAATAATTCAATATTACTGCTCCACATTGAGCCAGAATATTTGGAATTATCACAATTCCTTTTTTTTCTAAAATATTTACTGCTTCTTCAGTTATTGCAGAATTTGCACACTCCACGACGATTCTAGCATTAACTTGATCTGCGTTTTGTGAAGTAATTTGATCTTTTGCAGCAGCAAGAACCAATACATCACAGTCCATATTTAGAACTTTATTTGAGTCAGTGTCATAATTAGAACCAGGTATTTCAGAAAACCCTTTCCCTTGAGCTTTATACTTCAAGACTTCAAACGGATCAAAACCTTCGTCACTTTTACAAAAAATACTTCCTGAAGTATTACTCAAACCTATTATTTTAGCATTTAGCTCACTTAATGATTTTGCTACCGAAGAGCCAACATTACCATAACCTTGAATAGCAACCTTTAACACATTACCCTCATTATTGAAACATCTTGAAACCAAATCCACAATACGGGCAACTCCAATTGCAAGCGCTGAGCCACGAAATTCGATTCCATCATTCTCAACTGATTTACACATAAAACAACTTTTTGAGTCATCAAGCCCTCGAATTTTTGCCGATTCGTGAACCATCCAATCAATAATTACCTCATTAGTTCCGTAATCAGAAGAAACAATGCTCACATCTCGCCCAATTAATTCAGATATCAAAATTGCAAATTCTCTACATGCTTTTTTGAGTTCATCCTCACTAAGATACTTCAGGCTTAGTGCGATACCCCCAGCTCCACCACCAAAGGGTAATTCTAATAGAGCACTTTTTAACATCATATACATGGCCTTCTCTTTTATCTGGTCAGCATCAATGCTGTCATCAAATGTAATCCCTACATCTGCTGGACCGAGAATACTATTATGCTTACAGAAATAACCTTTAAATACCTCAAAATCTCCATCATCTTTTTCGATAGTTATATCAAAGTCCAAGAATTCTTCAGGATGTATCAATCTCTCGATTTCAGAGTCTTTAAGTGAAAGTGAATTGCCAATGGCCTTAATTATTCTTGCAGCACTTAAAGATCGAACCATACTTCATATTAGAGTTTAAAAATAGAAATATCAAAAATATAATGGAATAAAAAAACTGCCGACATGTTTACATGTCGGCAGTTTTTTTAATTAGAAAGTAAGTTTATTTTCTTTTTTTAGCAGGTTTTCTTTTTGCTACTTTTCTAACTACTTTTTTTGCACCTCTTTTTTTGCTAGCTGATGCAACTTTTGGTTTTTTAGTTGTTTTTCCAGCTTTTTTGGTTGCCTTTTTTTTCATTGCCATTTTTTTATAATTTTCTTTAGTCCGAGCAATCGAACTGTACATTCCAGAATATAAAAATTTAGCAAAGTACACAAGACCTTTTACCGCACTAATCTATATACTTAATAAAATATTCTTTTGAAACAAATACAAAAAAATACTAGCAATAAGTTTTAACACTAATAAATACTCATCTGCAATATACTCAAAAGCATATATTCTCCACTGATAACCAGGCACCGAGTTAAGGATCGAAGGTAATTGCCAAATGCATCCCCCAAATACCTGACTAACAGTTGCAATACATGTAACAATTACAATGAAAAGAATTATTCCACGCAAGACATTAGGGTATTTCTGTATAGTTAATGGATCAGGTAGAATCCTACTATTTTTTTCAAAAATATAATTGAGGAATAGAAACAAAACTAAAAAAGGTGTAACAACCCATATGAATGGCATTATGATGCTAGCGTGAAACCATTCCCAGGAATACCACCAAGGAGAATTTGTCATTATTCGATGGGTAAAAACAGTAATGAATACGAAAACGAAAAAGCCAGAGGCATATACCCCCAGCCATCTCATGAATTTAAGTAATAACAAATTCATTCCAATTAATATTTCTAAACAAACTTTTATTCTTTTGTTGTTTTATTTACTTTTTTCGGTTTAGTAGTTTTTTTCTCAGGTTTTTCATTTTCTTCCTCGGACTCGAGTGTAATACCAGCTTTTGCAAGTGCTCCAGCTAAATCAAGAGATCCCTGTTTCTTTGGAGAAGATTTTTTAGACTTTTCAGATGATTTTGAAGTTGGTTTATCACTAATTAATCTTTTCACACTTAACCCCATCTTTCTATCATTAGGCGAAATAGTAAGGATAATTGCTTCAATCTCATCTCCGATTTTATAATGATCTTTTGGATCCCCAATATTCTCCTCTTTCAATTCACTCTTATGAATAAGACCTGTTATCCCCTCTCCAATTTTTACAATTAAACCGTAATCTTCAACTTCAGTAATAATTCCTTTAACTTTTCCTCCAACTTTAAAGTCTTCAGAGACCTCATTCCAAGGATCATTCGTGAGCTGCTTCATGCTATAAGCAACACGTTTACCATCATCACTGATATCAATTAGTTTTACTGTAATCTTCTCTCCTACTTTAGCGAAGTCGGAAGGATTTTCTACTTTATCCCAAGAAATCTCTGAGACATGAACCAATCCATCAAGCCCTTCTGCATTCACAAAAATTCCATAGTTTGTTACAGCAGTAACAGTAGCATCAAGAGTATCTCCAACTTTAACATTCTTGATTGTTTTTTGCCTTAATTCTGATGGTTGTTCTGCAAGGAATAATTTTTCGGAAAATATTACTTTATTCTTTTCCTTGTCAAATTCCATTATTTTGACCTTTATTTTTGAACCAACAAGTTCAGTTAGTCGTTTTGATAACTCCCTTTGCATCTCATCTTTGGAGGAATACTCAACTCCTTCTAATTTATATACTTTATTTGGATCAAGAAGTGATGTTGGAATAAATCCTACAACACCATCGATGTTTACTATCAATCCTCCGCTGTTTGCTTCAACAACATTTACCATTATTGGCTCGTCATTTTTATAGGCTTCCTCTAGTAAATCCCATCTTTGGGTAGTTGTTGTTCTTTTTTGAGATACGGACATTACTCCAAAGTCATCTTCTGGCTTAAGAACAAAGACCTTAATTTTGTCTCCAATTTTTAGTTCCTTTTCATCTTTTACCATTTCACTACCAGGAATAATTGCATCAAAAACCCCATCAATTTTTACCATTACGTAAGAATCTCCAAGTTTTTCTACAACACCTTCTGCGACATCTCCTTTCTTATAGTTTGTGATTTTTGTCGACTTTAGATTTTTGTCGATTAAGTCATATAAGCTTTTCTTTATTTCTTCCATTAATCATAGATTCCTTTCTATACACTGGTAATTATGCCAAAAAACTAACAAATAGTCGACTATCAGCTGTAGACCAGCATTGATCACAAAAAGTAAAATATGAGATTCTTAAGCCCGATTAGCTCAAAAAATACTAAAATGCCAAATTGGATAAAAGCCACAGCAAAAACATGACTTAACCTTTTCTGTGATCTCATGGCAATCAATAAAGCAACGATAGCTATGATTACATGTATTGAGGGCAAGACAAATAGATAATTTTTTGACAAAAGTAAATCATATGACCAGTTATCATCATAATTAATTCCTATCATCTCAGGCAATTTACCGATATAGTTTGAAATTGTAAAAAATAGCAAGAAAGAAGCAAAAAAATTGATGAAAACAAAGTTCCACATCCAAAAATCTGTATAAAATCCCCCTGCTTTAAGCTCTTCTAACCAATTTCTATACTTTTTCCTTAAGTTTCTTTTTGCAATATCATACTTTGATTCAACCTTGAATCCTATCTCCAAGGGATGCAAAGCTTCATTACTTATTACTTCATTTGTTTCACCGGCACCTTCTTTTACTACTGACTTTCTTATTTTATCAAGGCTTATCATTACAGAAAGAATTTCTTATAACCATTGTATCATTTTCAAAACGAAGCTGGCCTTGTACCGATAGTTATCTCTAAGGTCAAGGTTTGGCCTTTTAAACGATCATTTTCGCTTGGTCTAAAAACAGTTAGTGTTGTTTTTTGGCCTGGTTCAAAGTATTGATTTAAGGTAGCGACCAAGGAAAAGTTCACTTCTTTGTCGCCTATTTTGGTGATCACATCTCCTTGTTTCACACCAGCTTTATCTGCCGGGCTACCAGATTGTACGGAAAGCACAACTGCTCCTGCAGGAAGATTCACGGCTCTAGACTCAGAGGGATCAATTATCTGATGTGTTACACCAATAAACGGAGAAATAATTTGATTGTTATTTTTATAATATCTATCAAGTATTTTAAGAACTGTCGTATATGGAACAGTATAGGAGATATTATTTGCTCCTCTTAATGTTGCAGAATTTACTCCAATTACTTCCCCGTTCATATTTAATAAAGGCCCACCAGAATTGCCACTATTTATAGCAGCATCTGTCTGTATAACACCCTCATAATCCTTTGTCTCATTTAGAGCTCCACCACATGAACCAGTTGCGCTAATATTCCTATCAATTCCAGAAATAATACCGGTAGTTACTGAACCAGGATTATTACCAAATGGATTACCTATTGCAATGACCTGCTGACCTGGCCTGAGTCGCGATTCTGGATTAGCAAATTTCAATGAGGAAACTTTATCGTTCCCGATTTTTACTCTTATAATTGCGACATCCTGAGCAGAATCAACGCTTACCGCAGAAACAGTATAATTTTTTTGATCAGAAGTAACGATTAATAAATCCTCAGCTCTCGCACCACAAACTACATGTTCATTTGTAATCAAAGTACCATCATTTGTTATAAAAAAACCTGTTCCTGAACCAATAGTCCTTCTTTCATCTAAGTCTAAATTATTTCTATTATTTTGTGGACTTTTTACAACAACAGTTACAATTGCCGGACTTGATTTATCAACAATATTAACAATATCGCCCTTAGCTTCAAAAACTTGTCCGGAAATAACATTATTTATATTTTGAGTATTATTTCCTGAACTTTGTTTATTATTTTGTGTTCTATTAAATAATCTTTCAATATCTAGAATTCGACTCTCATTATTTAAGTACAAATATATTCCCGTACTTGCTAAGGCACAGAGCAAAATAAGCAATAAAATTGCTCCAAGACCTAGACATGACCACATGCTTTTTGAGCGACTATTTGGTTGATTGTTTATACTCGTATTATTTGTATCCATATGCTGTACTATTGAAGTATTTTTTGATTACTGGTTAATTATTTCTAAAGCCTTCTCTAATTGAATATCAACTCCTTCTCTAAATTTTACTGGATCCTGAGTAATATCTGTATCAGGAGTTATCGGATTTTGATTATCTAGTCTTTTGCCGTTTGGCAAAAGCCAGTATTCTGTAGTTATTTTAATTGCTCCCCCGTTATAAAGCTTATATGTCATTTGCACGGTGCCTTTACCGTAACTCTTAGTTCCAACCACCTTGTATTTATTATTATAACTTAGAGCTCCTGCAAGTATTTCTGCAGCAGAAGCTGTTCCCCCATTGATTAAAATCACAACTTTTTTATCTTTGAGTTTCGGATTATTATTTGTAGTCTTCACTTCTTTATCCCCACCATTTCTTGTTCTTTCGGTGACTACCAACTTGCCAGGTTCCATAAAATCATTTGCAGCATAAATACCAGCAGCCAAATACCCTCCCAAATTACCTCTAAGATCTAATATGACTTTTGAATATCCTTTATCATTTATTTCCTTTACAGCAGCATCCCACTTTCTCTCCCATTCTTCGACAGTAGGTTCTGTAAAACGAGAAACCTCAAGAATTGCAGTTTCTTGATCCTTACGAATTACTCTAATACTTTCTACATTTACTGGCCCCCGTGTAATTTCTTTATCTATACTTTCATTTCTTAAGGTATCAAAAAATTTAATCTTTACTTTAGAACCCGATTGTCCTCTCACCTTTTGAACGAGTTCGTCCAAAGTATCCTGTTCTACACTTTTCCCATCAACCTGTAAAAAGATATAACCTTCCTTAACATCTGCCTTTTCTGCTGGGCTATTTTGTATGACGTCGGAAACAACAATTCTATTCTTATCATACTCCAGCCTTACACCGATTCCTTCAAAAGTTCCGGAGAAACTTTGTTGGTATTGTTTAAAGTCTTCTGGATTCATATAAACAGTTGCAGGATCACCTACCCCTTCAACGAGCCCTTTTAGTGAGCTATCAAACAATTTAGCTTCATCTATCTGCTTAGGATCAACATACTTATCCTTTAGATTTGCAATAAGCTGTTGATACAAATTCATATCATAAGCGTTAGGATTGATTATTGTAGCTAGTTCTTGCTCTGTATAAATTTTTGCATCCGGGCTTCTGGATTCATTATTCAACAATCCAGTTAAATATCTAAAATATCCATTATCCCCAACATAATATCCAAGAAATCCTGAAACTAATGAAAAAATTAATACAATAATTATTATATTAAATATTCCTTTTTGAGATTGTTTATGACCCAAAAGAGATGAATACGCTTCAGACCTGATATCTTTATTATCCATAAATTGATTTTAACTATGTATCTTACACCGAAATTCTTTATGCCTCAATGGCTGGTTTTTATTGTGGTCTCGCAAAATGCTCTAAGTTTTTGAGATAGAACTCTATTTTTTCGCCGTCATAATCGACCTCACCACGAATATTGTCTTTTTTATTTACAAGTCCTGTCATTCCCCAAAAAGGATGCTCAAATATCCTCGGTGGAGATTTCTCAAGCTTTTCCGCAAAGAAAACACTTTTTGATCCCCAAAAAACATCATAGCCCAAATCATCCAATAAGAATCTACGAGAAATCATTTCACCAAATCCCGATATCACTGCAAATCCATCAAGTTTATTTAATTCTCTTGTTAGAGAAGCCAAATTATCTACAAATAAGCCATTTACTATAATTCTCCTGGCACCAAATGCAATCATTTTTGATAATTCGTCTAAATACAGATTGTCATTAACGAAATATGTAAAGTTAAAATTTGGGAACTTAAAATTAGACTCAACAATTTCGCTCTTATCTTTTAAATAGACTTTAGGAGATAGTACTTTCTTTTCAGAAAAATAAACTACTGGCGCTACAGAAGTCAATTGAGACTCAATAACTACATATTTATTTGGTACTAGTCTGATAAGCTTTCCTGGAATATTTACAGTTCTTTCAATATGTCTTTTTTGACCTAATATACGAACCTTATCGCTACTTATTTCGACGATTCCACCAAAATCAGAAATCATTGCCTTATGCCCCATGAATCCTTCTGTAAAAATAATTTCTCCCTTACTCACATATTGACCATCTTTTACATTAAAATTTACCTTTTCCTTTGATAACATTACTTCCTCTAAAATCTCCAGCTGATCTATTTCATATAATAATGTCTTGTCTATCTTTTCTCCAACCTTTGCAAGCACATTAGCATTATCAGGAATCGGTAACTTAACTTTAATTTTTAAATCCTTAATCATTTTATTAATTGATCAACAAATCCCTTTCATCCCCGTTAAAAACAAAAACCTTACCACTAACTAAAATATTTCTATAATCACCAGTACTAAGAGCATATTCCTTATCACCCAAGTCAAAAACATAATTTTTTTGAGGCAAAACCTGATAGTCGTATTTTGACCTCTGCCCCTCAAATTTTAAATCAAACTTATTTGTATTATCTCCCAAATTAATTAATAGTGACTTAGCACTAAACTTAAACTTAGTCGGAATTTGATTCTCTTTTTCTAGGGCAAGTATAACTTTAACCAGATTATCAATTTTTATTAATCTTAAAAACTTCTTCTCTGCATATTTAAAAGCTAAGGATATATTTTCTATTTCTACATCTCCCAAGACGGTCTCATCAAGCAATACCCTTTCAAAATCCATCTTCAACAAATCTTTAACAAAATTCATTAATACAGCAATCTTTACAAATTTTACCTTTTTATTGAGACTACTAAATGAATAGTCAGTTCTAACAAAATCAGACAAGACGGAGTTTAGAAAAATATGTTCGTCTTCGTTAATATAAGGAAGAATCGACTTAGTGAGGTCTTGTTTAAGAAGGTAGCTTATCAGTTGTGAAGAGTCAAAGCGAACCCAATGTATTTTTTCTCCTACATGACAGCTAAGAATAAAGACGTTCTTTATTTGAATAATACTTAAATCGCCTGATTCAAAAGGAAATATTGAGTATTCTTCTCTAATATCAGTTGCAAAGTCAAGAGTGATATTATTCTCGCCTATCTGAGGTTTATCAACAATTTCCGACAAGGATACCCTCAGTTCAGAACCAATCATCTCCACATCAAGGACTTCAACAAAATCAGAATACTTTATCTGGACAGTTTTCTTCATAGTTTACATGTCAGTATACAAAAAGATATTAATTAATACACCAAGACATAAATGAACTTCTCTTGATATAAATAAATATGCCATTTAGGAACCCAGAAACAGGTCATGTTAACCAAAATATAATAGTCTGGCCGCCCCGAAGGGGCGGCCAGATAACTCAAACTATAGTTAGTCTATTCCTTTGAAGCATAAGGCAAAAGAGCAACATATCTGGCTCTTTTAACTTCACGAGCAAGTTTTCTTTGCTCATTTGCACTCAAACCTGTTTTGATCCTTGGAAGGATTTTACCTCTTCTTGTAATATATTTTTTTAATCTAAAAATATCTTTGTAATCTATTCTTTGCATAATTTTTTATATTCCTAAATCATCTGCCACTTTACTTGCTTCTTCATCAGCAACTTCGGTAGCTTCATTATGATCACTTGTGTCCTCATTTATCTCGTCTTCCCCACCGACCCTATCTTTAATTATTATCATTTCGGTTATTCTAACTTCCGTTTTTTGTTTCTTAACTCCATTTTCCTCCCAATTTTTTGTCCTAAGTTCACCTTCTACATATACCTTCATACCTTTTCTAAGCTTGCTTGCACAAATCTCAGCCAATTTTGACCATGCAACGATATTGTGGAAGTTTGTCAACTCCTCATAACTACCGTCTGGTTTTTTATATCTGCTATTTGTTGCTAATCCAAAAGTGCATACTGATGCGCCTGATGGAGTAACTTTTAATTCAGGATCTCTTGTAAGATTCCCGATTAACATCACTTTATTTAATGACTTTGATGACATATTAATTCTCTTGTTTATTAATTAATAAAAACCTAATGATATCTTTGTTTGACTTGAGGGACTTTTCAATGCCTTTGATTTCAGAAGGGAGTGTTTCAAATTCGTATACAATATAGTATCCGTCGTTAAATTTATTTATTGGATATGCGAGGTGTTTTTTGCCCCAAACATCTGTTTTTTCTACTTTCCCCTCACCTTTTTCTAGAGTTTCTATTATTTTAGATTCAACTCCGACTCTTACATTGTCGGGAAGTAGTGGTTTTACAATAACCATTAATTCGTACTTGCATTTATTTTTCATATTTTGTCTGCTTTTTGATTAAAGCAATCCATATTCAAATATGGATATGGTGACTAATGCCCGATACTCAAGCATTAATAAGTGATTTATATCATAAAGAGTTTTTTTTAGCAATTTGAGGCTCACCCCATAACCCTATTCTCAAAACTACGTATCAAAGTCAAGGAATCAGCATAATCAATATTTGAACCAATTGGCAGCCCAATAGCGACCTTAGTAAACTTCATTTCAGGTTTTATTTTTATTACTGCTTCTTTTAATAAAAGAAATGTTGCATCTGATTCGACACTCGATGGCAAGGCATAAATGATTTCTTCAACTTTTTCTAAACGATCAAGTAGTTTCTGCAAATTTAATTCTGCAATTCCAATATCATCTAATGGAGAAATTACACCGCCTAAAACGTGATATAAAGCATTAAAAAAACTCGCCCGCTCTATAGCAAGCATGTCGATAATATTTTCGACAATGCAAATCTTTGTGGCATCTCTATCGGGACTAGAACAGATTTCACAAATATTACTATCGCTCAAAGCCCCGCATTCTTTACAAAATTGTATTTTATTTCTTGCCTCACTCAAGGCATTTGTGAGGGCTGCAGCATTAGAGTCTTTTGAATTAACCAAGTGCAGACCCAATCTCATAGCTGACTTCGGTCCCAAGCCAGGGAGCTTTTCTATCTCATTTACTAAGTTTTTAAAATATTTAGGTAACTTCATTAGCCCATCAACCCCTTGAGCATATCCATTGCTGCATCCTTATCCATTAGCTTGGAGGCATCTTTCTCAAATTTCTTTCCAGCATCATTAACAGCATCCTTAATATGCTTTTGCAACTCGGTTCTATCGTCCATAATGTTTTCATCAATTCTTACATCAACAACCTCTTTTAAACCATTTATCGTGACTTTAACAAGACCTTTTTTGGACTCACCGGTCACTAAAACCTCACGCATTTTTTTTTGAAAATCGTCGTATTGTCTTTTTGCAGCGAGCAAATTTTGGCCCGCTTTTATTGGATTCATCATAGCCATTTATTATAGCAGAAATTGTTTAACAGGTATTAGAAAAACCGAAGACTTAATCACTCATTTCTAAATTCCAGACTGGTAACGTCTGGATTCATTACCTTCACTTCAACATTAATTCCTGGGAATGAGCCTGCGAGTTGCGAGCAAAATCTCTCACATAGTATACCTAACACAGCTGAAGGATTAATTTCTGAAGGGTTACATTCACTTATTTTAATACCGTGGACCCCTTCAAATATATTTCCTCAAACTAAATGAACCTGCGAGTTGGGAGCAAAATCTCTGACATAGTATTTCAAACACAACTGATGAGCCAATTTTTGAATGGTCATTTGGATGGCCAAATTTACTTATTTCAATACTGCTGAGCCCTTCAAATATATTTCCTGAAAAAAATTGAAATGCTGCATCAGTATAACCAGACGCCCCCGAAACTGAAGCAACTAATGCTTTCTCAAAATTACGTGTTGTCATGATTAATTATACCAAACACAATCCGTTATTTCAATTTAAAAACATCTTTTATCTCTTCATCAGTTAAATCTTCAACTTTTTTTGACACTCTCTCGATTGCCTTTTCTTCCGTGGCATTGTGATCAACCTTGGTTTCACCTGCGGAAATTGTAATATTTGTGCCTACCTTTTCACCAAATTCCCGAATTATGCTTTGTGTGGCCGGTTTTACGAGAAGGTCTTTCTCCATCTTTCTGCTAGCTTCTACAACTATTTTATTTTCTTTAATCTCGAAGTCTTTATGAACAAAAAATCTATACAAAAACGAGTTTCTTTCCTTCACGAACTCAAGGAAATCTATTTTGGAAATTCTTGTAGATGCACTTTTTGGTTTTTCCTCTGTTTCTGTTTTGACAGCTTGAGTAGCTTTTTCCTTACGAAGTATTGCAGAAGGATTAAATCTGCCCTTTGCTGTAACAACCGGCTTCTCTACTTTCTTTTCTTCAACTGGTTTTGTTACTTCAACAACATGTTGAATAACCTGAACTGGTGTTGCTAAAGTGAAATTACTTATAAAATTTAATATTTTTGCAATAAAAATCATTTTTGGACTTAAGGTATTTTTCAAATCTTTATCCAGCGAAGTTAAGAAATCAAATAATTCAATTTTAAACTTATCACCAGACCCTTTCTTTAGCTCTAGAATAACGTCTTCATAGATCAACTCTGAGAGTTGATAGACAAAATTTATTATACTTCCATCTTCTAGGTTATCTTGAAATAAGCTTTGTGCCTTTAATAGATCTTTTGAGTAAAGAATATCCTTAGCTTCATTTATTAATGCAAATTGAGTAAAACCCAAAACCTTTGTGACTTCTTCAAATGAGAGTTGTTTTTTTTCTGATGAATTTAAAACTTTTTCTAAAATACTTTCGGTATCTCTAAAACTGCCCTTACCCAATTTAGCGATAAATTTCTTCCCTTCAGTATCTATGTCACGCCCTTCTTTACCTAGAATCAAACTCATTTTATCAACAATTTCTTCAAGCGAAGCAAACTTTAATTCAAAAACTTGAGATCTGGAAATAATTGTTGGAGGTATTTTGAATACCTCAGTTGTACACATGATAAACACCACGTGTTTTGGAGGTTCTTCCAGAGTTTTCAAAAGTGCATTAAATGCCTCTTTTGTCATCATATGCACTTCGTCAATAATATAAACTTTATTAATTCCCATCGAAGGCACAAAGTCGACTGACTCTTTTAACAATCGTATTTCTTCAATACCTCTATTTGATGCAGCATCCATTTCAATAATGTCCGGATGGCTTGAATTCAAAGATAGTTTACAGCTTTCGCATTCATTACAAGGTTCCCCTGTTTTTTTGACAAATTGAGTATTTTGACAATTAAGAGCCCTGGCAAAGATTCTGGCAAGTGAGGTCTTTCCAGCTCCTCTTGTCCCTACAAAAAGATATGCATGACCTAAATTATTCTTTTTCAAAGAAGATTGTAAAATATTTGTGATATGTGTTTGTGTAAGTGTTTCTTCGAACTTGAGCGGTCGGTATTTTTGGTATAGAGACATGGATTAATATATGTCGATTATAATATAATTGAAAAAGATAAACCTAATCTCATGGCAACCATAATCCTAGAACCTTCAAATATCACTCCAGAGTCTACAGAACATCAGCGTGCAACTAATAGTTTCAAACAACTTACTGTTCCTGGCGAAGTAATAATAACAATGTGCCAAATATACTACAAAAACCCAAATCTCATCCAGACCCTTGATCAACTAGCCTTAGGTTGGAGAGAAATGTACAGTATGTCATTAGGAAGGGCGATATTGGAATAATTCTTTCTAGAGTTCACAATGGTTTTCAAAGATACTTAAAATTCAATGAAAGAGACTCAACTTTTGTTCGTCCATTAATTGGATCTTCTCCTCATCTAAATTTTGAAAGAGGTACTCCTCAATTAATATCGCCTGGAATAATTTTACCACCCCAAAGAAAACCGGATCCTCAGAAAGAAATGCCTTTTTATTGGTATCCACCAGAAGAGGGATTGATGACAACGTATCAAAATAGGTATTTAGAATTATTAAGGTATGAGTTTGAAAATGATAGTACATCTCCTTTTATTGGTATAGGTAGACCATATGTTTGGTTCCTAAGCGGTAACTTTAATAAGTTGGTTCAACAATCAGGGAGCCAACAGGGAAAGAATAAAGGTGAAAGAAGATATCAGCACCAGCCTTCATGGAGAACATTGTTTGGATTTCAGGCAAGCCATCCATTCCAAATAGCATTAATTGCGGGCCATATTAGGAGATTCATTTTAAGAGATTCGAGTTATCTCCCCGACCTTCAGAACCCGAATCAGATATCAAGAGCCCAGGATGCGGAAGTACTACTAATGGCACTAACGGAGTATTTTCAGGAGTTAGGATTAAATCCTGTGCCACCAATGGTATTTATGATAGCTGACGGAAGGTATCGAGCAGTAGAAGGAAATGGGCATAATTTACCACAGATATTTCGCAATTACCCTAAAAGAGGTTCTAATACAGAGAAACAACCAGCAAAACCCGAAACAAAAATATATGTTCGAGGGGCACTAAATCATCTAACAACTAGAGAAAAAAATGCTCCTAAACTTCAATTAGATCTATAAAAAATATCCCCGTCATATTTGACGGGGAGGAAAACTAGAATCTTTTATTTCGATTCTTTCTTCGAGCCTGAGCTCTTTTTCTTTTTGTTTTATAAACCTGTCTTCTTTTATCTCTTTCCTGTTGACCTTTACCCAAATGGAACCTTTGTCTTTCTAACTGTTTAAACGTTCCATTAAGGATCATTTCTCTGATGTACCGTCGATAAGCAGCATCAATAGATTCTCCAGGTGCTATATTTACCACAAAAAATCACCTCCCTATTAAGATTCGTAATTATATAAGATATTTGAAAAAATTATAAGCCTCAATCTCTAAAATCACTTAGGTCGCATATAAATGGTGTATTTCTTCCATCGTCACAAAACAACGATCTAATCGGTGTATACTTCACCAAATCTAGAGTCGTAATAAATAACATGAACCCCATCAATAGTATAAACCCGGCTAAAGTAAGATAATTGTATAGCTCGGTATGTAGTTTTTTTCGAGTTATCATTTCGAGTAAAGTAAAGAAAACATGACCTCCATCCAAGGCGGGTATTGGCAAGATATTTAACAATGCCAAATTAATTGAAAAAAGCGCCATTAACTCTAAAACTCCCCAAAAACCAAATAGTAGAATTATCTTACTCAAAATATCAAATATCCCAATAGCTCCTCCAACATTATCAACCACAGGTACGGCAGATCTGTCTTCCACTGCCTGATTCCATAATTGACCTAAAGAAAATCCAAAATTCTGAACAGTATTCATTGCTTGACCAATACCTGCGAAAAATCTCATACCTCCATTAAACTCGATAAAAGAAATTTGCCCACTCGATATCCCCAATAATGCATCGACAGAATTATTATAGGTAAGAACAATACCAAGAGGACGATCTTTATTTTCTAATTGTATCTTAAGATCTCTTTCATTCTTACCGTCTATATCTGCAAGAGTGAGAGTTATCTCTTTACCTTTATTCGCTTCAATAATATTTCTAAATTCTCTGGAATTATAGCTTTCTCCATTAATTTTCTTTATCAAATCGAATAACTCCGCTTTACCACTTAGCGGTGACTCTTTTGCGATTCCTTGAATTACAACAAGTGGAGTATCGTCCTTGCCCACTAATTCAGGATTTACTTTTGGTATCTCAACAGATACTTCTTTTTCACTGCTTGACGAATACTCAACAAGAGTAAAATTAACTACCTGACCTCTATTCTTTAGCAGAAAATCTGAAATCTCATTTGAATTATATTTTTGACCATTTATTTTTGTGATAATATCAAAGGTAGAAGCCCTGTTTTTGAAAGGAGAATTTGAATCGACTTCACGAATAGCAATCAAACTATCTGTTTTTTCTCCAAACCACGGTTTGTATTCATCCCTAAAAATCCCTTCAATATTTCTAAATTTAAAATCTTGATGAAAAGCCTGTGCATAAAGCAAAATAACAGCCAAAACAAAATTCATAAAAACACCAGCGACCAAGACCAGCAGTCTTTGTGAGGGCTTCTTCCCACCGTAACTATCTTCAGTTACCAAGTCATAATCACCTTCCCCAAGCATTTTTACATAACCACCTATAGGCAAAGCTCTTATATTGTATTCAGTTTCTCCTCTAGTAAACCCCCACACCTTTGGGCCCATACCTACAGCAAATTCCTCAACTTTTATACCCACTTTTTTTGCAGCCAAATAATGACCAAGCTCGTGCACAAAAACCAATACTCCTATAACGAGAATAAAAACAAACAGGGTTAGTATAAAACTTAACATGAAAATCTAGGCTTATGATACAAAAAAATAATCAAATAAAGAAGAGTTAAATAGACATCAGTTCTTCCTCTTTAACTTTGGCAATTTGATCAATTTGTTCGTTGAAGGACTTTATTTCGATATCTACCTTAGCTTCTTCAGCTTTAACTTCATTTTCAGGTAATTTTAGTTCTTCTTCTCTTTTCTTGAGTGCAGAAAGAAATTCATGTCGAATATTCCTAAGTGAAATCTTAGTTTCTTCTGATAATTTACCTACTGATTTGACTAATTCTTTTCTTCTCTCTTCAGTCATTGCTGGAATATTCAATCGAATCAAAGTTGTATCAACTACTGGATTTAAATTTAAATCGCTATTCTTAATAGCTTCAACAACATCATCAACTACAGTTCTATCCCAAACAGAAATAGTCAAAAGTCTTGGTTCTGGTGCAGAAATAGATGCTAATTGAATTAAAGGCATTTTGGAACCATATGCCTCCACCATCAAATTTTCGATTAAACCAGGATTTGCTCTTCCAGTTCTCACGCTTTTTAAATTCTCTTCAAAAAATTCCACTGCTTTTGCAGCCTTTTGTTTAAAGTCACTTATTGTCATACACAATAATATTATCATATCTGTAAATAAACAAATAATAAAAAAGACCCGCTTTCACAGGTCTATTGTATTTAATAATAAACAGTTTCAGGCTTTTATATTCATTCCTCCACCGATTTCCATTCGGACAAATCTTCGGATTTTTACAGCTTCACCTACTTTTGCAGACAAGGCTTTTAACATATCCTCAATTGTTTTTGATGAATCTTTAAAGAACTTCTGACCAAGAAGTGTGGTCTCTTCAGCATAGGTCTTCATCTTGGAATCAACAATGTTTTCAATAACTTTTTCTGGTTTCCCAGCGAATTGGGGGTCATTAGCAACTTCTCTTGCAAATTCTTCTTTGATTGATTCAGGGATTTCATCTTTGGAAATATATTCAGGACTCATTGCGGCGATCTGCATAGCGACATCTCTTGCAAAAGCCTGGAAATCATCACTTTTTGCAACAAAATCAGTTTCGCAATTCACTTCAACAAGTACACCGATCTTATTTGTAGTGTGAATATAATTTCCAACAACACCTTGATTTGCTTCTCTGTCCGCTCTTTTATCAGCTTTTGCTATACCTTTTTTTGTAAGATATGCTTTTGCAGCTTCTAAATCATCTTTAGAAATTTCTAGAGCTTCTTTGACGTCAGCAAGTCCTGCGCCTGTTTCCGCTCTTAATTGTTTGATTAGTTCAATATTGGACATATTTTTATTTTACAAATCTTTTAGCTTGTTCTCTTGAAACTCTAATTACTCTTGGTTGAGCTTTGCCTGGTTCTGCAACTACATTACCATGCATTCTCTTTTCTTCAAGTTTCTTTGACATATTTTGAACCGCTTCATCTACCTCCTCAAAATTAATCTCATAATACTCTGGTCCTACACCATTATTAGCAAGACTTATCGCTTCAGAAAGTTTATTTATTATTAATTCAACAGCATGAATTGCATCGTCATTAGTTGGTATCACGTGATCAATCATTTTTATTGATGCATTTGTATCTACAAGAGCGATAACTGGAATATTCATTCTTTTAGCTTCTCTTACTGCAATGAGAGATTTTTTAGGATCTACTACTACGACACATGCTGGCCGTTTATTAAACATTTTTACTCCTCCATAAAGAATATTGAGCCTTGCAAGTTCTTCTTTCATTTTCAAAAGTTCTTTTTTAGTCCTATTCTCTATTCCTTCTTTAAAACTTTTAATATAGTCATTAAGTTTTTTTATTGATTTTCTTGTCACCAAGTAATTGGTTAAAAGCCCTCCTGGCCATCTATTTATTACAAAATGTGAATGTGAGTTAATTGCGGCTGTTTTTACTACATCACGAAGCTGCGGCTTTGTAGAGACAAACATTACTTCTCCCTTTGAAGCATATTCATAAATTGCTTCTATAGCCTCATTAAGTTTTTGAACGGTTTTGATTAGATCAATTATATGGATTCCATCTCTGGAAGTGTAAATGTAGGGTCTCATGCTCGGATCCCATATTTGGGTTCTATGACCAAAATGAACCCCGGCCTTAAGTAATTCATCAAGAACTAAATCATTTAGTTCAAGAAGCGGTAATTTTACCTTATTTTTTTCTTTATCTTCTTTCATTCTCCTAATTAAACTACCCCTATCAAGTATGATTACCATACATTAGGATTGATAGAGTGTAATGATATAAACGCTAGGAATTCTAACATGTATATCACTTTTATCCAACTGCTGTAAATCTAATCCTTCAGCCATAAGAAAGAAATAATAGCTGTTGATACCAAGCTCAGTACAAGACTTCGAATCTCAAAGATTGAAGAGAACCCGAAATAAACCAATGCCAGAATATAAACAAATATAATATTAACTAAAGTCATAAAGAATTTATTTGAATGAAACCTTATTTTAAAAACATAAAATAAATATAATACGACTACTGAAATGAGAACCCCAACTCCCACAAGATAACGATTATGCCAGTCACACAGAAGACCAAAAATGAAAAATTCAAAAATAAATGTCCTATGACTTTTGATATTTACAATAAATGCAAGAACAATGATTGTAAATGAAAAATAACCAAGAAGCCCGACTACACTTGCCAGAGACTTATCGAGAATAAAAAGACCGATAATCAAGAATATCAGGCCAGCTTGTATAAAATATTTATTCATTATTTTCTATAAAAAGATAATTAGTTTCAGACAAGTTAAATGGCAAGTCCAAGTAAATTTCTTTAAAGCCTGAATTTGTGTCTTCTTGGACAAGCTTAACCTTGCCAATAATCACTCCCGAAGGTAACTCAGCGACATCATTTGTCGTGATCCATATGTCCCCAATGCTTATACTCGCAGATTTAGGAATATTTCTTACAGTAATATTTCCATTTTCTATTTTATTTACAAAACCCTTTTGCGATGGGTCTTTTAGACTCTGAACAGGAATATTCACATCTAAATCAGGTGAATAAAACGGAACAATCTTGGCATTTTGACCAGATGTAGAACTTATAAAACCAAACAAAGTATTTCTACTGTAGTAAACTGGTGAAAGCTTTTTTGGAGCAGCCGCACCCCCTAGCTCTACTGATAAAACCGGAGTTACCGAGTAAATATTTTGAACTCCTGAAATCTTTACCATTCTTAGCTCTCTACCTCTAAACTCATTTATCTTTTCCTGATCAGAGATTCTTTGAATTTGTTTTTTTAAATCCTCATTTTCTACTTTTATTTCGTCATATTCTGCAATCTTTCTTTTTAACTCAATATTTTCTGAGGTAATAAATGATTTATTTACAAACTCCCTAAAGAACAAATTTGTATTTGAAGCTGCAAGCCTAGTCGAAATAAGAAATGGATTGAAAATGGTATCTAAATCTCGATAAAAAAAATTATTCCATCCCACAAGATTAATTATTAAAAAAAATGCAACAAATACCAAAGCAGTTAAATACTTGCGAGGATCGGTTTTCGACTTTATAAAATCTGGTCTCATCTAATTTAATCAAAAAGAATCATAGTTTTGTCGTACTTTTTCCATAAGATCAATGTCTTCAAGTAACCTCTGTGTGCCTTTCACAACACATTCGATAGGGTTTTCTGCTATAACAAATTTCATTTTAAGCTTTTCCTCAAAAAAGTCTTTTAATCCTGGTATCATAGCCCCTCCTCCTGCCACAATTATGCCTGAGGAAGCCAAATCAGCGAGAATCTCTGGAGGAGCCTCTTCCAATGCATCTGCAATTGCTTCAGTTATATCAGTTAATTGGTTCATGATAGCTTCTCTGACCTCGATAGATGATATTGTCAGATTTCGAGGTACACCCTGAATTAAGTCTCGTCCCCTTACTTCATAGGTTATTTCTTTTTTCAAAGGATATGCAGAGCCAATTTTTATTTTGATATCTTCGGCCATTCTTTCCCCAATTAATAAATTATATTTGTGGCGAATGTATTTCACTATTTCCTCGTCCATTTTGTCACCTGCTACAGAAATAGTTTTATCAACAACAATACCTCCTAATGAAAGAATAGCAATATCTGTAGTTCCACCACCAATATCGACTATCATGGATCCAGCAGCTTCTTGGATAGGCAAACCTGAACCGATTGCAGCTGCCATTGGCTCTTCGATCACAAAAACATCCCTGGCTCCAGCATTTATTGCGGCATCGTAAACGGCCTTTCTTCCTATTTCTGATGCTGAAGATGGAACTCCGATAATGGTTCGAGGTCTTGGAATTTTTATAAATTTTTCGGACTTTTCGAATGCTAAGTTAATAAAGTATTCAATCATATCTCTTGTAGCATCAAAATCAGAAATGACTCCGTCCCGCAAAGGCCTAACCGCTACTATATGAGCAGGTGTTCTGCCCAACATTTTTTTCGCGGGAGTTCCAACTGCGAGAATCTCTTTAGTATTGGTATTTACAGCAACAACAGATGGTTCTGTAGCAATAATTCCTTTTCCAGCAATCGCAACTTTTGTATTTGCAGTTCCTAAATCAATTCCTATATCGTCAGAAACCAGTTTCCAAAAAGGGTTAAATATACTCATAATTAAAGTCTAAATGAGTATAACAGATAATTTCGAGGTGGAAATAAGTATTTAAATGCCTTTAAAGACAACTAATAATCAAAAATTGCAAACATAAAGGATACAGTTTATCTAAAAAAAAATTTACTTAGAATTTGCACCTTTGAAGTAAGTCTTATATTCCTTCATAGTCACCTTTATCTTTCCCAAAGGTGTTTTGACAGTTACCAAATTTATATTCTGTTTCTTTTTGGACTTAACTCCATGCAAGCCATGAGGACCACGAGGTGCAAATGCCTTAGCCCCTGCTCTTGATTTACCTGATTTATGTCTTCCGGATCTTTGTATTCTTGCTTTTTTTCCGCTTAATGCACTTCTTCTTGCCATGACAATATTAATATAACAAATATTATAGTGAGATAATAATATAAAACCCGTTTTAAAGCAAAGTATCTGATATTGTAGCTTTCGAGAGAGTCTAATATAATCTATATATTATGTTATTTGATTGGAAGTCATTAGTTATACTAGACGGGGAATTTCCACATAGAGATGTTACCCAGGGCAAAGATCCTTTGAGTTACGGAGCCGTTTCTTTAGACTCACCCAATCCTAAAACCTGGTTTTATGGAGAAGCTCACCTATCAAGTGATGTTGGAGTTGAGCCTCCTACTGAAGGCGATATAGGATCACTTGCTGTAGCAGGTTTTACCCATGAAATGGCATATAACCCTAAAAGGCCAAATGCAAAAGAGCTACTTACCGCTTTATTAGACTGGAGGGCAAATATGCAGAATGGTGGTGTTTTTGCTTGCCAAAACAATCTAGATCTCACTTATCTTGAAAATAGTGCAAGAAGATGGGGCATTCCTTTTCCGAAAGGGCTGTATAGGATAGTAGACTTGCATACATTAGCTTTTGTATATTTAATAGGAAATCATGCTAGATTAAATGAAGATCCAGCACTAACAAAAAAAATTAAACTTTCAAACCATGGAACAAGCCAGCTTGGGTTGCCAGTAATAGGTTTAATGGTTGGTGTAGAAGTAGACCGCTATAGGCAAACAGCTCATAACGCACTTGTTGATGCAGTTGTATCAGCAGAAATCACTCATCGTCTCATTAATTCTGGACAACCATTATTCTCTAACTTAAATGACGCTGTAGTCATTGCGAATGCAATGGTTGTAGAATATAGAGCAAGATTTGAAGATTAGAATCTATTCGCTATAGTCTTATTTATCTAGTATCATCATATATGCTTATCCAAAAAGATAATATTAATAATTTCAGACTATTACATATTAAAAAGGACTCCCCTATTTCTTTTGTTCTTTTTTTAGTCAAAAACGGTTCTCGATATGAAACACCTCAGGATTCTGGGATTTCCCACTTCATTGAGCATATGATGTTCAAGCAAACAAAATCTCGAACCACGAAACAAATCTCAACAGAAATCGAGACTATTGGTGGCCAGGCGAATGCATTCACAAGCTACGAATATACAGGTTACTACATAAAAGTGCTTAGAGAAAAGTTTGGCGAGGCTTTTGAGATTTTGGCAGATATTTTACAAAACGGAAAGTTCTTGCAGGAAGATATTGACATTGAGAGAGGTAATATTATCGAAGAAATACGTATGTATGAAGATTCTCCTGCAGATTTAGTTGGACAAATCTCTCAGCAAAATGTCTTTCCAGAACAAAAGCTCGGGCAAATGATTATTGGTACTGAAGAAACCGTAAACTCTTTTAACCGTCAAGATTTAGTGAACTATATTGATTCAAATTACCTTCAGGATGATTTTTTAATTGTAAGTGTTGGAAATTTCAATATTGATTACACAAAGGAACAAGTTAATAAGTTTTTGAAACCAAGAAAGTCTGGTAAATTGAAAGTAGACAAATCAGAATTTTCCCCAAAACAAAAAGTGAATTTTGTAGAAAAAGCAAGCTCAAAACAAGCCCATGTTGTAATCTCCTTTCCAGGAATATCAAGTTCCAATCCAGACCTACATAAATTTGAAGTTGTGGATGAAGTCCTGGGCCATGGAATGGGATCTATTTTAATGGACTTACTTAGAGAGAAACTAGGTGTTGCGTATTATGTTGGATCAAATCATTCAGATTATCTAGACACCGGGGTATTTCAAATTTACTTTGGATCAAATAACGATAAGACCCAAATGACAGTTGATAAGGTTTTTGAAGAATTGGAGAAGATGAAAACTAAAGAAATTTCTAAAGAAGAGCTTGAAAGAGCCCAAAACCTTTTCTTTTCATCTATTGCCATGGCACATGAAAATATTGGATATTTAGGCCAGAAGTACGGAATAGAATATTTGCTTGAAGATAAAATTGAAACTCTCGAAGAAGTAAAGTTAAAGATTTATTCAGTAAATTTTGAAGATATCAAAGAAACAGCTAAAAAAATTTTTACAGATAATTATAATATTACTTATATTGCAAATAAGGAGTTAATTAAGTAGTTAATTTGTTATAATAACTCATGTCACTATTTCAACAAATCCAGGAAGATTTAAAGAAAGCAATGAAATCTGGCGATGAGACTGCAAAAGACTCTTTAAGATTTTTAATTGCAGAAATTAAAAGAGTTGTAGTTGATAGTGGTGCAGATAGGGAAAATATTCCTGATGAAACAGTACTTGCTGTTCTAGATAAATCAGTTAAATCGAGAAAAGAATCAATTCAGATTTTTGAACAACAAGGAAGAAATGATCTTGCTGAACCAGAAAAAAAGCAATTAGAAGTGATTTCAAAATATCTTCCAGCTCAACTGGGTGACGAGGAATTAAAAGCGATTGTTGAAAAGGTAAAAGCAGAAAATCCTTCTGTTCAGGGAATGGCACTTATGGGTAAAATAATGCCTCTTGTAAAAGGTAAAGCAGACCCCGAAAGAATAAAGGCTTTGATTCTTTAAGCTATATTTTGTTAATATCTAGTGTAAGTCCCTCCTCAAACCATTCATTTGGTAAAAATCCAGCATTTGTCTCGAGTACATACTTTGTTTTCCCATTGGATGGATATAATGGACAATTACTTTCTTCATCTATGCAAGGTGCTGCATTTTTGTGAACATTCAAAAATTTACCTCCAGCATCAAAGAAAATAATATCCAAGGGTATAAATGTATTCTTCATCCAGAAGGATTGCTCTTGCTCTGCAGGAAAAATGAAAAGCATTCCATCAATATTATCCAGACTTGGTCTGTTCATAAGTCCTGTCAATAACTCTTCGTATTCTCTTGAGATCTCTACTTTTAGATCTTTTTCTAAACCTTTCCAATTTAGTCTAATTGTATAAGTATTTCTTGTAGCAGAAATGACGCTATTGTGCCTAATTAGATGAGGTAAAAGTAACCATACTCCAAGAGAAAAGATAAGCAGGGACAAGGAAATAGCAAATATAACTCTTTGTGGCATAGATAATTATATAGAGTTGATTACTTACCTGCACTATTTGATCTTGCTAATACGTCTAAAATATTTTGCTGGGCTGTGTCTAATATTAACCTCAACCTATCGAGAGTAAATGCATCCAACTGCACTAACTCTCCAGCTCTGCCATACCATACCCGACCCAAAGCTTGTCTTAATTCTTGATTTTGAGCTAGTAAATCAACAACTCTATCAAATAGTCTTTGTGTGCTTAATAATGCACGATTTGCCGGCGAGTCTGCAGATACTTTCTCTTTAGCTTTTTCCTTAGCAACCTTGCCTTGCATATCAGCATAATCTATTGCAGCACCAGCTACGATCTGTAATGCTCTATTCAAATTGGTTATTTCTCTAAAGTCGACCATTGTTAGAGCTCGGTATATGGAGCAGCCAGCAACGCTCACCATCATTGCGAATTCTTCGCCTTCTCTAGGTATGTACAGCCCGCTTTCATCAATTAGACCCTCTTTCAAGGTACCATCATCGTTAGCTAAAATTCCCGCAATAGTTCTTCTCAATCCTATATCTTTAAAATTTAATATATGATCTGAACGATAGAGTCCTGCCTCCTCCAACCACAACTCGTTTATTACCTCCACAAGGGTTTCAACAGCAGGACCAACACCTTCTCTTCCCGTAGAGATAATTTGTTGACCAGATTCATCACCACCTTCACTTGATGTAAAGAAATCAACGCCTAAAGCTGTAAGCAACATCTTAACTATCCCTTTGGTTTGCATATCAACCATGGCTCTTAAATAAAGATTTCCGCTTTGATGCCTTTCCTTACTATGATTGTTAGCTATTGTAAGACCTCCTATGTCACCATCTGCTCTCCCAATATAAAGCAACTCTTCAACAGGCGTATTTGATATTATTTTTCTTACTATCTCATCCATTAACCATGCAATAGCAAATCTGCGATTAGGCATTAGTGGGTCAAAGTGCGGCCTAGGATCAACGTAAAGCGAAGAAAGTAGACCTATGATTTGAGGTCGTCTTTGTGAAAGTAGTCCTTGTAATTGAATTTTAGAATTAGCCAGAGCAGCTTCTATTATGATATTAAAATCGTCCTGATTTAATCCAAAAACCCCTCTTGAAGTTTCCAAAAGTAGAGACATTTGTTCGGGAGTTAATCCTACTGAAGAGATTTGAGATTCAAACAATTTCATTCTTTCTTCAAATCTGGCTGTAAGTTCAAGTATGATTTCACCAGCAATAATACGTGAGTAATTTCTTGCAAGTGTTTCCTCTGCATCTATTTGTTCTGCTAGAGCAGATGCTACAGGGCTTACAATTAGTGGATTAGAATAAAGCTGAGGATCAACAAGACCGCTTAGTGTTGCCTGTCTATACAAACCGCCGAGAATTTGATAGTTTTGCTCTGCCCTACTGATTTGCTCTGCTGTAAAAAAAACTTCAGGAGATTGCGGACCATTTACGGTTTGTTGCAGAACTTGCAATGCCCTAACGACAAAAGCTATTGCTGTATCTCGACTCTTAAGTATTTCTGAAAGTGTTGGAGGCAGTCGATTTACAATCATACCTGGATTACGATCAATATCTTGAGGACTTAATCCATCACAGAGACAAGGGGTAGATTGAGGGTCTATCATAGTAATTTGTAGCTGTTATTATAACCTCAATCAGTATTTTGTCATATAACCATATAGTCGCGAATTATATAAACATCCTATTCCATCAATAAATTGACAATAGATACTTACTTTCTATAATACTATTACAATGAATATTTCAGTAAATAATAATATTAATCTCTCCTAAGGGATTATTATTTTTTACAGAAATAAAATCCCTCAGGAATGAGGGATTTTTTAGTTCTCTGTGGCGTAAAGGTAGCGTAGCTGGCTGTTAACCAGTTGGTCCAGGTTCGAATCCTGGCGGGGAAGCCATGGAATTCCAGACAAGCGCTTAGCAAAGCTAAGAGTTTGTCTGGGATTCCAATGAGCACCACGATGCCAAATAGGATACTGCGAAGCAGAATCCTGGCGGAGAAGCCAATTAGACTCTACACGAACTGAGCCTTCCTCAACAAGAGACTTTACAAGTTCAGATAATTCCCATTCAACGATTTTTCCTTTTTCTACAATAAACTTGTTAAAAAATAATCCAATATAATGTTTCTTTTGAAAGGGATTCGCATTTGAGTATGTCTCTCCAATGTTTTCCGCCATTCTCAATATATTTTCAATAATTCTGATTCTTTGAGATTTATCAAATTCTACATTTTCAAGCTCATTATTAAGATTTTTAACTTGATCTTCATATCTTTTGTAAATTCGTTCAAATGCTTCTGGGGAAAGTGTTTTTGTTATAAATCTGCTATCTTCTGCCTCTCTCATTACTTTCTCAATTCCGCTTTTTTGGTCTATCAAAGCTCTTTTTCTCGACTCTTCAATATCTCTGCTTTGTTTTAGTAAATCCTGAGCCTTTTTGATTGTATTTTCTACATAGCTATCACTTAATTGAATTTCACGAAATAGCTTTTCTACTTGATTTTCAATTTCAGTTGTATTTTTATATGTTCCTTTGCCACAATGCTTACAATAATAAAAAAGTGATTGAGTCTATTAAAGATAAAATCAAAAAGGATGAAACTTTAAGCAATGCTTTGATTATTGTTCAAAATGATGGATTTGGTCTATTTGTAAATAAAAAGCATTAAATAGAACTCCTACTCCCTAAAGTACGAAAGACTTCTCCCCAAAAACTATCTTCTCACCTCCCAAAGTAATTTGAGTAAATCCAGTAGATAAATAACTTGTCTACTTTGGAAGATTTATTATTAGAACAACTTACGAGAGTATTCTTGGAACAGTCCAAGGATGCTATTCGTGAGGAAAATTCTAAAGTAGAAAATGAAGCTCAGGAGGTATAAAGTGATTGATACAATAATCTCAATCACTAAGCGTGAAAAATTCCAAGAGCTAGAAATAGAAATTCCAACTTTTTGATTTAACCAAAAAATCATACTTTCATTTTCATAAAAGTGGGGATGGAATAAAGCTAAATCTTAATTTCCGCCCAACAAAAAACTTTATTGAAGAATATGGCTATTTTCCAAGCATTGATTTGGTGCTTATACATAATAATCGTAAAAATGCTTACGAAATCAATTATATTAAAATCCAATGTTCAGTTACAAAACTCATATTTGGAAGTAGTTATTACATGGTTAAAGAGTCTCATTTATTTGACTTTTGCAAAGCCTTACATCAAAAACTGGCTTTTCTGGGAATCCAGATTCCGCTGGAAAAGATTCCTAAACTAGGACTTTCTCAAGTTGCTATTTGCTTTAATGCAGAAATCCCAGAAGAATTTGGGAATCTAAATAATTATATTGAAAGGCATTTACTCAATTTTACGATTAATCAACATTATAAAAAGAAAAGGCATTCGGTTTATGATGAACAAAACTTTGGTATTTGTTTCCGTGAATACAGTCAAAATGTCAGTTACAAAATCTACGATAAAGTAGCAGAGATAAAAGCAAACTCAAAAACTAAAACCGAAAAAAGAGTTATTTCTGATATAAATTCAGGAATTTTACCAAAAAATATAATGAGACTGGAAAAAACTTATCAAAGAATTTCCACTTTGAAAAAAGTCTTAAAAGTACCAGTTCCTAAAATTGAAGATATTTACATTATCAGCTTTGAAATATTTGGATCACTACTGGCTGGTAGGAAGGAATCCATTCAAAAAATAGAAAGCGTTTTTGGGCGGGGGGAATGCACAAAAGTTAAGAAGTAAAAATAAAAAGGAATTTGAAAAGATTATTGATCTGGAAAAGCTCAAGGAGCTAATTTGTATAAGGTGATTATGAAGGTGAAGGACCAGATTTTAGCAATTTGAACCGTGCTTATAAATAAGTTGAAAGTAGACTAAAATTCTGTAATATTGAATACAGCATTCCGCTTTCTGTTAATATAATTAAGATAATCACAAAAACTATAATCTTCATAAACAATTGACTCAATACCATTTGCCACCTAAACCTTTTATGTTCAGATTCTATCCAAACGAATATATCATCTAATCCTTTACCTCAGTTGATTTTATTTGTTGCTGAATTAGCAATATCTCATTAATGTTTTTTGGTGGTCTTTTTGTAGCATCCCCTAAATTATTTTTTATTAAATCATAAAGAAGTTTTGACTTTTTATCCTCAATTGCTCGATTTACTTCTACAGTATTCTTCCTATAATTAAAGGCAAATATAATTGATAGGGCAGATAGAATGAAAAACATTGAGAGAAATTTTGAGAAAGGTTTAATATCATTGCTTGTTGTAAACAGAAAAGAAAATGCTGTAATAATCCCTAAATTCAAAGTTATTATTAGATCACAAACTTTATATGTATTTTCAGAAGCTAAATTTGCACTTTCTTTTGCATGTTCCATGCTTTGAGTAGGGATTTCTTTGGAGTAAGTTTGTAGAAAATTATTCCATAACGCTTCTGTTTGAGTAGTCTCATCATTATGCATAGTTTATTTGTCTTAAATTTATGAAATAATAACCCAAATGAAAATAAAATTCGATGAAACAACTTTTGAAGCATTGCCTGATATTTATTTTGATAATGTAAAAATAAGCCAGAAATTCCATGAAAGATTAAGTTTATTAGCTTTTACAACACTTTCACTGACAGTTAGCGTCTTACTGACTTTTGCAGATAAGATTACTACCGTCAATCAATATAGGTTTTTTGTTTTATCTGGGATGCTCATGCTAGGAATGTCAGGAGTTCTGAATTACTTTTACGCTGACAGGTTGAGCCGACTTCATAACAATTCTAAACAATAGCTAAAGGTAAAAAACTCTAGCATTTAATAACCCTGATGCATAAAGTACTCTTCTCGATTTTGGATCTATTTTACGAATTAAACTTTTGATTGAATCTGGATTATATTTAGTCCAATCAAATTTTCGATCAGGATCACCATATTGTCCAGTATATGAAGCACTAATTTCTCGCAAGAGTTTATCAGTCAGTTCAAATTCAGCACTATTACGATGTGCCCCTGCTCGAGTTCCTAGAGCATTTGCAAGATTAACTGATTTTCTAGTTGCTTCCATGCTATCACCATTCCAAGCCCACATACCTCCAGATTGTGCCTCAAATCCAAGTCTTTCAATAGTTTCCCTAACTGCAATCTCGTTTATTCTTTCAAATAATGTTGCATAAATGGATGATCTTGTCCTTTCTACTATTTCATTTAGTAAAGCCTCTCTATCAGGTGAAACACCTTTTTTAACTGCTGAAAGCACTCCTGATTGCTCTACAACTACTCTTAAACGCTCTTCAAGAGTCAGATTTGCATCCATTGAACTTAATCGTTCTAATAAAATAGGTCTCGATGAATACCTATCATCTCCCCATAGATACTCTCTTAACTTTTCTTCTGCCATTTCAAGATCAAGAGAGCTTTTGATTAATTCTGACGCAGTGTATATCAGAAAGTTTGAAATGAGACTTTCATCGATTGATTGACCGAAATAATAAGAACTTCTTTCTGCTCTTGAAATATGTTGCTCTAACGCTTTCAAATCATTAAATGTATATCCTTCTGACTTGAAACGTACGTAATTACCTTCTATTTCATAAAAACCATCTATTTTACCACCTCCTGGACTTACAACAGTTGCATTGGGGAAGTTTAATTGTTCGCCTGGATTACGAGACCACCAAGTATCAACGGTGTTTAATATATCAGGGACTCCATTTTTTTCCATCATTTGTGTCAAAGGAGATATAACAACATATCCAGCATTGCCCCATGAACCGTACATATGCCCTTGAACTTTATGATTTAGAGTAGTGTGTATACTATTCCTTGGAATTTTTCCTCCTGTCGCATCAAAAGTGGTTGGAATAATTGCATTTCCATCTTTATCAATACTTGGTTGATATTTTGTAGCATGTACAACTACAAGAGTAGAGGGATCAAAAATTTCTTCGCCTGAAATTCTTTCAGGAGTACTACTTTCTTTTTGATATTGTTCTTGCTCTCTTAATCTCTCAATTCTTTGAGCAACTTCGACTTGAGCAGATTCATTACCAGTAAGAGCCATTACAACTAACGCCTCAGCATCAATCTGTGTATTTCCATCAATCTCACCATATCCTCCGCTAATGAAATTTGAAGCGACAAGCATATCAATAATCTGAATAGCTCTTTCAGAGTAAATTCCATTAGCAAGCTCGTCTCTGACTTGTGCAAGTGTAGAATCAGGGCTTCCAAGTCTAATCGCTAGTTCAACAACACCAAAAACAGTTTTATTCACAAGAAAATGTTTACCTGATTTTCCCACTGCTTTTGCTTCAATTGATGCTTTATACTCATCAAAATCAGTTCCTTCTACCCATATTGGAGCTTCTCCTAATATTGCTGAATTTGATGAGTCCAGCGTGGGATAATGAGGCAATTCTTCTTTCCCCTTAAAAGCAAAAGTCGTTCCGTTTAATGTATAAATTCTCCTTGCAAATCCTGCATTATCAGTTTCCTCAGTTGGATTAAGTTCGTTAACTACTTCTGTAACGTTTACATACTGTCGCTATCTTCTATCAGCAACAAGTGTTGCCAACTCATCCCTATTCGGCAATATAGCGGATTCACGAAACAATGTTTTTCTTTGAATAATTATCTCTTCAACTTTGCAGTTCTTTCAGCTTTTAGAATTTCAGCTGGTTTTCCTGTACAGACGTCTCTTAATTGTTGCCTTGTTTCTTCATCTGTAGGAGACTCACCATTTGAAAATGGAACCCACATACTACCTCTTGAATAGCCAGCTTTCATCAATGCTTCATAATTCTCTTTTGTTGAGGCACCTACGTGTAATTTACCTCTAGAATCAACAAAGGCGATCATCCCATTATTGGAATCGAATGTTCCAACTTGCTGTACTCTTTCGCTAGGAATGTTGTAACCGTCTGTGTTTGAAGGTATTTGTGATGGTCTATCAGTTCGTGAAAAAGTATATTCAATACCATCAACTTCCATCCAAATTCCTTCACCTACTTCACGTACATTCTTCCTTTGTGCTTCCGAGGCATAAATATCTAAGTGTTCTTTAACCCGAACTCTTTTATTATGTTCAAGTCCTCTCTCACGCATCTCCAAATATGCTTGACGAACTTTCTCGTCTGTAGGAACTTCACCATTTGAAAAAGGTACCCACATTCTACCACGTCTATATCCAGCATTTTCAAGTGCTTGTATATTTTCAAGTGTTGCATGCCCAACAATAACTCGTCCATCCTCCCTCACATATGCAACTGTACTATTATTGATATCATAAGTACCGACAAGTCTTTTTCTTGTTTCCAAGTTTTCTTCATCTGTACTTGGATCAACTTCTGATTCAACATCTGCAAATAATTGATACCTGACGCCATCAACATCCAACCATTCGCCTTGTTCCACAGGTCTTATACCTTTTCTCTCTGCTTCTGCTCGGTACTGAGTTTCAATTGGAGATTGAATACTTACAGCTGAAACTTCCTCTTCAGTTAGCTGTCCTAAATCTTGTAGTGAATTACCATCTGGAATTTCATTATTTCCGTTATGGCTATTTTCTAATGATGGAATATATGACATTTTTCTTTATGTATATTATATTGGAATACAAGTAACTTGTCTATAGATAAAACTATTAATTTTTTTCTACGAAAAATTCAAAAACAAAATTCGAGTGCTTGAGAGTAGTCTTTTACAAAGCTATTTTTCTCAAATAAAATATTTCTAATAAATTCCTCAGTTCGTGTAGGCGTTTGGGAGGGAAGCCATGGAATTCCAGACAAGCGCTGAGCAAAGCGAAGAGTTTGGCTGGGATTCCAATGAGCACCACGATGCCAAATAGGATACTGCGAAGCAGAATCCTGGCGGAGAAGCCAATTTACTCAAATTAACAAAGTAGTAAACTGGTTTTATGAAAAATAAGTTATTATTTTTACAAACTTTTTTACTTTTATGTGGTACTATTTTTGCATGGATAAATGTAACAATCGATTTTGCTAAGTTTTACGATAATGAAGGCACAATATTTAAAATTTCTAATTGTGTTTTACCCAATCCCGTCACAACAGCATGTTTCTGGGGTGCAATTGCTTTTTTTGTTTCGTTAAATATCTCTTTTTTAATCATCAGAAATAAAGCAGAACTTAAGTTACAAAATATTCTCTTTTGGCTATTACTATCAGGAACAATATTTGCATGGGCAAACTTTGGATTAACGTTATTCAACTATTTTTCAAATATTAACAAAGGCCCAACAAGAGGTTGTAGCGGTCAATTAGTGACAAATCCTATCGCTACTCCCTGCTTTACAGGAGCGGTTTTGTATTTAGCAGCTTTTCTAGTAGCCCTGGCAATTAGAAAAAAATTAACTTAAATCTCCACTCCGGTAATTAGCAGTGGCTTGTTCTTTTCAAAGAATTTGTAAATTGAAATTAAATAATTAGCTTTAATTAATCATTGAGTAGATTAAAAGCTTATTTCCATCGAAGCGAAGTGAGGAGAAAAGTAAATAGGAAATGGTGGAGATGGCGGGAATCGAACCCGCGTCCGAAATGTTTCACAGATTACATCTACAAGCTTAGTAAGTTTATTTACCCTTTAATATCTAAAACTTACAAAATAATTAAAGGGATTGATCTAATTTAAGAGAAATTATTTGATCAAATAATTTCAATAATCGGTTTTCTAAGTTTTAGTTACAACCGAATAAATCACTAAAACTTTGATCAGTAAATTATTTTATAATCACTAGATCTTAAGCAAATGCATAGTTATATGCAGGTGCTCTGAATAAGTTTGTAAGAGCATTTAGCCCTTCAGCAACTTTGTTTACTAATGTTTTTGCATTCTTTTGATGAGCGATATTCTATTACGTGTCATCGTCAAACACGACTTGCAGTGATAAGTGAGATCCACCCGTCGAATCCACTACATCCCCATGTTTTATTATATCAATTAATTCGAATTCTGTAAGGTGACAATCAATTTTTCGCATTCACTGATAAATTCTTCAATTCTATTTTTAGTATTTGTTGCCGTAAATAAATTTCTCATTTCTGAAGCTGTACTCATTAAGCTTCCAAGTCTTTCGATAGGCCTGATTCCTCTGAATGTGTCAGGCATAAATATTTCAGGCTTTAGATAATCTTGTAATAATATACCCTTTTGAGGTCTTACAAATACTCCTCCAAACATGTTTCGCTTAAGTTTTATCAACTCATCTATCTTACCTGAAACTGTCAGAGGAGATAAATACTTAATTATAAATTTTGTCCTCCATACTCTATTCGCTTCGTTAATCAGGTATCTAAAAAGTTTTCTTCCGTCACTAACCGTAGCAGGAGATCTATCTATTGCATATTGTGCGACTGGAACAGAGCATTTAACATCTTTCTGGTTTACCTCTGCACCAGTAATCCTTGAAAGTGATGAAACAAAACGAGACTTTAAATCTCGTTTAACTCCTAATTTTTTAGTTAGTCTTTCAGCTATAAATACAACTATCTTAGTACCATTTCTTCCAATAATAACCTCTACATCTTCTTGCTGATCAGTAGGTAATTGGCTCTTTAAAGTATCTACGGCATAAAATATTTCTAAACTCAGGGATTGCACTGCTATATCTGTAGCTGCGTAGCTGATCACTTCATTTATACCTTTTGCACCTTGTAAATCATAAACCCTGAATTGAGGGTTCTTATACCTCACTTCTCCTTCTTGTAAATTATTAGTTTTGAAATTAGCGATGCCAGCTGTAGCTCTCTTTAACATTATTCTAAAATTTGTTATTGGAGCTTTGGTTAGTCGATCATAAATATAATCTACACAAAAATATGCAAGTTCAACTTTTAAGTCAGGATTTGACTGAAGCGCAGCAAAATACCGAGCCAACTCCGGACTTTGGTTTATGATAGCCTCAATTAGATTGCGATTTGATTTGGAAAACTTAGTTTTTAATCCTTCAAATACATTTTTTAAACGTTCAGGTAATTCGACTCCCGAATTACCTTCCAATGATGCTAAAGCTTCTTGTCGAGAATAAAAATTTCCTGTCTCTTTAAGTCTATCAAAAACAACTTTCTCTACCTCCTCTTCTGCTCCATCAAACTTTAATATTTCAATACCCAAATTTTTTACCTCAACCTTACCTTTTTTCACAACTTGTGTTATCTCATCAAGATAATACGCATCAACACTTTGAATTCCATCAGCTTTATTAATAATTTTCTGATATAAAAACTCAATTAGTTGGTTATCACTAATGCCCTTAAACCCAATCCCAAACTCATCTCCTCCAATTCTTCCAAAAACGACCTCTCCATTAATTCCCAAACTTCTCAAAGCAGCATTTATTGCCTCAACAAGAGGAAGTGCTTTGGAAACCGCGTCAATAACTACATAATCAGCCTGTGTTTCAGTTCCTCTTGGATCCCTTAAAGGATCACCGGAATGCCTGCCTTTGGGCAAAACACTGCCATCATCTCCAAGAACCTCAACATTATCAATATCTCTAAATTTAAGAAAGTCAATCTTATATATTGTAATATTTCTATTTCTTGCTTCATCGTATGACTCATTTCCTTCAAGCAATTTACCGATTAAACCATTTCTATTTAAACAGCGTACTCCACGTGTACTGAGCGCAACCACCTCGACATTATTATTGATATTCAATTTAAATGCCTTTGAAAGACCATCATCAATGCAATATTCCTGTAAATTTATTGCTAGTTGCCTAGTATAAGGGTCTTCATACAGCTGAATCAAAAAATCCGGCATAGAACTCATATCTAGCATTCGTAATCCCTCTCCTCCGTTGTTAGGATCTTCTACTAGGTTATGATTATAATTAGCCTTCCGATATGAATACTCCTGATCAATCTTAGCACCTAATGAAGTTAAATTATCAACATCAATTTGACTTTCGGCCTCAGTAGTATCAACCATATTAGCAAATTATACCAGTGCGTAGGTATAACTCAACTATTCCTACTTAACTTCATACATCCCATAACTCGCCTCGCCGTTAGCGTACGAAGGTTTTCCACATTACAACAGGGGATTCGCGTTGATGAATTATATCCCTTGGCAGCGCTATTTTCCTCCCTGCTATATTTATAGGGCTTGACACCCATCCAGATATGGGATATATTGACTTAGTGTAATTAATTATTACTTACACCAAGGACCTAAAGTCCCCAAGTCTGGTTCGGTAAAAGAAGCCTACTGGACTTAGGGATTTTAGGTTCTATCGCTCTCGATGTTGGAATCGAATTTCGGTTTCGACATTGGGGTCGGTCGGGGCAGTGCCGATCCCTTTTTATTGTATTTATATTGTATTTATAAAGTGGATTTTCCCAGTGCAGAAGCAAGTTTAATAACACTCACTCCAGCTCAACTATCAACTATCTACTGTTTAAACCCTCATTGCTACATAGCAACAATTAATTATTACAAAGAGTTAATACTATCCGGTGGAATTGTGATGCCAGTAAAAGTATTTCCGTTTTATCACATTGATTGGAGATGCAAGATCCAAATAATATTTGACGGGACTCACCGATCGAGGGCTTCACTTGAACTGAGAACGCCTATTGTAGCTCAAGTGATACCCCAACCACAAATAGTAAATGGGATTTATATGCTTTCCAAAATACCTGCAATAAACGGTGACGAACCTTGGGCTGTATTTTCTAGGTCTTCAAGCAGGTTTTGATAAATAGCCTTAATCAAATTAAACGTCAATGTAGTATATAATACAGTTATGCCAAGTCAGGAAACACTTAATACTCTTATCGAATCACATCGTAAAATGCTTTTTGATTTAGGTTTTCGAATTGACCCATATAGAGAGGGCGCTTCCGACTTCTATAATTTATGGAATAATCAAGTATGGCGTGGTTATATAACTCCTACATTTGGATTTGCTGAATCCTCAAAACAACCAGGGAAGAAAAAGAAAGGCGATCCCTCATATTATATCTACCCTAGAACTAATGAATGTCCATGGGATCCAAGGAAAGGATACGGAGCTAATTGCCTAACTTATGTGGTTTGTTTTGCGATACAATTATTCGACGGTTACCTTAAAGATGCAAATACTATACATATTGGAATTGAGGACTTAAATGACCCACGCCTATACCCTCATGCACTTGCAAAAATTGAGATGGATGGCTCCAATATTTTTACTGATTTCGTATTTAATGTTAGACTAAATCGTGCGAATGCACGCTTTAGGCCTTTTGATACAAATAAAATGAGCTATATCTATTTTTTAAATCATAGTGTTTTAGAAGGACAGAATCTTGATGTAATTCTTCGTGCTGCAAGTATATTTATTAACAAAGCCACCCCTGATATAAGAAGACCAGGAAGAATATAATTGAAGTAAGACGTCTGTTCTGATAAACTTTCCCTATCGCCAGAGTAGCTCAGTTGGTAGAGCAGCGGTTTTGTAAACCGCGGGTCGTGGGTTCAAGTCCCACCTTTGGCTCCACAGAATTACTTACTTCATTCTGGCTCATCGGCCTGTATGGTTATATGTTCTGCTTTTCTAACTAATCGTATAAACTCTGGGTTCTGAATTTTGACTTGAACCTGGCTTACTAATTATCCTCTTCCCAACGGAATAATTTCTTCTATTATAAAATATGAAAACACCTAACATGAATCTAAACCAGAAAATAATATTTCTAGCATATTTCATGACAACGATTTTCTTGATTTATTTACTCGTCACAATGTGGACATACTCTTTTTAAACTTCTTTTTCAGCTTTATATCTTTTATAGTAAAGGTAAATCAGCCCTAAAAACAATAGACCAGCAATCATTTTTGTTATCAGACTCGAAATATCTTCAAATGCGTTAGCGCCTTGGTAATAAGCACTTCCCATTTGCCAGCCCACTATCAGAAAGATTAAGTTCCTGATAATCCCTCCGGAAAAGAAACTAATTGTATAAGAAACCGGGCTGATCCTCAAAACACCGCAAGAAATCGCGATAACAACACTTGGCATTACTGGTATTGATCTCAAAGTGGCAATAGTAATCTCATCGTTATTAGACTTCTCCATTCTTTTTTGCAGTTTTTCTATTGCAGACCATTTGACACCAGTAAATCTCGATGTCTTTTCTACAAGAGGCCTTCCTCCAAAATAACCAATTCCATACATTAAATAAGAACCCAAAGTAGCACCGACTGAACCGACCAAAGCTATGATCAACATATTTATCACTAATTCTGCAGAGACAGAATTGTATTTTGAAAGCAAAAAAGCTCCAGCAGACATTTGAACTAGAGGAGAAGGAATAGGGGCTATTACCTCTTCAATTATTGATCCGAAAAAAACACCCCAAAGCCCGTATTTTTGAACCATTTCAGAAATCCAGTTAATAATAGAGTCAAATATATTAATCATAGTTTTTTAAGTATAAACAAAATACCTTCGTAATTTTGAGGCTTAACTATTCGATTGTATATTTTTAAGATAAAATTTAAAAATCTCGGGCGTATTGCATAATAAGTTGGATCTTTTAGCAACTCAATACTTTCTACTAAATATCCGTATTTATCCGCATAAGCTTGAATCTCCTCAACAGTATTTAGTTTATAATAAGCTGGATATGTATCCTTCTCTGCTCTGCCCCATATCATCTTTACAAGTAAAGGATGAGTCTTGTTTGGTAATACCATACTGAGCCTTGTAACCATAGATTTTTTATTTGGAGTTAACGAGATAAATAATCCTCCTGGTTTTAAAACTTTATTCAGTTGTATAAAAAGTTGATCGACATCATTGATATGTTCCAACACCCAAGAGGTAACAGCTATATCAATCGATGATCTCTCAACATCATCAAGCTTCTCAAGGCCCCCTGATAACTTAATTTGAACGACTTGATTTTCGCCCAGAGCTTGAGGATCAGAGTCCAGTCCGATCACTTTATTTGCTCGAGAATAGATATCCCGCATAAATGATGACCTTCCGCAGCCTATATCAAGCAGCGCATCATCTCTATTTACGTATCTTTCCACAGTAGATCTATATTTTTCATTTTGAGGCGTCCAATCAGGCTCAAAAAGTTTCATTCGATTATGGATATCGTGAATCAACATTGTAATTTATAAAACAAACAAAGCAGCAATTATCCTGCTGCTTTATACTTTACCCAAAAAATCTCTTATTTCTTTTCTGTAAACTCCACATGCTTTTTTACATTAGGGTCATATTTTTTCAAAACCAGCTTTCCTTCTGTATTTTTAGGGTTTTTATAGGTATGATAAGTATAACCTGATGCAGAAATTAGTTTAATAAGATTAATTTTTTTCTTTTTCTTTCCTTTTAAAGCCATTTTACTTAAAATAGTAATTATTTGAATGATTATACATTATCATTCGAATATCTTGAATACATTACAATATGAGGTTTCACGAATCAGAAAATCCCTTCAAGAAGACGCTTTTCCAAGGAGAAGAAGTTATTCAGCTATATTCAGTCAAGATAGTCCTCAATATATTCAATCGCAAAACAAGCCTTCTAGCTATTACCAATGAAAGATTATTACTTAATTATGAAACTAGAATTATCAGTATCAACTATTATTCGATAAAAAAGTGCATAGTTGTCGAAAACCACTCTCTCTTTAAGAGTGGTAAAAGCTTGAGAATTGAGTACATTGAAGGAAATAATCAGGTAATTGAAATAATGTTAGTAAAACATGTTAGTGGCCGCGAAGACGAAATCGAAGAATGCAATATGCTGATTAACACTTTTTTGCACCAATAGAGCTCTTGAAGAGCAGCCCCCACATATTCAGACACAAAGTTGTATAGATGAGTAATTAAGTGAATTTATAAAGATATGGAGCTGAAACCGGGATTTGAACCCGGGACCCCTTCCTTACCATGGAAGTGCTCTACCAACTGAGCTATTCCAGCAATTATTTCTTTAGACAAATAAACTGACCAAAAGAAATTGAGGAAGTCAATGTCTAAAAAATGGTGCAAGCGGGTGGATTTGAACCACCGTAGGCATAAGCCGCCAGATTTACAGTCTGGTGCGTTTGACCACTCCGCCACACTTGCAGGTCCAAAAATTGTACACTGTAATATATGAATCTACAACTAATTAATATTTATCCAGAATTTTTGCGTGTTTCTTTTATACACAATGTTAGTTCATCACTTGGTGTCCAGCCACAATTACCATCTCCTTGAACCTCGCAAACAGCCCGAGTTTTTGAATAGCAAGCATACTCTTCTTTAAACTCACAAGTGGAAGATATATCCCCACCTTTCTCGACACAAAGCTGATTACTACATCCTGCAACAATACAACTTTTCTGCTTAACAGTTGGTTGAACTGGAACACTATCCACTGACTCATTACCAATCCTAAAAGAAAATATCGAGAAAAAAATTATTATAACAACTACTATTACTATTAAAGCTCCAAATCCCAACATCAACCATACAAATATCTTTACCTCTTCGTCATTTTGCTTATTCATGAGATATTTTACAGAATAAATATATTGAAAGATAGTGGCGACTCTACGGTACTCGTGAATTTGCCGCTAGACGACAAAGACTGCGAAGCAGGGTTCGAGTCAATAGGTTATATATATTGAGAAGATAAGAGAATTTTATAATTATGGCGACCCCACGTAGTGAAATGTCGAACTCGGTGCTTGATGCTATAAAGTCCTTCCTACAATTGTTTTCAGAGATGAGGTTTTCACTAAACAACATGCAAATAGCCTAATAATGTTGTATATCATGTATTAATTAAATGAATTTTTTAATATCAATCCCTATTGATATTTGCTCTGAGAAGTATTGATATAGATAAAAACAAAAAAACTTGCTGTGATTCTGATTCTACTGAATTCAAGAAGATTGAGAACTCTGCAAAATTTTTAAAAGTAGTATCCGATACTAATAGAATTAAAATCTTATGTATTCTTTCTAAAGAAAAGGTTTGTGTTTGTGATTTAGCTAAAAGACTTAAAATCGCCCAAAACCTAGTTTCTCATCATTTGAAAGTACTAGAAGACATAGAAATACTGGAAAAAAAGCGGGTATCAAATCAGATTTTCTATTCAATAATCCCAGAAAAGAAATCTATAGTTGAAGATTTGAAACAGCTAATTGCAATGTACCAGATAAACTGTACAGGTAATCTATAGAATATAGGCTACAATAAATAAGTCCTAATCAGATGTACAAATCGATACCCTCTCAAATAAAAGAAGAGATACTTCAAAAGATCAAAGAAGGTGGTAAAGTCCTTGATCTTGCAGCTCAATACGGAATCTCCTCTAAAACCATTTGTGCCTAGCTGAGAAATAAAGTGAAGCCGGAAATCAGCATTATAGAGTTCAACAAACTTAAAAAAGAAAATGAGGAATTAAAAAGACTTGTTGGAATGATGGTTTTAGACCTAGGGGAACAAAAAAAAGAAAACTATCTAAAAACATCTCAAAATAAAAGCCTCACCTCAAGGCTTTTAGGAATAAGCCGTAAGCAGATTTATTATGATTCTGTTCAAGAGCAAAAGGATTTACTGTTAAAAAAAAGATAGAACAGGTACTTAAAGATAACCCTGCCTACGGTCACAAAAGGCTCTCGCTTGAACTTGGAGAGAATAAAAACACTATTCTGAGAATCCAGCATAAATATGGATTTTTTCCACCACGTCGCAAAGCTAAAAAGAATTTTCTAACAAGATCTGTAAGCAATTGTCAGTTTACAAAACTTATAAGAGATACAAAACCCGCAAGACCGTATCAAATAATCTGTAGTGATATAACCTACATAAAGTATCAAGGCAAATTTATTTATCTTGCCACAATAATTGATTTATTCACCAGAGAAATTGTTTCTGCAGAAATATCAGATCATCGTGACAGTGATTTGATACTTCTGGCATTGGAGAATATTGAGACAAAAATACTTGAACAGATAGAAATATTCCATTCTGATCAAGGAACAGAGTTTATGGCCAGACAAACGGTTACTTTTCTCAGTGACAATGAGATAAAAATCTCTGTAAATGATAAAGGTTCTCCATGGCAGAATGGCTACAAGGAATCTTTTTTTTGATAAATTTAAAGTTGAGATTGGAGATTTAAATAGATTTGAAGATACAGGAGAATTTTTTGAGGCAATTTACCAGCATATAAATTATTACAACAACAAAAGAATCCATACCAGCTTAAAAACATATCCTGTAAATTACCGTGTCGCATTTTATAAGTCTAGAAATTCTATAGAATAGTTGTCCCAAGATTATGGTACTTGACAAACTGGGATTTAGTTTATTAACATTAAATACGTTTTTACATTACTGTCATTTTATTTTTTAATTTTTAATATTTATTACATGCAAATACAAGTTTTGGGCACAGGATGTCCAACATGCAAAAATCTATTTGAGATTACAAAAAAAGCTGTTCAGGATATGGGGTTAGAAACAAAAGTGGAGTATATTACAGATATCACAAAGATGATTGAAATGGGAATTATGACTTCTCCTGTATTAGCAGTCAATGGACAAGTAGTAATGAGTGGCTTCAGTAAAGATAGTAAAGATATAGTGAAAATCAAAGAGCTTATTACTCTTGGGATCAATAATTCAATTTCAAAAGATCTAGAGGCAAAAAAGGATGATTTATGTTGCGGAGATAGTGGTAAATGTGATGAGGATTGTAGTTCGAGAAAAGAGAAACCTGTTAAAAGTGATTGTAATTGTGGTTCAAGTTGTTGTTAATCCCTATCTATGGATATTTTCTTACCTATACAAAAGTTTGCTGATTTAGTTACACTTGATTTACTAGGTCTTGTGAAAGATTCCTATGCAGAGTCGGCACTTAATTTTTTTATTTATGATGTAATCAAGATTGGTATTTTACTTATTGTCATAAATATGTTTATGGCAGTAACAAGATATTATTTCCCGATTGAAAAGCTTAAGAAGATTCTAACTAGTAGGAAGTGGTATGGATTTGATTATCTTTTAGCTGGGTTATTAGGTGTAGTAACACCATTTTGCTCATGTTCTTCTATCCCACTTTTTATTGGATTTCTAAATGCAGGAATTCCTATAGGAGTCACCTTTACATTTTTGATAGCATCTCCTCTGGTTAATGAGGCTTCACTCTTTTTATTTCCAGCAATATTTGGATGGCAGACCACCATTATCTACAATATATTTGGAATTGTAATTGCAATGGTAGGTGGTTTTATTATTCAAAAAGTGGGATCAGAGCGATTTGTAAATCCTGAGTTGTTAAAATTAAAGAGTAGGCAAGATATCTTAGCTGAGAATAAAGTTCAAAGAATTTCATTCAAAAAGTTATCAAAATACTGGTGGAGTGATGCATTAGATATTACGAAAAAGATATTTCCATATGTTCTTTTAGGAGTTGCGTTAGGTGCTTTAATCCATGGGTTTGTACCAGATACCTTAGTTGAAAACTATCTTCAAGGAGATGCACTTTGGACTGTTCCACTAGCAACATTGCTAGGTGTTCCGCTTTATGCAAACTCTGTTAGTGTAATTCCAATTATGGAGGCTTTGGTTGGGAAAGGAATCCCCTTAGGAACTGCACTTGCTTTTATGACAGCAACTGTGACATTATCTATCCCAGAGGCACTTATTCTTAAGAAGGTTATGAAATGGCAGTTACTTGCAATGTTCTTTGGAATTACTACAATTGGGATCATGGTTATTGGGTTTATTTTTAATCTGATATGATGACGAACGAGATTAATAAATTCCCGCTATGGTTTTAGTACATAGATATATTTGTTATAAATTCAATCTCTTCGAAAGGTAACTTATTGGGATTAGCTTCTTCTACTATTTCTTCTGTTGAAATTGCCACATTATATTTTCTATTATTTCGGATATCGCATAATCTCCATCCCAGTAGCGAGGTTGTATTTAGTATCGTTAAATTTTAACATTGGCTTTCTTAGAAGATAGTCTTATAAATATGAACAGGCACATTGTAGCAAGTCTTCGCATATTATAACCAAATATAAAAGGAGCAGACGCATCTACTTTGTCCCATAAATATCCTGACTAATTCTACCAAAAAAGCTTAAGAGCCCAACAAAGAAGACATTACCAAATCTTCTCTTTTTTAATTTCTCAGTTGGCTTTTTCTCCATATTTTAAGGAAGAACAAATATATTATCTTCAATCTGCATTAACCTATTGTATTTAGCAATTCTCTCACCTCTTGATAAAGAGCCTGACTTTATTAAGTCACAGCTTAATCCTACAGATAAATCTGCAATAAAAGTATCTTCAGTTTCGCCTGACCTGTGAGAAACAAAAGGGATCCAGCCTTGTTTCTTTGTTAAATTTATTGCGTCAATAGTCTCAGTTACAGTACCTATCTGATTTAACTTTATCAGTACAGAATTTACAGCATTCTTTTCTATAGCTTCCTCAATTCTCTTTATATTTGTTACTAATAAATCATCACCAACTAACTTTATTTTGTTTCCTAACACTTCGCTCATCTTTTGAAAACCTGCCCAGTCATCTTCTGCGTGGCTATCCTCGATTAACATTAAAGGATATTTATTTACTAAGGTTTCATACCATTGGATAAGCTCATCACTATTTAAGTTTTTTTGTTCACCATTTATTTTTAAGTTGTAGGTTTTATCAAAAAAACTACTTGCAGCTGCATCTAAACCAATCTTTACCTTTGAAGTATCATACCCAGCTTGTCGAATTGCTTCTACAATTAAGTCTAATGCTTCTTCATTTGAGCTTAGTTTTGGAGCGAATCCACCTTCATCACCTACACTAATTGCATCTCCCTTCTTATGAAGAATATCTTTTAGGGTATGAAATACTTCCGAACCAACTCTAAGCTTTTCTGCGAAGCTTTCAAATTCCACTGGAGCCAACATAAATTCTTGAATATCTAATCCGCTATCTGCATGTTTGCCTCCATTTACAATATTAAACATTGGTTGAGGTAGTTTTAGCTCTGGATTTCCACTAATTTCTTTAAGGTATTGATAAAGTTCTTTCCCTTGTGACATAGCTGAAGCTCTTGCAAATGCCATTGAAACTCCTAAGATTGCATTAGCACCAAGTCTTCCTTTATTCTCAGTTCCATCTAATTCGATTAAAAATTTGTCTAAACTACTTTGGTCAAAATCTTGATTTAGAATCTTATTTTTAATTTCAATATTTACATTCTCAACTGCTTTCATTACACCTTTTCCCTTAAATCTAGTACCACCATCTCTTAGTTCAACTGCTTCGTGAACTCCTGTACTTGCTCCACTTGGAACAAATGATTCCGCAATGCTTCCATCAACTTCAATCTTTACTGATACAGTTGGATTGCCTCTTGAATCTAATATTTCTCTTGCTTTTATTTCTTCTATTTTTGCCATGTTAATTATCTAAAATTTAAAATATATTAAAAAAGCCTCAACCACGTACAAATAGTATTTGGTAGAGGCTATCAACTTATTCAGTAAAACGCAAGCTTCATCACGGAGTTTTAAACTCAATTTCAATTTTAGGTGTTTTGGTTATTAGTGTCAATATAAACAATAAATTGAAAAACTTAATTATCAGTCCTCCCAATACTCACTTCTCTTATCATAGGTTTCCTCAAAAAATTCTACTTTAGAAAGATCAATACACTAGTGATAAATCAAATTTACTTAAATGAATTAACCTTATTATGGGGTTTAAAAATTTCTATTCTTAAATATTGTCAATAATTTCTCTAATTTATTGACGATGTTTACCAGCGTTTAAGACCCAATATATTGATAAGATAGTATTTGTCGGAGATTGAAAGATGGCTATTTATTAAAAATACGCAATGTAATACACGAATAGTTCTGCGTATTTTGACCTCACGTAGTGAAATGTCGAACTCGATCTTGGATGCTATAAAGTCCTTCCTACAACTGTTTTCAGAGATAAACTTTTCACTTAAAAATTCACAATTTACTTTGAACTTTTAGCTAAGATATATCTAATAGCAATTAAAAAAACTAGGCACTATGATTAATCTTACAAATTTCAGGTCTAATTCTTGGCAAATTATTTTCAGACCAATCAATCATCCCCCCTTTTATAGAATAAGCATCTAAATTTTTACTTTTCAAGATTCCAGTCACCCTTTGTGAGGAATTACCTCTATAACAGACAACTAATATTTTACGGCCTAAATATTTTTGGGCTACGTAATTAATATTGCTCTCTATATACTCCTCCTGTATGTTAAGTGCACTTGGAATATGAAAATGGTCAAAATCATTCGCTTTTCTTATATCAAAAACTACTACATCATTTTTTACATCAATAGTTTCATTAGCATTGATTTTATCCCATAAGTTTTCTGGATCTTCTTTAAAAATTTGCGAATAAGCTTGATGAACTGTTATCTCAGGCACTTCGATATTCAGCAATGTACTTGAACTGCCGCTAGTTGAGTTTCCTTGATATGCATTTATTAATAACTCTTTATTTTCAATAACAGGAAAATCCTCCTCGCTTAGATATCTGAAATATTCATCAATATAGGGGAGTGGTGTATCGCAAGTAATAAAAACAGCATTAATATTGCCATTATCATCTCTTAATTCATCAAGTTTATTATTCTTCGATAGTTTCTCTAGATAATTTAACAGCCCTTTTAAGTTGAAGCCCGAACTTGGACCCGCAAGTATTCCATATCTAATAAGTTGCAAGCTGTATTTATACGAATCAATTGTTCCTACTGATTCAAGAGAGTCAATAATACCTCTCCAATCAAATGCTATTTGTCTTAGTAAATTTTCTGTCCTTGGACCTGGAACTGGGTTATTTGGAGATCTAACTACACCAAGATTAATAATGTTTTTGTTTTTACTTTTTAGAAATTTGCCAGCACCTACCATTGTGCCAGTTGTTCCAAGTCCTGCACAGAAAATTCTTACTTTACCATCCGTCTGTTCCCATATCTGCTTGCCAGTGATTTTCTCATGAGCAGAGGGATTGTCAGGATTATCATATTGTCCTGCATTAAACCAGCCCATTTGTTTTCCTAGTATTTTTGATTTATATATTCCACTTGATTTATCAGATGGGTCTGGGCAAATTGGTTCTTTGTTAACTATCGGTGCAACACCGAACAATTGTAATAGTTTTAGCTTCCCTTCTGTTACTTCATGAGATACAAATGCCTTTGTTCTATTAATTCCCATGAGTTTACCTATTACACTCAATGATAAAACAGTGTTTCCAGATGAATTTTCTATAATTGTATGAATATCGTTCAACACCCCTTTTTGATTTGCCTCGTGAAGCATATTGAAAGCGGGAATTGATTTTACATTAAGCAATGGTAAAGTATGCATCAATTTTGCGTATATATGGACTCCATTTTTCTTAAATGGATTTAAATCCTCAGGTAACTCAACAAGCGGAATATACGGATTATTATCAGGATTCAAATAATCTAGAATTGCATTATTACCTGAAAAAACATTATTCATACTGCCTAACGAAGTTATCAAAATTAAAATCTAAATCTATCTGATCTGAAAGATCACCAAATCTGTCTTTTATATGTCCTTGTGAAATATATTTGGCATGAAGTTTATATAACTTTTTCAGCCTTTGATTATATGAAATCGTTATACCTGAAAGCTTTGTATAAATATTATCAAATACTTCCTTATTCTCTACTTCAAGTTTATCAAAATTCAGGTCAGATTCACCTTGCTCTACTTCGCGAATATGCTCTGAATTATTTAAATATCCAAGAAGTTTCTTATTATCAATATTCTTTTCTATAAATTCTTTATCTTTATTGGAGTTAATTTTGTTTCCTACTACAAAAACTTCGTCCCAAATACCTGCTTCTTCTGATAAGATTTTATATTGTTCATATACTTCTAAAGACTTTTTTGTTGGTTCAACAACTAATACAACCATGTCAAACTGTGCGTGAAGTGTTCCTGCAAAAGCATCGACGCCTGCAACCATATCTACAATTACTGTAGAATCAATATCGATAGTATGGGATAACATGCTTTCCAATACGCCTAAATTATTATGGTAACAACTAGCTCCTATACTGTCTGAATGATATGATCCCACTATTGAGTGTAATAAATTCTTTCTTTTGATCGAATACTTATTTAAGATGTAGTTATTTAAATCTTTTACTAAAATAAAGTTTGAATCCTTAGTGGGTGGGGTTGACTTCTTAAAGTGAGATAACTCTTTTATTTTATTACTCGTTCCAATCAAATATTGTTTAATATCTTTTTCAGAATCTGGATCGGAAATATGTTTTAAACCATCAACTTTTAATCCTAGTTGCTCAGCCAAGTGCATATTTAAGTCAGCATCAATAGCCCAAACGTTTTTGCTAGCATTCTTTACAACAAATAGAGTAAACAAGGATGTAAAAGTTGTTTTACCACTTCCACCTTTACCTACAAATGCTATTCTCATATTTATTACTTTTAAAAATAATTATTACAAACTAGATCTCAAATATATTGCGACACTATCGCACCAATTAGAGCCAAAAAATAGTCGCAGTATGCGATCTATAAAATTAAGATTACATACATTCTTCACACTTACCTTTCAAGTTAAGTTCAAAATCATTAACTTCGACTCCTGCTGGAATTACAGATTTGATTAGATTAGGATCAACATCTACAGGAATCACCTTATTGCAATCATCACAAACAAAATGCTGATGGTGATCACCTTCTTTATTTAGTTCGTAATGTGTTATTCCCTTTTTGATATTAACTTCTCTTAGGATTCCTTGTTCAACAAATAAAGCTAAATTTCGGTAAATAGTAGCTCTATCGACTTGGGATACTTGCTGACAAACTTCATTTGCATCTAATAAATCACCGTTCTGGAATACTTTCAAAACTAAATCTCTTTTTTTGGAGTGCCTTAAACCTTTCATGTTTATATATTACGACTAAGTCGCAATAATAATATCGCAACTTAGTCGAACATGTCAAATAGATATATTAATTATATTAGGAATGAATTACTGGGTAAGCTTTCTTGAGAATTCGTATACAATTCTATTCACGCATAGTTATGCGTATTTTTGACCCCACGTAGTGAAATGTCGAACTCGATACTTGATGCTATAAAGTCCTTCCTACAACTATTTTCAGAGATGAACTTTTCACTTAAAAATTCACAATTTGCTTTAAACATATAGCTAAGATAGATTACTTATCCAGCTTTAGCATTAAATCACTATATGATTCCACAATTAGGTCTTCTTTTTCTATCCCTAATTTTATCATTAATTCAGCATGTTCAGTCTTAGAAGTTTCATCAAGTCCTGTCAAGTCTCCAAATTTCTGCCCCGTTTTGTATAAAAATTAAGAGTAATGGTTAAAAGCTTATATGGGATTTGCATATTTATGGATGTGTGCCTTCTTTCCTTGTTGTAGTATTTAATCTTTTTGTTGATTAAGCTTTGCAGCTCGTCAAAAGTCTGGCAATCGTTAAATTCCTCTCTTGATTCTTCTTTCAATCTGCCATGGAATGATTCCTGACCACCGTTATCAGTTGGAGTTCCTTTTTTAGAATATGACAATCTTCCAATTTGAAGTATTTTTTCTATGTACTCATAAAATGTATATTGTGATCCCTGATCAGAATGCCATATCATTTTAGGACCTATGAACTACCGGCAGCTTACGCAGCCGGTTTACATTAGTTCGATCTGCGATCGCCCGGAATCTTCCTCTCCTTGCAGTTGAATGTATTTTTGCACTGCATCTTCGTTTAACCCTAATGTGCAAACAAAGTAACCTTCTGACCAAATACTGTCTGTCCCTCAATATACGTCTTTCAAGAACTTAAATTGCTTTTTTAAGGATGAGGACGTATTTGCTTTTATTATTCGCACTACCTGCCCTACACTCATTTTAGGAGAGATAGATATTAGAAAATGAATATGATTTTTATCATGATTGACTTCTTTAAATTCAAGGGCAGGATAGTGCGAGCTGACTTCTTTAAGCTTTAACTACAAAAAAGCAAATACACACTCATCGATGATTTTTCTGCGGTATTTGGTCGGATGAACTATATGGTAATCGCAAAAGTATACTTAGTTACTTTGCTTCTTGTATTGCATGATTTATTTTACAGGAAGATTCCGGGAAAACTACATCCACCAGCTTACGCTGGTGGTTTTTAGTTAGGAACTATAAAAATTAAATAAAATTATAACATTATGCTTCTTGATAACTTCTAGGATCGATCCTATAGATCTTACCATGTTCAATTGATACTTGTTTCCTAGGATCGAAAACCTGTAGCATCTCGTTTAAGGGAAGTTGTGGTATCCTAGCATCAAAGATCTCGCTTGAAGGAGAACCGTCCCTCAAAACTTTTATTTCTCTTCGTGTTACATATCTTAAACCCGTTACAAAACTCTTAATTCCTGATTAGAATAATGATTAAAGCCATATACACAAAAGCTTTAAACGATGCAATCAGCCTTTCTACCCTTATTCTTAATCTCTTAAAATTTTCTATCCATGCA
>Ga0272446_1000274_pt1 | contig 82846 bp, 64 predicted proteins | sample YNPCB0061_FD_194587 | JGI IMG/M metagenome (GOLD analysis project Ga0272446, IMG submission 194587) | Hot spring microbial mat communities from Yellowstone National Park, WY, United States - YNP-CB-006-1 | ecosystem: Environmental > Aquatic > Thermal springs > Hot (42-90C) > Sediment | place... | reverse complement strand
ATGGTAGGTCAGGATGGTCCACCGCTGGGGATTCCGCGCGAGCACTCCGTCCAGCCACTCGGCCTGCTCCTTCAGCCGCTCATTGGCGTTCAAGGCCACCACCCGCACGCCCTGCACATCGAAGTAGTAGTTGCTCTCCTCCAGTCCGGGGATGCCGTTTTCCGGCAAGGTGAACTGCGCCCGCCAATGGTCCGTCAGCAGCTTGCGGTTCCCGTCGCGGCGGTCGTATTCGTGATTGCCCGGCACCGGCACGCTGGGAATCGTCGCGTGGATCCAGCCGCCGGCGCGGAACCACTCGCCCCACTCTTCGTCATTACTGCCCCGGTTCACCAGATCGCCGGCGTGAATCAGGAAATGAGCCTCGGGCGCCTTGGCGTAACCCATCCGCACGACGCGCGACCAGTGCGACAGGATATCGTTCTGCGCGTCCCCCACGTAGAGAAACGTCAGCGGCGCGGGCCGGTCGCTGGCGGTGCGAAACTGGTGCCATTCGGTCCAACTGGCGCCGTCGCCCACGCGGTAGGCGTACAGCGTGGCGGGCTTGAGATCCGTGAAGCGCACGCTGTGGTTGATCGCTTCGCCGGCGTTGCTCCGGAACGGCGCGGAGACGGCCGCGACGTCCAGGGCCCGCTTGGCGAACGCCGGCCCGTCATCGGCCACCGCGATCTGCGCCTTGGCCTTGGTGACGCTGGTGTCCGTCCGCCAGGTGACGGCGGCGTTACGCGCCGGGTCTCCCGCCCAGGTCAGGATCACGCGGTCCGGGTACGGCGCCGGCTGGTCGTTCCGGGCGGATTTGGCGCCGACCGGCGGGGAGATCTTCCAGGCGGCCAACAGGAGAGCCAGCCCGACGGCGGCAAAGGTAAGCCGGAGTTTCATGGTGATGCTACTAGGCTACCCCATCCGGTGGCTGGTCATCTTGCGCACGCTACCGTCCCGCGCCGCCAGCGGCTATATTGGTGTTTCGTCATACCCCATGCATAAATACGTCATGTTCGGACCCCAGGGGTCGGGGAAGGGAACGCAGAGCCAGTTGCTTTGCCAGACCTATGATTTTGTGCACATCTCCATCGGCGACATCTTCCGCTGGCACGTGGCGCAGCACACCAAGCTGGCGGCGAAGATCCGGCGGATCACCGCGGAAGGGAGGCTGGTGCCCGACGAGATCGTCGAGGAGGTGGTCCGCAAGCGCCTCGAAGAGCACGATTGGAACTACGGATTCGTGCTCGACGGGTTTCCGCGCACGCGCCCGCAGGCCGAATACCTGTTCGAGAACTGGAACCTGGACCGCGTCATTTACCTGGATATTCCGGATCAGGTGGTCTTCGAGCGGGTGATGCACCGCGCCCAAACCGGCGATGGACAGGGATTCACCAAACGCGCCGACGACAATCCCGAAGCGCTGCGCGTCCGCTTGCAGGAGTATCACGCCAAGACCCAGCCGCTGCTGGACCTGTACGAGAAGAAGGGCGTCCTGTTGACGATTGACGCCACCCGCGGCATCGAGGAGATCTTCCAGGAGATCTGCTGCCGGCTAGGTTTGCCGGCGCGAACGCCGGTGATCCCCAACCCCACTTGAGCCGGGCGAGCGCGAGCCGGGCTGGGGGCTAGCGTTTCCCGCACGTTCCAGGCATCATGAAGGCGGCGTTTCCCTCCGCCGCGCGGAGGAGTCGCCGAGGAGGTGTTGCATGCCCTTGACGGCAGGGGACAGACCGTCCGCCCCCGGCGCGTTCCGGGAGTTTCTGCTGGCGCTGTTGCGTATTGCGATCGGCTGGCACTTCTTCTACGAGGGCTTCGCTAAGCTGCTGCATCCGGCGTGGACCTCCGCCGGTTTCCTGAAGGGCACAGGCGGACCGCTGGCGGCCGTGTTTCACTGGCTGGCGGCGGATGCCGCGCGCGTCTGGCTGGTCGATCAGGCCAACATTTGGGGTCTGATGGCGATCGGCTTGGCCTTGATGCTTGGCCTGGCGGTGCGCGCCGCCGCGGTCTCCGGCATGTTCTTACTGGCGCTGTATTATCTGGCCTACCCGCCGCTGTTTTCGCTGGTGATGCGCGGTTTCACCGAGGGCAGCTACCTGGTGGTGAACAAGAACCTGATCGAGTTGTGCGCCCTGGCCGTGATTGCCGCCTCGCCCGCGACGGTGTTCGGGCTGCAAAGTCTGTGGGAGCGGAAGCGAAGCGCGGCGGCCGCGAGCACCGGCCAGGAATCCGCCCCACGCACGGACCGGCTGGTACCGTCCTTTTTGGGGCCGATGTCGCGCCGCCACGTGCTGGCGAGCATGGCGGGAATGCCGTTTCTGGGCGGCCTGGTGCTGGCGATCCTCAGAAAGCATGGCTGGAAGAGCTTTGAGGAAGTGCCTCTCCGCTCCAAGGCGAACGGGAAAGACATCTACCTGGCCAGCGCCACCGTCAAGACATTCCAATTTGTGGGGTTGAACGACCTCCGCGGCCGCCTGCCTTACGCCCGCATCGGCGGCGTCCAGCTTAGCCGCATGATCCTGGGCGGCAACCTGATTGGCGGGTGGGCGCACGCCCGCGACCTGATCTACGTGTCCAAGCTGGTGAAGGCCTATCACCACCGGGAAAAGATCTTCGAAACGCTCGCCCTCGCTGAGCGCTGCGGCGTCAACACCGTCCTGACGAATCCCCTGCTCTGCGGCGTGATCAACGATTACTGGCGCAACGGCGGCCGCATCCAGTTCATCTCCGATTGCGGCGGCAAGGACGTGCTCGCCATGATCCAGCAATCGATCGACGCGGGCGCGTGCGCCTGCTACGTGCAGGGCGGCGTCGCCGACCGGCTGGTGGAGGAGGGTCAGTTCGACCTGATGGCCAAGTCGCTCGAACTCATCCGGCGCAACGGCATGCCCGCCGGAATCGGGGCGCACAAGCTGGCCACCGTGCGCGCCTGCGCCGAACGGGGCCTCCGGCCGGACTTCTGGATGAAAACGTTGCACCACGTCAACTACTGGTCCGCCACGCCGGCCAAGCAGCACGACAACATCTGGTGCGAGGAGCCCGAAGACACGGTGGCGTACATGCGGCAGTTGCGCGAGCCCTGGATCGCCTTCAAGGTACTGGCTGCCGGCGCCATCGAGCCCAAGGTGGGCTTCCAGTATGCGTTCGAAAGCGGCGCGGATTTCATTTGCGTCGGGATGTACGATTTTCAGATCGTCGAGGACGTCAATCTCGCCGCGGACATCCTGAACCGGCCGCTGGTGCGGCGCCGGGAGTGGTGCGCCTGAACCCGATTCACTACGATGGAAAGCATGGATTCTCACCGGCTTTCCACCCTGCGCGAGGAGTTCGCGCGCGTCGAGCGCATTCTGGCCGCCACGCCGTCCGTTGATAAACAATTCGCCATTTCCCCGGAGGAGTTCGCGCGCCGCCAGCAGAAGGTGTACGCCGCGCTGGAAGCGGCCGGCCTCGAGGCGGGCTTCGTCTTCAGCGACGAGCACTATGACGGCGACGTGCCGTATCTGGGCGGCAACACCAACATCCAAATCGAGCAGGTGGCGGGCGTGATTGGCCGGAACGGGTTCCACATCGCGGCGGGACTGGAGGGCGGCTACATCAGCGAGCAATTGGCCCCGCGCGCGGGCGCCAAAGTCCACAAAGTGGAAATGCTGAAACTGGCCGACGAGGAGTATCCGATCAACGCGGTGCGCCTGGAGGACGTGATCGAGGCGGCCGCGGGCCGGCCGGTCCGGCAGATCGGCCTGTTGACGCCGCGCCAGGTGATTCCCGCCGCGCTGGTCGAGTATCTCGAGCAGCGGTACGGCAAAGAGAATGTCCTCGACTGCCAGGAACTGTACTACCGCGTGAAGTATGAGAAGTCCGATGACGAAATGCGGCTGATCCGCGACGCCAGCGTCATCGGCGACGCCATGCTGCGCGCGATGCTGGCGGTGCTGAAGCCGGGCATGCTCGAAACCCAGGTGGCCGCCTGGGGCTACTTCGTGGGGCGCGAACTGGGCGCCGAGGAGATGGGGTGGGACATCATGGTGGGCGCCAACACCGCCAACCGCACCCTGATCGGCAAGGCGTTGAACCGGGTGATTCAGGAGGGAGACTACGTGCACCTGGGCGTCGCGCCCAAGCGCGACGGACTGAACGCGTGCGTCCGGCGCTCCTGCGTGGCCGTCAGCGACCCCGCCGCGGTCACCGCCGATCAGCGCTACTGGTTCCAGTTTGTCGAGGAGGCGTACGCGGTGGGACTGGAGGCGCTGCGCGACGTGGCCGCGCACAAAAAGCCCGCCTGGTTGCAAGAGCAGGCGCTGGTGGATTTCTTCCGCCAGCGGGAAGCCGAAGTCAGCCGGCGGCTGGGCCGTCCGGTCGCCCTCGAACGCCTCAAGCCCTACACGGGCACGCATAACGCCGGCTATACGGAATGCCAGGAGTTCTACGGAGCCATTACCCTGAATTCCCAAGAGCCGCTCGGGCGGCAGATCGTCATCATGCTCGATGTGGCCGTCCGTGGGATCGGCGATGCTTGGGACGACGTGGTGATTCCCGGCCTGGATTTCGTGGTGGTGGAAAACACCTGCGGTAAGTTCGGAACCAGGCTGGAGGAGCTGAATACGCTGCCGCGCAACGTGCAGGCGCTGGTCGGGCGGTAGGCGAGAAAACCCGCGGCGGTTCACTCACCATCAGGGGCCGAACGGCACCGGGTCCAGCCGTTCCCAATGGGACGCCAGCGCGCGCACCTCGGCGGGCGCGGGCTCGCGGCTTTGGACCACGCCGCGCCGGGCGCCGTCCTCGGTCCACACGGCAAGGTCGAGCGGCCGCGCCAGGCGGAGGCGCGTCTGGCCCGTTTCCAGCCATTCGAGGCCGCTGGCCGCGAGCGAAACCAGGCTGCCGCCGCGCGCAAAACGGATGGCGAAAACCCCGCGCGCCTTTGCCCTCACCGCCACGCCGCCGCAGGAAAAGTCCAGGTCCAGCGGATCGCCCGCCGGGTCGCGCTCGCCCCGGGCGATGATGCACGTGCCGTCGGTCAGCCGCGCCAGATCCGGGGGCGGCGCCGGCGGGCTGTGCCAGTCCCGGAGCGCCTGTCTGACCTGCGCCGGGGAGGCCATCGCGCCCGCGCCAGGGACCGCCGCGGCCGGGCGCAATTCGCCGTCCGGGCTTCGCGTGGCGGCGCCGCGGATCCACACCCGGGTCCGGCCGGCCGCGGCTCCGCGCAGGAACGAGAACGTTGCGTCCGGTTCGAATTCCGGGTTGACGAAGACCAGCGCGCGGTATCGCTGCGGCCCGTACCGAACCCATCCGCTCTCGATTTTCAATGCGCCGGTTTCGATTTCCGAAGACGGGATCACATCGGCCGGAACGCCCGCGGCCCACAACTCTTCGGCAATGTCGACGCCCAGGTCGCCGAAATGCGGGCCCACCCAGTTCAGCGACGCGGGGTGTCCAAACACCACCGCCACCGGACAGTCGAGCGGCGCCGTGGCGATGTAGTTCAGCAGCCGGATACGGCGCGCGGCGGTCATCGCGGGGCCGGACAAAAACTCCGCCTGCGTGTGCAGCGTCATGTCGGACGGCCACGGCGGGTGCACGTTCATCCGCCCGCCCGCGCGCGCCGCCCGCCACATTTCCTCTGCGTACGGCTCGACGCGCCGGTGGTAGAACTGGTTGAACCAGACGGCGGATCCCATCTTCTTGGCGAGCGCGGTGCGCACGGGCAGGGGCCAGAACTCGTCCGTCTGCCCGAGGTCGCGCGTGGCCTGCCACCAGCTATAGCCGTTCTTGAACGCGTCGCCCTCCGGCATGTAGCCCCAGGTGGCATGCGTGCCGGTGAAGGCGTCCTTGCCGAAGATGCGCTTGGTGGCGGCGTAGTAGTGCCGCTCGGTTTCCACCGCGCGCCGCCAGGTCAGCCGCATGTAGCGGTTGACGGCCGCCAGCCGCTGCGCCTCGCCGCCGCCCCAGCCGTACGCCATCAGGACCAGGTCGCGCAGCAGGTCCCCGCCGCCCGCGGCGCGGTAGGCCTGGGCGAACCACTCCGAGTACCAGAAATTGCCGTTCCGGGCGCCTCCGTCGCGGGTGGGAGGAAATCCCCATTCGTCTTTCAGCGCTCCGGCCAGGGGAACGTCGCGGTACTGTGCGTAGATCGCTTCCTGAAAGGCCAGCAGGTCCGGCGCGAACAGGTCCGGCGTCCGATACTCGAAGCCGGCCGCGACGACGGCTTCGCCGCTGGAGGGCGCCAGTTCCACCACCACCGCCCGCGCCGACTCTTCGTGGACGCGATAGCCGGCGCGCAGTTCCCGCAAGCCTCCGGACCGCCCCGCTTTCCCAGGGCCGGCCGCGAACACGCCCAGCAGCCGCCCGCGCTGAACTTCGTATTCGCCGCCCAGCGCGGTCATGTGGTCCTCCAGGCGCAGGGAGGGAATCTCAACGCGCCCGGGACCCTTCGCCCGGCGGACCCGCGCCATCCACTGCAACTGATCCGGGTAGCGCCGCGCGAACTCGCCGCGCGCCAGGCGGACATCCAGGTCGAGCGCCACGCGCAGTCCCTTCTGTGCTGCGTACTCGACGCCCCGCCGGACGCGGTCGTGCACTTCCGGCAGCGTCACTTCCCGCCGCGGGGAGCGCAGGCTGGTGGTCAACAAGTTGAAGTTCGTCCGTTCCGCCACCAGATCGGGGATCGCGCGGAAGCCGTCGCCCTGGAACTCCAGGTTCTCCAGCCAAAACCACGCGTAAATCTCCGGATAGAGCCGGGGAGGCAGCCGGTTGGTTTCCGCCTGGACGGCGACCAAAGCCAGCACCAGCAAGCCGAACCGCGAAGGGATCGTTTTCATGTTCATGCGCCCGCGATGGAGTGTAGCGGCCCGCGGCGGCCGGCGCAATCGACGTCCTACGGTTTTGCCGCGCCGATGCGCTTCCGGATTTCGGCGGCGTTCTTGGCGTCCGGGGCGATTTCCAGGTACTTGGCGTAGGCTTCCGCGGCGCCCTTCTTGTCCTTCTGGCGGGTCAGCGCGTCGCCGAGCCGGAGGTAGGCTTCCGCGTTGCCGGGATCCCACTTGGTGGCCTCCTCGTAGCGCAGCGCGGCGGCGCGGAAACTGCCTTTCTTGAAGTAGTAATTGCCGACCCGGATCTCCTTGAGGGCCTGAAGCGGATTGAACGCGTATTCCCGCGGCGCGGCGGATTCATCCTCTTCGGGCGGCTCGGCTTCCTGCGCGACGCCGGGTTCCTGCTGCCGCGGCGGATTGGGAGTTTGCGCGGGCAGCCACAGGGCAAGGCCCAGAACGGCGAGCCCCCAAGCCCAGCGTGACATAATTTGATTGTAACCTCCGTGGAGTCCCCCGCCCTTGAGCGTTTGCGCGCGAAGGCGTCCCAACTGCCCACCGCGCCCGGGGTATACCTCTACCGGGATGCCGCCGGCCGCGTGATCTACGTAGGCAAGGCCAAGAACCTGCGCGCCCGCGTCCGCAGCTACTTCTCGGATGACCGGCTGGCCGACGCCAAGACCGGCTCCCTGCTGGCCGAGGCGCGGGAGCTCGAGTTCATCCTGGTCGACAATGAGAAGGAAGCGTTGGCGCTCGAGAACAACCTGATTAAGGAGTCCAAGCCTCGCTTCAACATCCTGCTGCGCGACGACAAGACCTATCCGTATATCAAGCTCACGGCGGAAAAATACCCGCGGGTCTACGTGACGCGGCGGCTGCGCAAGGACGGCGCCGCGTACTTCGGGCCTTATTTCCCCGGCAACCTGGCGCACCGCCTGGTGGACTTCATCCACCGGAATTTCCGGGTGCCGTCGTGCAAGGTCGACCTGACCCGCCACCATCCCAAGCCCTGCCTGGAGTATCACATTCATCGCTGCCATGGCCCCTGCGTGGCGGGGTTGACGACGGACGAGACGTACGCGCGCGCCGTCCGCGACGTGCGTTTGTTCCTCGAAGGACGCCAGGGAGATCTGGCGGAGGAGTTGCGCCGGCGGATGCAGCAAGCCGCCGAGGACCTGCGTTTCGAGGAAGCCGCCGCGCTGCGCGACCTGCTCGCCACGGTCGAGGAGCTCGAGCAGCGGCAGAAGATGGCCGCCGCCAGCGGCCACGACATCGATATCCTGGCGCTGCACGCGGAACCGCCGCTGGCCGCCGCCAACCTGTTCCACCTGCGCAACGGGAGAATCGTCGACCGCCGCGAATTCTTCTGGGAGGACGTCGGCGAGTATGACGAGCCGGAATTCGTCTCCGCGCTGTTGACCCAGCTTTACCTGGACGCGCGGTATATCCCCTCCGCGATTCACGTGCCCGTGGATTTCGAGGGGTGCGAGGCGCTCGAAGAAATTTTGACCGAGCGGCGCGGACGCCGCGTGGAAATCCACACCCCGCAGCGCGGCCAGAAAAAGGCTCTGCTGGACCTTGTGCGCAACAACGCCCGGGTGAGCTTTGAAGCGCGGTTCCGGGTGATGAAGCCGGGGGCGCGCGCGATTCAGGAGGCCTTGCAGGACGCCCTGGGGCTGCCGGAAGCGCCCCGCCGCATCGAATGCTTTGATGTCTCGCATACCCAGGGGACCGACCAAGTGGCGAGCATGGTGGTGTGGGAAGACGGGCGGATGAAGAAAGCGGACTACCGCAAATTCATTATCCGCACCGTGGCGGGCAACGACGATTTCGCCTCGATGCGCGAGGTAGTGGGGCGCCGGTACGCGCGCCTGCAACAAGAGGGCGCCGCGTTTCCCGGACTGATTCTCATCGATGGCGGCATCGGCCAACTGCATGCGGCCGCCGAGGCGCTGGAAGCGCTCGGCGTGGTCAACCAGCCGCTGGCGTCCATCGCCAAGCGCGAGGAGTGGATCTACGTGTTGGGCCAGGAGGACGAGCCGGTCGTGCTCGACCGCTTCTCGCCCATTCTTCACCTGGTGCAGCGAATCCGCGACGAAGCGCACCGTTTTGCGCTCACCTTTCACCGCACGCGGCGGAACGCGGCGCGCCTGACCTCGGAACTGGACCGCATTCCCGGCGTGGGTCCGCGGACGGTGCAGCGGCTGCTTCGCGAGTTCGGCAGTCCGGAGCGCGTGCGGGAAGCCCGGGAAGAAGAGTTGGCGGCAGCCGTGGGACGCGCGGCGGCCCGCCGCGTGAAGCAGTTCTACACGGCGCCCAGCCCGGCTGCCGAGGGCTCACCCTAACAATGGCGGCTTTGGCCCGCCGCGTGCAACAGAAGCAATTGTACCGGCTTAGCGCGGCGGAGGCAGAAAGACGCACCAGCCCGTCCGGCGGCCGGGCGAAAGGAGACGCCCATGTTTGACACGTTGGACGACAATGTCAGCCGCATTTCCGAAACGCCCCGGCTGGCGCAGCGGATCCTGCGCTACACCGCGGTGGCCGCGGCCTCGCTGTTGGTCTTCGGGCTGTTGATTCTGAGCATCGCGCTGCATGGCTGAAGCTGCCGCGCGGGCGCGGCGATTTTGGCTGCCAAAAGGGGGCGGGCATACTACCCGGTAAGCCGGGGATGCGCACGGAGCGCCGTGCCGGAACCAGGCCCGCCCCGGCGGCCGCGCCGTGCCGGGTATCTTGGTAGAGCATGCGCACGGATCCAGAGGCGCCGCACCAGGCCGGCCCGCTGTCCGAAATCCTTTGGCCGGCGGCCGCCGTGCCAAGCGGGAAGGCCGTGCGGGTCCGGATCGCCCTCATCGCCGGCTTCGCGATCGGCGTCAGCGCCCTCCACTACTTCACCCCCGCCGAGTTAGTCCACTGGCACCTTCTCTACGAACGGCTGTTCTACCTGCCTGTGGTGTACAGCGCGCTGCTCTATGGTTGGCAGGGCGGTCTGCTGGGCGCCGCGCTGGCTTCCCTCTGCTATTTCCCGCACGCCACGGCTGCGCGGAGCGGTCTGCCGGGCCTCGGTTTTGACCGCTACCTCGAGATGGGATTGTTTTTCGCCGCGGGCCTGGTGATCGGCGTCCTCGCCGACCGCGAGCGTAGACACCGCTGGGCCTCCGAGGAGACCGCCGAGCAGTTGAAGCGGGTCTACGCCGAATTGCAGAACAACTTCGAACGGATGAAGCGCGCCGAGCGGCTGTACGCTATCGGACAGCTCTCGGCGGGGCTGGCGCACGAAATCCGGAACCCGCTCGCCAGCATCGCCGGCGCCGCCGGCATTCTGCTGCGCAGCCCCAACCGCGACCCCGCGCAAACCGAAGTCGTGGAAATCATTGACCGCGAAAGCCGCCGGCTCAACCGCTTGCTGACCAACTTTTTGAATTTCGCCAAGCCGCCCGCGCCCCAATACCGGGTGATCAGCCTGGAGCCGGTCCTGGATTCCGTCATCGGCCTGGCCAGCCACGCCGATACCTTGGGACCCGTGACGTTCCGTAAGAAGATCTCCGGAAAGAAAGGGACGGTGGAGTGCGATCCCGAGCAACTCAAGCAGGTGCTGCTCAACTTGGTCATTAACGCCGTGCAGGCGATGCCGGAGGGTGGGGAAATCCTGCTGGCGGCCCGCATCGAGGGGGCGCGGGCGGTCCTCGAGGTCAGCGATCAGGGAAGCGGCGTTTCGCCCGAAGAGATGGATAAGATCTTTGATCCCTTCTATACCACCAAGGAAAACGGAACTGGACTCGGCCTCTCCGTCGCGCATCAAATCGTGTTGCAATTGGGCGGGATGCTGACCGCGCGGCGCAATGCTGGCCGCGGGATGACGTTTACGGTGATCATTCCCGTGCAAGCCGAGAAGGTCCTATGAACGGCAGGAAGATCCTGGTGGTGGACGACGACGAGAGCCTCCGCCGCATTACTCAACTGCAATTACAGGAAGCCGGCTACGCGGTCGTCACCGCTCCGGACGGCGCGGAGGCGCTCCGGCGCATCGCCGAAGACCGCCCCGCGCTGGTCATCACCGACCTGAAAATGCCCGGCATGTCCGGGTTGGAATTGCTGACCACCCTGCGGGCCGACTACCCGGAACTTCCCGTCGTGATGATCACCGCGCACGGCACCGTGCAAACGGCCGTGGCGGCGATGAAGGAGGGAGCCTTCGATTACATCACCAAGCCCATTGACTACGAGGAACTCGTGCTGGTGGTGGACCGCGCCCTCGAGCGCCAGGGCCTGATCGAAGAAGTCCAGCATCTGCGGGCCGCCATCGAGGAGAAATACGGCTTTGACAAGATCATCGGCCGTTCCCAAGCGTTGCTGCGCGTGCTAAACCTGGCCTCGCGCGTGGCGATGAGCGATTCCATTGTGCTGATTCAAGGGGAAACCGGCACGGGGAAGGAGCTGCTGGCGAAAGCCATCTACCAGAACAGCCGCCGCAAGCACAAGCCGTTCGTCACGATTAATTGCGGCGCTATCCCCCGGGAACTGCTGGAATCGGAACTGTTCGGGTATACCAAAGGCGCCTTCACGGGTGCGATGACGTCCAAGAAAGGCAAAATCGAACTGGCCGACGGCGGGACGCTGTTCCTGGATGAGATCGGAGAACTCCCGCTGGAATTGCAGGTAAAGCTGCTCCGGCTGTTGCAGCAGGGCGAACTGGAGAAAGTAGGCGCCGCCGCCCCGGCCGTGGTCGATGTGCGGGTGATCGCCGCGACCCACCGCAACCTGCTGGCGATGGTCGAGGACGGGTTGTTCCGCGAGGACCTGTATTACCGCCTGGCGGTCGTGCCCCTGACGCTGCCGCCGCTGCGGGAACGGGTTGAGGACATCCCCGAGCTGGTGCAGCACCTGTTTCAGAAAATGCGCCAGAAGCACGGTATGGAACACCTCAAGCTGCCGCCACGGCTGCTGCCCCACTTCTGTTCCTACCGGTGGCCGGGCAACGTGCGCGAGCTCGAAAACGTCATCGAACGGCTGGTGGTGCTGAGCGCGGGCGACGAGATCCGGTTGGACGACCTCCCGGAAACGCTGCAAACGGAGCCCCCGGCGCTGGAAACGATCCGGCTGGATCTGCCGCCCCACGGCATCAGCCTCGAGGGGGTGGAGAAGGAGTTGCTCCAGCGCGCCCTGGAAAAATGCAACTGGAACCAGACGCAGGCGGCGGCCTATCTGGATATCAGCCGCCGGACGCTGATTTATCGCATGGAAAAGTACGGACTGCGCAAGGAGTAAATGGCGCTCAGGCCGCGCGGTCGACGTCTTCGGAAAGCGCGGCGCGCCGCTCCCGGCAGGGCACGCAATAGACGGCCCAGGGCAGCGCGGCCAGCCGCTTCGGCGGGATGACGCCGCCGCAATCGTCGCAGATGCCGTAGCTGCCTTCGTCCAGGCGCGCCAGCGCCTCGTCGATCAGGCGCAGCTTCTCGGCAGCCAGAGAACTGACGCGCAGCGCCACAAAATGGTCGTGCAGCAGGGTGGGGTCGTCATCGGAGGAGCCCCGGCCATCCTCGGAGAAGGGCTGGGGCTGCCGGCCCAACTCGGAAAGCAGACGGCTTCGGGCGGCCAGCAGGGCTTCCCGGTGTTCGCCGACCGCGCTCTTGGTGGATTGGGTTCTGGTCATGGTGTGCCTCAGAGGTGGCGAGGAGCACGCGTCCTGCCAAAATCCGCGGGTCCGGTTGCCCTAAGGTTGCTGTATCGCCTGAGGGCTTCGCGCTGCTTCTGACGCGGTGTCCCAAGACGTCCACCGCGGGAACCTGCACGACGCAAAAGGGACAGCGCACCGGCAAAAAAAAACGCCGCTCCGGGCGGACCGGCGCGGAACGCGAATTGCTCCCACCAAAATGACATGCTGGATCCAACCACGACGGTGACGTATGTGAGCGGCGAGCCATTCGACCGCACGCTGAAACTGCTGCGCGACGCGCTGGCCCGCCAGCGCCTGCTGATCGCCGGGGAGATGGACCTGCAAGCGCGCGTGCGCCAGCGTTTCGGGCTGCACATCCCTCCGTGCCGGGTTCTGTACGTCGATTCGCCGGAGGTTTTCCTGGAAGCGGTCAGCCGCAACCGGCCGGTGGTGGTGTTCCTGCCGGTGCACGTGGTCTTATCGGCTGAAGAAGACGGGACGGTGGTGCACGTGATGAACCCGGCTTGCGCGAAAGGAACCGGCTGGCCTCCCGACGTGCGGATTCCCCTGAATCGTGTCCTGCTCGGGGTGGCCGAGGCGGTGGAAATGGTCGCCACGCGGCAAGCGGCGCGCGCCGCTTAGGAACCGGCGGCGCGCCCGGTCCCGCTGATACAATCCTCCTCATGGCGGTCACCAGACGCGCGTTCGCCGGGGCCTTCACCGCCGCTTCCTATCAGCGGGTGCAAGGGGCGAACAACCGGGTGCAGGTGGGCTTCATCGGCTACGGGCTGATTGGCGCGCAGCACGTCGAGGACTTCAAAAAGCAGCGCGACGCGGATCTGGCCGCGGTGGCGGAAGTCTATCAGCCCCGGCTCGAGCAGGGCGTGGCGGCCTGCGGCGCGCGGGCCCGGGGCTATCGCGACTTCCGGCGCCTGCTGGACGACCGCGAGATCCAGGCAGTGGTGATCTCGACGCCGGACCACTGGCACGCCCTGATGACGATGATGGCGTGCGCGGCCGGCAAAGATGTCTACGTGGAAAAGCCGCTCTCGCTGTTCGTCCGCGAGGGACGCTGGATGACCAGCGTGGCGCGGCGGCACGGGCGGGTGGTGCAGGTCGGCACACAGCAGCGCTCCGGACCGCATTACCACCGGGCCATGCGCCTGTTGCGGGACGGACATCTCGGCAAGGTCCATCATGTCCGGGCGGCGTCGCTTCGCAACGTGATGCCCGGCTTCGGCGCCCCGCCGGACGCGGAGGCGCCCGCCGGTCTCGATTATGACCTGTGGCTGGGCCCCGCGCCCGCCCGGCGGTACAATCCTCAGCGCTCGCTTTATCATTTCCGCTGGTTTTGGGACTATTCGGGCGGGCAGATGACCAACCTCGGCGCCCACGAGATCGACATCGCCCAATGGTTTCTGGGCGTGCCGGGGCCCGCGGCGGTCAGCTCGAGCGGAGGGCGTTTCTGCCTGCGCGATAACGGCGAGACGCCCGATACCCAGGACGCCCTCTTCGAATATCCCGGCTTCACCATGGTGTACTCGCTGCGCGAGGCCAGCGCGGGCCGGCGGGCGGGCGCGGGCCTCGAGTTTTTCGGTGACAAAGGCAGCCTTACGATCGGCCGGACGGGCTTCGAGGTGCACCCGGACCCGAGAATCGACCCGGCCAGCGCGATCCCGGTGTTCGCCGGCCATCCGGCCGGCGGGCCGCGCCGCCAAAGCCACGCCGTGGTCCCGTGGACGCAGCCGCTCAAGGACAGCGGCTCTTCCGACGAGCAGTTCGAACGGCACGCGCGCAACTTCCTGGACTGCGTGAAATCGCGGCAGCGGCCGGTGGCCGATGTCGAGGATGGACACCGGACCGCCGTGGCCTGCCACCTGGCCAACATCTCCCTGCGCACCGGACGCAAGCTGCGCTGGGACGCCGCGCGCGAGGAGATCGCCGGCGACCCGGCGGCGGCGGCCATGCTCGAGCGTCCCTACCGCCCGCCTTGGGATGCGGTCCTGCGCAGCCTGATCCGAGGTTGAGATGACGCGGCGAGCATTCCTCGGCGCGGCGGGCGCGGCGGCAGCGGCGGCCGCGGACCCGGTCCCACGCACCTCGATGGGTATCGCTGCCACCTCGTTCATGACCGGTTGGCGGCCGCGCGACATGTTCGCGTTCCTGGACCGCTGCGCCGCGCTGGGCGCGGGCGGGGTGCAGACCGCGCTGTCGGCCACGGACGCCGCGTCGCTGCGGCGGCTGCGCGAACGGATCGATGGCGCCGGAATGTACCTGGAAGTGATGGCGCCGCTGCCGCAAGAAGACGCTTCCGGTTTCGCGCACACCGCCGCTGCGGCGCGCGAAGCGGGCGCGCGCTGCCTCCGCGCCGCCTGCCTGGGCGGACGCCGCTACGAGACCTTTGCCACGCTGGAGGACTGGCGCGCCTTCGTGCGCCAGGCCAGGGCCGCGGTCCGCAGCGCCGTGCGTGTCTGCGAGCAGCGCCGCCTGCCCCTGGCGCTCGAAAACCACAAGGACTGGACCGCCGAGGAGTTGCTCGCCTTGCTGCGGGAGTATTCCAGCGCGTATCTGGGCGTGTGTCTCGACACGGGCAACAACATCGCGCTGCTGGACGACCCGATGGAGGTAGTGTTGGCCTTGGCGCCGTACGCCGTCTCCACCCACATCAAGGACATGGGCGTTGCGCCGGACCGCGATGGGTTTCTCCTCTCGGAGGTCGTCCTGGGCGAAGGCGCGCTTGATCTGGGCGCCATGCTGAGCGCGATTCGTGCGCGGCGGCCGGAGACGCGCTTCACGCTGGAGATGATCACCCGGAATCCGCTTTCCGTGCCCTGCCTCACCGACGCCTATTGGGCCACGTTCCCGGACCGCAACGGCCGGTGCCTGGCGCGGACGCTGCGCTGGGTGGCGGAGCGGCAATCCGCGTCCCTGCCGCGCCTGGAGGGACTGGATGCCGAGTCCGTGCGGCGGGTGGAGGAAAGGAACGTCGCGCGTTGCCTCGCCTATGCGCGAGACCCGCTGGGGCTGCGCGCGTAACGGCGGCGCTGGGTGCGAGGCGTTTCCTCCTCGCGTCCTCCTCGCGCCCGGGCAAGTCTCCGACCGATCCCCCCGCGCGCGCCAGCCAGCGCCAAAACTGCACGCTCAGCGGTGGCATCGCAGGTTCAGGGCTCGGCCCTGCCCGGGGTCTACGAGCCAAGCGGCAGCGCGGTTCGGACACGGACTGCTAGAGAAGGTTTCTCCGGTCAACCTCGCCGGACACGGCCTGAGCCGCGAAAAGCCGCACCGGCGGCGGCATCCCTCTGGGATCCGCCGCCGGCTAAGCCGCCCAGGCTGATGGGCGCGCTACCGCGAATCAGTGTTTACTGGACGCTCCTGCCGCGGCCCATCATTCCACGTCCTCCCGGGCCGAAGCCTCCGGGGCCGAACCCGGGGCCGGGCCCGCCGCGCGGCATGGCATCGTACTTGGTTCGCTGGTCGGGAGTGAGAATCGCGTAGAACGCGGCGTCCGCCTTCGCTTGAATCGCGGTCACCTGGCCGTGCAGACGTCCGATTTCGCCCGCCGCCTGGTCAATAGCCGCCACGCTGTTCGTCTTAATCGCCTCCGCCAGCGCCTCGCGGGGCGCGGCGAAGTTGGCGTTGACCGCCTGGACGGCTTCCCCAGCCGCGGCGAAGATGGTTTTCGCCCGGGCTTGTTGGTCTTCCGTGAGGCTGAGCAGCTTGGCCAGGAAATCCACGCGGCGCTCGACAAATGCCGCCGGATCGGGAGGGGTGTCGCCTCGCCGGGCGGGTGGTTGGGCCAGCAGCGCCGCCGCGGCAACGGCAGTGGCCACCAGGGAAAGGGTGAGTTTCTTGATCATCATGGGAAAGCTCCTGCCTGAAAAACGCCGTTTCGAGGGGAAACGTTGCGCGCCAGCCGGTAAAGACGTGTAAAGGAGTGTAAAGCCGCCCGTCACCCGAGGCTGTACAATCACCGGGAGGAGTAACCATTCCGTGAAGCGGACCCGCCTGTGGGCGTTCCTGACCATGGCCGCCACTTTGGCGAGCGCGCAATCCTCGCACCAGGTGCGTCTTGGGCTGTTCACCGCCGAGCCGGTGAAATGGGATGTGGAGGCGAACTGGCGCGTTTTTGAGCAGGTCCTGGCCGCGCGCGCCGCGCTCAAGCCGGATGTAGTCGTCACGCCGGAGTGCTTCCTGGACGGCTATGCCGCGGCCGCCAGGGACTGGACGCTGGAACGCTTCGAGCGGATTGCCCAGGACCGCGCCACCAGTCCGTACGTGGCCCGCGTGCGGATGCTGGCGGAAAAATACCGCACCCAGATTCTGTTCGGGCTCACGGAGAAGCGAGACGAGAAGTTCTATAATACCGTATTGCTGGTGGACCGCGACGGGCGGATCGCCGGCCACTACGACAAGACCCACCTGCAAAATCACGATCTGCGCTTTGCCGCGGGCGACGATCTGCCGGCGTTCGACCTGCCGTGGGGAAGGACGGGCGTGCTGATCTGCGCCGACCGGCGTTGGCCGGAGACGGCGCGGGTGCTCCGCCTGAAAGGCGCACGGTTGTTGCTGGTGCCTTCCTACGGCATGTGGGGGTTGGACAACGAGTGGTGGATGCGCACGCGGGCTTATGAAAACGAGAATTTCGTCGCGTTTGTGCACCCCAGAGTCGCCTTCGTCGCCGATCCGGACGGCAAGGTGATGGCGAAACTCGAAACCAATGTGCCGGACATGCTGGTGGTGGACGTGGACCTGTCCAAGGCGCACGAGCACCGGCACCTGCGCGACCGGCGGCCGGAGTTGTACGGCGAGATCGCCAAAGAGAAATAGCCGCGCGGGCCGGCCTTCAGAACTCGTTAACGCCGGACTCTACTCCGGCGAGAAGATCTCAACCCCGGCGCGATCCCGGGAATTGAACAGCGCGTAGACCGTCCCGTCCCGGTCCACCGCCGCCCAGCTTTCCGTGTGCTCCTTCACGGACAGGCTCAGGTTGGCCACGTGGTCGCCGTTGTTGTTGTACTTGGCGATGCTGATCTTCTTGGCGGTCTGCCGTTCGAGCGCTCCTTCATAGCCCGCCCTGGTCCGCACGGTGACATACACGTTGCCCCAGCGGTCTCCCGTGATGCTGTGGAAATAGACCGGGCCGTCCGGCGGATCGCCGAACGCGAACCCCAGCAGAAACACGCCGTCCGGAGTGAACTTCTGGGTGGGGCCGTAGTAGCCGTTGACGAAGACGTCGTCGTTCGGATCCAGGTACAGCCCGTGCGGCGCGTTGAACTCGCCCGGGTTGATTCCTTCGCGCCCCCAGGCTTTCACGAACTTGCCGTCCGGGTCGAAGATGCTGACCCGCATATTGTCGACGTCGGTGACATACAGCCGCCCCTGGCGGTCGAACGCCAGGCCGTGGCCGCGCAGGATGTGCCCGGGCTTGGTTCCCTTTTCGCCGAAGACCCGGCGCACGCGCCCGTCCGGACTGAACATCTGGAGGCGCGGGCGGTCGCCCTTCACGTCGGTGACGAAGATGTTGCCCGCCGCATCGGCCGTGGCGTAGCGCGGGTCGGTGAAATTGCCCGGTTCGCTGCCGCGGCCCAGCCCGATCTCATTCACGAACTTTCCGTCTTTGGTGTACCGGAAGATGCGGTGCGCGCCCTGATCGGCGATCAGCAGATGGCCTTGGGCGTCGATGCTGATGCCGTGGGGCTTCTTGAGCCGGCCCGTCGCCGTGGGTTCAGACCAGCTCCCGCTCAGCCGGTACGACGGGTCCTGGTCGCCGATCACGACGGTGGCCCATACGTGGCGGTTGGCGGCTCCCTCTACCTGCCCGTGAACGATCACCTCGCGGGGCTTGGGGGGCCGGGCGGGCGCGCGGTAGAGTCCGCTCGCATCGATCGTTCCGATCTCGCTGTTGCCGCCGGGGACGTCGTTCACCGCCCAGCTCACCTGTTTGGGGGCGGTTGCGGCCAACAGGCGGCTCGCCACCAGGATCGCCTTGAATTGTTGCTCCGCTCCCGGTGTCAGGCGCACCAGGGTCGGCTTGATGGTGGCCCGCCGGGCGGCCGTCTCCTCCGCCACGAGGAGAAAAGAACCGAGGACGAGCGTTGCCGCCACGGAGAACACCAGGACGCTTGCATGAATTCGCGTTCGTTGCATCTGCCAAAGCTCCCGGCCGCCGCGCTCGTTGCCGCTGCGCGGGCGGCGTGGTTGTGAACCGCTCCAGTCTATGGGATCGCGCGCCCGGCGGGAAGGCTTCGTGCGGGAGGCCGGCAGACCTGCCTGACCTGGATGATGCGCCGGCCGCCGGAGGAGCAGGCCGGTGTAGGCTGGTAGACGCCATGCACAACCCAAAGTTAGACGGCCGTGTGGCTGTCGTTACCGGCGCCGCGCGCGGGATCGGGCGCGGTTGCGCCCTGGAGCTGGCGGCGCAGGGCGCCGACGTCGTGATTCAGGATCTTCGCCACAGGGAACTGGCCGAACAAGTCGTCCGGGAAATCGAGGCGATGGGCCGCCGGGCCTTCTTCTTTCAGGGCGACGTCGCCGACCGCGAGCGCGACCGCCAGTTGATCGAGGAAACCGTTTCCCGCTTCGGCCGCCTGGACATCCTGGTAAACAACGCCGCCAAAGGCACCCGGAAACCGTTTGTCGACCTGACCGTGGAGGACGTCCAGCGCACCCTGGACGTGATTTTTTGGGGGGTCTTTCACTGCACGCAGTTCGCGGCGCGCGAGATGATCCGGCAGGGACGCGGCGGCAGCGTCATCCTGATCAGTTCGGTGCACGCGTTTCGCGCGTACCCGGGCGCGGCCGACTATAACGCCGCCAAGGCCGCCATCGAGCACCTGGCGCGGACCCTGGCCGTGGAACTGGCGCCCCACCGCATCCGCGTCAACTTCATTGAACCCGGCTGGATTGACACGCCGGGTGAACATGAGACCTTCGGCGGTGACACCATCGCGCGCGAGGGCCCCAAGCTGCTGTGGGGGCGGATCGGGCGTCCGGAGGACATCGCCAAGGGAGTGGCGTACCTGGCGTCGGACGACGCCGACTACGTCACCGGGGCGTGCCTGCGCATCGACGGCGGCTTTGTGCTGCCGAATCCCCGGTAGCCGGCTCGTCCCCGGGTGACCTTAAGCACAAAAAACCAGGCAGTTTACTGAGTTTCGCGGATCGCCGGCGGGTCCGCGCCTCCTTACCATGAAGTTGGGGATTTCGCTGCTGAAGTCCCGCGCCTTGGGAGTGTGACTCAATGGACGGCCCTGCCAATAGTGCCCGCTCCGCCATTCTCGCGGGAGCCAACCTCGCTTTTCTGATTGCGATCGGACACTTGTACTGGTCACTGGATTCGTTGCGGGGAGACCTGATGGCCCTTCGCCAATCCGTGGTGGCGGAGATCGCAAAAATGCGCGTCACCGCCGCTCCGGCGGAACGTAAGGCTCTCTCCGCCGCCGACGTGAAGCGCCTGGAAGACCTGAGGCGAGAGTTGGAGACGCAACTGAGCGCGGCGAAAGGGCAGGCCGTCGCCGCCGCCCGCAGCGCCAAGGTCGAGGCGGTCTCGCATGCCGACCAGATTGCGCGCAAACTCGGCGACGAACAGGAGACCAAGCACCACGAAGTCACGGCTCAACTCGGCGAGGTCAAGCAAAACACCAACGCCAAGCTCGATTCGGTCTCCACGGAGCTATCGGAAGTGAAAAACCAGGTCGCCTCCACGCGCTTCGAACTCGAGCGCACCATTTCCGACCTGAAGCGCGTGACCGGAGACCTGGGCGTGCAAAGCGGCCTGATTGCGACCAACGCCCAGGAACTCGCAGTCCTGAAAGCGCTAGGGGAGCGCAACTATTATGATTTTCACCTCGAGCGCGGCCGGCACCCGCAGCGGGTGGGCGATGTCTCCCTGGTGCTCAAGCGGACCGACCCGAAGGCGAACCGCTACTGGCTGGAAATCATCGTGGGGGACCGCAAAACCGATAAGAAAGACCGCACGATCAACGAACCGGTCCAGTTCTACGTTTCCCGTTCCAAGTTGCCTTACGAAATCGTCGTCAATGAAGTCCAGAAGGATTTTGTTTTGGGCTATCTCTCCACGCCGAAAGCGCTGGTCGAGCGCAGCAGCAACTGAGTCAAATCACCCAATCTAGAAGGGCGGCCCCGTGGCGGGCCAAGAGGAGAACTACATCGAACGTCGGCAAAGGGCATTCCCGCGCACGGTGATGTGGTTGATAGCACGGGCCCATCTTCGATGAAGTCAAAGATCTTAATCTATACATACCTACACATATCAATACATAAACTTAATTACTAGTTAACTTTCTAACGTTTTTGAGAGAAACATCTGCGGGATTTTTCGGCACATTCTGCGCAAATCTTGCGCTTTTCGCTTGTGCGAGCCTCCGTACCTCGTCTATACTCGGCCTTATCCGCAGGTAGACCGCGCGAACGGAGAAACTCTGTAGATGACATCGACCCCTATTTTGACTCCCGATCTCGAACAAGAAATTCAACACCGTCTGGCCGCCGAGCGGGCGCGCTTGCGGCGCGACACCGGTCTGGTTCAGATCAACCCGTTCCAGAAGCCCGTCGAGCGGCCCTTCACTGCCGCCGAGCGGGATCGCGTCACCATCCTGTTTGGCGGGCTGACCGCGAAACACGAGGCGCTGATTCAGGCCGTGTTTCATGGCGCGGGCTACAAGTGCGAGATCCTGCCCGTACCGGACGTTCCGGCGTTTCAGGCCGGCAAGGAGTACGGCAACAACGGCCAGTGCAATCCCACTTATTTCACGGTGGGCAACCTGGTGCAGTACCTGCAAAAGCTGGAAGCGCAGGGCATGCGGCGGCAGGACATCATCGACAACTACGTGTTTTTTACCGCTGGTTCCTGCGGACCGTGCCGGTTCGGCATGTACGAAGCCGAATACCGCTTCGCGTTGCAGAACGCCGGCTTTGACGGGTTCCGGGTTCTGCTGTTCCAACAGCAGGAGGGAATCAACGCCAAGTCCGGGCAGTCGGGGCTCCAGTTCAACGTCGACTTCGGCATGGGCATGCTGAACGCCCTGCACATGGGCGACGTGATGAACGAGATCGCCTACCAGATCCGCCCGTACGAGGTCAACAAGGGTGAAACCAACCAAGTCTTTGGCGAGGCGATGAACCGCCTGGTGTGTCTGCTTCGCGACCGCAAGCACTTCGAGATTATGGAACGGGCTCCCGGGTGGCTTCAGAACTACTTGCGGGACCGCAAGAAGATCCGCAATCCGATGAATACGATCGGCAAGATCCGCGAGCACCTGGCTGGCGACGTGTTTCACCGGACGCTGGATGAAGTGCGGGGGATGATTGACGCGATCGAGGTCGACCGGTTGCGCGTGAAGCCGATCGTCAAGATCACGGGCGAGTTCTGGGCGCAAACCACCGAGGGCGACGGCAACTTCAACATGTTCCGGTTCCTGGAGCGCGAGGGCGCGCAGGTGCTGGTGGAGCCGATCGCCACCTGGGTCGCCTACCTTTGCCACCAGGCAAAGACCATTGCCCGCCACAAGTACGACGTCGAATCGCATGCCCACCCGCTGCCGTGGCACGCTTTCCGCCAGCGGCTGGACCGCGCCATGAAGCTCCAGAAGAAATTGCTGGGGCTGCACTTGGGCGAGGTGATGTGGCAGTATTTCTACCACCGGGTGATCGACAAGTTGGGGGGCACGGCGCACTATCTGATCCCGCAGGACGAGTTGGCCGCGCTGGCGCATCCCTTTTATCACAAGATGAGCCGGGGCGGCGAAGGCCACCTGGAAATCGGCAAGAACATCTACTATCACATCCACCACCTGACCCACATGGTGCTGGCGGTGAAGCCCTTCGGCTGCATGCCCTCGTCGCAGTCCGACGGCGTGCAATCGGCGGTAGTGAACAAGTACCGCGACATGATCTTCCTGCCCATCGAAACTTCCGGGGAAGGCGAGGTGAACGCGCACAGCCGGGTACAGATGGCGCTCGGCGAGGCGAAGGCCAAGGCCCGCGCCGAGTTCGAGACGATGCTGAAAGCGACCGGGCGCAGCCTGGACGAGATCCGCGCGTTTGTGAACGACCATCCTGAGCTGAAACGCGCGCTGTACAAAGTCCCGCACCGGAAGGGCGTGGCGGGTACCGCCGCCAACTTTGCCGCCCATGTCGGTGAGTTGATGGCCCGGCGCAACCGCTTCTGGCCGGTCACCCAGTCGCTGCCGAGGACCAAAGTAGCTTGAGCCGTACGCCGTAGCCACAAACGCGAAACGCAAGGGGAGAACTATGGAGAGCCGTTTCTCGGTAGGTTTGGACGTCGGTTCCACCACGGTGAAGGCCGTGGTCACAGAGACTGCATCCGACCGGGTGGTCTGGGAGGATTATCAACGCCACGAAACCAAGCAGCCGGAAAAAGTGATGGAGTTTCTGCGCCGCATGGAGCAGGAGGTAGGCCTGGAGGAAGGCAAGGCCCGGGTCTTTATGACCGGGTCCGGCGGCACCTCGCTGGCCGAGCAGATTGGCGCCAAATTCGTGCAGGAGGTCACGGCCGTTTCGCTGGCGGTCGAGAAACTGCACCCGGAAGTCTATTCGGTGATCGAGTTGGGCGGCCAGGACGCCAAGATCATCGTCTTCAAGGACGATGACGACAGCGGCCGCAAGAAAAAAATCCCGTCGATGAACGACAAGTGCGCCGGCGGTACGGGCGCCGTCATCGACAAGATCAACGCCAAGCTCCGCATTCCGTCCGACCGCCTCTGCGAGCAGGCCTACCATGGCATCAAGCTCCACAAAGTGGCGGGCAAGTGCGGGGTGTTTGCCGAGACCGATATCAATGGCTTGCAGAAGGAAGGCACGCCGCCAAACGAACTGATGGCCTCCTTGTTCGAAGCCATTGTTCTGCAAAACCTGACCGTGCTGACGCGCGGCAACACGCTGCGCCCGCACGTGCTGCTGCTGGGCGGCCCCAATACGTTCATCCGCGGGATGAGGGAAGCCTGGCAGGCCAACATTCCGCGGATGTGGCAGGAGCGCAAGGTAGAAGTTCCCGAGGGGTGCAAGCCCGAGGATCTGATCAAAGTGCCGCAGAGCGCCCAGTATTTCGCCGCGCTGGGCGCCATCGAGTTCGGCAAGGACGAGGACCCCGACGTCGGCCGCTACCGCGGGGTGGCCAAGCTGAAATACTATATCGACTTCGGCCGCGCGGAAGAGAAGGCCAAGTCGGGCGGGAGGGGCTTGGTCCGCGATCAGGACGAGCTCGCCGCCTTCAAACAAGCCTACCGCCGCAAGAAGTTTGTCCCGGCGGTCTTCCAGTCCGGCACGACGGTCGGCGCGTTCCTCGGCATCGACGGCGGCTCCACTTCGACCAAGGGCGTGCTCATGAACGAGCACGGCGACGTGCTCTGCAAGGCGTACCAGCTTTCCAAGGGCAACCCGATCGAGGACACCAAGGAGATCGTGGAAGACCTGCGGCGGCAAGTGGAGGCGCAAAACGCGCGGCTGGAAGTGCTGGGCGTGGGCACCACCGGGTACGCCAAGGACGTGCTGCGCGACGTGCTGAAAGCCGATGTCGCGCTGGTGGAGACGGTGGCGCACACGGAGTCGGCGCTCAAGTATTATGACGATCCGCACGTGATCGTCGACGTGGGCGGCCAGGACATTAAGCTCATCGTCCTCAAGAACGGCCGCGTGAAGGACTTCAAGCTGAACACGCAATGCTCGGCCGGCAACGGCTACTTCCTGCAATCGACGGCGGAAGGGTTCGGTCTGGACGTGTATCAATACGCCGATCTGGCGTTCTCGGCCCAGGCGATGCCGGTGTTCGGATACGGCTGCGCCGTGTTTATGCAGTCCGACATCGTGAATTTCCAGCGCCAGGGTTGGCGGGCCGAAGAGATCCTGGCGGGACTGGCAGCGGTGCTGCCGAAGAACGTGTTCCTGTACGTCGCCAGCATCCCGAACCTGGCCGCGCTCGGCGACCGGTTCGTCCTGCAAGGCGGCACGCAGAATAACCTCGCGGTGGTGAAGGCGGAGGTGGACTTCATTCGCTCCAGTTTCCGGGCCGCCGGCCGGCAACCGGAAGTCATTGTCCACGAGCATTGCGGTGAATCGGGCGCCATTGGCGCGGCGGTGGAAGCGCTGCGCCTGTGGAAGAACGGCAAGCGCACCGAGTTCCTGGGCCTGGACGGCGTCCGCACCATCGAGTACCGCACCACGCGCAACGAAGATACGCGCTGCAATTTCTGTAAGAACAACTGCCTGCGCACCTTCATCGATTACAGGACCGCCGCCTCCCCCAATCTGGTGCAGCTCACGGTGCCGAAAAAGACCAAGGTGCCGCTCCAGGATGGCGAGCAGCGGCTGATCATCGCCACCTGCGAGAAGGGCACGGTGGAAGATGTCAACGAAATGAAGGACATCAAGGCGGGGCTGGACACAGTCAAGTCCGCCAATCCCAATTTCGTGGACATCGCCGCGCATGAAGTATTCAAGACGCGGAGCCCGAAACTGGTGGCGGACCCGGTTCCGTCCCGGGCCTGGACCAAGGCCGCCAAGGAACGGGTAGCGCTCATGAAGAACCGCGCCAACCTGCGGATCGGCATTCCGCGCGTCCTGAACATGTACGGGTATGCGCCCGTCTTTGCGGCGTACCTGGAAAGCCTGGGTGTCAAGGCCGAAAACATCATCTATTCCGACTACACGAGTGGCGAACTCTATCGCGCCGGTTCCAGCCGGGGCGCGATCGACCCCTGCTTCCCGGCCAAAATTGGCATCGCCCACGTGCATAACCTGCTCACCGTCAAGAGCGCGCGGAAGAAACTGGACGTGATTTTCTTCCCCATGTTCGACGTGCTGACCACGCACCTGGTGAACCTGACCGGCTCCAACGCCTGCCCGACCGTCACCACCACGCCGGAAACGGTGAAGGCGGCGTTCACCAAAGAATCCGACATCTTCGCCGAGCACGGCGTGAAGTACGTCAACCCGATGATCAACCTGGCGGACCGGCGGATCTTCTCGCTCCAGATGTACGAAGCGTGGAATCCGTTGCTGGGCCTATCGCGCGAGGAGCACGAAAGGGCCATCGCAACCGGGTACCAGGCGCTGCACGACTATGAGAGCTCGATCCGGCGGCGCGCCCGCCAAGTGCTGGACCAACTGGAGCGCGAGGACCGGATCGGCATCGTCATGCTCGGCCGGCCCTACCATCATGACCCGGGCTTGAACCACGAGATTATGGAGGAGTTCCAAAAGCTCGGCTATCCGATCTTCTCGCAGAACACGCTCCCCCTGGACGAGGATCTGCTCGAACGGCTGTTCGCCGACGATTTGCGGCAAGGGCTGATTTCGAGCCCTCTCGAGATTCAGGACGTGTGGAAGAACTCTTACTCTTGCAGCACCAACCACAAGGTGTGGGCGGCCAAGTTCACGGCCCGCCATCCCAACCTGGTGGCGCTGGAGATCTCGAGCTTCAAATGCGGCCACGACGCCCCGATCTACGGTGTGATCGAAGGTATCATCGAGAAGTCCGGGACGCCTTACTTCTGCTTTAAGGATATGGATGAGAACAAGCCCGCGGGCTCCATCCGGATCCGCGTCGAAACCATCGACTACTTCCTGCGGCGGTACCGGGAAGATGTGATCAAGAAGCGGATGGCCGCCGAAGAGATCGAGCGGCGGCTGGCGGCCTACGAAGCCGAACTGCGCGCGCGGATCGGACAGACGCAGACGGCGTACGCGGCGGACTGAAGCTTGGTTTGCCGGCCGCGCGCCCGGGATCCGAAACAGCGAGGAGCCGATCAACGGCCGTGACCGAGCCTGACAGGCTGGTCCGCGCGGACGGATTGCGCGATGAGGTGCTAGGATTCCCCTGATGCGCCTGGCGTGCTGCGTGACCCTCCTGTTTGCCTCCGGGGCTTGGGGCCAGAGCGATCCGGCCTGGACGCTGTTTTCCTTTGACGACCGCGCGATTCCTTTTCGCGACAACTTGAAGGTCACCCTGGAGCAGCCGCGGAAGTATTCGGGCAATCCCGTCCTGCGTCATGGACCGCCCGGATCGGTGGACGCGCAGCGGGCGCAGTTCTACGGGTCCGTGTTGCGCGTGGGCGGGAAGTTCCGCATGTGGTACGCCGCCTGCGCTACCGAAGAGACGGTGGGCGCGCGCGGCACCTCGTTCCGGATCGCGTATGCCGAAAGCCAGGACGGGCTGAAATGGGTCAAACCCGAACTCGGCCTGGTCGAGTTCGGCGGGAACAAGCGGAACAACCTGGTCTCTTTTTCTCCTCCGCTCGACGAGACCATGGCCGAACCCCTCGCCGCCTTCGTGCTGCACGAACCGGAAGATCCGGACCCGGCCAGGCGCTACAAGATGGCGCGCTACACCCGTTATTACAACCGCGGCGGCGCAAAAAAAACGCCGCACGCGACCATCCTTCCTTTTTTCAGCGCCGACGGGCTGCGCTGGACGCTGGCGTTGCCCCCGCCGAAAACCAACGTGCTGGACGAGACCGAAGTCCCGTTCCGCGCGCACCATGTGTTCGAGATCGGCGGCCTCCAGAAGTTCCAGGGCGTGTATTACGTCTACGGCCAGGAAATGACGCCCGACGTCTGGATGCCCTGGGGCGCGCCCACGGCGCGCACAATGACCACGCACTGGTCGATGGATTTCGTCCACTGGTCGCAAGAGCGCGCGTTCTCCTTTCAGCGCTACGGCTACCGCTCCCGGGACCGGGACCTGGAGGAGGCGCACGAACCGGCGGGCGTGTGGAACCGGAACAACGTGGCGGTAGGCCTTTATGGGCTCTGGCACGGGGCGCGGTTGATTGAGCAGCGCCGCATGGACCTGGGCCTGCTGGTTTCCAACGACGGCATCCACTTCCGTGAGCCGGTCCCCGATTTTCCCTTCCTGGAGGCCGGACCGGCGGGCAGTTGGGACCGCCACGGACTAATCCAGGGACAGGGGTTCGAAAACGTGGGCGATCAGACGTACATTTATTACGGCACGTGGGATTTGGCCAGCCGCCGCATCTCCACCGGAGAGGTGGGCCTGGCCATGATGCGGCGGGACGGTTTTGGCTATCTGTCCCCGGCGGAGAACCGGGCCGCCAGTTTCGTTACCGCGCCGCTGCCGTTGCCCGCGCGCGGCGCTTCGCTCACGTTAAACGCCGATGGACTCAGTGAAGCCAGCGCTCTCGAGGTCGAGGTGACGGATCTGGGCGGGCGGCCGCTTCCCGGCTACGGGCCGGTGCGGGTCGTCCGCTCAGGAATCGAAATCCCCGTACGCTGGCCGGGCGGGGATCGGGTGCGTGCGAACGTCCCGGAGGTGCGGGTTCGCGTGCGCTTCACGGGCGCGGACGTATGGCGCACCCGCTTCTACGCGGCCTACTGGAACCCGGCCGGGCGAGACTAAAGGCAGATTGGGACGCGCGGCCCCGGGGCCTTGCGCGCGGCGTTACCGCGCCACGAGCGCATCCAGCGCGGCGCGGGCCTCCGGGTACTCCGGCTGGAGCGCCAGGGCGCGTTCGAGGGCGGCGCGGGCGCGGTCCACCTCTTCGCCCTGAAGCGCCAAGGCAACCCCGAGATTGAAAAACGCCTCCGCGTTTTGCGGGTCGCGCGCGGTGGCCGCGGTCAGGCGCCGCACCACGCACGCATGATCTTGCCGAGCGGCGCAAACGCCGGCGGCGCGATAGAGCGCGTCCAACGAAGCAGGGCGCAAGCGGAGCACCTGCTCCCAGGCCGTGGCAGCCTCCGCATACCGCTCGGTTTCTTCCAGCGCCTCTGCCAGCGCGGCGTGGGCATCGGCGAAATCCGGCTGGAGCGCCACCGCCTGCTGGAAGGCGGCGATCGCCTCGGCCTTCTGCCCCAGACGCAGCAGCACGCCTCCCAGGTTGTACGGGGCGTCGGCCAAAGCAGGGTCCAGCGCCGCCGCTTCGCGAAACTTGGCGGCGGCGCCCGCCAGCTCGCCCCTGCCGGCGAGAAAAACCCCGGCCCGGTTGGCGTCCTGGGCGGCGTTTTTGAGCTTCTGCGCCGCCAGCGCCGCGCGCACCGCGGCGGTTTGGCGGGCGGCTTCGTTTTCGTGGCCAGCTTTGCGCAGCGCCCGCGCCAGCGCGTAGCCGAACGTCGCGTTGGCCGGGTCCGCCGCGGCGGCCTGCCGGTAAGCGGCGATGCTTTCCTCTAGCTTGCCGTTCTCCTCGAGCCGTTTGCCCAGCCGGTAGTGCGCATCGGCAAGCCCCGGCGCCAGGCGGGCGGCGGCGCGGTAACTGGCTTCGGCCTCGGCGGCGCGGCCGGCCCGCTCCAGGATCCGGCCTTGCCGGTAGTGCGCTTCCGCCCAATCGGGATGCCTGGCCAGCACGCGCCGCACCCAGCGCAGCGCCTCCTCGCGGCGGTTTAGCGCCGCCAGCGAAATGGCCAGGTTGAGCTGGGCTTGCCGGTGGGCGGGGGCCTCGGCAAGGGCCTTGCGGAACTCGGCTACGGCTTCGGCATGGTGGCCTTCCTGCTCGAGGATCAGGCCCAGGGCATTGCGCGCGTCGGCATGCGGTCCCGGCAACTGGAGCACCCGCTTGAGCGCGGCGCGGGCTTCCTCGGCGCGGCCTTGCGCGTGGCGGAGCGCGCCCAGATTGAACCAGGCGTCCGCCAATTGCGCATCCAGGACGGTGGCCAATTCAGCTTGCCCCGCGGCTTCCGCGGTGCGACCCTCGGCGGCCAGCGCCAGCGCCCGGGCCAGACACTCGCGCGCCGTTTCCGCGCCGGCGGCGCCGGTCCACCACAACGCCAGCAGAGTCAGGTACCGCACGCATTGTATAGTTTACTCGTGCGCTGGCTGACGGCCCTGGTGTGCGCGGCTCTGCTGAACGGGCAAACCCCGAGCGCCCCGGAAGCTTTGCTGCGCAAAGCAGTGGAACTCCGCGCCGCGGGCGATGCGGCCGGCGCGCTCGAGCAGTTGCGGGCCGCACTCAAAGCCGATCCGAAGCTGGCCGCCGCGCACCGCGAGGCGGGCGCCATTCTGCTCGAGCGGCGCGAATTCGCCGCCGCCGCCGAGGCGTTCCGGCAGGCCTGGCTGCTCCACCCGCGCGACCGCGAGGCGCGCTACAACTACGCCATGGCGCTGGCCAACGCGGGCCGCAAGGAAGAGGGGTTAAAAGAGCTCGACGCCCTGCGGGCGGCTTTGCCTCGCTACGCCCTGGCCCATTTCGGCGCGGGCCACGTCCGGGCGGAACTGGGCCAAACCGAAGCCGCCGAGCGCGATTTCCGCCAGGCGGTACGGCTGGACCCGGGCCTGTTTCGCGCGCATTTCGAACTCGGCCGCCTGCGGGAACGCCAAGGCGACGACGCCGGCGCGCTGGCCGCCTACCGCGCCGCGCTGGAGCGCAATCCCGGCTTGACCGCCGCCCGCTACCGCCTGGCCGCTTTGCTTCGCAAAGCCGGCGACCACGCCGCCGCGGACGCGGAACTGCAAACCGTCCGGCGCCTGCTGGCGGCCCGCCAGCGCGGCGAGCAAGCCGGCGCCGCATATCTGAAAGGGCTCGACCTGCTGGCGCAAGGCGATACCGCCGGCGGCGTGGCCGAACTCTCCCGCGCCCGCCAGTTGCGGCCGGACTTTGAAGAGATCGCCTCCGCCCTGGCCGCGGCCTACACCCGCTGGGCCGTGGAGGCCGAACAGCAAGGCCAGGTGGACGCCGCCGTCGAGCGGTTTCGCCAGGCGTTGGCTTTGGAGCCGGACCCGGAGATGGAGAACCACACCGGCGTCCTGCTCGCCCAAAGCGGACGCCTCGCCGAGGCCATCCGGCATTTCCGCGCCGCCCTCGCCCTACGCCCCGGCTACCCGTCGGCGCAGCGGAACCTGGAACAAGCGCTCCGGATCGCGGGCGAAGCCGGCGGCTCGCCCCGGTAAAAACACCCGGGGGAGCAGATGAGAACCGCTCCGGCGCTCCCGTAACCCCACTCCGCGCTGCGCACCCCAACAGCCAAGGCCTATTGCGGCGGCCGCTCAGGGAAGTTTGCGCCTAGCGCCGCAAACCGCTCGTAAATGGCGTCCCAGCCCTTCGCCGCGCCGCTGTCACATTCCGGACATGCCGAGCCCTTTCCCTTACGCCGAGACGTTTCGCTGATCACCTGGGAAGGCGCCCGTTCCTGGTAGTGAGACGGAACGAAGAAAAGCATGGGGTCGGGTTCTCCGGGCACGACGGCGAGCGGCTCCTGGACGTTCTCGGCCTCTACCTCCCCCTTCGCCGTCTTCAGCCTCGCCCTCACGCGCAGGGGGTAGCAGTTCAGTTTCGGCGCTTTCCACACCTCCATTTCCGCCCCTTCCCCTTTCGGTCCCGTGGTTGTCGTCAACTCCCGGAAGACCTCATAACCGAGAATCCGGTCGCGCTCTCCCGTCCCGCTCGCGCACGCGGTTCCCACTTTCTTCAGGTGCAACTCCACGGCGCGCGCATTCATCGGATAGGTCGTGGTCGACTCCGTGAACAGATGTACCGAGATGGTTTTCTTCGCGGCGATGTCATTGATGAAGCGGAACCGGGACCATTCATCGCGCCGAATGATGTACCGGTCCACTGCCCTGACGTCCGAGCCGTCACTCCGCACCGCATAGGTTCGCTGTTCAAACGCGGTCTCCCGGCCGGTGGCATCGCGATAGGAGTATCGTTCGTACACGGTAAACGGGACCACCGCATTCGTCTCGGCGATGGCGAGAGTGGCGAACGTTCCCACAACGCACCAAGCACATAGCATACGATGAATTCCCGCGCATAACATGTTCTGTTTACCTCCTGCCGATTCTCCTGCAAGCCGGTTGTTTTAGTAATAGCAGGGGAAACAAGGGTAAAATACGCCGCACCAATTAAGGTCTAAGCACGTCCCGAGAATCCCTGGCCCTTGGAAAGGGCACCCTTCGCAACAAGCCCACTCGCAGGCGTCTTCGTTATAGATGCAACTGCGATCCCAACATAGATGCGCCGTATAATAACCGTAGTTCTCCCCTTGGTTGGAGGGACAGTATCGCGGACTCCTGTAAGGACCGCACCATATCTGTCCGGCCATAGGCGGGCTCAACGTTGGCGCTAGCAGGACCAAGAGCAGCGTAAAGACGGCAACATTTCGCAGGAACCTTATGAAGGTTTCCTTCATAAGGCTATCCTCCCACCACGTCTTCTAGCACAGGGCAATGCGTCTGTCAAGTGGTATTGTGCAGATTTGTTTACGGGGTCACGACGAACTTTACTGGGCTCCCAAGTCTCAAAATTTCAATGTGATATTGGAGGGTTGCAAAGCGCGGGGAGGCCTCCGCCCGCGCGGATTGGCCCTCCCGATAGCCCCGGCGCCAGGTTCCGGCGACCATAGCGGGCATGGGGCGGAAGCAGACCGCCTCACCATCCGGCACGCCGCCTACCACCGGACGCCGCTGGTCTCGCCAACTTATTTGCGAGACTCGGACTGCTGCTTAGGGTGGCGCCGTCTCCCCCGCCCGGCGTTGCTGCGCAGAGGTTCCCGGCAATCAAACGCTAAAGGCAAGCCGCTTGACGGAACGTGTCGTGCTGCGTTCTGATGACGGGAGGGGGCTCCCCCGCATGGCATTGAGTCTTCATGAACCTGGCCCTGAGAAAAGGCGATCTTCCACCAAACGAAGTTGAGGTTTCCTTCCCTGCGCTCAATGCGGCAGAATTCGTTCCCAAGGAACTTTTGCCCCTCGCCAACCCGCAAACCGACATCCCGCGGATCGCGAAAGATGAGCGGCTCGTCCGCTTGATCGAAGAAGCCGTCCAGCGGGTTCCGACCTGTCACCACCTCTGGCTCGGTGATGCTCGCCGCATGGAGAGCCTAAAGGCGGAGAGCATTCATCTGGTGCTGACCTCGCCACCGTATTGGACTCTGAAGCAATACCGCCGCTCTCCGGCCCAAATGGGGCACATCGAAGACTACGAAGACTTTCTCGCCGAGCTCGATAAGGTCTGGACCCATTGCTACCGGGCATTGGTCCCGGGAGGAAGGATCGTCTGCGTCGTCGGAGACGTCTGCCTGTCCCGGCGCAAGAACGAAGGACGGCACACGGTGGTGCCGCTCCATGCTTCCATTCAGGAGCATTGCCGGCGCATTGGTTTTGACAATCTTGCCCCGATCATCTGGCACAAGATCTCGAACGCTGTATATGAAGTCGAGAACGGATCAAGTTTTCTCGGAAAACCATACGAGCCGAACTCGGTAATCAAGAATGACATCGAGTTCATTCTCATGGAGCGAAAGCCCGGCGGGTATCGCACCCCCGACACCATGACAAGGGTGCTGAGCCTGATTTCCGGGGAGAACCACCGAAAGTGGTTCCAGCAGATCTGGACGGGCTTGCCAGGCGCTTCAACCCGTGACCATCCCGCCCCGTTTCCTCTTGAGTTAGCGGAACGGCTGATCCGTATGTTCAGTTTTGTCGGTGACACCGTTCTCGATCCGTTCCTAGGAACAGGCACAACCGCCGTGGCCGCCGCCAAGACCGGCAGGCACAGCATTGGTTTCGAAGTAGACGAGCACTACTTCGATCTGGCGCACAAAAGGATCGCCAACGAGACCTCCTCGCTGTTCAGCCAGACGGCAATCCTTCTCCGCAGGACGAACTGATCCCCATGGCCATCAGCCCGCGGCTGGACCGCAGATTACGCGCAGCCGTCCGGCACTTCTGGACAACGCGGGAGCGCCAGGCACAAAAACAGGGATCCGTAACAGGGGTGAGGGACGCTGGCGCCCGGGCCGCGGTTACCGGCGGAGCGCAGATGAACGGGTTCATTACCCTCGTCCGAGATCTACTCGTGGAAGGCGGCCTGGCTCAGGCCCACGTGTTCTGCGAGAAAGCTTTAGAACTGCCGGGCTGGTATCGGCCGGAAAAAAAGTGGGACCTGGTGATCGTTGCGGACGGCCAATTCCTTGCCGGAATGGAGTTCAAGTCTCAAGTGGGGTCCTTCGGTAATAACTACAACAATCGAGCCGAGGAGGCCATCGGCAGCGCGACCGATCTTTGGGCCGCCTACCGGGAGGGCGCGTTCAAGCCGTCAGCGCGATCCTGGCTCGGCTATCTGATGTTATTGGAAGAAGCTCCCGGTTCGATGGGCCCCGTCGCGAATCACGAGCCGCACTTCGCCGTGTTTCCCGAATTCAAGGATTCTTCGTACGCCCGGCGATATGAGATCCTGCTCACGAAACTGGTTAGAGAGCGGCTGTACGACGCAGCTTGCTTTCTCTTGTCTGATGCCACGAATGGTCCTGAGGGTATATACCGCGAGCCAGCGGCAGAACTGAGCTTCGAGAACTTCGCAACGTCGCTTCTCGGGCGCGTGATGGCCGCCGCAAAGACCAAGCGATGATTTAGCGGCCTTTCGCTGGACCAGGCACTCCTTCCTAGACACCAATAGCTAGCTAGCTACGGCAAGCCGTTTCTTCCTCCTCTCCCCGGCCAAGCCTTCTCCCACCGGCCCTCCCGATGGCCCCCGCGTTTGATTCCGGCGACAATAGCGGGCATGCGGATTACTGGACTCCAAGATAAGGTCGTGATCGTCACCGGGGGCGCGGCCGGAATCGGCAAAGCGACGGTGGAAGCGTTTGCCGCCGAGGGCGCGAAGGTGGTGGCCTGGGATGTGCGCGGCGGCGCCGGCGTCATGCAGGTGGATGTGACGCAGGCCGGGGCGGTGAACGCGGCCACCGAGGCGGTCCTGGCCGCGCACGGCCGGATTGACGTGCTGGTGAATAACGCCGGCATCGTCCGGGACGCCCAGATCGTGAAGTGGAAAGACGGGGCGGTGGCGGCGGTGATGAGCGACGAGACGTTCGACGCCGTGGTGAACGTGAACCTGAAGGGCGTCTTTTACTGCGCGCGGGCGGTGATCCCGCACCTGATCGCGGCAGGCGGCGGGGTGATCCTCAACGCCTCCTCGGTGGTGGGCCTGTACGGCAATTTCGGGCAGACCAACTACACCGCCACCAAGGCGGGCGTCATCGCCATGACCAAAACCTGGGCGCGCGAGCTGGGCAAATACGGGATCCGGGTCAACGCGGTGGCGCCCGGATTCATCGCCACGGAAATTTTGAGCGCCATGCCGGAAAAGATCGTGCAGACGATGGTGGCGCGCACGCCGCTGGGACGGATGGGGCGGCCCGAGGACATCGCCAACACGTACGTGTGGCTGGCCTCCGACGCGGCCAGCTTCATCCACGGCGCGGTGATCTCCGTGGACGGCGGGCTGGTTCCGGGGACGTAGCCGGCGCCGCCTGTTCGGCGGCTTACAGCGCCAGCCCGGGAATCTTCCGGTCGCCGGTGGGAAACCTGTCGAGCGGCGTGCCGACCAGGTCCGCCGCGACGGTCAGATACAAATCGCCCATGGTGCCGGTGCACTGGGAGTGCAACCCGGTGGCCAGGCGTCCTTTCGCCCCGGCGACGATGGCGGGGAGGCCGTTGTTCTTGTGATCGTTGGCTTCGGCGTGCTCGTGAATGAACAGCAGCGCGGTGTGGTCCAGCAGCGTGCCGTCGCCTTCCGGCGTCGCCTTCAGCTTCGCCAGCAGGTAGGCGAACTCGGCCACATGCCAGCGGCAGATGTCGCGCATGATGCGCTGGCCGTCGGCGGTGTCGGCGCCGGGGGCTTTTCCGTCGCGGTGGGTGTAGTCGTGGTGGCGCGCGGCGGTGTAGCCCAGCCAGGGGAAGCGGGCCAGGCCCTGGCACTTGGTCAGCATATAGGAGGCGACGCGGGTTTGGCCCGTGGCGAGCGCATGCGCCAGCAGGTCGCTTTGCAGGCGCGCAATGCGCGGCCAGTCTTTCATGTCGCCGCCCGTTTCGGGCTCCTCGGCCTGGGCGTACGCGGGCGGCAGCGCGACGATGGAGCGTTCGAGATCTCGAAGGGAAGCCAGGTGCTCGTCCAGGCGGAGGCGGTCGGCCGCGCCGAGCTCCTTTTGCAGCTCGCGCGCGTCCGCCTGGACCGCGTCGAGAATGCTTTTCTTGCGCTGGATCCAGCCGAGTTCGCGCGCGCCGAACAGCCGGTCGAACAGGCGGTGGGGGATCATTTCCGGCGGGAGCGCGCGGTCGCGCCCGGCCCAGCTTAAGTTGCGCTGGATGCTCTCGCCGAACGATTCCTGGGAAACGCCGATCTGGAGCGAGCGGAACCGCGTGTCGCCGCCGATCCGCGCGGCGATCCACTGGTCGATGGACGGCCCGCCCGCGCCCCGCCCGGTAAACGAAGTTCCGGACACCAGGGCGCTCATCGAGCGGTGATGATCGTTGCCGGGGCCCGGCAGGCGGGCCGCCGGATTGTCCAAGCCCGTGATCACGTGAATGTCGTTGCGGAACGGGGCCAGCGGCGCCAGGCAGGGCGTCATTTGGTAGCCGGGACCGGTTTCCCGCGGAATCCAGTATTTCTCGACGATGCCATTGCCGTTGAACCACAGGACAAACCGCATGGGCGGCGCGCCCCCGTCCGCCGCGTAGGCCACCCCGCGGGAGTCGAACATGCATTCGAGCGGCGGCAAGGCCAGCGCCGTGGCGGCGCCGCGCAGCAAGCGGCGCCGGGAGATCGTCCGGGTGCGTAACAGCCGCATAGAGAATGTCCCTATCATACATCGTGGCAAGCGACAATAGAGTGTGTTCCGCGTCCACCTGATCTCCACCGGCGGCACCCTCGAAAAGGTCTACCACGAGTCCTCGGGCGTTCTGCAAAACGCCCAAAGCAAGCTCGACCGGTACCTGCGCCAATTGCGTCTGCCCGCCACCTGCGTCGAGATCACGCCGCTGATGAATATCGACAGCCTGGAGATGACGGACTTCCACCGCGAGCGTATCCTGGCCGCGGTCCGCGAGAGCCTGCCCCGGGCGGATGCGGTACTGATCACCCACGGCACCGACACGCTGGTCGCCACCGGGCGCTATCTGGAAGCGCGGCTGGAAACCGTGCCGAAGCCCATCGTCTTCACCGGCGCGATGACGCCGCTGGGCTTTGAAGGTTCCGACGGCACGCAGAATCTGACGGAAAGCCTGCTGGCGGCGCGTCTGCTGCCGCCGGGCATCTTCCTGGTGTTTCACAACCAGGTGTTTCCCATCGGGCGGGTGCGCAAAGACCGCGAAACGGCCGAGTTCGTTTGGGCCTGAGCTACTTCTCCACCCAATCCGCCACGAAGATATTGAATTCGTACCGGTTCCGCGCGCCTTTGTCGGAGGAGAACGCCAGCCGCTTGCCGTCCGGCGAGAACTCGGGGAACGAGACGAAGCCGCCGAAATCGGTGAGCTGCGTAAGCCCGGAGCCGTCCGTATGGATGACATACAATTCGAACTTGCGCCCGCCGCAGTCGTGCTTGTTCGACGAGAAGACGATGCGCTTGCCGTCCGGCGTGAAGGTGGGCGCGAAACTGGCGCAGCCGAAACTGGTCAACTGGCGGGGACGGCGTCCGTCGCCGTCGGCGAGGATCAGTTCCATGTTCATGGGCGCGGTCAGGTTTTCTTTGAGCAGGGCGCGGTATTGCGCCAGCGCTTCCGGCGTCGCGGGATAGTGGGCGCGCCAGACGAGTTGTTTGCCGTCGCGGGAGAACACCGCGCCGCCGTCGTAGCCTTCCCGCGTGGTCAGCCGGCGCTTGGAAGAACCATCGGGCCGCATCGTCCACAGGTCCAAGTCTCCTGACGCCAGCGAGGTGTAGACGATCCGGTTGCGCCGCCAGTTCACGGTGGCTTCGGCGTCGTAGCCGGGCGCATCGGTCAGACGGCGAACCATGCGCCCTTCCAGATCGGCCAGGAAGATGTCGTAGCCGGGGAACACGCCCCATACGTAACCCTTGCTCCGGTCCGGCGGCGGGGGGCAGGCGGGGTCCGCCGCATGGGTGGAAGCGTAGACGACGTGCCGCCCGTCTTTCAAGAAGTAGCCGCAGGTGGTGCGGCCCTTGCCGGTGGAGACCAGGCGCTGCCCGCTGCCGTCCGCGTTCATCACGAAGATCTGGTCGCAGGCGTAGGGCTCGCGCGTCGATTGAAACACCAGCATGGTTCCGTCCGGCGACCAGTAGGCTTCGGCGTTCTGGCCGCCATGCGTCAACTGGCGCAGGTTCTCCAGCCGGGGCGCCTGCGCGCCGAGCGGCAGAGCGCAGCAGAGAGCCAGCCAGGCCGTCCTATACTGAAGCGTGCGGCGCGGACTCGCGGTGTTCATCGGTTCTTTTATTTTGCTTCAAGCCGCGCCCCGGCCGGCGCAGTTCCGGGAACACGTGCTGGCCGAGGATCTGAAGGGCGCCTACCAGGTCGCCGCCGTGGACATGAACCGCGACGGCCGTCCCGACCTGCTGGTGCTGGCCAGCGGCATGGACCACCTGGTGTGGTTTGAAAACCCGGCGGTGGCGGGAAGCGCGTGGCGGCGTCACCGGATCGGCGACGGGTTTCGCCGGATGATTCACCTGGCGGCGCGCGACTGGACGGGCGACGGCGTGCCGGACATTGTGCTGGCGCACGAGTTCGCAAATCAGGCCAAAGCGTCCGCCGGGGTGATCTCGCTGCTCGAGTCGCCCGCCGAACCCGGCGAGGCGTGGAAGGTTGCCGAAATCGACCGGCTGGCCACCTCGCACCGTTTGCGGTGGGCGGACTTTTTGGGGCGGGGAATGCCGGTGGTGGTCAACGCACCCCTGACCGGCGCGCAGGCCGAGCCGCCCGATTACCGGGGACCCGCGCCGCTGGTCTACTACGACACCGAACACTGGATCCGCCATCACATCACCGGCGGAGAACAACGCCTGCCCGCCGACGAAGGTGTGGTGCACGGACTGGCGGTGCTGGACTGGGACGGCGACGGCCGCGACGAGATTCTCACCGCGAGTTTCGCCGGCATTCACCTGTATCGCTTCGATGGCCGCGCCTGGAGCCGGCAGCAACTGGCGGCGGGCGATCCCGCGCCCTGGCCGCGCGGCGGAGCGAGCGACATCGCCGTGGGCCGCCTGCCGGGCGGGCGCTTCCTGGCTTCCCTCGAGCCGTGGCACGGCCACCAGGTGGTGATCTATACGCAACGTCCGCCGCGGCCGGCCTGGGAACGCGCGGTGCTGGATGCCTCGCTGGTGGACGGCCATACGATCCTCACCGCGGACCTGAACGGCGACGGCGCCGACGAGATCGTGGCCGGCTACCGCGGCCAGGGCCGCAGCGTGCATGTATACTACGCGCACGATGCGCGCGGCCGCCGCTGGAGCCGCCACTTTTTGGACGCGGGAGGCATCGCGGCTGCCGCCTGCCAGGCCGCGGATCTGAACGCCGACGGCCGCCTGGACGTGGCGTGCGTCGGCTCGGCGACCGCCAACCTGAAGTGGTATGAGAACCTGGGCGGCCGCCCTGCCCGATAGCCGCACGAAGGGGAGCTCACGCCGCCGCGGCGCGAACAGATACACTGTCGGACATGAATCGCCGTCGCTTTTTGCAGTCGAGCGCCGCGGGTGCGGCTTGGCCCGCCGCCGCGCAGTTGGCCGGGGAGAAACCCAAACGCGTGGGACTCATCGGCGCGGGCTGGTACGGGAAGTGCGACCTGTTCCGGCTCATCCAGGTGGCGCCGGTGGAGGTGGTTTCGGTGTGCGACGTAGACCGCCAGATGCTCAGCCGCGCCGCCGAGTTGATCGCCCAGCGGCAGAGGTCGGGCAAGACGCCGCGCACCTTTGCCGACTATCGCGAGATGCTCCGCCAGAAGGACCTGGACATCGTGCTCATCGCCACGCCGGATCACTGGCATGCGCTGCCGATGATCGAGGCGGTGAAAGCCGGAGCGGACGTTTACGTGCAAAAGCCGATCAGCGTCGACGTGATCGAAGGCCAGAGCATGCTGGCGGCGGCCCGGAAATACGGGCGCGTCGTCCAGGTGGGCACGCAGCGCCGCAGCACCCCCCATCTGATCGAGGCGCGCGACCGCTATCTGCGGGAAGGCAAGCTGGGCAAGATCGGCGTGGTCGAGATTTGCTGCTATTACCACATGCGCCCGCGCCTCAATCCGCCCGACACCCCGCCGCCGCCCCATCTGGATTGGGAAATGTGGACGGGCCCGGCGCCCATGCGCCCCTACAACGAACTGGCCCACCCCGGGCGCTGGCGCTCCTTCATGGAGTATGGCAACGGCATTGTGGGCGACATGTGCATTCACATGCTCGACATGGTGCGTTGGATGCTGGACCTGGGCTGGCCCAAAAGCGTTTCCTCCTCCGGCGGCATCCTGGTCGACAAAAACAGCAAAGCCAATACCACCGACACACAGACCGCCACCTTTGACTTCGGTGACTTGAAGGTGATCTGGCAGCACCGTACCTGGGGCGCGATGCCCGACCCGCAATACCCCTGGGCCGCGACGTTCTATGGCGAAAAGGCCACGCTGAAAGCCAGCGTGTTGAGCTACGACTACGTGCCGCTCGACAAGAACGCCGCGCCCGTGCACCGGGACGTCACCTACGAACTGGATCAGTATCCCGAGGACCAGACCGAAGAGCGGCTGGAAAAGCACGTCGCCCCAGCCATTCGGTATCACATGAAGGATTTTCTGGCCAACATCGCCACGCGCGGCAAGCCGGTGGCGGACATCGAGCAGGGGCACATTTCGTCGGCAAGCTGTATCCTGGCGAACCTCTCGATGCAGGTTGGCCGCACGCTGCACTGGGATCCGGCGCAACACCGCGTGATCAACGACGACGAGGCTAATCGTCTGCTCCGCCGTCCGTACCGCGCGCCGTGGGTACATCCGGAACCCACGGCGGTGTAGCAGCGGCCGGCCATGCGCGGATTCGGAACAGTCTTGTGCGCGGTGCTCGTCCCCGCGGTCCTTGCGCAGACGGACTGGCCGGTGTTCGGGCACGATCCCGGCGCGGCGAGGTTTTCGCCGCTCGCGCAGATCCACACGGGCAACGTGCACCGGCTGCGGCGGGCCTGGACGTTTCACACAGGCAAGGCCGGTTCGGAAGCGATTCCCCTGGTGGTGGACGGGGTGATGTACACTGCCGCCGCGAACGGCATCTTTGCGCTCGAACCCGAAACCGGCAAGCTGATCTGGCGCTATCCGGCCGAGCAGGTGGCGCTGCGCGGACTGGCCTACTGGCCGGGTGACCGCCGCACGCGCCCGCGCGTCTACGCCGGGGTCCAGGGCGGCATGATCGCCCTCGACGCCGCGACCGGCAAACCCGCGCCTGGATTTGCCCGCGAAGGTCTGCTGGACCTGAAACAGGGCGTGCTGGACGGATTGCCGGACGCGCGGCTGACGCTGCAATCGCCGCCCGCCGTCTTTCGCGATCTGATCATCACCGGCAGCAGCAACGGCGAGGGCGCGCCGAGCGCGGGCGCCTACGGCGACATCCGCGCCTGGGACGCCCGCACCGGCAAGCTGGTCTGGACGTTCCACACCGTGCCGCGGCCGGGCGAACCGGGTTACCAAACCTGGCCGCCGGGCGCCTGGAAAAACCGCTCCGGGACCAACGCTTGGGGCTTTCTCACCGTGGATGCGGAACGGGGTCTGCTCTTCGTTCCGCTGGGTTCGCCGACCACGGATTTCTACGGCGCGGACCGGCACGGGGATAATCTGTACGGCAATTCGCTGGTCGCGCTCGACGCCGCCACGGGCAAGCGCAAGTGGCATGCGCAACTGGTCCATCACGACCTGTGGGATTTCGATCTCGCGGCCGCTCCCATCCTGTTCGATGCCGTGCGCGGCGGGCGCAAGACGCCGGCGGTCGCGCAGATTACCAAGATGGGCCTGCTGTTTATCTTCAACCGGGTGACCGGAGAGCCGCTCTTTGGCCTCGAGGAGCGGCCGGTTCCCCAGAGCGCCGTGCCGGGCGAGAAGACCTCACCGACGCAGCCCTTTCCGTTGAAGCCTCCGCCGCTGGCGCGCATTACGTTCTCTTTGGACGAGATGTATGACCGTACCCCGGAACATGCCGCGTTCTGCCGGGAGTTGTTCGAGCGGAACCGGATGCGGATCAGCCCGCTCTACACGCCCTTCGGCCTCGAGGACAACGTGCTGATGTTTCCCAGCACGCTGGGCGGCGGCGGCTGGGGCGGCCTGGCGCACGATCCGCGCCTCGGCTATCTGTTCACCAACGTCAACCACCTGGGCCAGTGGGGACACATGGAGAAGCGGACCGATCCGAAGACCGGCGAGGAAACATATATCCGGACGTCCGCCTACGGGGCGTACGCCCGGTTCTGGAATCGCGAGAACAAGATCCCCTGCACGAATCCGCCGTTCGGCGAACTGGTGGCCGTGGATACACGCACGGGCGGCATCGCCTGGCGGACGCCGCTGGGAACCATCCCGGAGTTGGAGGAGAAAGGCGTGCGGAACACCGGCGCCCCGAACCTGGGAGGCAGCATCGCCACCGCCGGCGGCCTGGTGTTTATCGCGGCCACCAACGACCGCCGGTTTCGCGCCTTCGCGTCCCGGACCGGCCGGCTTCTCTGGGAGCAGCCCATCGACGCCAACGGCCACACCATTCCCATCACGTACCTGGGCAGGAACGGCAAGCAGTACGTCGCGCTGATGGCGGGAGGGGGCGGCGGCTATTTTGGCGGTACGCCGAGCGATACGGTGATCGCCTTTGCGCTCGGCGAAGAGTCCGCCCCCGCCCTGCCGCTGGTCTCGCGGAGCGAACGGGCGCCCACGCGCGGGACGCTTGCCGCCGGTCTCCCCGAGGGGCCGGCAAGCGCCCTGGTCCGGCGGGCATGCGGCGCTGCCTGTCACGACCTCGAGACGGTCACGGGCGTCCGGCGCGACCACGCCGCGTGGACGGCCGTCGTCGAAACCATGGTCGCCCGCGGCGCACGTCTGGAACGCGGCGAGGTGGAGGAGATTGTCGCCTACCTGGCGCGGCATTTCGGAAAAGAACCGGACCCGAGGTAGCGCCCGGCGGCCCCTGGTAAACTGGGAATTCCGCCTCCGTCATGAAACTGTATCTGCTTCTGCTGCCTGCCGCTTTGCTGCTGTCCTGCGGGCGGCCTGCGGCGCCCGACCTGGGTCCCGCTTTGTCCAGCATCACCGCCGGGGACTTGCTGCGGCGCACCAAAGTCCTGTCGTCGGACGAATTCGAGGGGCGCGCCCCGGGCAGTCCCGGCGAAGAACGCACGGTCGCGTACCTGACCGGGGAGTTTCAGAAACTGGGCCTGGAGCCCGGCAACCCCGATGGCGCCTACGTGCAGCGGGTCCCGCTAGTCGGCCTGACCGCGCAAACAGAAGTGCGTTTGCTGGCTGGCGGCAAGCCGGTGCCCGTCAAGGCCCGCGAGGAGATCGTGGCCCACTCGCGGCGAGTGCTGCCGGAGGTGCGCGTCGACAACTCCGAAATTGTGTTCGCCGGCTACGGCGTGACCGCGCCAGAGTATGGCTGGGACGACTTCAAAGGCGTGGACGTCAAGGGCAAGACCCTCCTGGTGCTGATCAACGATCCCGCGATTCCCGACCCGGCCGATCCCTCCCGCCTGGACGAGCGGATGTTCAAAGGCAAGGCGATGACCTACTACGGGCGGTGGACCTATAAGTTCGAAAAGGCCACCGAGTTGGGCGCGGCCGCGGTGTTGATTGTGCATGAGACAGGCCCTGCCGGGTATCCTTTCGCGGTCGTCGGCGGCAGTTGGGGCCGGGAAAACTTCGATATCCGGCAGGCGGACGGCAACTGCGGCCGGGTGCCGGTGGAAGGCTGGATCGCCTGGGAAAAGGCTGCCGAACTGGACCGCCTCGCGGGCAAGGATCTCAACGAACTGAAGCGGCAGGCCCTCCAACGCGACTTCCGGCCGGCGCCGCTGAACGCCACCGCGTCGTTCCGCGTGAAAAATGCCATTCGCGAGGTCGATTCCCGCAACGTGCTGGCCAGGTTGCCGGGCTCCGATCCCGTCCTGCGCGACGAATACGTGATCTATACCGCGCACTGGGATCACCTGGGCAAGGACCCGTCGCTTCCGGGAGATCAGATCTTCAACGGCGCGCTCGATAACGCGTCGGGCGTCGCCGTGCTGCTCGAGATCGCCGAAGCCTTCACCCGGCTGGCGCCCAGGCCTAAGCGGTCGGTGCTCTTTCTTTCGGTGACGGCGGAAGAGTACGGACTGCTGGGCGCCCGGCATTACGCGCAAAATCCGCTGTATCCGCTGGCAAAGACCCTCGCCGTCATCAATATGGACGGCGTCAACCAGTGGGGCCGCACGCGGGACTTCGTGATCATCGGCCTGGGCAATACGACGCTGGACGACCTGTTTGAGGAGGAAGCCAAGGTTCAAGGCCGGGTGATCAAGCCCGACGCCGAGCCCGAAAAGGGCTTCTTCTACCGCTCGGACCACTTCGAGTTCGCCAAGCTGGGCGTGCCGGCGTCGCATTCCGATGCCGGCACCGAGTACCTCGGGCAATCCGCGGAATACGCTCAGAAGAAGCGTGACGAGTACACCGCCAACGACTACCACAAAGTGACCGACGAGGTGAAGCCGGACTGGGATTTGTCCGGCGCCGCGGAAGACGCCCAGTTGTTATTCCGGGTCGGCTGGCGTGTGGCGCAGGGCGAACGCTGGCCGGAGTGGAAACCCGGCACGGAGTTCCGGGCGGTTCGGGAGCAGATGCTAAGGCAGGCTGCCGCCGCGCCGTAGAATCCGTCCCGCGCGCGCGCCGGTCACCTTGCCGTTTTCCGCCGCGACGACTCCGTTGACGACCACCAGGGAGAACCCTTCGCTGTACTGGTGGGGATGGGTGTAGGTGGCTTTGTCCTGGACCGTGTCCGGGTCGAATAACACCAGGTCGGCGGCCATGCCCTCGCGGATCAGGCCGCGGTCGCGGAAGCCGAAGGTGCGCGCGGGCAGCGAAGTCATCCGCCGGATCGCGTCTTCAAGCGTGAGCACGCCTTTCCGGCGCACGTATTCGGCCAGGACGCGGGCGTTGGTTCCGTAGGAACGCGGGTGCGGGACGCCGGCGCCCAGCTCGCGTACGCCTCCGTCGGAGGCGACGGCGGTGTGGGGGTAGCGCAGGATCCGCTCGACGTCCCGTTCGCTCATCGAGTGGTACACCATCTGCGCGCCGCCCTGCGCGATGATTTCGAGGATGGTCTCGATCTCCTCGCGGACCCGCGGCTTACGCCCCTTCATGCGGGTGATCTCGGTGATGGTTTTCCCTTCGTAACTGCGGTTGGCTTCGCAGGAGGCCACGGTGGCGTAGGCATAGTTGTTGTGCCCCAGTTCGCGGAGCCGTGCTTGCATTTCGCGGACGATGCGCGCGCGGGTGGCGGGATCGGCCAGCCGCGCTTTGGTTTGTTCGATCCCGTCCGCTAGCGCCCACGCGGGCAGGGTGATGCCCAGCGTCGTGCTGGAGCGGTCGTAGGGGTATTGATCCACCACCACGTCGACGCCCTCCCGCCGGAACTTCTCGACTAGCGCGAGAGACTCTTCCGCCTTGCCCCACCGGCGCCGGTTGTCGATCTTGAAGTGGGAAAGCTGCACTGGGAGGCCGGATTCGCGTCCGACGCGGACCGCCTCGGCGATCGCTTCCAGCACGCGCGCCCCTTCGTCGCGCATATGGCTGGCGTAGACGCCGCCGTGCCGCGCCGCCGCCTGGGCCAGCGCCACTACTTCCGCCGTATCCGCGTAGGTGCCGGGGATGTAGATCAAGCCCGTGGAAAAGCCCACGGCGCCGGCGCGCATGTTCTCCTCGACCAGCGCTTGCATGCGGGCCAGTTCGGCGGGGGCCGCCGGCCGGTTTTCGGTTCCCAGCACCGCCCGGCGCACGCTGTTGTGGCCGATGAGGGAGGCGACGTTCAGGCCCAGCCCGGTTTGTTCGAGCCGCGCGAACCAGTCCGCCAGGCGGGTTTCCGAGCCGCCGCAGTTGCCGGTCACGACGGTGGTGACGCCATCCAGCAGGTAGTTGTCGCCGCCGGGGACCTTTTCGATGCCGCCTTCGATGTGGGTGTGGACATCGAGGAAGCCGGGGGCGAGGATTTGGCCTTGCGCATCGATCACGCGGCTGGCGGAGAGGCCCGGGAGCGGTCCGACCGCGGCAATGCGGCCGCCGCGGACGGCGACGGCGGCGCGAAACCAGGGATTGCCGGTTCCGTCCACCACGCGGGCGTTGCGAATGAGGAGGTCGTAGGCGGCGGCGGGCAGCGGAAGGGCGAGCGTCAGCAGGAGGAGACCGCGAAGGGCGAGCGCGAAGACAGACAGGAACATACTTTGCTCCAGTTTAGGAGATCTCCAGAAAGGGTTAATGCTTAAGCCTGGAGTGCCGATAAAGGGAGTAAGGGGGGGGCACGATCCGCCTCAGTGAGGCGGCAGCGCTTCCGCGCCAATCGAAGCCCGGGCAGGCGAGATGATCTGGAAACGGGCGGGCGGTGATGGTTTGGGTTACCTGCCAGTAGGGTCCGGGAGCGGTCGCACCCGGGGAAAGGCGGCAAAGGGCCGTGGTGCCCCTGCCTACAGGAGAACACAACATGCTCGATGCTCTGCTGCTCGTTGAAGATCCCTCCGCGTCGGTAGCCCTCGAGCAGATGGCGGTGGAGTCCAGGCAGGTGCAGGTGCTGCGCTCTTGCAGCCGGCTGCCGAGCCGTTACGAACTGCTGCGGATGCTCAACAGTTTGGGTCCGGACCTGGTGTTCCTGGAACTGAACGATGCCGCCGCGGCTACCCCCCTGCTGGACATCCTGTTGTCCGAACACCCGAACATCGCTGTCGTCGGCGTGGCCGACTCCACACTGCCGTTCACCCCGCGGGCCGTCCTGCAAATCGGAATCGCGGCCCTGCTATCTACCCCCATCACCCTGCGAGAGTTCCAGCACGCCGTCGCCACCGCCGTCCAGCGCACCAACCAGGAGCAGATCCCCCATCTGTTCTGTTTCCTCCCCGCCAAGGCCGGGTGCGGAGCTTCCACGGCCGCCGTCAATATCAGCAAACACGCCGCCGACATCCTGTCGTTGCGGACGCTGCTGATCGAAGCGGACCTCCACTCGGGAGTGGCGGGCGAGTACCTTCGGATCCAGCCGGTCATCCCGATTCGCGAGGTGCTGGCGGAAGCGCCCCAATTGAACTCCACCCGCTGGCGGGCGGTCACCGTCTCGGCCGGCCGCCTAGACGCGCTCCTCACCGACCGGAGCCGCAAAGCGCCCATCCCTTCCTGGATCGACTACTTCCACCTCCTGCGCTTCGTCCGCACCCGCTACGAACTGATCGTGGTCGACCTGCCGGAGATCGTCAATGAGGCGACCGCCGAATTGGTCCGGCGGGCGGCCCAGGTTTACGTCGTCACCACCCCCGAAGTGGCGCCCTTGAAACTTGCCGAGCAGCGCATGCAGGAACTCGCGTGCCGCGGCGTCCGCGACGCGCAGATTGAAATCGTCGTCAACCGCTGGCACCGCTCGGATCTCGACCCGGATGAGATCCACAAACTGCTGCGCTGCCGCGTCGCCGCCGTGCTGCAAAACAACTACCCCGTCGTGCGCCGCTGCCAGGCCCGCGGGGTCGCGATCCCGGAATCCAATAAACTCGGCGCGGCGATCCTCGATTTCACCCGCAAGCTCTCCGGCCGCGAGCCGCCCGAGACCGAAAGACCCGGCCTGCTTCGCCACCTGCTGCTCGGCCGCTAGCCGGCAGGGCGGCTCACCAGTACCCGATCAGCTTCCACCAGCCGAAGCCGAGCGTTGACCAGATGGCGACATTCATCAGCGACACTACAAAACCGATCCGCCACCAGTCGTGAAATCGCACATAATTGGCGGCGAAAAACATCGGCGAGGGGGTGGTGCCATAATTCGTCAATCCTGCCGCTAGATTGGTGAAACAGGCGAAACCGTAGAGGGTCAGGGCGGGCGGCGCCCCCTTGGCCAGCAACACCGCGGCGAATGGGGTGAACATCGCCAGAATGTGCGCCGTAATGCTCGCGAACCCGTAGTGGGCGTAGAAGTAAATCAGCAGTGCGCAGCCAAACAACACCGCCCAGCCGGCGTCTCCAAACCAGCCGCCCACGGCCTTGGCGAATTCCTGCGTCACGCCCGTGTCGTTCAACGCTTTGCCCAGCCGCAACAGTCCGCCGTACCAGACGAAGATGTCCCAGGCCGCGCGTTCGCGCACGATGTCCTCCCACGACAGCACCCCCAAAACCAGCAGCGCGCAGGAGCCGATCAGCGCGCTGACCGTGATATCCAGCTTGTGGAGCGGCGTCGTGATCCATAGGCCGCAGACGGAGAGAAACACCGCCAGGACAATGCCCTGGCCGCGGTCCATGCGGCCCATCGCCGCCAGTTCGCGGGCCGCGAACGCCGCCGCTTCGGGCGTCTGCTGGATCTCCGGCGGGAACAGGCGGTGCACCACCAGCGGAATGACGAGCAGGGAAACCAGCCCCGGTACGCTGCCGGCCAGAAACCAGCTTGTCCAGGTGATGTCGAATCCGAAACTGTCGGAGGCGATCCTGGCGGCCAGCGGGTTACTGGCTTGGCCGGTGAAAAACATCGCGGCGGTGACGCAAATGGACTGGTAGACCGCCACCATCAGAAAGCTGCCCAGCCGCGCCGCGGTCGGCCCCGGCTTGGAGCCATAAAGCTCCGCGACCGAGCGGGCAATGGGCAGCACCACGCCGCCGGACCGCGCGCCGTTGGACGGAATGATCGTAGCCAGCACCATGTCGGTGGCCGACAGCGCATAGGTGACGCCCAGGGAAGTGCGCCCGGCCGCGCGGATAAAGAGCAGGGCGATCCGGCGCGCCAGGCCCGTTTTGATCATCGCGGTGGAGATAAAGAACGCGGCCATCACCAGCCAGACGGTGGGGTCGCCGAACCCGGCCAGCCCCTCCTGAATCGAAAGTCCGCCAAAGATGCTGGCCAGGGTGATCGCAATCAGCACCAGCGCGCCCCCGGGGATGGGTTGCAGGATCAGGCCACCCACCGTCGCCAGAAAAATCCCGAATAAGCGCCATCCTTCCGGGGTAATATGACTTGGACGAGACAGGCCAAGCTGGGTAAACAGAAACAGCGCCACGATGATGGCGGCGCCCGTCAGGCGGTGGGTGCGGGTCGGAGCTTGGGTAGCCACGGGATTCGGGGATCGCGCGAAGGGACATCATAACTTCTTTTGGGACTGAGCCAAATCCAGCCCTGATTGCGCAGTAAGGAAGGGAGGAGAAGCGCATGAAGAGGAACTTGGTCTGGGCGGCCGCGCTGCTGGCAGCGCCCGTGTGGTCCGCCGGCGACCGGGCGGCGGAGTTCTACCGGGCGGTCCACGATAACGACCTGTCCGCCTTGCAGGAGTTGGTCAAAGAGAGTGATCTGAATGTGCCGGGCAAACTGAGGTTTACGCCCCTGCATCATGCCGCGGCGATGGGCACGCCGGATGCCGCGCGCGTTTTGATCGTGGCGGGAGCCGATGTGAAGGCCAGGACGCAGCAAGCACAGACCCCTCTGCACATCGCCGCGTCACGGCCGGGTTGGGCGCCGGTCGTCAAGCTGCTGCTCGCACGGGGCGCGGACCCGCACGCGGCCAACGTGTTTGGGGGCACGCCGCTCGTGGCGGCGGCCGCTTACGGAGATGTGGAGACAGTCCGGCTGTTGCTGGACGCCGGAGCGCAAGTCAACGCGGCGGACCAAGCGGGGTTTACGCCGCTGCTCGGGGCGGTCGGCGGCAAGAATCTCGCGGTGGCGGAACTGTTGATCCAGCGCGGAGCGGACGTCAACGCCGCCACGGCTTGTTGCGACACAGTCCGGGCCGGTCAGATTGAACTCGGGAAATTGACGCCGCTGATGCTGGCGGCGCCGTTCGGTCTACGTGATCTCACGCGTACGCTGCTGGAACGCGGCGCGGAGGTGGAAGCGCGCGACGTGCGCGGGATGACGCCGCTGATGCTGGCTGCGGCCAGCGAAACACAGGACACCGGGGTGGTGAAGATGCTGCTCGAAAAGGGGGCTACTTCCGGCGCGCACAGTAGCCTCGGAGAGAATGCTGCGGATTGGGCTCGCAAATTCAACAATCCGGCGATGCTGGCCTTGCTGCACGCGGAGCCGGCCAAGCCGGACCGTGCGCCGGCTGCCAACCGCAAGGGTGCGGCCCGAGACGCGGCCGGACAGGCCTTGGCGCTGCTCCAGCGCAGCACCGCCGACTACTTCAAGCAGAGCGGCTGTTTCGGCTGTCACCACCAGGGGATGACAGCGTTGGCGCTCGGCGAGGCGCAGGCGCGCGCTTGGCCGGTGGACACGGCGGCCGCGGCCGAAACCCGCCGGTCGACAGCTCTCCTGGGCGCCGGACTCGCGCCGATGATCACCCAGTTGATCGATCCCCCGCCCGGGACCGATGGGTCCAGCTACATGCTCCTCGCGCTCGGCTGGCTGAAGCATGAACCTGATGCCACGACCGATGCGCACTTGTTCTACCTGGCGGCCCGGCAGAGCCTGAGCGGCGAACTCAAGGTGGGATTCGCCGCCCGCTCGCCGTTCGAGGAAAGCGACCTGCAACGCACCGCGATCATGATCCACGCCTTCCGGACGTACGCGCCCCAGGCGCGGCGCGCGGAGTTCGCCGAGCGCATCCGCCGCGCCGCGGCGTGGCTGCACGCCGAGCCGGCTAAAACCACCACAGACGCCGCCATGAAACTGCTCGGCCTCGCCTGGGCCGGCGCTCCCGCCGGCTGGCGTAAGAAAGCGGCGAAGGAACTCGTTGGCCGCCAGCGGAGCGACGGTGGTTGGGGTGGCAACCCGTACCTGGAGAGTGACGCGTTTTCGACCGGGCAGTCGCTCTACGCGCTGCTGGCCGCGGACTCAGTCCAGGCGTCCGCGCGAGAGGCCCGCCGCGGCGTCCGTTTCCTGCTGGACTCCCAGCAGCCCGACGGGTCGTGGCGTGTGCGCAGCCGCGCAGTGAAATTCCAGCCTTACTTTGACGGCGGCTTTCCGCACGGACACGATCAGTGGATCTCAGCCGCGGCCACGGGGTGGGCGGTGATGGCCCTCGCGCGCGCTGACGAGCCGCCCGCGGCGATTTCCCGCAAAGACCGCTGACGGGGCGCCGGGACCGGGCCGCCCTACTGCCGGCGGCTAGCGCATTCCAACCGCGCTTGCGCGCGGTGGAGGGCGTTGAGCGCGCGGGCGATGTTGATGCCGGGAGTGACCTGAGCCAAGCGCTGCTGCGCCCGTTCGAGTGCTTTTCTCGCCCGCTCGACATCGATCTCGTCGGCACGCTCGGCGGTTTCCGCCAGCACGCGCGTCTTGGTGGGCATCACTTCGAGAAAGCCCCGATGAACGGCCATATAGTATTTCCGTCCGTCCACGGTATACGTCAGCATCCCCGACGCGAGTTCGGACAGCAGCGGAGCGTGCCCGGCAAGGATGCCCAGGTAGCCGTCCTTGCCGGGAATCTGCGCCTCCGAGACCGTCTCCTTCAGCACCAGACGGTCCGGAGTGGCGATCTCGAGTTCGAATGTGTCGGCCATTTATCCCTTCTTGAGCTGCTCGGCGCGCTCGAGCACGTCCTCGATGGTGCCTTGCATGTAGAACGCCTGCTCGGGAATGTCGTCGTACTTGCCGTCGCACACGCCTTGGAACCCGCGGATGGTGTCTTCCAGCTTGACGTACTTACCCTTGAAGCCCGTGAACTGCTCGGCCACATGGAAAGGCTGCGAAAGGAAACGCTGGATTTTCCGCGCGCGCGCCACCACCAGCTTGTCTTCCTCGGAAAGCTCGTCGATGCCGAGGATGGCGATGATGTCCTGGAGGTCCTTATAACGTTGCAGGATGGCCTTCACCTGCTGCGCACAATTATAGTGGGCATCGCCCAGGATGCGCGGGTCGAGAATGCGCGAGGTAGACGCGAGCGGGTCGACGGCGGGATAGATTCCCAATTCGGCGATCTGGCGCGACAGGTTGGTGGTGGCGTCCAGGTGGGCGAACGCGGTGGCCGGGGCGGGGTCGGTGTAGTCGTCGGCGGGGACGTAGATAGCCTGCACCGAGGTGATGGAGCCATTCTTCGTCGAGGTGATCCGCTCCTGCAACTCGCCCATTTCGGTGGCAAGGTTGGGCTGGTAACCGACGGCGGAAGGCATGCGGCCGAGGAGCGCGGACACTTCCGAGCCGGCCTGGGTAAAGCGGAAGATATTGTCGATGAACAGGAGCACGTCCTGGCCCTCGACGTCGCGGAAGTACTCGGCCACGGTGAGGCCGGTCAAGCCGACCCGCAGGCGCGCCCCGGGGGGCTCGGTCATCTGGCCGTAGATCAGCGCCACCTTGGACTTGGTGTAGTCGTCCGGATTCACCACGCCGGACTCCTGCATTTCCAGCCACAGGTCATTGCCCTCGCGGGTGCGTTCCCCCACGCCGGCAAACACCGACACACCGCCGTGCTTCATGGCGATGTTGTTGATCAGTTCCATGATGATGACGGTCTTGCCGACACCGGCGCCGCCGAACAGGCCGATCTTGCCGCCGCGGAGGTAGGGTTCAAGCAGGTCGATGACCTTGATGCCCGTTTCGAACATCTGGAGTTCCGTGGACTGGTCCTCGAAGGTCGGCGCCGGGCGGTGGATGGGCATGGTCTTGGTCGCCCGGATCGGGCCGCGCTTGTCCACCGGTTGGCCCAGCACGTTCATGACGCGGCCCAGGGTCTCCTTGCCCACCGGCACCATGACGGGCCCGCCCAGGCTGATCGCCTTCATGCCGCGCACCAGGCCTTCGGTCGGCTGCAAGGCCACCGTGCGGACCCGCCCTTCGCCGATGTGCTGTTGGGCTTCGCAGATGATGTCGATGGGTTCGGGAACGTCGAACCCGTCGCTGGTAATGCGGATGGCCGTGTAGACGGGGGGGATCTGACCTTCCGGGAATTCACAATCCACGGCGGGACCCGCCACTTGCACCACGCGTCCAATTACTTGAGCTTCCGTCGCTGTCGCCATTTCGGCTCCTTCTTACTCGGCCGCGGCGGCGCCGCTGACCACTTCGATAATCTCCTTGGTAATGCTGGCTTGCCGCACGCGGTTCATGTACAGCGTCAGCTTCTCGATCATCTCCGCGGCGTTGGAAGTAGCCGCGTCCATGGCGGTCATGCGCGCGGCGTGCTCGGCCGCCACCGACTCGAGCATCGCCTGGAAGACCGCGAACTCGACATAACGCGGCAAAAGCTGGCCCAGCAGATCGGCGGGTGGCTGTTCGAAGATGTAGTCGGCTGCCGCCCGCCCTTCGGGCAATTCCGCGGGCAGCACCCGGTCTACGCGAATCCGCCGGGAGACGACGCTGCGGAACTCGGTGTAGAGCAGGTACACCGCATCGATTTCCCCGGCGCGGAAACGCGCGATGGCCGCCTGGGCCAGCGCCTGCGCATCGGAGTATTTGACGTTGTTGAGCGCGCCCACCAGTTCGCCGCTGATATCGGGGTGCCGCTTCCGAAAGAAATCGCGGCCTTTCTTGCCTACCAGCTCCAACACCACCTGGCTGCCGGCATGTTCCTCGACGAAAGTCTGCGCCGCTTTGATTAAAGCGCTGTTGAACGATCCGGCCAAACCCTTTTCCCCGGTGAGGAGCACCAACTGGATGCGCTTTTCCGGGCGGATCTCGAGCAAGGCGTCGCCCGCTCCCTCGATGCCCCGGGTGGCGGCGGCGACGCTCGAGAGCATCTCGCGCAGCAGTTGCGAATAGGGGCGCGCCGACAGCACGCGGTCCTGCGCTTTCCGCAACTTGGCGGCCGAGACCAGCTTCATGGCCCGGGTGATCTGCTGGGTGTTCTTGACCGAGCGGATGCGCCGCCGGAGATCGATCAGGCTCGGCATGGCGGATTACTTGCCTTTCGTCGCCAGGAACCGCTCTTTGGCTTGTTCGAGCGCCTGGTTCATTTCCGCCTTCAGCGCATCGTCGAGGATCTTCTTCTCCCGGATCTTGGCCAGAATGCCGGGGTGGGCGTTCTCGACGTAGTGGTACAGGAAGTCCTCGAACGGGCGGCAGTCCTCCACCGCGAGGCTGTCCAGAAACGCGTTGGTGCCCGCGTAAATAATCAAGACTTGTTTCTCGACGGGCAGCGGCTGGAATTGCGGCTGCTTGAGGATCTCCACCAGCCGGGCGCCGCGGGCAAGCTGCTGCTGTGACACCTTATCCAGCTCGGAACCGAATTGCGCGAAGGCCGCCAGGGCGCGGTACTGGGCCAGTTCGAGACGGAGCGAGCCGGCCACCTGGCGCATCGCCCGGATCTGCGCGCTGCCGCCCACGCGGCTGACCGAAATGCCCACGTTGATCGCCGGCCGGATGTTGGAGTTGAACAAATCCGACTCCAGGAAGATCTGGCCGTCGGTGATCGAGATGACGTTGGTGGGAATATACGCGGAAACGTCGCCCGCCTGCGTCTCGATGAAGGGCAGCGCGGTCAACGACCCGCCGCCGTTCTCGTCGTTGAGCTTGGCGGCCCGTTCGAGCAGGCGGCTGTGCAGGTAGAACACGTCGCCGGGAAACGCCTCGCGCCCGGGCGGGCGGCGCAGCAGCAACGAGATTTCGCGATACGCCGCGGCGTGCTTGGACAGGTCGTCGTACACGCAGAGGGCGTGCCGGCCGCTGTCGCGGAAGTACTCGCCAATCGCGCAGCCGGAGTACGGCGCCAGGTATTGCATGGGCGCCGGATCCGACGCGGTGGCGGCCACCACGATCGTGTAATCCATCGCGCCGTAGGTTTCCAGCGTCTTGACCACCTGCGCCACCGTCGAGCGCTTCTGGCCGATGGCGACGTAGATGCAAATCACGTCGCCGCCACGCTGGTTGATGATGGTGTCGAGGGCGATGGCCGTCTTGCCCGTCTGGCGGTCGCCGATGATGAGTTCGCGCTGGCCGCGGCCGATTGGGATCATCCCGTCAATCGCTTTGATGCCGGTTTGCAACGGCTCTTTCACCGGGCGCCGGTCGACGACGCCGGGGGCCAGCCGTTCGATGGCGTTGAACTTGTCGGTGTGGATGGGCCCCTTGCCGTCCAGCGGCTCACCCAGGGCGTTCACCACGCGGCCGATCAGGGCCTCGCCCACCGGCACCGACATGATCCGGCGGGAGCGGCGGACTTCGTCGCCTTCCTTGATTTCCTGCGACTCACCCAAGAGCACCGCGCCGACCTGGTCTTCTTCCAGGTTCATCGCGATGCCGGTCACATGATGCGGGAACAGGATCAGCTCCCCGGACATCACCCGGGAAAGCCCGTGGATGCGCGCGATGCCGTCGCCCACCGAGATCACCGATCCGGTTTCCGAGACGTCGATCGTCCCTTCGAAGTTTTCTATTTCCTCGCGGAGAAACCGCGAAATTTCGTCTGCCCGGAGTTGCGCCATACCTTCCTCAAACGGACCCGCCGCGCGCTACGCGCCACTAAGACGCCGCTCCAGGGCGTCCAGCCGTCCGCGCACCGAACCATCCAGAACCATCGATCCGATCTGGACGGCGACGCCGCCCAACAAGCCGGGATCGACCTGTGTATCCAACCAGACCCGCTTTCCGGAAGCCGCGGCTAAGCCTTGCGTTAACTTTTCTTTCTGGGCCTCGGTGAGCGGCCGCGCCGAGACAAGGGCCACCTTCATCACGCCCAAATGGCGGTCCATCATCTCTTCGAACGCGCTCACGATGTGCGGAAGCGCGCCCATCCGCCGCCGCGAGACAAGCACCAGCAGAAAATTCCGCACCAGCGGCGCCATCTCCGCCGCGCGCGCGATGCGGTCGACCACCTGCCGTTTCTTCGACGCGGGTACGCTCGGCGTCGCCAGCGCTTCCCGCAACTCGGCTGACTCGCGGAGCAGGGCGGCAAAGGCCCGCAGGTGTTCCACCACCTGCTCGGCCGAAGGCGGCGCGGGGGCGCGCGGGGACGGCTTCACCAGCGCATCCACCAGGGCGCGCGCGTACCGGTTCGCAACGAGAGTCGAGGTCATCTGCTTACTCGGAGGATTTCAGCGCGGGGAGGGTTCGCACCCGGTCCGCGAACGACGCGACCAGAGCATCCTGCTCGAAGACGCCAATTCGCTCCGCCGCTTTCTGACGGGCCAGGCGGATCGCCAACTGGCCGGCGTACCGCTGCAACTCGGCCTGCGCGAATTTCTGCGCGGCCGCAATTTCCTGCTCGGCGTGGGCCTGCATCTTCTCGATCTCCCGCCGGGTCTCCTCCCGGATCCGCTCGCCTTCGTGCGCGGCCTCCTGGTGGGCGTGGCGGCGGAGATCCTCGATCTCCTCGCTGAGGTTCGCCAGGCGCCCCTCCATGGCCGCGGCGCGGGCTTCCGCCGCTTCCCGCATCCGCCTGGCTTCCTCGATGCCCTTGACGATCTCCACCGTGCGCGCGGCGAAAAACGCCCTGCCGAAGCGAGCCCCGGCGTAGACGATCAAACCGGCGAGGATGACAAAATTCGCAATCTTCCACCGGTCGACGTTGTCGTGAGCCTCGCCGCCGCCGTGCGCGGCCTCCGGAAACGCGGCCACCGCGCCGGCAAGCAGCAACAGGAGAATCCGTAACGCGCCGGGGACCTTCACGCGGCCCTCCCGGGCAGGACGGCCGCGAGGATTCGCTCAGCCAGCGTTTCCGCCTCTTGCGCCAATTGCGTCTTGAGCGCGGCCACTTCCCTTTCCAGTCCGGCCTTGGCTTCGCGGACACGCTGTTCCGCCGCCCGCCGGGCCTCCGCCACGGCGCGCGCTTTTTCGTCCTCCAACTGCCGGCGCAGGCGTTCCTGCTCGAGGTACAGGTCCGCGCGCGCCTTCTTCAACGCCGCTTCGTAATCGGCGGCCTTCTGCTCGGCGCGGGCCAGACTCTCATGCCCGATTTGGCGCGCCCCCTCGGTGGCGTCGAAACGCTCCCGGAGCTTTTTTTCCAGGGGCCGGAAGAACACGTACTTGAGGTAAAAATGAAGAACGATAACCAGAAAGAGCGTTGGCAGGGCTTTCAGGAACAACGCCTGTAGGGCCTGTATGGTAGAGTCCATGAAACGTGCAAGGGAAACCGCAGAAACGCACTGCCCGCGGGGCAAAGCTTTTAACGAAAGAGAATAGCACGCGATCTTGGCAAGCGTCAACGGCACTTTGTCTTGACCTTCACCTGCCGGGGTAGGGTGTGCCGTCCGGAACGGATGCCGGGGCTTGCTGGAACAGAGAGCCCGCGATGCCTACCAGCGCAGCGCGCGCCTGGGCTGGCGCGAGGGTTGCCGCAGGCAATCGCCTGTGGCGGGGAACTGAATTCCCCTGCCTTTTGAAAGGTGCGCCACGGGGAAATCTCGGGGAGCGCAGGGGAGATCGGGGGCCGTGCGAGTCCGGAAGAAAACCCAATAGACTATCTCGCCTCCACCTCCCCATTGCCCCAAACCGTATGCCGCCCCACGCCGGCCCACCTGGCGGCTTCGAGGTAGGGGACGAACTCGGTTAACTCGCCCGCGTACTCGGCTTCGCCGAGGAAACCGCCGATCGGGTGGCGCTGGCCGGTTCTGCCGCTGCGGCGTTCGGTTTCGACGATCCGGCCCTCCCAGCGGACCAGTTCCACCTTGGCCGCGCGCTCGCCGATGGCCCGGAAATCGACCTCGAGCGGGCCGGCCCCATAGAGCGCCCGGAGCGTGCTGAGCCGGTCGCGGATGCGGCGGAACAGCGGGCCGAACTCCGGACGCGCTACCGGCTCCTGGCCGGACTTGAGTTCCGTGGGGGTCACAAACCGCACCCGCAACCGGCTCACGGCATCCCGTCCCGGATCATCCAAGGAGATCCGGATCAAAGGCAGGGTCTCGGGCTCGCGCAGGCTCTCGCCGTCAAAGACCAGCGCGGCGGTCTGTTCCCGCTCATCGAGCGCTTCGACCCGGCGCAAGGCCGCCTTGCCGCGTCCCGGTCCCAGTCCTTCCCGGGCCAGTTGCGCGAAGGTCAGCACGAAATACGGCACGAGGGCACGCCGTACATCGAACAGGTGGGCGTCGAAATGGAAGCGCGCGCCGGGCGCCACCACGCCGCGCAGCCACGAAGCGCGGAACACGAAGGGCCGGGGCCAGTCGCGCAAACCGCTGGGGCCTTCGCCGCGCGCCGCTTGCGGCTCAAATACCTGAGCGTAGGGGCAGGACTGGCGGATGGGGCAGGTGGCCACGCCCCGGCACTCCGGCGCGCAGGCAAGCCGGCGGAAGATGGTCCCGAACGCTCCCCGCAGCACGTTCCCGGCCTTATCCGGCGGGAAGTACAAAGGGTCGCCGGCCTCCATCCAGAACCGCACGCGGATCAACGCGAAGTCCATGCCTTGGTGATTCCAGAATCCTGGTTCCGCCGCTTACCGCCAAGCGCCTTGGCAAGGCGGCGGTCATCCCGCGCAGGCCAGCTAGCCGTGCCGGATGACCAGCACGTCCCCGTCTTTGACCACGTAGTCTTTGCCCTCCAGGCGCAGCAGTCCTTTTTCCCGGACGCCCGCATAGCCTCGGTGGTCCACCAGCGCCTGCCAATTCACCACCTCGGCGCGGATGAATTTCTTCTCGAAATCGGTGTGGATGGCGCCGGCGGCTTTCACCGCGTGGCTGCCGGCGGGCACGGTCCAGGCGCGCACTTCGGTTTCGCCGGCGGTCAAAAACGACATGAGCCCGAGCAGCGCGTAGGTGGCCGAGATGATCCGGTTCAGGCCGGGCTCGGCCAGGCCGTAGCTCGCCATCAACTCCCGCGCTTCCGCGGGCGGCAATTCAGCCAGTTCGGCTTCGATCTTGCCGCAGACCGCGGTCACCGCGGTGCGGGGCCGGGCGGGAATCGCGGCGCGAAACTCGGCTTCCTTCTCGTGCAGCCGCGGCGCGTCCTCCTCGCCGAGGTTCAGCACGTACAACATGGGCTTCTGCGACAGGAATTGGAACCCACGCAGCCGCCGGTCGCCCTCGGGGTCAAGTGCAAGCTGGCGGAGCGGCGTGTTGGCTTCCAGCAGTTCCTTGCACTGATGCAAGAGTGTCCACTCGTGGTCAAGATCGGCGCTCTTGATCTTCTTGCGGTCTTTCTCGACGCGCTCCAGACGCTTTTCGACCACCACCAGGTCGCTCAGGAGCAGTTCCGTTTCCAGGTTGTCGATGTCGCGCAAGGGATCGATGCCGCCGAATTCGTGCGGTACAGTGTCGTCGGCGAACACCCGGACCACGTGCGCGAACGCGTCCACCACGCGGAGGCTGGCCAGATAGGACCCGTCGCGAAGCGATTCCTTGGAGATCGCCGGCACATCCAGGTACTCGACGGTCGCGTGGGTGACTTTCGGCGGCTGGAAAACCGCCGCCAACGCCTCCAGGCGGGGATCCGGCACGCGCGCGACGCCGGTGCGCACGGCGGTGGAGCCGATGCGCGTCTCCTGGTGCACGCCGGTGAGGATGGTAAACAAGGAAGTCTTGCCCACCATGGGCAAGCCGATGATCGCGGTCTTCATGTTCTTTTCTACAAAGGCACATCCACGTGGAGCAGGATGTCTTCGATGATGCGGTCGCTCAGATCGGAGCGGCGCTGGGCCAGCGCGGCCTTGGGCGAGACGATGACGCGGTGGGCGCAAACCGGAGCGGCCAGGCGCTTGACATCGTCGGGCAGCACATAGTCGCGCCCGTCCACCAGGGCGTGGGCCTGCGCGGCGCGAAACAGCGCCTGCGCGCCCCGGGGACTGACTCCCAGGGCGAGCGCCTCATGCCGGCGCGTCTGCTCGACAATCTCGAGCAGGTAATCTTCGAGCGCGGGATCCACGCGCACCCCGCCCACGGCCTCCTGCAGCGCCAGCACGTCCTCGCCGCTCAGCACCGCCTCCGGGAACGCGGGCCTGGACAGGTAGCCATGGCGCAGGATGGCGCGCTCGCTCTCCCGGTCCGGATAGCCGATGCGGATCCGCATCAGGAATCGGTCCAGTTGCGACTCGGGAAGCGGATAGGTGCCATGGTGCTCTACGGGATTCTGGGTGGCGATCACCATGAACGGCCGCGGCAGCGGGTACGAGCGCCCGTCGACCGTGACCTGCGTTTCATTCATCGCTTCCAGCAGCGCGGATTGCGTCTTCGGCGTGGTCCGGTTGATTTCATCGGCGAGCAGGAAGCTCGAGAAGATGGGGCCTGGCTTGAACTCGAACGCCTGCGTGCGGGAGTTGTAGACGGTCACGCCCAGCACGTCGCTGGGGAGCATGTCGGAAGTAAACTGCAACCGGCTGAAACCGCAGGACACCGCGCGGGCCAGCGCCTGCGCGAGGGTCGTTTTGCCGACGCCGGGCACGTCTTCAATCAGCAGGTGACCGCGCGCCAGCAGGCTGGTGAGGGTGAGGGTCACCACGTCCGGCTTGCCCTTGAGCGCCCGGCGGAGCGAATCCCCCAGCCGCCGCAGCCGTTCCCGCGCCTGGGCCAAGTCGGGGGCACTCGACGCGCGCGGTTCCGTCGTGTCCCGCGTCAGCATTCTCCTTCATGTTACTAAAGTGGCCGCCAGCGGCTTTCGTGTATTCAGCAGGACTAGGAAAGCGTCCTGCGGTGGGAAGAGAAGAGACGGCGGATTTCCTCCGGCAAGCCGCCCGGTTGGCTCCTGGAATCAAAACAGCCGTCCTTGAATGACGGGTAAACCACTAGCCCGGCGGATTACGCCGTTCCCGCCGCCGCCCGCACCGCCCCTTCCGAGGCGAACAGATAGAAGCTGAACAGCGGCTTGCCGTCGCCGCGTCCCCAGCGGTTCACCTTCCACTGCGCCCGCAGGAAACGCGTCTCCGGATGCGCGCTCAAATCGAGCAACATCTGGTAGGTTCCACAGTAGAACTTCTGCGGGAAGGCGAGCAGCGGTTTATCGCCCCAGTTCTCGCCGTCGCTTGATCCCCAGATCAGTACGTCGAGGCTTTCCTGTTCAATAATGCGGGTGATGCCGAGAGTAAGAAGGACCATGCCGCCTTGCGAGTTGTCAAGGCTCAATACCAGGCCGGTCCCTCCGTCGCGTACCGTGCTTTCCGGAACCAGAAAGTTGGGCAGCATGGCTGGTCTGTCCTTAGACTCGCATAAATCGGTCTCGTTGAAAAGGCTTCCCGCGAGAAGAATTGCGCGGAATCAGGCAGGAGCGCCGGCGTCCCCACATTTTGGGGTGGCGGCCCCTCCGCAAGCGCGTAAAATTCAGGTTAGAAGCGAAAACAGGAAACATTTTGCCGCGGACGATCCGGCAAATGATTACGAGCCCATCCAGGCGGAAAGGCGGAAGAAGTGAGCGCCAGCAAATGGGAGGAGCGTTACCGGAAGGGCGAACTGCTCGACCGCCCGGTCTCCCCTTTGCTGGAGGAGGTCTGGCGATTTTGGTCCGGGCCGCCCGGCCGGGCGTTGGATGTGGCCTGCGGACCGGGACGGCACGCGCTCGAGTTCGCCCGCCGGGGCTGGCGGGTCACCGCGATCGACGCGGCGCCCACCGCCATCCGGCGCCTGGAGGAAAGAGCCTCCGCCCTTGGCTTGCGCGTGGACACTCGCGTCGCCGACCTGGAGGCGGCGCCGGAAATGATCGAGCCCCGCTCCTTCGACCTCATCGCCGACTTCTGCTACTTGCAACGCGACCTGTTCCCTCGCCTGCGCGCCGCGCTGCGGCCCGGCGGACTGCTGGTAGCGGAACTGCTGCTGGTGGACCCGCGGCCGGAGATCCCGCCCGCGAATCCCGGCTTTCTTTTGGATCCGGGCGAACTGCCCGGCCTCGCCGCGCCCCTGGAGATCCTCCGCTACGCCGAGGGGCCGCCGCGGGAACCGGGATCCTCCTCCCGCCACCGGCTGGTCGCCAGCCTGATCGCCCGCCAGCCGCCGGACATGCGCTGAGCCGCCGCCGCGCTGATACAGTTGAAGCATGGTGCGAACCGGAATCGCGCTCCTGCTGGCCATCTTCGCCGCCCGCGCCGCGGACTGGCCCCAGTGGCGAGGCCTTTATCGGGACGGAAAATCTCCGGAAACCGGCCTACTGACCGCGTGGCCGGAGAACGGCCCGCCCCTCGCATGGAAAACACAGGGGTTGGGCGAAGGATACTCCGCCTTCGCGGTGGCCGGCGACCGCCTGTACACGCAAGGCCAGCGCGGCAACCAGCAATTCGTGATGGCCTTTGACACCGCAACCGGGCGTAAGGTTTGGGAAACCCCCTCCGGCGGAGCGTACCGGGAACGGCGAGGCAACGGCCCGCGCGGAACGCCCACGGTGGACGGCGATTGGCTCTATTCGCTGGCTTCCGACGGAACGCTGGCCTGTCTCGACCGCGCGGCTGGCAAGAAGCTTTGGGAGATCAACATCGTCAGACAATTCGGCGGCGAAGTGATCTACTGGGGCCTCAGCGAGTCGCCCCTGGTGGACGGCGACCGCCTGATTGTGACGCCCGGGGGGCCCGGGGCGAGCGTGGTGGCGCTGGACAAGAAGACCGGCAAACTGCTTTGGAAATCGCAAAGCGATGCGGCCGGCTATTCGTCTCCCATCGCTTTCGACGCGGGCGGCAAACGGCAGATCGCCGTCCTGACCGGGGAAGCGGCGCTGGGCTTGAACGCGGCCAATGGCGAACTGTTGTGGCGGAACAAGAAGGTGGCCAACGGCACCGCCAACATCGCCACCCCGATTGCGTTTGATGGCCGCGTCTTCTTCTCGACCGACTACGGCACGGGTTGCCTGCTGCTGGATGTCCGGTCCGGGGGCGCGCGGGAGTTGTACTTCAACCGCGAGATGAAGAACCACTATTCTTCGTCCGTGCTGCACCAGGGTTACCTGTACGGATTCTCGAGCTCGATTCTGACGGCGATGAGGTTTGAGGACGGCTCGGTGGCGTGGCGCGACCGGAGCGTAGGAAAGGGGTCGGTGACTTACGCTGACGGACACCTATACGTACTGAGTGAAGCGGGGCGGGTGGCGCTGGTGGAGGCGACCCCCGCCGGCTACCGCGAGAAGTCGCGTTTTTCGATTCCCGCCGGCGACTTCCCCACCTGGACGCCGCCGGTGATCGCGCACGGGCGGCTCTACCTGCGCGAGCAGGATCGCCTGTACGCCTTCGACATCCGCGCGAGGCGATGACCACCGCGGGCGCCGGCCGAACGGACTGCGGGCGGGATCGCGTCTTATTCCACTGCGGAGAACTCGGCGGAGCCGAGAAGCACCTGCGCGTACTGAGGCCACAGGTTCTCCGCGGACCGCACAAACTCGAGTCCGGCCCGGACCTCATCCCGCGACGCCGAACGCGCGTACAGCAGGAGGTAGGCCTGCTGGATCCGGGCTTCGTCGCTGGCGAGCGGCGCCAGCCGTTCCGCCAGCGCCCGCGACTGGCGCGTCACGAACGGGTTGTTCAGGAAGAAAAGCCTCTGCATTGGCCCCATGGTCACCGCGCGCTGTTCGCTGGTCTGGTTCGGATTAGGGAAGTCAAACAGCGAGAGGATCGGTTCCTGCCGGGTACGCGCCACCGTGCCGTACACGGTGCGGCGCCGGTTTTCTTCGTCCAGTTTGGCGGGAGCCTCGCCCGGCGTCAGGTCCAGCGTCCCGGCGACGGCGAGCATCGCGTCGCGCAGCGCTTCCACGTCCAGCCGTTTCCGGAGGGGAAACCGCCCCAACAGACGGTTCTCCGGATCCTTGGCGGCGTGCAGGGGGTGGTACGCCGCGGCCTGCTGGTAGACGGCGGAGAGCAGGATCTCGCGGTGCAGTTTCTTCACCGACCAGCCGTTTTCGACGAACCTGGCCGCCAGGTAGTCGAGCAGTTCGGGATGCGTCGGCCGCTCGCCTAACTGGCCGAAATTGGACGGCGAGCGGACGATGCCCTCGCCGAAGTGCATCTGCCAGACCCGGTTGACGAACACCCGCGCGGTGAGGGGATTGGAGGCGCTCGCGATCGCCTCCGCCAGATCCAATCGCCCGCTGCCGCGGGTGAACACCGCCGGGGTATCGCCGGCCAGAATCCGCAGGAACCGCTGCGGGGCCTCCTCGCCGAGATGGTTCTGGTCCCCGCGAATGGCCACGCGGGTGTTGACCGGCTTGTCGGCGTCCGTCAGCGAATGCAGGAACGGATAGTGCGGCGGCAGCGCTTTCTTCAGAGCTTCGATGTCGGCGCGCTCGCGCTGCAAATACTCCCGCCAAGCGCCGCTCAGCCAGCGATCAATCTGCTGGGGACCGTAGTAGAAGACGCCGCCCGCGGAATCGAAGGCGTCGCGGCGGTACGGTTCGCTGGCGAGGTCGCGCCAGAAGTAGTACTTCACGGGGGACAGGAAGTCCAGATTGGCGTATTGGCGGGTGCGCTCGTCTTTGACGCCCTTCGCGCCGCCCAGCTTGACGTAATTACGGTCGTCGATATCCTTCTTCTCCGCCAGCACGCTCAGAAAGAACGTTTGCAGATCCGCCGCCAGCCTGGACATCTCCGCTTCCGGCGCTTGGCGGTCCAGCGCGTCGAACCAGGGCTTCAGAAAGGCGTAATCCTTGTCGCGCTCGCGCAGGAAGGCCACCCAACGGGTGACCGTTTCCGCATCGAGGCCGTCGGGCGCCGCGCCGCCCTGCCGGACCCGCCACGCCGCCATCATGTAGTCGGCGGTGCGGGTGGCCAGAATGTCAATCAGGCTATCAATCTGTTTTGCCGTCCACTCTTTCAGCGCGGCTTCTCGCTCGTCGATGATCTTCTTTTGGGCCTTGTAGTTCTCCACCACCGCGGGGGGCGCCAGCGGGTGCTCGGTCAGGCTGCTGCTGCGGAAGACGCCCAGCAGCGAGTAGTAATCCTGGGTGGGGATCGGGTCGTATTTGTGGTCGTGGCATTGGGCGCAGGCGACGGTCAAGCCCAGGAAGGCGCGCGTGGTCACATCCACGCGGTCATGGTGGTCGTGGCCGAGCGCCTGAAAACCCAGGCCGGGCCGGAGGCGGTCCGCGTGCGGCAGCAGGTCCCCCGCGATCTGCGCTTTGACGAACGTGTCGTAGGGCAGATCCTCGTTAAACGCCTGGATGACCCAGTTGCGGTAGCGCCACGCGTTGGGGAACGGCGTATCGTTGCTGACGCCGTGCTCCCCGTCGGCGTAGCGTGCCACATCCAGCCAGTGCCGCCCCCAGCGTTCGCCGTAGCGGGGCGAAGCGAGCAGGCGGTCTACCAGTTTTTCGTACGCGTTGGGCGCGGCGTCTTCCACGAACGCCCCCACTTCTTCCGGTGTGGGAGGCAGGCCGACCAGATCAAAACTCACGCGCCGGATCAGGGCATGCCGGGAAGCCGGCGGCGCGGGTGCCAGACCGGCCTCTTCGAGTTTCGCCAGAATGAAGCGGTCAATCGGACCCCGCACCCAGGCCTCGCCGCGCACGCGCGGCGGCGCGGGCTTGCGCACCGGCTGAAAGGACCAGAAGGCGCGCTGCGCCGGCGTGATCTCATAACGGCTGCCCGCCGGCTTGGCCGGTGGCGGAGCCTCCGGCCAGACCGCGCCGGCATTGACCCACTTGACCAGCGCGGCGATCTCTTCGTCCCGCAGGCTCTCCGAGGGAGGCATCTTCACGCGGTGCGTGCGGCGGACCACCTGAATCAGCAGGCTTTCCTCCGCCTTGCCCGGTACGATGGCGGGGCCGGAGCGGCCGCCGTTCAGCAGATGCTCCCGCGAGTCCACGCGCAGCCCTGCCGTGTGTGTTTGTGTATGGCAGCTATAGCAATGACGGGCCAGCACCGGGCGGATCTTGGCTTCAAAGAACTCCGCCTCCGGGCCGGAGGACGCGCCCCAGGCATGCGCGCACGCCCACACGAGAAAGGCAGAACGCAACAAAGTCATTGGACCGGAATCTATCAGGCGGGTTTTCGCGGTGTCAAATCGGACGGTATGATGACGCAGGGTCTCAACCGCGCGCAACGTTCGCCATGGCACGCCAAGTACGCATCATGACCGCCCGGGAGGCGGTGGAACTGATTCCCGATGGGGCCACGCTGGCCACCGGCGGATTCGTCGGCATCGGGCATGCCGAAGAACTCACGCAGGCGCTGGAAAACCGGTTCTTGCGCGACGGTCTTCCGCGCGGCTTGACGCTGATCTACGCGGCGGGGCAAGGCGACGGCCAAAAACGGGGCCTGAATCATCTGGGCCATCGCGGGCTGTTGAGGCGGGTGATTGGCGGGCACTGGAACCTGGCGCCCACGATCGGCCGCCTGGCCGCCGAGGAGGCCATCGAGGCCTACAACTTCCCCCAAGGCGTCATTTCCAAGATGTTCCGGGAGATCGCCTCGGGCAATCCGGCGGTGCTGAGCCGCGTGGGTTTGGGCACGTTTGCCGATCCCCGCTGCGGAGGAGGAAAACTCAACGGGGCGGCGCGGGAGAACCTGGTCGAACTGGTTGAGGTGTTCGGGGAGCAGATGCTGGCCTACCGGACGCTCAAAGTGGATGTGGCGTTGGTGCGGGCGACGGCGGCGGATGCGGAGGGCAACCTGTCCTTCGAGCGCGAGGCTCTGACCGGCGAGTCGCTGTCGATTGCGCAGGCGGCGCGCAACTCGGGCGGCTTGGTCATCGCGCAGGTGGAGAGGCTGGTGCAGGCGTTTTCCCGGGATCCCAAGGACATCCGGGTGCCGGGGATTTTCGTGGATGTGGTGGTGGTGGCGTCGCCGGAGAATCATCCGCAAACGTTTGCGGAGGCGTCCAACCCGGGCTATTATCAGGCCGGCAGCCTGGAGGGGATCGTCTTGCCTCCGCTGGAATCGGGCCCGCGGCGCTGGATCGCGTCCCGGTGCCTGGACGAATTGCAGGGCGGGGAAGTCGTCAACCTGGGCATTGGGATGGCGGAAGGCATCGCCCGGCTGGCGCTGGAACGAAAACGCTTCGGCGACTTCATCCTGACCGTGGAAGCGGGCGCGGTCGGCGGGATTCCCGCGGGCGGCCTCAGTTTCGGCGCGGCGTTGCACCCGGCCGCGATCATTGACCAGCCGTACATGTTTGATTTTTACGACGGCGGCGGGCTGGATGTCGCGTTCCTCAGCATGGCCGAATGCGACGCGGAAGGAAACGTCAACGTCAGCCGCTACGGGGGACGGATCCCGGGGACCGGCGGCTTTATCAATATCGCCCAAACCGCCAAAAAGGTGGTCTTCCTGGGCACGTTTACCGCGGGTGATTTCGAAGCGGAGTTTCGGGACGGCCGTTTGCGCATCGTGCGCGAAGGACGGAGCAGGAAATTCGTGCGGAGGGTGGAACAGGTCACCTTCAGCGCGGCGCAAGCGCTCCGCGATGGAAAACCGGTGCTTTATGTCACCGAGCGCGCGGTATTCCGCCTTACCGGGCAGGGGTTGGAATTGTGCGAGATCGCGCCCGGCCTGGACCCGGCCCGCGAGATCCTGCCGCAGATGGAGTTCGCCCCCCGGCAGGCGCGCCAGATAACGCGGATCCCGGCGCGCCATTACACTTAGGCCGCTGCTTCCCGGTTCAGGAGATTCATGGAAACGGGCTATTGACACTTCAAAAAAGGTACGATTAGCAAACAGGGTCCTTTGGAACCTGCCAGATGGGAAAGGGTAAAGAATGAAAAATAAAATACTTGCATCTATGCTGATCGCCGGCGGCATCGCTCTGATGACGGCCGGCAGCCTGCCGGCGCAGACCCCGGCAGTCCAGTCTCCCGTCGTCGGCTCCTGGTTTGGGCGCGCGGTGCCCTTCAATCCCCCGTGCGAGCCGGGCACGCCGGGATGTCCAATCCCGTTCGAAATCGTGATGCTGCCGACGTTTTACGCGGACGGCAACTTCATTGGCATCGACTCGAATGTCTTCGTTGGTTTTCACAGCACCGCCCACGGCGGTTGGGTGGATACCGAAGGCGGCCAGATCGAATCGAATTTTATGTGGCTGCAATCGGGTGCGGAGATCACCACGTTCGAGGGCGCGTTTCGGGTTCGCCTGGTGGGCCGCATCGATCCGACGAACCGGGACCGGATGGTTGGCTACATTCAGGCCTACTTCTTTCCTTTCGTCGATGGGCCGACGCAGCGCGTGATCCTCGACAGAAATAACCTGCCGGTGCCGGATCCGCTCGGCCAGCCTTTGCCGGCGGTATGTTCGCCGCTGGTGGGATGTCTCGGCACGTTCAACTTCACGCTGCGGCGGATCAAGGTCGACCGGCAGCCCAACACGCCGCCCGCCGGGTTGGCCACCTTCACGGCGACTCCGAACCCGATCGTGGTGACCGATGGCACTGGTTTAGGTCAGACGACGGTTTCGTGGATTGCCCCGACGGCGACGCAGGTAGAGGTGCGGGTGGGGGCGCCCAATGGGGCGTTGTTCGTCGCCGGCGGTCCCGTGGGGAACGCCCAGACGGCCAGGTGGGTCCGCGACGGGATGACCCTGTTCTTGCAGGACGTTTCCGGGGGCAAACCGCTGACGGCCGATCACACGCTGGCGCGCTTGACTTTGTCCGTGCGCACGACGCCCTAGGCGGCAGTCCGGCGCGGCGGCGCGGGCGGTTTGCATGGGGCGTGGCCGGCTTGGCCGCTAGGCCAACACTTGCTTCACCACGTTCCCATGCACATCCGTCAGCCGGAAGTAACGTCCCTGGAACCGGTAAGTCAGCTTGGTGTGGTCGATGCCAAGACAGTACAGAATGGTGGCCTGCAAGTCGTGGACGTGCACCGGGTCGGCCGTGATGTTGTAGCAGTAGTCATCGGTTTCGCCGAGGGAGAAGCCGCGGCGGATGCCGCCGCCCGCCAGCCAGACCGTGAAGCAGCGCGGATGGTGGTCGCGTCCGTAATCGGTGGGCGTCAGGCGGCCCTGGCAGTAGACGGTGCGCCCGAACTCGCCTCCCCACACCACCAGCGTATCGTCCAGCATGCCGCGCTGGTCCAGGTCGGCGACCAGCGCCGCCGCGGCCTGGTCGGTCTCCTTGCACACTTTCGGCAATCCCTTGGGCAGATTGCCGTGGTGGTCCCAGTCGCGATGATAGAGCTGGATGAAGCGCACGCCGCGCTCGGCCAGCCGGCGGGCCAGCAGGCAGTTATAGGCGAAGGAGCCCGGCTTGCGCGCGTCCTCTCCGTAGAGCGCAAACGTGCTGGCGGGCTCTTTGCTTAGGTCGACGAGTTCCGGCACCGAAGCCTGCATGCGGAACGCCATCTCGTATTGCGCGATGCGCGTGGAAATCTCCGGGTCGCCGAACTCGGCGTATTTGAGTTGATTCAGTTCGCCGAGCGCGTCCAGGTAGGCGCGGCGGTTTCCCCGGGGGAACCCGGCGGGATCGGTGAGATAGAGCACCGGGTCGCCCACCGAGCGGAACTTGACGCCCTGATAGCGCGTGGGCAGAAAACCGCTGCCCCACAGGCGGTCGTATAACGGCTGGCCGCTGCCGCCCTGCCCCGGAGAAATCATCACCACGAAGGCGGGCAGATCTTCCGTTTCCGCGCCCAGGCCGTAGGCGACCCACGCGCCTAGGCTCGGCCGCCCGGAAATCTGCGAACCCGTCTGGAGAAACGTCACCGCCGGATCGTGGTTGATCGCCTCGGTATGCATGGACTTGATGAAGGTGATCTTGTCGGCGACCTTCGCCAGGTGGGGCAGCAGTTCGCTGATCCAGGCGCCCGACTGGCCGTGCTGCGCGAAAGAGTACTTGGAGGGCACCACCGGAAACGCCGACTGCGTGGCCGACATCTGCGTCAGCCGCTGGCCCATCCGCACGGACGCGGGCAGGTCGGTCCCGGCGAACTCCGTCAGGCGGGGCTTATAGTCGAACAGCTCCATCTGCGACGGGCCGCCGGATTGAAACAAGTAGATAACCCGCCGCGCCTTGGGCGCGAAGTTGGGGAAGCCGGGCAAGCCGGGCTGGCCTTTGGCCCGCGCCTGTTCGGGCAGCAGCGAAGCCAGCGCGGCCAGGCCAATTCCGGACGCGCGCCCGAACAGCGCGCGGCGCGTCAGGTGCAACCGGTGTTCGTCGTGGGGAGTCATTCTTTGGTCACCGTTTCGTCCAGGTTGAGAATCAGGCTGGCCACGCCCGTGTACGCCGCCAATTCCACGGGCGGAAGCTTGGGATGGCGGGGCGAGTCGCCTTGCCGCAGATACGCGAGCGCGTCGTCCGGCTTGGCGCGATAATGAGCCTCGAAACGCGCCAGCGCCTTGCGCACCGCGGCTATCTCGGTTTCGCGGGGCGTCCGCGCCAGCGCCAGCCGGAAGGCGCGGCCGATGCGATCCTCCGGCGTCTGGCCGCCCTCGAGCAGCATCCGTTCGGCGAGTTTTCGCGCCGCTTCCACGTAGGCGACATCGTTCATCAGGTTCAACGCTTGCAAGGGCGTGTTGGTGCGCGTTTGCCTGACGACGCACGTTTCGCGGTTCGGCGAATCGAAGTTCACCATGCCGGGCGGCGCCACCGTGCGTTTCCAGTAGGTGTAGAGGCTGCGGCGGTAAAGTCCCTCGCCTTTGTCGGGCGTGTAGCCGGCGCCGCCGTGAAGTTCCTGCCAAAGCCCGGGCGGTTGGTAGGGCTTTACGGAGGGCCCGCCGACGCGTTCCACGAGCAGGCCGGACACCGCCAGCGCTTGGTCCCGCACCACCTCGGGCGCCAGGCGAAACCGCGGTCCCCGCGCCAGCAGGCGGTTTTCGGGGTCCTTCTGGAGCAGTTCCGGCGTGACCCGCGAACTCTGCCGGTAGGCCGCGCTCATCACCATCGTTTTGAAGATGTGCTTGACGTTCCAGCCGCTTTCCATGAACTCGACCGCCAGCCAGTCCAGCAGTTCCGGATGGAGCGGCCATTCGCCCTGCGAGCCGAAATCCTCAACGGTCTTCACCAGGCCGGCGCCGAACAACTCGGCCCACCAGCGGTTCACCATCACCCGCGCGGTCAGCGGATTCCGGCGGTCGACCAGCCAGCGCGCCAGCCCCAGGCGGTTGCGCGGCCACTCGGGTTTCCAGTTCGAGAAGACGGCCGGCACGGCGGGCTCCACTTTTTCGCCCGGCGCGTCGTAGGCGCCGCGATTGAGCAGAAACGTGTCGCGGCGCTCGGCGCGCTCCGCCATCACCATCACGGTGGGCAGCGTGTCGTAGTAGCGCTGGCGCTCCTTTTGGAGCAGCGCCAGGCGCGCCCGCGCAGCCTTCGCTTTCGCGGGCGCATAACGCTCCTGGAAAGCCATCCGCAGCTTGTCGGCCTGCGCGGCCGTGCGCTTTTCGGCGGGAATCGCGGCGATGCGGGTGAGGGAGTCGAGCAGCGGAACCACGGCGGCTTCCTGCGGGCTCAACGCGCGATTATAGACGCGCACTTCGTCAATCAATCCCTGGAAGCGCAGTCCGCCTCCCGCCCCGATCCGGAAGGGTTCCTTGGTTTCGATCGGCCAGATGCACTGGTCGAACAGCACGTTCAGCTCCTGGGGTTCGCCGTTGACGTAGATGCGGACCCCCGCGGCCTTCATGCCGCCGTCGTAGGTAACCAGCACGTGCTGCCATTCGTGCAACCGCACGGGGCGCGCAGTCTCGACGCGCATGCCGAGGTCGGTCCAGCGAAAGATGACATGCAGCCGGATCTTCCCGTCGATCAAATGCAGGCCGTGGCCGGTCCCTTCGAAGTAATCTTCCGCGCGCGACAGGATCGCGCCTTTGGGGGACTCCGGCCGGATCCAGGCGGCGAAGGTGAACGGATCGCGGTAGTTGAATTTGGCCACGTCGCCGGCGTCGAAGAAGCGCTGATTGTCGAAGCGCGCGGCCTGGCCGACGCGGCCCGGTTCCGCGGGCAGATCCTTCGGCGTGTCCAGCGGTTCGTGGACCACCAGGCCTTCGTTCACATTCCAGTCGATCTCGGGCCGCGCGCGGGCGGCGCGGGTTTCCCACTTCGCCTGCGCCCGCTCCACCTTGGGCCGCAGGGCATCCACTTTCGCTTGCGCCTCGCGGACCGCCCGGTCGAGCCAGTCCAGGCGGGCCTGCTGCTCAGGCAGCGGCGCTTTGATGAATGGCTCCTCGTTGCCGAAGTTATAGACGAAACCCTTCTCGGGGACATTGTTAAAGAAGGCGAAGAGCTGGTAGAACTCTTTCTGCGAGATCGGGTCGTACTTGTGGTCGTGGCAGCGGGCGCAGCCGATGGTGAGGCCCAGCCAGACGGTTCCGGTGGTTTCCGTGCGGTCTGCCACGTACTCGACGCGGAACTCCTCGTCCACAATCCCGCCCTCGGCGGTGGTGCGGTGGTTGCGGTGGAACCCGGTGGCGATCTTCTGTGAGAGCGTGGCGTCCGGCAGCAGGTCCCCCGCGATCTGTTCGACGGTGAACTGGTCGAACGGCATGTTGCGGTGGAAGGCGTCGATCACCCAGTCGCGCCAGCGCCACATGTCGCGCGGGCCGTCGGTCTGGTAACCATTGGTGTCCGCGTAGCGGGCCGCCTCGAGCCAGCGGATCGTCATCCGCTCGGCGAAGCGCGGCGAGGCGAGCAGGCGGTCCACCAGGGCCTCGTAAGCTCCCGGCGAGGTGTCCTTGAGGAACGCCTCCACCTCGGCGGGGGTGGGCGGTAAACCGGTCAGGTCCAAGGTCACGCGGCGGATCAGGGTGGTGCGGTCCGCTTCCGGCGAGGGGGCCAGTCCTTCCCGCTCGAGGCGCGCCAGCAGAAACCGGTCGATGGGGTGGCTGGACCAGTTCGGATTACGCACGGGGGGCGGCGGGGGCCGCTGCGGCGGAATCAGCGACCAGTGCGCCTGGTACGGCGCGCCCTCCTCGATCCAACGCCGGATCAACTCCACCTGCGCCGGCGGCAAGGCGTCGTGCCCGGCGTAGGCCGGGGGCATGCGCAACGTCTTGTTCGTGGAGATCAGCCGCTTGTAGACTTCGCTCTGCGCGGGGTCCCCGGGTACGATGCCCCGCCGGCCTTTGCCCAAGTCCTTCTTGGCGTCCGCTTCCACGTCGAGCCGCAGCAGGCTTTTCCGGTTGTTCTTGTCCGGCCCGTGACAGGCGAAACAGCGGTCGGAAAGGATGGGACGGATATCGCGGTTGAACTGCAACGGCTCGCCGGCGGGCAGCGCCGCCGCCGCAAACCCGAGGAACCAGGCGGTACGGATCCAGCGCATAGGCGTTTAACCAACGATGCTCCTAGTATACGACGTCACGCAAAACTCCCGCCCCGGAGCAGGCGCCGCTTGGCATACACTGACGGTTTCAGGATCGAGAGGCCCGCTTTCCAGGAGCACTATGTTCGAGGTCGGCATCACCCCGGATTTCTATACCGACGCCCGCGGGCGTTTTGAAGCGGCTCTGGCCAGCAAACTGGAGGGGGTGCATGGCCTGACCGTGCGCCCGATGGCGGAGCGGCCCGCGCCGGAGGCGGCCGCCGAGGACGTGGCGCGGTTCGACGCAATTCTGGCGCTGGGCATGCGCTTCACCCGGCAGAGCCTGCGAGGGTGCGAAAGACTGGCCGTGATCGCCCGTTGGGGCGTCGGCTACGACATGATCGACGTGCCGGCTTTGACGGAGGCGGGCGTAGCCCTGGCGATCACGCCCCAGGCAGTCAAGCGCCCCGTGGCCGAGGCGATCCTCACCTTGATCTTTGCGCTGGCCAAAAACCTGCGCGAACAGGACCGCCTAGTCCGGGAGGGGAAATGGCGCGGACAGTTATCGCGCATGGGCCACGGACTTCGCGGCAAGACGCTGGGGTCGGTGGGGTGCGGCAACATTGCGCGGGAAATGTTCCGGCTCGCGCAGCCGCTGGGATTTGGCCGCCTGCTGGCTTACGATCCCTTCGCCGCCCGCGAGGAGGCCGCCGCGCTGCACGTTGAGTTGACGGATCTGGAAACCGTGTTCCGCGAGAGCGATTTCGTGACGGTGAACGTTCCGCTCAACGACGCGACGCGCGGCATGATCGGCGCGCGCGAGTTCGGCTGGATGAAGCCGGCCGCTTTCCTGATCAATACGGCGCGAGGGCCCATCGTCCGGGAGGACGATCTGGTGGAGGCGCTGCGCGCCGGGCGCATCGCCGGAGCCGGTCTGGACGTTTTCGCAGTGGAACCGGTGGCCCGCGACAACCCGCTGCTGGCTCTTGACAACGTCGTGCTGGCGCCCCACGCGCTGGCCTGGACTCACGAACTGGCGCGGGACAATACCCTCGAGGCCTGCGACCAGATTCTGGCTGTGTTTCGGGGCAAAGCGCCCGCCAGCATCGTCAACCGCGAGGTGCTGTCGTCGCCTTTATTTCAGAGCAAACTTGCAAACTTGCGAAAGGAACGCGCATGAAGCCGAATCGTTTTCAGCAGGTGGTCCGGGAAGGCCGGGTTCCAGTGGGGCACATGATCATGGAGTTTGGCACCCGGGGTATGGCGAAAATTCTGGAGGCGGCGGGTGTGGATTTTGTCGTCATCGATATGGAACATACCGGCTTCGATGCCGAGCGGGTGGCGGACCTGATCGCCTGGCTGAAGGCGACGCCAGTGGCGCCGTTCGTCCGCGTGCCGCAGGGTTTGTACCATTTCCTCGCGCGGACGATGGATGCGGGCGCACTCGGGGTGATGGTCGCCAATGTCGAAACGGCGGAGATGGCCCGCCAGATTGTCGGCAGCGTCAAGTACAAGCCGGCGGGTTGGCGGGGTTTGGGGCTGGGGACTGCGCACAATGACTACATTCCACCCAATGCACTGGATTACTTCGCCCACTCGAACGCCAATTCCACGGTTATTTGCCAGATCGAATCGACCGCGGGGCTCGAGAATCTGGACGAGATCGCCGCCACGCCCGGCGTCGATGTGCTCTGGGTGGGACACTATGATCTCACCCAGTCGATGGGGATTCCCGCGCAGTTTCACCACCCCGAATTCCACGCGGCGCTCCAGCGGGTGGCTGCCGTGGCGAAGAGACATGGAAAGCTTGCGGGCATCCAGCCCGGATCCCGTCAGCAGGCGAAAGAGTGGCTTAGCTTCGGCTTTAACGTGATCTCCTGGAGCGCGGACATTGCCGTTTACCGGGATGCGTTACGCGGCGCGGTCGAATCGTTGCGGGAGATGACGGCCGGCTATTTGAACCGCATGGAGATCCGGCCGGAAGGTGTTGAAAAGTAGAACTCTAATTGCTTCGGCTTCTGCTTGGGATTCATCGGGAAGAACAGCAGCCCGGCGAGCGGCTGGTCCGGTTCAAGTTCCTTCTCCGGCAGGATTTTCTGCTCGAGAATGTCCATCATCGGATCCCGCTTGCGGGCGGCGCCGGAATCCACTGTGGTCTGATTCGACACCTGGGAATTCGAGTTGCCGATTCCCTGGCCATCGGCCGGGAGGAAGATGGGCGGTCCCCAGACGCCCCCGGCCGGGCGCGGATTGTTCATCACGCCGCCGCCCGAGTACGTCTGCGAGACAACCAGGACGCTGGAACCAGCTATCTCACTGGCTGAGTATGGCTTAGTCTTTTCCCCATCGCGGTCCGAGCGGAGCATGAAATCGTCCCGGAGCACCTTCAGAGCGGTCTTGGGGTTCAGTTCAACCCGGACCACCACGTAGTGGCCGCCCAAGTCCGAGCCCACCAGAGACTTAATCTCCTCTTTGTCCGTAAGAACGGAGGCGCGCACGGAGACATGCTTATTCTCCATGTGGCCCGAGGGCGGGGTCTTTTGCCCCGTCAGCGAGGGGGCAATCACACACACCAGCAACCCGGCGGCTATGCGCATGGCGGAACTCCCGCCTCGATTATAACCCTGGCCGGTTCCCGGGTTGGCTTTTTAATTGCTGCGCAGAATCGCAGGACAGGAGACGACGAGCGGAGAATGGAAGCGCTTTCCCCTTGGACTCGATGGATGGTCTTGCCGGCTCAGCCGAAACGGGCGGTCCCGCCGGCCGGCGCTTCCCGTCGCCTCTGCCCCTCCCCGGGAGTCGGTTATGAGGTTGGAGCCTCCAACCCGCAGCATGGATGGATGGAAGGCGGATTTGCCCGCCAGCCGCAAACGCAGTAAAGCGAAACGGGATCCTTGCGGTATGCAGTTGATTCAGATGTCTGTTTCCAATTCGTCTTTCGCGGCGGCGCTGCAACAGCAGTTGGAACGTCATGGCGATTGGGTGGTCGTCCGCGTCGACCAACCGGACCTCAGTCTCGACGGCGTGATCATCGTCGACGATGGAGTTCTGGAAAAAATCGTGTCCGGTCTCCCGCATCCGGAGCGGGTAGTCTTAATCAGCCGCAACCAGTGCGGTTTGCTGACCCGCGCCTGGGAGGCCGGCATCATTTCTGTGGTTTTCGAGTCGGACTCTCCGGAAACCGCCCTGCTAGCCGTACTCGCCGCCGGACTGCGCGTTCCCATGCCGCCGGCCCTTCCTTCCGCCTAACTTTGGCAGCGTTTCGGCTCGCCCGCCCTCATGCGCATGGCCCGGGGTTTCCGTTGAATTTTTTTGCGCGGCGAGCGTGAAATAGCGCTCCTGCTGTTCCGGACGCGGGTCGATTGCCCCACCGCCCTCGCTCGGATTGGGCGATGTCCCCCGGCGATGTCCCCCAAGATAACGCAGAAATCTTCTAGATGCCCCCCGCCGTGCTCCGCTATACGCCTTGGGCACAAAGTTGCATAATGAGCAGTTGCGGAGAGGAAAACTATGGGGAACTTCACCACCTACTTTGTGCTTTGGGGCATTCTGGCCCTGGTGATCATCGGACTGGCGGTGTACCGCAAGATGGTCGCATCCAAAGAGGACGACACGATCCATCTGAGCGCAGGCGAGTCGGCGATCAGTCAGCAGAGCGCGATTGCGGAACAACTGGCAGCGATTGACCGTTGGGGCAAGATTCTAACGGTGATCGCGGTTGTGGCGGGACTGGTCCTCGGCGGCTTGTACCTCTATCAAGTCTGGGTCAACCAAGCCAGAACGATCGCGCAGTAAGCGGGCGATAACCAAGAGAACATGGGCAACTTTTCCGCCCTAAAGGGCTGGGGGATTCGGTTTGTTTTCTGCTTGATGCTGGCCGCCGGCGCGGCGTGGACCCAGCAGGACGATGCCGCCGAGTCCTGCGCCGGCTGTCACGAGCAGAAGGTCACCGCGGCTCACGCGAAGGTAGGGTGCGCCCGCTGCCACGCCGGCCATGAAGAGTACCCCCATCCCGAGAACGCGCCCAAACCAGCTTGTGCCTCCTGTCACCAAGAGATCGCCAAGCAGGACGCCGCGGGCGTCCATGGCGAGGCCAGGCTGGCCGGCAATGAGGCGGCTCCCGATTGCGGCACCTGCCACGGGGAAGCTCACCAGGTGGAGCGGACGAAGACGACTCAGTTTCAAGCCGCCATGCCGGATGCCTGTGGCATGTGTCACGACCAGCAGGCTTCGCAGTTTAAAGCCAGCGTGCACGGCAAGGCCATTGCCATGGGCATTGGCGAAGCGCCGGTCTGCACCGACTGCCACGGCGCCCACGCCATCGTGCGCCACACCGATCGGGCCTCGCCGGTGAATCCGCTGCGGATTCGCGAAACGTGCGGCAGTTGCCATGGCGACGTCCGGCTGTCGCGCCGTTTCGGACTGCCGGCGGACCGGGTGTTGAGCTTCGACGCGTCTTTCCACGGGCTGGCGGCGAAAGCCGGTTCGCAAACCGTGGCCAATTGCGCGAGTTGCCATGGTTTCCACGACATTCTGCCGTCGAGCGATCCCCAGTCTAAGACTCATCCGCAGAATCTGGCGGCCACGTGCGGCGCCTGCCACCCCGGCGCCGGGACGCGGTTCGCGCTGGGTCCCATGCACAGTTGGGAGGGGCGCGGGGAGCCTGCTGCGGTCGGCTGGGTGCGCAACGCTTATTACTTGCTGATTCCTCTCACCCTGGGCCTGATGTTCCTGCACAACGCGGGCGATTTTTTGCGGAAGCTTTGGGCGCGCCGGATCGAGCGGGTGGCCCCGGCGCAGATCGCTTTGGTGGGATCGTTGCGCATGCTGCCCTTCGAGCGCATCCAGCATGCGCTGCTGGTGATTTCTTTCACGCTGCTCGTGTGGACGGGGTTCGCTTTGAAATACCCCGACCAATGGTGGGCCAAACCGCTGCTGGCTTGGGAAGCGGACGTTTCCTTCCGGGGCACGCTGCACCGGATCGCCGCGGTGATCTTCACAATTGTCGCCGTGGTGCACCTGGTCTCCCTGTTTGTCAGCGTGCGCTTGCGCGAGCACTGGAAGACCCTGCTGCCGCGGCGCGCGGACGTCTACGAAGGACTGCATGGCCTAGCCTACAACTTAGGGTTACGGCGCACGCCTCCGCCCCGCTCCGCTCACAGTTACATCGAGAAGGCCGAGTACTGGGCGGTGATCTGGGGCGCGGTCGTGATGGCTGGCACCGGATTCATGCTGTGGGCCAACAACTTCATGCTGCGGTTCTTCCCCAAGGCGGTGCTGGACGTTGCCGTGGCGATCCATTTTTATGAGGCGGTGCTGGCGACCGCGGCCATCGTGATCTGGCATTTCTATTTTGTGATTTTCGATCCGGATGTCTACCCAATGGACTTGGCGTGGCTGACCGGCCGCAGCGTCCGCAAACACGAGGAACATCACCGGCAGCCGGTGGCCGAGCCGGCGGCCGGCGATTAAACGCACGCGTTTGCCCGCACTCGTGCGGGGCCGCGGTAGCGGCGGGTTCCCAGACGGTGGGCCGGTTCCTTCGCCAAGTGCACCAGGAGGATCTCTGCCGCGCCCTTTGTGATTGCGCCGCCCATCCAGAATCCAGGTCAACGGGCGGGCGAGACAAGCGCAAACCAGCGGGGCCAACAGCAGGGTGCATCAACCCAGCAGAATAATGCGCCCGGCGCGCGCGGGCGGCATCTTAACGAAGCATTGGAGAAAGCCCGTTCAGACGCGTCTGGTAGACTGGTTAGTATCCACTAACTCGGCATGAAGGCAAGAATGAGCGGCGGACAACGGCGGGAGGCGATTATCGCGGCCTCCATTCGCCTGTTCGCCGAACAGGGTTTCCGCGGCGCGACCACGCGGGAACTGGCGCGGGCGGTGGGCGTCACCGAGCCGGTTCTATACCGTCATTTTCGCACCAAAAGCGATCTTTACCGCGCGATTATCGAGCAGAAGGCCCGCGCAGGAGAGGCCGCGATCGAGCGTCGGCTGGACCGCTATCTCCACGGTTCGGATGACGCCGGCTTCTTCTCCACGCTGGCCGGCGCGTTGCTGGACCGCTATGAGAAGGATTCTGCCTACGTCCGCCTGCTCCTGTTCAGCGCGTTGGAACGCCACGAACTGGCGGCCTTGTTTTACGAACAGCGCACGCGGGCGCTCTACCGCCTGGCGGCGGCCTACTTGAAGCGCCGGATGTCCGAGGGAGCCTTGCGGCCAATGGACCCCCTGCTGGCCGCCCACCTGTTTTTCGGCATCGTGAACCACCATGGGCTGATGCGGGTGTTATTCAAGAAGAGTCCGCTACGGACGAACCGCGCGGAACTGATCCGCCGGGGAGTGGAGTTGTATTTGCGGGGACTAGCCGCCACGCCGGCGGGGGAACCGGCCCGGCGTCAGGGTTAAAGGGTCTATGGCAAAGGTCGTTCTCGTCTTGTGTCTTCTGAGCTTCGGCTTGGCCGCGTGCGCTTCAAAACCATCGCCGGCTTCGGTGAAAGCCGCGTCCACGGAGCCTTCCGCCGTAGAGGTCACGGTAGCGCAAGTGGAAACGCGCCTGCTGGAGCGCACGATTTCGCTGACCGGCTCGCTGCATCCCGACGAGCGCATAGACCTCTCGGCGGAGGTTGCCGGACGTCTGCTTCGCGTCCATGTGGACTTCGGCCAGACCGTGCGCCAGGGTCAACTGGTGGCCGAATTGGACACCCGCGAGCAGACGCTGCAACTCGAACGCGCGCGGGCCTCGGTCGCGCAGGCGCTGGCCCGCATCGGCCTGACTTGGGACCAAATCGACTCCCGGCCCGACTCGACGCCGGCGATCCGCCAGGCGCAGGCGCAAATGGAGGACGCGCGTTCCAAGTTTGAAAGCGCGGCGCGGCTGGTGCAAACCGGCGATATTTCCCGCGAACGGTATACGGAATTGGAAAAGACTTTCCGCGCCCGCCAGGAGGCGCTCGAGGCGGCCAGAGACGACCTGCGGACGCAGTTGGCGGCCATCCGGGGCTGGCGGGCCGAGATGGCGCTGATTGAAAAACGCATTGCGGACGCCCGCGTGGTGGCTCCCTTCGACGGCGCCGTATCCGCCCGGATGGCCTCTCCTGGCCAATACCTGAAGGAGAACACGCCGATTGTAACCATCGTGAAGACTAACCCCCTGCGGCTCCGGGCAGAGGTGCCCGAATCCGTAGTGGCCAGCGTCCGGGTGGGAACCGAATTGACCTTCACGACAGACGCTCTGCCTGACCAGCGCTTCCGGGCAGTGGTCCGGGAGTTGAATCCTTCGTTGGAAGCGCGTTCGCGGTCGCTCACCGCCGAAGCCCGCCTACGCGAATCGGATCCGCGCCTGCGGCCGGGAATGTTCGTCCAGGCGCAGGTGACGACAGACCAGGTGAGCAGCTTCGTGGTGCCGAAGACGGCGTTGTATCAGGTTGCCGGACTGGCCAAGGTTTTCTCGATTCGCGATGGCCAGGTGGTGGAGCACAAGGTCCTGTCGATGCGGCCCCTGGGCGATGCGGTCGCGCTGGAAGCTTCCGGGCTGCGGGACGGCGACCAGGTGGCCACCAGCAACCTGGCGGCGCTGATCAACGGCATGAAAGTCAAGAAGAAGCGGGTATAGTCCTCCATGCAAAAGCTGGCTGAACTCTGCGTCCGCCGTCCGGTGTTCGCAACCATGCTGATCGCCGCGCTGCTGGTGATGGGCCTGGCGTCCTACGGCAAGCTGGGGGTCGATCTCTTTCCCAAGATCGAGTTCCCGATCGTCACCATCACGACCACGCTGCGCGGCGCCGCTCCCGAAGAAGTGGAAACGCAGGTCACGCAGCGCATTGAAGAGGCGGTGAACACCATCAGCGGCATCGACGAGCTGCGTTCGATCTCGGCTGAAGGCGTCTCGCAAGTTTTTGTGACGTTTCTGCTGGAGAAAGACGCGGACGTCGGGGCGCAGGAAGTACGGGACAAGGTGGCCTCCATTCAGCGGGATCTGCCGAGCGATGTGGATCCGCCGGTGATCGAGAAGCTGGCCACCGACGCCTCCCCGGTTTTGTCGATCGCGATCTCGTCGCCGCGGGATCTGCGGGAGACCACCAAGATTGTCGACGACCGCATTAAGAAGAACCTGGAAACCATCAGCGGCGTGGGTCAGGTGAAGTTCGTCGGTGAACGCACGCGGCAGGTGCAGGTCTGGTTGGACGGCGACCGCCTGTACGCCTACAACTTGAACGTCGACCAGGTGCGGCGGGCGCTGGCCGCGCAAAACGTTGAGGTGCCGGGCGGCCGTATCGACGAAGGGATGCGCGAGCTGACGCTGCGTACCCTCGGCCGGTTTCAGCGGCCGGAAGATTTCAACGACCTGGTGGTCTCGAATATCGGCGGCACGCCGGTCCGGCTGCGCGACATCGGCTATGTGGAAGACGGCGTCGAGGAACCGCGGTCCCTGGCGCGCCTCGACGGGCAGCCGGCGGTGGTGCTGGACGTGCGGAAACAGGCCGGCACCAACACGCTCCAGGTGATCCGCGCGGTGAAGGACCGGATCGCCGAGATCCAGCCGTTGCTGCCTCCGGATTTCGTCATCACGTATTCGCGGGATCAGTCCATCTTTATCCAGGCCTCGTTCGAAGCTGTGCAGGAGCACCTGATTCTGGGCGGCCTATTTGCGGCGATTGTCGTCCTCCTGTTCATGCGGAGCTGGCGGTCGACGCTGATTGCCGGCGTGGCCATTCCTACGTCCATCATCTCCACCTACACGCTGATGTACCTGATGGACTTCACGCTGAACCAGATCACCATGCTGGCGCTGACGTTGATTGTGGGCATCGTGATCGACGACGCCATTGTGGTGCTCGAGAACATCTACCGGTTCGCGGAGGAAAAAGGCTTGCCGCCCATGCAGGCGGCCATCGAGGGCACCCGCGACATCGGCCTGGCGGTGCTCGCCACCACGCTGAGCCTGGTGATCATTTTCATCCCCGTGGCGCTGATGGGCGGCATCGTGGGCCGGTTTATGTCCAGCTTCGGCTATACGGCGGCCTTCGCCATTATGGTTTCGCTGCTGGTGAGCTTTACGCTCACGCCGATGCTGTGTTCACGGTTCATGGGCCGCACCGCCCACACCGCCGGACGCCAATCCAAGGACACATGGCTTTTCCGGATGGTGGACATTCCGTACAAACGGATGTTGCGCTGGTCGCTCCAGCATCGCTGGGCCATCGTAGCGATGAGCGCGGTGGTGTTTGTGTCGATCGTGCCGCTCTTCCAGGCGGTGGGCAAGGATTTCCTGCCGCAGGACGACCAGAACGCGTTTGAGATCTCGGTGCGCATGCCGCTGGGCTCCTCGCTGGAAGGCACCGACTCGGTGATGCGCGACATCGAAGCGGAAGTCCGCCAGTTGCCCGGGATCCGCAACCTGCTGACCACTATCGGCGCGGACGCGCAACGGCGGCCGGACCGCGCCAGCATCGCGGTGGAACTGGTCCCCGCCCGCGAGCGCCAGTACTCGCAGTTTCAGCTTATGGGGATGGCGCGCGAGCGGCTCCAGCGCTTTCACGACCTGGTGATCGCCGTGCAGCTGCCCACCATCATCCAGGGCGGCGGCCCCAACCAGGATTTGCAGTTCTTCCTGCAAGGGCCGGATCTGACCGCGCTGAACCGGTATGCCTCGGCCATTACGCGCCGCCTCTCCGCGATGCCGGGCGTCGTGGACGTGCAGTCCTCTTATGAAGAGGGCAAACCGGAGGTGCGTGTTTCGATCAACCGCGACAAGGCCGCCGACCTGCACGTCAGCGTGGCCTCGATCGCGACCGCGTTGCGCACGCTGGTGGGCGGCGACGAGCAGGTGACCACCTTCCGCGAGGGCGACGACCGCTACAACGTGCAGTTGCGCGTGCAAAAGAAGTTTCGCGACTCGCCGCAAGCTCTCGACCGCCTCTATGTCCCCTCCGAGACGCTGGGCAACGTGCCGGTCTCCAACGTCGCCTCGTTCGAGCCGGGAGAAGGTCCGGTACAGATCGAACGCTTCAACCGGCAGCGTCAGGTGCTGGTGACCGCGAACATCGCCGAGGGCCAGTCGCTCAGCAACGTGCTCACGGTGCTGAACAGCACCGTGGCAAGTTTGAATCTGCCGCCGGGATACTCGTCCGGGTTGGTGGGGCGCAGCAAGGAATTCGGCCGGGCGGCGCAGTTGTTCGTCATTGCCTTCGCCCTTTCCCTGGTATTCATGTACATGGTGCTGGCGGCGCAGTTTGAGAGCTTCATCGATCCGGTCACCATTCTGCTTAGCCTGCCGCTGTCGGTGCCGTTTGCGCTGCTGTCGCTGCTGGTGGCCCGGGAGAATTTCTCCATCGTGTACACGTCGGTCGGGATCCTCATCCTGTTTGGCATTGTCAAGAAGAACTCCATCTTGCAGATCGACCACATTAAATCGCTGCGGTCGGTCGGGGTGCCGCGCCTGGAGGCGATCCTCCGGGGCTGCGAAGACCGTTTGCGGCCTATCCTGATGACCACGGCGTCCCTGGTCGCGGGCATGATTCCGCTGGCGGCCGGCACCGGGGCCGGCGCGGGCACCAGGCGAACTGTGGCCATTGTGGTGATCGGCGGCCAGTCCTTGTGTCTGCTGCTGACCCTGCTGTTGACCCCTGT
>Ga0272446_1000273_pt1 | contig 82889 bp, 75 predicted proteins | sample YNPCB0061_FD_194587 | JGI IMG/M metagenome (GOLD analysis project Ga0272446, IMG submission 194587) | Hot spring microbial mat communities from Yellowstone National Park, WY, United States - YNP-CB-006-1 | ecosystem: Environmental > Aquatic > Thermal springs > Hot (42-90C) > Sediment | place... | reverse complement strand
CAGGTGGCCTCCCGGCGCATAGTGGCTGACGAGATCGGCCAAGTCTTCGGCGGCCAACTCGATCGCCGCGAGAATTTCGGGCACGGTGAGGCGGTCGAGGGCATCGGTCGCCTTGGGGTTGTAAAAGCGAGCCAACTCGTCCGCCAGTTCGCGAGCCGATTGAATATAGAAGTTGGGGTCGGTGAGTTTGTCGGGGTGTTCGCGGGCCTTGGCTTGGGCGTGGGCCTCGACCCGTCGGGCGGCTTCCTGATCGCGAGCGGTGAAATGCGGTTCGACTGCGATTTCCGGTGGCAAAAGTAGCAAACGCGATCGTTGCCAATACCACGCCAGATACCAACCCAAAAACATCAGGCCCATCATGGGCCACCACACCCACAAGCTCAAGCCCTGCTGCCAGAGATACCACGAGCCAAAGCCACACAGCGTCAGTACGGGGGCGGCCAGCAACAACCCGATGACCATGAGCCGCCAGGCCTGGAATTTCATGAGGCTTTCTCCGAGCGTTGGAGCCGCTGCCAACGGGCTTGGGCCAAGGCGAACTGCTCCTCGTAATAACGTTTGAGTTGCTGGGCATCGGGCGTCTTGCCCTCGAGAACGGCTCGGTAATACACACAAAACGCCTTGCCCAGAGCGTAGGTCGATGCCCCCGCCAGTGCCGCCCCGGTGACTGCCCCCACGGCGCTGCCCACTACCGGGACCAATTTCAGCAGCGATCGTGCCATTTGCCGACCCACGAAGCCAAGGCCCAGAGCGGCAGCAACTTCCCCTAGGCGTTCGCGAGTCAAGGGCTGACCATACAACTGTGCCAAGCGATGCAGCATCGTCGATTGCACCCCAGCCAATAGGGCGGTATCGACCAACGGCACGGGCACGGCCCCAGCAGTGGCGGCCATCGTCGAATAAGCCAAAATCGTGGGCAGCGCTCGGCGAGCGTATAACTCGTGGATGCTGGCGAAACTCTCTTCGACTGCACGCAGCAGTTGGGCCTGCGCGGCCGGCAACAATTCCAGCAGCGTCGCCTTGAGTTGCTCCCCGCCGTACTGAGGTTGTTCAAACCCCTCGGAAGGCTGGGTTAGGTCCAGCGGTACGATGCGATCGACCAACGGTCCAAAACGTGACAGCTGTGCGTCGAGATTCTGCCGCATCAACTCCGGCACCGGCGCGGTCGGCCGTCCATGAGCATCGAAAACATACTGCGGCGGGTGCTGTTGCAGCGGATAAGCCTCATGCAGACAGGTGAGTAGCAGTACCACGGGGCGTGTCGGCCGGGCGGCCCGAATCGCCCGCAAGGCGGCCAGCACGTTTTCCTGGGCGTGGTCCAGCAATTTGACGGTGACCAGCAGGACATGAGCGCGGCGATCGAAGGCAGCAATATCTTCGCTGGCCTCGTAGCCCGGCTCGTCCAAACCGCGTGTGTCGAGAAACTGCATCAGTGGCGCTTGCGAATCGGGAAAATCGTACAAACTCGAATGTCGTGTGCAGGGCCGAAAGCCGGTCCCCACCTCGGCCTGTTCGGCTCGGGTGAGAAAGCGGACGACCGAGCTTTTGCCCGACTGGGTTTTGCCAAAGAGCCAAAACACCGGAATCGGAGCCTGTTGCCGCAGTTCGCCCAGTTTCGCTTGCAGTTGTTGTTGCTCGATCTTTGGGGCAAAAAGGTTGCCGATCGACTGCCACCATCTGTGAAACATGTACGGACCTCGGTTGCTCTGGACAGTGTTTCGTCGGTTAGGGATCGATCTTGATTCCTCCCGCCGCTTTGACTACTGAGAGATTCCACGGAGCCAAGGATGGCTCATGCCCAACGTCTCGCCAAACTCGGCGGGGGACCAGTCGTGATGCCGGAAAGTCGGCCAGCCGCTTTAAGAATTTGGAAGGGAGCAGAAACCGACTCGCTCCCGGTTCTGCCCACACTGACCGATTTCTCCTTGGCTGAGGAATTGTACCGAGCCGAAATCTTGCGAGTGCCCTCGCGGACAAGCGAAGAGTCGATTCCCCCGTTGTCGTTGGCTTGGTATCTTGAAGCCGAGCAATTACGCTACACCCGTCAGGGCTACTGGTTGCCCGCCGCTTTGGAATTTAGCCGCCATGCCGGTGAAACCGTCCTGGGACTGGGTGGAGGGTTGGGCAGCGATTGGGTCGGCTATGCCTTGAATGGATGCCAAGTGATCTGCATCTCGCCCCTGGCGGAGCAATGCCTGTTGATCCATCGCCATTTCGAGCTACGCCGCTTGCCGGTCCGTTGTGAACAGGCTTCTTATGATCGTCTGCCTTTGCCATCCAATTCCGTGGATGTGGCCTGTCTGGCCGGGCCGATCCGCCGCGAGGAGTTACCCTCCTGCCTGGACGAACTGTACCGGGTTCTCAAGCCGGGTGGGAAATTGCTCTTTGTAACGGCGGCAGCTCGATCGATCGAATCGCTTTATCGGTGGTTGCCGGGCGGCAAGGCGGACGAGGCCGGGCGATTTAGTCTGCTGGCCAATCCCCGGCTGACCACTTCGGAAATTTGGAAATATCTGCAACGCTTCGGCGAAGCCAAAATTAGTCGGCGTCACCTGCGCCGTGCCGAGGTTCCCACGCTGTTGCGGCTCACGCCCCTGGTGATCCTCGAACGACTCGCCGGTCGCTTGTTGGTTTACAAAGGCTTTAAACCTCTCAGTGCCGCGCGTCTCGAGGCTGTCGCTGCCTAAGGCTTGTAGCTCGGTTCTTGCCCGACAGATGCTTACCGAACGGATGCTCACCAAGCCATAGAAAGCAACACGGCCAAGCAGACCGTGTAGCCGCTTGACCGTGCGTCTGCCAGGAATCGGAAAAACAACTCCCAGCATGGAAACCTACTCGCCGTGAGTGATCTCCTGTTGTTTTCCGATTCGGGAGAGTTGCCTCTCCTAAGAGGCCAGAATAAACGACATCGTTAAGATGTTCCTAGAGCGTTCAAAGGGATTCGGGGCAAAAGTAGGGAGAATTTTGACGGTTCTAACAGTTTTGCCGGTTGTAGGAGTCTCTTGTGCGTCGCTACGTCTTACTTCGACATGATCACCCCAGCCTGCACTGGGATCTGCTCCTGGAGGCCGCGGAGCATGCCCCCTGCCCTACTTGGCGGTTACCCGCTCCACTTCCAGCGGGCCAAGCGATCCTAGCCGTCCGTTTGCCGGACCATCGCCCTCATTATCTCACTTATGAGGGACCAATCAGCGGCAATCGCGGCACAGTCCAACGGGAACGCTCAGGCCATTTCCAAATCTTGCTGGAAGAACCCGGTCGGCTGGAGATACTCTTAAGAGATGCTTCTGGAGAGTGGCTGCTCACGTTGCAGCAGCAAACTCCGCTCTCGGAGCGTTGGCTGCTTCATTTACGCGAGGCCAGCCGCCCCTCGGAAGTTTCCCCATGAATCGTCAATGAGCCTTGGCTGATTTCCAGGCCGCTTAGCACCAGTGTCGGTTTGGAAAGGTCGGCCTGAAAGCGCAGCAAGGCGGTCGGGCAACCCTCGTGGCGATACCAAGTTACCTCTGTCCCGCGATTACGCAGACTTTCGGATAACTCTTCGAGCAACCATTGCGCCGAGATCGGCATCAGGCCAGCCTTGAGGCTTTCTAGCTGCACAACAAGCAAGTTCGGCTCACTGGAAGGTAACCACATCTTCAGACTGACCGAAACCACGGTGTGAATCAGGCCATTTCGATAGCGGAAAGCGACGAGCACGCGATCGTCCTGAAAGTGCAAGCGTGGTTCGGAAATCCCTTCGGGCAGTAATTTATCTGCCACCCCTTGGCGATGGATGCCCTCGGCGAGGTAGCTGTTGAACTGCTCCTCGGAGAAGCGAACCGAAAAAGGACCCGGACGCTGCGTCGCGTTGTATAACTCGATGAGCTTGGAGGAACACTCCCGCGATTTGCGCGTCTGCTCCTCAGCTGGTTGGCACCGCTGCCCATACCAACGTGGCTCATACCACAGCAGCAGCCAGCACAATCCCAGTGAGCCAGCGATTAAAACGGCAAATACGCTCAACCCGAGAAAAAACGAGCGCCGGCTCATACGACCTCCTCCGCGGAAGCCTAGGTATAGCCATCCGGCCAAGCGAAATCAACTTCGCCTGAGCATAGAGGAAACCTTGCGTGAGAAGGGGTCATCTTGACAGATTCCCGATTAAGATGATAATAATTGGCAAAAAATTGCTTCCCCAAGGCACTCTCAACAACGAATCATCAATAGTAAATGAAAGAGGAAGCACACCCGATGACCGAGACGGAAATCCAGTTCGCTGCGGAGCAACTGCGTTCCGCCTCCGCTCGCGAAATCCTCTCTTGGGCGGTTCAACGCTTCTTCCCCCGCCTGACGATGGCCACTGCCTTTGGAGCCGAAGGCTGTTGTATTCTCCACCTCCTCGCCGAGATCGAACCACGCGTCCGAGTCTTCAATCTCGACACCGGCTATCAATTCCCGGAAACCTTGGAACTCCGCGAACGCATCAAAGAACGCTATGGGATCGAAGTCGAATACATTCGGCCCGATACGAGTGTCGAGCAATATGAGGCCGAACACGGCGGGCCGCTCTATTTGCATCGGCCGGACCAATGCTGTTATGACCGAAAAATCGTGCCCCTTCGCCAGGCCATCCAAGGCTACGATGCCTGGATCAGCGCGATTCGCAAGGATCAAACTCCCGATCGTGCCCAAGCCGATGTCGTTCAATGGGACCGCAAGTTTAACCTCGTTAAAATTAATCCCTTATTGCATTGGACCAAAAACGATGTCTGGAGGCTGATCCTCGATCACAACATCCCCTACAACCCCTTGCATGATCGCGGTTATCCCAGCATCGGTTGCTGGCCGTGCACCGCTCCGGTGGACGCAGGGCAGGACGACCGGGCTGGTCGCTGGGCTGGCAGCGGCAAAAAAGAATGTGGCCTGCACGTCATTGAAGTCAAAGATGGCGGAGGCATCTAAGATATGCGTATCTCTGCCAAAGCCGAATATGCTTGTGCCGCGATGTTGCACCTGGCCGCTCACCACGGCGATCCCTCGCCCGTGCGTGTCAAAACCATCGCGGAGGCTCAGGGGATCGACGATCGCTTCTTGGTGCAGATTTTACTCTTGCTCAAGACGGCTGGCCTGGTCGCCAGTGTCCGCGGTGCCTCGGGAGGCTATAATCTCGTTCGGCCCCCCGATCAAATCACCTTGGCAGAGATCATCAATGCCATTGACGACAGCACTTTTGCCCCACCGACTGCTTTGGCCAAGGCGACACGCACCCCAGTGGTCAACGTCCTACTCGATATTTGGCAGCAAGTGATGGCAGAGCAACAGAAGCTCCTGCAAAGTCTGACCCTGGCCGATTTACTCCAGCGAACACACGAAGAGGCTCTCGTTTATCAAATTTAAAGGAGTTCCCATGTCTGATCTCATCCCGCCGCATGGCGGCCTTGATGTTCTCGTGGATCGCCAGGTGCCAGCAGACGAACAGGTTGCGTTTCGCGAGAGCCTTAAGGGCTTCATTCGACTTCCGGTGAGTGATGCCGATTTGTCGACTGTTTATCGCATCGGCGATGGCGGGCTAAGTCCACTTACTGGGCCGATGGACGCCGCCACCTACCAGCGTGTGTTGGAAGAAGAAGTGATCGAGGTTGCTGGTAAGAAGTACGCCTGGACCATTCCCTTGGCCCTACCGGTGGACGCCGACTTGGCCCGCTCTTTCAAGCCGGGGCAGACCGTGGCCCTGACCAACAGTGCCGACGAGTTTGTTGGTTCGTTAGAAATCAGTGAGGTTTACCCCTGGAATAAGGAAAAATACAACACAAGCGTTTATCAGACGACACGGACCGATCATCCCGGTGCCCGGATCGCCCTGAACGATCCGCGCACCTTCTTGGTGGGCGGCAGCCTCCGTGTCTTGCCTCAACCCAAAAATCCGCACTATGGCGATTTAGTGCTCAGCCCCCGCGAGACCCGCGCCTTGTTCGCCCAGAGGGGCTTTCAACGCGTTGTCGCCTTTCAGACACGAAATGCCTTGCATCGTGCCCATGAGTACGCACTGGTCGTCGGCTTGGAACGTCTCACTCGCGAGGGCTTCTTTGCCGGTGCCGTGCTCAACCCGCTGGTCGGTGAAACCAAAAGCGACGATGTCGATGCGGTCACCCGCATGAAAACCTATCGCGCTCTGATTGACAATCAGGCACTCGGGCAAGGTGACATCGACGAAGACTTATGGCGGAAAGTTGGACGCTCTTTCAGTGATCACGTCCTCTTGATCGGTCTTGACATCAAGATGTTTTATGCTGGCCCCAAAGAAGCCGTCATGCATGCTATCTATCGTCAAAATTTCGGCTTCACGGATATTATTATCGGTCGAAAACATGCCGATGCTCCTTATGACGACAAAACCGAAATCTGGGACGCTCTCGCTGCTCAACGCAAGTTCGATCAACTCCGAGGCGAACTACTCATTCGGCCGCTCAAAGTCGGCTTTGCTGCCTATTACGCCGAACTGGGCCGGGTTGGCTTGGTGGAAGAACACGCCCCCAAGGGGTGGAAGCCGGTCAACATCAGCGGCACGGAACTACGAGAGATGTTTCGCCGGGGCCAACTGCCCGACCCCGGCATCATGCGACCGGAAACCGCACGTGTGCTGATCGAAAGCTTGCAGGGAAAATAATCTCCATAACATCTGACCATCGAAAGATTATTCAGCCGAACCTCTTGCCTGTATTGGCTCTCTCTTCGGCAACAGTTGCTTGGTTGGCAAACGGTTGCTTGGGCGGGGTTGGGCGTGCTTGAGTGCCAACCGGCCTCGCCGCAGCAAACGAATCCCCCCTCTTGGCGTAGTGGCCCAGCAGCGACGCCACCTCCGTGCGGCGAACTGCTTGACGATCGGTCCACCGAAGTGGACAGATACCCCCTGCAGGGGTATGATATCGTTACAGTGTGGTTGTTGATCTTGAACCCGTTCGCGGAGTTCCTGCTTCACCAAGGTTTGCTACCTGAAACGGGCTTGTTCGCAACCACCAACCCATGCTCTTTCCAACAACGGAGAGGTGACAGAGCGGCCGATTGTGCGGCACTGGAAATGCCGTGTGCGGGCAACCGTACCGGGGGTTCGAATCCCCCCCTCTCCGCTTGTTTTTAGAAACCGCCCTTCGACGAGTACGTCGAAGGGCTTCCTCATTTCTGGGTAAAGGGTTACGCCGTCGAGGCGGCAGTTCAAACACACGATTTCGAGTAAACGCCGCTTCGTGGCGTAATCGGCGGTAAGCCATTGCTCCTTCAGGGTTTGCGAGAGTTCAAACACTTTGGCCGCCAGTTCCGCCGTTTCGTCGTGGGAGCGGTCCAGCACGTCCAGTTGCAGCTTGATCGACGCCAGCCGGTCGCGTAACTCGGTGTGCTTCTTGGCAAAGACTTCCTGGTCGATGTCATCGGAAAGCCGCATGTTGAGCAAGCGGTCCTGCTGCTGGATGAGAAGCGTCTCTTGCCGGGTGAGTTCGGCCCGTTGAGCTTGGCTGTCCGCTTGAGCATCGCGGGTCTGCGACGCGAGTACCAGTCGGAACCATTCGCGGACGCTCTCGTCCTCCACCTTCATCTTGTCGAAGATCGCGAGCACCTGGGCCTCGATGTCCGCTTCCTTCACCCGAATGCGGGGATGGTCGCCTTTCGCGTATCGAGAGCAGCGGTAGTAGACGTGTTCGTTGACGCCGCCGTCCTTCCGCTTCTTCTTGACCAGCTCGCCGGTGACGGGATGACCGCAATGGCCGCAGGTCATGAACTGCCCGGCGTAGGTCAGCGTCGTGGCATGGTGGACGTGCCCGCCGAGCAACGCCTGCACCCGGTTCCAGGTCGCCCGGTCAACCAGCGGCTCGTGCTTGCCGGGATACCACTGTCCCTTGTGATGGACTTCGCCAATATAGGCCCGATCCTTGAGGATGTTGTGGATCGAGGTGCGGGGGAACCGTGGCTGCGACGGGCGGTACACCCGGCCTTCGGAGTTGATCTTCTCGACTACGCCGTCGAGCGTCAGGTTGCGGGCGTGTTCTCGGTCGGCTGCGAGATCGAAATGAACGGCAGGTTGTATTCGGACTCTAGCCGTTCGAGTTCGACGTAATCGAACAGATTGCGGGAGGCCCGGTCCACCTTGTAGAAGAGCAGCGCGTCGAGAAACGGAGCGTTCTTCTTGGCGTAGGCGAGCAACTCGCGGAAGGTCTTGCGTTGCTCGCCCTTGCTGGCGGTTTCGGCGATTTTGAAGAACTTGACGATCTCCCCGCCGGCTTGCGTCGCATAACGCTTGAGGGCTTCCTCCTGCACTTCCAGGCTGAAGCCCTCGCGTTCCTGTTCCCGGCTGCTGACCCGTGCCAAGGCGGCGAACTGTTTCATGACGACGACCCCGAAGAAAGAGCCTGGAACAAGCGACCCACCGTTTGGATCATTGTAACGGCTTCTTCGGGCGTGAGGACAGCCTGGTAGTACGGCTGCCAGACGCGGATCGTCTGTTCGATGAGTTCAGCGGTGATCCAGTCCGGCGTTCCCGCCGGGACGATGCTCGTCGCATCCTCTCGGGTTCGGCAATCGGGTTGTCGATTGCTGCGGGACATGGCCGGGAACCACCACCGAAAAGGGTTCGAGAAATGCGCGCGGGGCCGGACCCGACCCGACGCACGGGATAACCAATACACGCGAGAGCGATTGAGGGTTACGATGCCCGCAACAGGCCCTCTCGCCGGTAACGCTGCAACTCGTCATGAGAGATCGCCCACGCGGTGTGAGCGCCGCGCCCGCTCTCCTTCTTCCGTGCTCGAATCCGACCCACACGGCACCACGACCGAACGGTGAACTCCGCCTTACCCACGAGTGCCGCAAATTCTTCGATGGAGTACCATTCCCGGATCGGCTGCCGCTCCGCAAGCGCGGCAAGCATCGCCTCGATCTTTTCCAGCCGTTCTTCGACCGTCATGGCCACACCCTAACCTTTCCAGGTCCGTGCGGTCCTGCTCACGGACCGCTTCCCTGACTGAGGTGCGGGCCGTCGCGCTGTCCTTTCGCAATTCCTCCAAGCCGACTTTTTCCACGGTCATCGAGTTCGCCCGCCCGAGGATCACATCCCAGGACGTGTGAAACTCCACGTCCTTATGCGGGTTGCTGGCCGCGTCCCGCACCATCGCGGTCAGTTGCGGTCCGTCGCCGAGGGCCGCGTCCAGCGCCTCCGGCAGGATCTCCGCCGCGCGGATGGGGTAATACAGAGCCTCATAATGCTTTTGGCTGTCGATGCCGAAATCGACGACCGCCGCATGGTTCGGCCACGCATCAAACAGGATGCTGGTGACTAGGTGCCGTGTCGTGGGTCGCACCGACGCCAACTGCTCGGCGAACTTCGTGCGTTTGTCGCTCATGGTTTTTCTCCAGAGAATGGGCGGGATTGGGCGGTCCCGCCCTCGCGGTCACTGGGCCTGCTCCGGCAAGAGCATCGGCGAAATTGCCGGGCTGTGCTTGGCCTTCGTTCCATCCGCTCCTTGCTGCGCCTCCAGTGTGAGCCGATGCTTTTCCAGCTCGACCTGTTCCTTGCTGCGCAACTCGGCGTCGAACCTCCGGGCTTCCTCCGCCTTTTGCCGTTCTTCTTCCTTGGTCATGTTGCGCCCCAGAATGGCAGCGATAATCACCCAGCAGGCGAACAGCTCGCCCGCAACGGCTCCCTTCGGCCATGACGGCGGGTTGACGCTCTCGAACAGGCCGATGAGCACGAACGTGACCACGACCGGCGCGAGGAAATACACTTGCAAAGCGTTTCCATGATCTACTCCTTGAGAAGATGCGGGCGGGCGAACCCCGCTGGTTCGGGTAACTCAAGTCAACGGCGAGCAATCACGCCGGAATCCACCGCCCCGTGGCCATCTCCAGCCAGCCCTTGGGGGCGTCCTTCGCCGCGAACAGCAGCCTGTCACCGTAGACACGCGCGCGATCCTCATCGTGGCCCGTGTCAAACTTGATCTCGATGAACTCCGCCGTTTGCGCTGTCTGATGTCCCGTGTGCGGGTTCTCCTGGATGCCGCCGGTGACCTTCAGGACCCAACGACAACCCCCGGTGTCGGTGAGGATGTAGCGGCGACCGTCGGTGTCCCTGCCGACCCAGTACACCCGCTCTAAGGGCTTGTCATCTGGCGACAGAACGGAGGCGATTGCTTCCCCAACACTCGAAATCCAAGATTCCCATTTCATGGCGTGTGGCATCTCCTGTATGCGGGGGCGAGGGCGGGGCTGGGCGCGCCCCGCCATCGGGTTACTTGAACAGCTTCTTGAAGCACTCTGCGAACCCGCTGCTCCAGGTCTTCTTGATCTCGCCATCGCCATCGACGGCGGCGACGACCTTTGTCACGAAGAACACCAGGATGCACCCGCCGATCAGCAGGTTGATGAAAAAGTCGCCCATGCTTGGATGCCTCCTTACTTCTTGAAGAGGTTGCGGAGGAGAGCCAGGCCGCCACGCTTCGCCGCGTCGCGGGCGGTGGCGTTGCCGCTGAGGAACGAGCAAATCTTCCGGGTGCCGATGAAGAAGATCACCAACATGATGATCCACCCGAAGGAACTGTCGTCCGACGATTGAGCCAGTAGGTACATGACGAACTCCTTTGAAAAAGGGTGAGGTAAGCTTGACTGTCACTGCCGCGGCTATAGTTCCATGCCGCCACGATCCCGGTCCTTGTTTTGCTCTTGGCCTTGCTGCCCGCTTCGGTCCTCTGCCTGCGAAAGCTCTTTCGCGTAGGCACGAACATCATCCAGGCTCACTGTGGCAGTCGATTCCTGGTCCGGCCCCTGGCCGGGGCCTTTCCGCGCCTGGGCGATTTCGCCTTGCGTCTGTGTCCCGAACAGGCCGATTTCGTTGTCCGCGACGCTCTCACGCGATGGGGTGAGTGCGTTGCGCAGCTCCTTCAGCCCGAGCCGGAACATCGCTGCCGCGTGGCCTTCACCGATCTTGCGTTCCATCTCATGCCTCCTTCCTTCATGTGTATGGGACTCATGGATTTGCCCTGTTCGCCATTGCGAGGAGTATCAGGGCCAGGATGAACGCCACCACCAGCCGCACCGCGACCGATGCCCGTGATGGTTGCCGCCATATGGGAGTGAAGAGGTCGAACCACCACGGGCGGGCGGACTTGGACCGCTTCGTCACGGCCGGATTAAACTCAGGGTCCTGATACCACTTCACGCGCTCGGCAAGGATCGGCGACATGCCGCGTTGGAGGACGATCACGCAGTCGTTGCTGAGCGTCAGGATTTCTTCCGGGCGAAGAAGCGCCCGACCGGCGACCGAGTAGTTCAAGTTGCTACCGCGGCTCACCTGCCCGCCCTGTTGCGCGCCACCACCTGATTGCCAGGATTGCGACTGATTTTCCCCGTAGCTCTCGACCACTTGCGTCCAATCGCCGATGGACTTACTGAGCCGTTCGGCGCTCTCATAGCTGCTGGCGGCACCGAGGTAGATTTGCGTGCCGCAGTTATCCGGGAGCAGCGTGGGTTTATCCCGGAATGCCGTTCGCACCTGCGAGTCCGACTGGTACGCCAGCACCAGCCGGACCCCGGCGCTCCGGCCCCGCACCAGCGCTTCCTCCAGGGCGGGCAGTGAGCCGAGGGCTGAAGCCTCATCGAGCAGGAACAGGACTTCGCTCTCGCGCTCGTTGCCTGTCGCCCCGATGACGCGCACCAGCGTCGCCACCCAGCAACGTAGCAGGCCCTTCTGTGCTTCCAACTGCTCCGGTGGGATCTGCAAATAGACTGTGGTTCCAGGCTTTCGCAGGGCCGCCGCGTCGAAGGTACTGCCCGCCACCGCGGTCGCCACCAGGCCCGAATCCAGGAAGGACAGATGCCGCGTGACCGTGCTCAGCACCCCGGCCCCTTCCTTGGTCAATCCAACGCCGTCCTTCTCGAACAATGTTTTGAGCTGGTTGCCGAGCCGTGCCGGTATACCACCGGCGTCTTGCAACATCCGCAGGGCGGCCTTCAGCATGTCCGGGTCGCTGAGAATCTCCTGCACAGAACTGAGGTTGCGGTCCTCGCCTTTGAAGCGCAGCAACACCAACACCAGCACCGCACAGATCACCTGGACGGCTTTGTCGTTCCAGTGCGGGTCGGACTCCGTTCCCTGCCGAACTACCAGCGCCTCCGCGATCGCCCTCGCGGAATCGACCAGCGACGGGCTATCGGCGGGCACGGAATCCAGCGGGTTGAAGGCATCCGTCCCACCGTTGAACGGTGCGAGCCGAATGACACGTTGCCCCATCGCCGCCCGTCGCCTGGCCGTGGTCTCGAACAGGTCGCCTTTCGTATCGAAACAGACAACCGAGCCCAATTCATAAGTGAGCAGGTTCGGGATGATGATGCTCACGCCCTTGCCCGAACCGGTACTGCCGCAGACCAGCACGTGGCAATAGTCCGGAAGGCGGATAAGTGCGCCCTTGAAGGTCCGCCCGAGAACCAACCCATATCCGGCAAGCATCCCGAACGCGCGGAGCGCCTGATCCGTCATGAAGGAGGCAGACCCGTAGGCTGTCCCCGATCCCCGCCAGCGGCGTCGATAAATGACGACCAGCAACACGCCGATAATGATCGCCAGTGAGACGACTTGGTCGTCGAAGCTCGGTTGCATGGCATAAACTCCTCTCAAACCGCCTTTATGCGCGGTAGTTACTGCTGTCAGTTGCTCAGTGGCCGCAGCCGGTGGAGCAAGTCACGGGTTTCCTTCTCGTAGGCGACCAAGGCTTCCTTGACCCTCTCAAGCACCATTGGAAACGCCTCGCACTTCTCCTCATCTCGAAGGGCAAAGATGTCCAAGATGCGAAGCGTGGCTTTCCACGCGATGTCGTGCTGGATGCGCACCATGATTCACCCCTTCTTTGCCTTGTCGCGGAGAACGGCCTGAAAGGTGCGGGCATCGAGGCCCTGCTCACGAGCCTTCCGGGCTTCGCGCTGCGCTTCGCCGAGGCTCTCGATCAAATCATCCAGCGTCAGAGCTTCGCCGCTCGCAACGATCATCACGCCGGACGGCAGGATCGCCTTGATTCGCGAAAGTTTGACCGTCGGTGCCACCGCCCGCTTTTTGCGGCCCGCATGTTCGATGGCGTCCCGGCTCGCGCCGGACAGTTTCAGCCGGAGCAGCTCGGCCTGCTCGGCTTCGCTTAACTTGCTCGCGGCATAGCAGTCGCTGATGCCGACCTTGCCTGCCGCGAGTGCTTCCTGCCAAGCCGGGATGCACTTCGATGGCGACAACAAGCGAGTAACCATCGAGGGGTCGAGGTGCAGTTGCTCGGCGAGGTCCTTCATCTGCCAGGTCGGGTTGCCCGCGATCAGCTCCGCGCAGAGAATCCACTTCTGGTAGCCGGTGAGTTCCTTGCGGTGCAGGTTCTCCGCCGCGCGGATGAGCTTGAACTGTGTGTCCGAAAGCGAAGCCGGGAACAGCTTGACCTCAAGCGTCTTGATCCCGGCCGCCTTCGCCGCCAGATAGCGGCCGTGACCGAAGATCATGCGGCCGTCTTCCGTCGCGCCGACCGGTTGAAGCTGGCCTTTGGCCAGCATGTCCTCGCCCTGAAGGCGAACCTTCTCGGGATCGTCGTGCCGGGCGAGTTCCCGCTCATCCGTCTGGAACCAGTCGAGCGGGCGATGTTCGATCGCCAGCGATTTCGTTTGTAAGGTCGCCATGTACGTACCCTCCACGGGGCGGCCGACGGCCGCCGTTCGGCTACTTCAGGAATTCGGGAAACGATTCGATTGCCAGGGCGAAGCGAATTGCCGGGCCGGTTCCGTTCCGTCGAACCGGCACTCCCACAGTCGCCCCTACTCCTTATCGCTGCGGTCCTCCCCCTGGGGAGAGGAACTGCCCGAAGCGACGATGACGACGGAAGCGATTGCACCCAGCAGCGCCCCCACCGGACCCAGCACCAGTCCGCCCGCGACGGCCGGTCCCCACATCACGGCCTTGCCGGCCAACTCTTCCGCCACTTCCTGCTCGAAGATTTTTGCTGCCATTGGACTTCTCCTTGAGGCGACCGGTCGGGTGAACCGGTCTGGGAATCGCTGATTGTTCTTCGCGACGGGAGGAGTTGCTTACCCCAAACCCGTCGTTCACTGTGAGAATTGTTGACCGGGCAAGGCCGCGAGGCAAAAGCTCGTCACGATTTGGCGAGGTCGGGTAGGGTCCGCGACGAGCCGGCGGGTCTTCTACGGGCGGCGGCCGAGGTACTGGTCGGCTTGTGCGATGGCCTGTCGTTCGACGTTCCGGACGAGTTCCGAGACCTGATGTTCCCCGGAGGCCAGGCCGAGCTTGATGTACTGGGTGCAGAAAGTGTCAACCACTTCTTGGTGGTCGTATTCCCGGCCGGGACGGACGGGGACGCCAAGCGCCTGCAAAAAAGCTCGCTCGGCGTACTCTCGCTCGTAATCGATCATGTCATGGATGGCGTCATCCAGGCTCATGGGGCGGCGGATTTCGCCGGTCGTGATCCTGTAGTCGAACCGATCCTCCATCCACTGATCGTAACCGAGCGGGTAGGCCCGCCGGAGGTCTTTGACGGTGATCTTGTCCGAAGGAAAATCAATCTTCTTGAAGTCTAACTTGGGAACGTGTTCAGCCAATGTCCTAATGTCATCGTAATGATTGTCGTGACCAAAGTGTTAATACGCTTCTGCCGCCCTGTCAATACTTTCGGGAAATCGGCTTGAGGGGAATCCCCCTCGCCGTCAGGTATCGCTTGGTCTCCTCCCAAGCCTTCCAGCCGACCGCACCGATGATCTGCCGCCTCGCCCCGTTGTGGCGGGCTACGAACTTGTCGCCGTCCGCCACCATCCGGTCGTCATCCCGCGGAACGTCAACGTCGTCGTACTTTTTGTAGTAGGCGCGGAAGAAATCGCTGACCTTCTCGACGTGCCGACGAATGCTCGCACTCGATAGACTGTCGGAGATGGTGACGAGATCGGGAAGCACGACCTCCAACTCTGTGAACGAGAACGAATCCGTCCGCCGCTTGCGGCACAGCGCACCGATCCAATAGAAGACTTCCAGTTGCCCGGTCAGTTTCAACGCCTCGTCGCCCGTCCGCTCGATGCCCTTGGGCCGTTGTCCCTTGCCCTCGGCCGCGAGGAGCGATGGGGCCAGTGGTGCCAGAATCTGGATTGCCGCCAGCGCAACCATCGGGTCCGGGTTCGACCTCGCTTTGTGCAGCGCCGGAACGGCGGCAGCGCCGATCTTCCCCAAGGCTGTGCCCGCATTCCGCCGGACCGTCTCGCCTGGGTCGGCGAGAGCGGCGACGAGAACCGGAATAGCGGCTTCCGCGGCGGGTCCGATGTTGCCCAAGGATGCCGCCGCGTTTTGCCGGACCGTTTCGTCGCGGTCAGCCATCGCCGCCAGGAGGGCGGGGACGGCCGGCCCGCCAATTTTCCCCAGGATTTCTGGCGATTTCCGCCGAACCGATTCGTCGGGATCGGCCAGCGTGGCAACCAAGTCCGGGACGGATCGAACCCCGATCTGCTCCAGGGCGTCGGCCGCGTGCTGCCTGACGGTTTCGGCGGAATCGGCCAGTGCGCGGATGAGAATCGGAACAGCAGTCTCAGCGCCGATTTCTCCCAAGGCCCAGGCCGCCTCCGCGCGAACGCGCTCGTCCGGATCGGTCAGCGCGGAAATCAGAGCCGAAACGGCGGCCACTGCCGGAGCCCCGATCATGCCCAAGGACCAAGCGGCGGTTTCGCGGATGCGCTCGTCGGAGTCGGAGAGTGTGGCGATGAGGGCGGGAACAGCAGGTCCGGCGTTCGCTCCAATCCGACCCAGTGCCCAAACCGCACGCTGGCGTATCCAGGCGTCTGGGTCGGGAAGCACCGCCGCAAGGACGGGAACGGCGTCCTTGGCCGGGGCTCCAATTTCACCCAGCGCCCAAATCACACTGCCACGGACCAACGGGTCCGGATCGGCCATCGCGCGGATCAGAGCCGGGACGGCCGGCAGTCCGATCCGTCCCAAAGCGTGCGCCGCTGACACCCGCGAATGATCCACTTTGCCGGCGATTGCGGCCATGAGGACGGGGACCGCCGCCTCACCGATCTCCCCCAGGGCCCAGGCGGCATAGCTACGGGCGTCGTCGTCCGCATTGGCCAGTGTGTCGATCAGGGCCGGAACCGCGGGAAGCCCGATCTTCCGTAACGCCTCGGCCGCGTTCGCCCGAACGTCGTCGTCCGTGTCGGCCAGTGCCGCGATCAGGGCCGGAACCGCGGCTTCCGCCGGCGGCCAGATCTCGCCCACGATGCGGGTGGCCTTTTCGCGGACACCCGCATCGGTGTCGCCGATCGCGTCGATTAACGCGGGAACCGCGACAGTACCAATCTCGATCAACGCGCTGCCTGCGGCGTCACTCACCCTTCCGTGATCGCCTTTCGTCGCCAACAGAGCCAGTGAGATGATCCCGTCCGGCACCCCGATCTTGCCCAGCGCCCTGGCCGCGTGATTGCGGGTCACATCGTCAGTGTCCGCCAACACCACGACGATCAGGTCCGGGACGGCGGCTTCCGCCGCCGGCCCAATCTCCCCCAGAATCCAGGCGACCCACCGGCGGGTCCGCTCGTCGGGAGCGTTCAGCGCGGCGATCAGGCCCGGAACGGACGGAGCCCCGATCTGTTCCAGAACCTCGGCCGCGTTTTGGTTGATCGTGTCGTTTGGTTCGGTGAGTGCCGCGATGAGAAAGGGAACCACTTCGGTGTTGTGAATCCTGCCGAATTGCAGCATGTCATCGTTCTCGGAACTCCACGCCGGATCGGCCAACGCCGCGACCAAGCGACGGTATCCTTGCAAGGGCTTTTCTGAATCGGAAGTTCCATCGGATTTGGTGTTCATGGCGTCGATCTCAATCGCGATATTCGACACATCGCTCATCGCCCACGCCAGGCCGTTGACGCTGCCTCATGATCGAGGCCTATTCCCTAACCCCGGCCGGTCGAGTCCAGCGAAGGGGGGCGGCTTGACGCTTGCCGCTTCGGGGTAAGCCGAACCGAAGACCGACGAATCCCGCCAGACTTTCGGACGGGCCGCGAGACGGCATCGAACCCGCCCGCCGCCACTCGTTCGGTCAGGCCGTGGCCGCACCCGAGCCCCTTCCGGCCGGGAGCCGACGCAACAAGCACTTGCGAACCATCGCCTTGAGGTGTCCTGCCAACGTACCATCGTAACGGAGCGCCACCCCACCCGACCGTACCAAAAAGTATACCGTTGCCGAACAGGTTCTGCCCGACGCGGCCCCCGACGGTGGGTTCGCTCCGGGTTGTGGGCCACGAAGGTGGCGACGAGCAGGTCATTCTTGTCGGTACTCCCCGTGCCAGGCCCGACCCCGTCGCTCGTTCTTGCCCGTCTCGCCGGTTGCTGGAACGAGGGCCATCCCTGCGTGCCTCCTGACGGGCCGCGAGACCGTTCGCTCCGAGACAAGCCATTCTCAAGCCCGGTCTAGCGAGGACGGTCTGATCGCCCGAAGTGTCAGGTGGTCACATCCCTGAGAGCGCGCCGCTGGAGGGCGAGAGCCACGCCGCCGGCCACGATAGCCAACCCCGCGGCGAGGCCGATGTCCGCCCACCACGCGGCCGGAGCGGCAAGGTGGTAGACCAGGAGCGCCGCGGCGGTCAGGGTGCCCGGCCACAGAAAACACCGGCCGTAAGCGGTGAATGAACAGCCAATCACCGGCAAACTGATCCGGAGCGACCACAGCGTGAAGAACAACACGCACAGGGTATACGCCGCGGCTACCGCCCCCACTCCGTGGCCGACGGCGAGGAGAAGGCCGGCCAGCCACAGGGCGGCGTACCGGGCCGCGAGTCGGAACTGCACGTCCGTCCGCCCCGTGGCCATCAGGAACGTCCCGATGAGGGCCGTCACCGGCTGGACCGCGGTGGCCGGAGCGACCAGCACGAAAATCGGCGCAACCGGGGTCCACTTCTCCGACAGCAGTCCGGTGAAGATTGGTCCGCTCGCGGCAGCGGCCAGGGCGACCGCAGGCAGGCACCCGGCCGCGAGCAACCGGGTGAGGAAGAGGAACAATATCTTCCACTCACGCTCGTTTCCGCGGATGGCCGCGACGTGCGGGTAAAGGACGTATTGGAGCGGGCCGGTCACGAGCATGGACGGCAGTCGGGCGAACTGGAACGCCATCGCATACACGCCCACAGCCCCAGTGCCCCACACCCGTCCGATCACCAGGTTTTCCAGCGACCGGCTGACGAAGGAAATCAGGGCCGCCCCGAGGAGATTCCGCCCAAACGTCAGATGGTCGCGGGCGTCGTGCAGGTCGAATATCGCCTTCGGACGGTAGGAGGACCGCGCCAGGGTGAAAACGAGGCGAACCGAGTAAAACACGACCTGCTGCCACACGAGTGCCCAGACGCCGCAGCCCGAATTGGCAAGGACCACGGCGACTGCAACTCCCGAACCCATCGCCGTGATCTCCGTGGTCGCGATCACACCGAACCGCCCGCCCTGCTGCAACGCCGCGCCCGGAACGAGCGTCAACGACTGGAGCGGCAGAACCGCGGCCAGGGTGAGCAAGATCGCGGTCAGACGCGGCTGGCCGAGTAGGGAGGCGGCCTCCGGTGCAACGAGCGCAACGGCGAGACCGGCCGCCGTACCGAACAAGCCCGAAAGCCAGAAGCAGGTGTGCCAGGCTGGTCCGTCGGGCGGGCCGGAGCGGACGAGCGAGGCGGCGAGGCCGGCATCGGCGAGCGTCATGAGGAACAGGATGACGGGCATGGCCATCGCGGCGAGGCCGTAGTCTTCCGGCGAAAGGAATCGGGCGAGGATCGGCACGGAAACAAACTGGACCGCGAGTCGCACCACGTTGGTGAAGCCCACCGTGGCCGTCCCCCTGGCGATGCGTCGGAGCGACACCCCTACCGCCCGCGAGGAGGCTCACGCCGCGCCATGCGGGCGAGTGATGTTCGACCGACACGAAGCAAGGTGGCGGGAAGCGCGGCCAGCGTCGCCGGGTCCGTCCGCAGGAGCCGCCACACTACGCCGGGCACCCGTTGCGGGTGTAGCAGCAGGTTCCGCAGCAGGTGATACGCCAGAGCATCCCGGCACTCGGCCACGTGGTGGTCGTTCCAGGCTTTGGTGGGGACGGATAACGGTATTGCTTTGTCGATAAACCGATGGGCCAGCAACTGGTCGAGCTTGATGGCCAGGTAGGGAACGCTGTCCCATGAGAGGTTCGCGTAATACATGTTCAATCCTCGCCCGCACTCGACTTGGCTGTCGGCATCGAAACCGATGCGGGCCGTGCGTGCGGCCAGCGTTGCGAAGAACAGCACGTCCTCGCCCGCCGTTTGCAGACGAGCGTCGAACCGCAGGCGCGGGGCGATGGCCTGTCGGTAAACGACCGTCGAGGCTTGCGTCGGGAACTCCTCCAGGATCAGCCGGACCAGATGTTCGGGCTGGAACTCGACGAGTCCCGTGGTTTGACAGTGTTGGGCGAGAAACTGGTTCGTCGCGGGGCAACATTGGGACCGAACGTGCGAGCCGTGATGCCCCGGCCGGTCGTTGTCCGTGAAGTAGAAATCAAAGCCATCCTCGTGGGCGCGAATCGCTCGCTCCAGATGGTCGTGCGGCCAAACGTCGTCGGAATCCAGAAAAGCGATCAGGGTGGCAAAGTTCGACGCCATGTCGAGGGCGCGGTTTCGGGCGGCGGCGACGCCCTGGTTCTCCTGGCGGACCACTCGGACCCGGTGTGGGCCGCCGAAACACGCCCGGCGCACTTCATCGAACCCCGAACAGGGAGACCCGTCATCCACGACGAACACGGCGACCGACCACGGGGCGGGCACACGTCGAGCCATGACGGACGCGAGCGCCCGCGCGAGAATGCCCGGCTCGCGTTGGAAAAAGGGGATGATGACCGCCACCTCACGCACGACGCCCGCCTTTTCCGTATTTCGCCCGGAGGAGCACAAGTTGTTCGAGCATCCGCCCCGTTGCGTCGTCGAGAAATCTGTCGGGGCTCAGGCAGGGTGTCTCCCGCGCGAGAATGGCCAGCCGCAGGGCCGCGACGCGGGTGACTAGAGGTTCCGCCAGCTTCGTCCACGGCTTTTGGTTCGCCGCCCCAACGAGGCGGGAGAGGCCCGGGCTACGGGCCGCGGCGATCCGAGCTTCGGCCAACGTGGAGGGCCACAACCAGCGGAAGCGGAGCGGGACATGAAGCGACTCGGCCCAATCCAGCCATTTGTCCCGGTGGAGACTGTCGATCGGCAAGAGCGGAATCCACGGCACCCGCAACGCATCGGCCACGATCGCCCCGTGCATCGCTTCGCTCAGCATCACCTCGCAGCCGAGAATGGCGTCCAGGACGTCATCCACCGGCGAACTCGGATCGATCAACCGGACGCCCGCGCGCTCGCAAGCCGCCCGCCAGTTCCCGCGCGGCAGACTCTCCCAGTGGGGCATGAAGCCGATCTGACCGGGAACTTGCCGCCGGGCCAAACCAAGTGTACGCACGAGGATCGCGGCGTCGCCGATGCCGACACGGTCGGGTAGTCCCAGCGAACGAGCGGTCCTCGGTCCGCGCACAAAGAAAACGTCCCAATCCGTGCCAAGCACATTTGGCGCACGGTCGTGGTAGCCGGACACATACCCCGCTCCGAACACGACCTTGCGGGCGGTGGGATCAAATGGCATCCCGATGATGGAGCCGATCCCCAGGAAGAGCACGTTCGCGTCGTCGTCGAAGAAACCAGGCAGCAGCCGCGGCCACATCCACTTGTTCAATTCGTCCCCGAAGTTCGGACGGCCGCCCCGAAACCACTGCAACTTCATGGACGAAGACCCGGCTGCTCCGGTGGGGTCTCATCACGTGCGCAGAAATCGAGTAGAATTGCTAAGCGGCGGTTAGAACCCCGCCGAACTGTAATGACTTCATCCATCAACACCACACGCAGTTTTCGATTAAACTTCCTGCCGACATTGCCACAAGGGTACTTCTCTGTCAACGACTCCGAGAACGGCCTATCGTCGGTGGGGCTTTCGGATGGGAAGCGTCCTCGGGGTCTGCAACGGTTTCACTCTCCCCTATGCTCCGCCCGCGCAAACGCCGGGGCATGGGTCTTGATCCACGTCTGAAGTGCGTCCTGCGATGTAAATTCCTCGATCTCGATGCTGTCGATGGTCGGTCCCGTTTCCTCGACCCGTTCGATTTCCTCCCGGCTCATTTCCCGAATCCACAGGACACGGTTTCGCTGCAAACCGGCATGGGTGAGATTGATCGAGCCGTCGGCGAGCGGCTTGTCCAGGTTGCTACCCCGGATCAGTACGAGATAAACCACATCCCCGGAGAACTTCAGCAACAGCCCCTCTGACGGATTGAATTGCCACGGGCCAAGCCAGCTATACGGGAACCATCTGCTATTGCCGTCGCGGAGGCGAAACTCCACCGAGGCGGCGGTATCGCGGATGCCGCGCAAATAGCCAAAGGCGGCACAGGAGGCTTCGTCGTCGCCGTCCCCGTCGTGTCCTCCGGTCGATGCGGCCTTGGCCCCGGTCTTCAGAATGTGGCGTAGCCGGTCCTGGTGTGGGGTGGGATTATCGGTCATAGTCCATGCTCCGTTCCGGCTTCAGGTCCCTGGCCGCTGATGCCTGGACCATTGCCGCCAACCGGCGGGCCAGTGCCAGCGGCTTGTCGAGGAGCCTATTCGGGCCTGTTGCCCCATTAGCCGACTCGTCGAGTTGCGTTGCCGAGAGCGGTTCGTCGGGTTTGCTCACGGCTTTCAGCAGTGCTTCGCGGTCGTCGGTGAAGATCACCGCCTGTTCCTTGCCGCGCGTCAGGGCGACGTAAGCGGTGCGCTGGTTGGTCGCGGGCAATGACTCGCTGGCGATGGCCACGAACACCTTGTCCACCGTGTCCCCTTGTCCGGCATGGCTCGTGACGACGTAACCGTGCGTGAGATGCCCGAAATCCCGGTCGATGACCCAGCCGTGATCGACGATCAGGTCGCACCGGCGGGTAAACCCTTCTACGGTCAGAATCGCCCCGTTGGCGAGCCGGTGCTTGCCGTCCTTCGTCTTGCCGCCCGCCGTGATGCGGACGCGGTCGCCGCGTGCCACCGCCAGTGAGACCGGCCGGTAGACCTCGAACCGCTCGGCCAGGTCTACGGGCGGCTTGACGCCCTCTTCCACGATCAGCCGCGATCCCTTAGCGTGGCCTTTGGCATTCTGCTGGAACTGCACCAGGTAGCCCGCCTCGTACTCCGTGGCGTCGGCCTTCTGCGGATTGGTCATGTGCATCGGGACCCATGCTGTCATGTCGCGGTCCTTGCCGAGCTTGCCGGAGGCTCTCAAACCGGCTCGAATCGCCTGCGTCACCCGGCCCCCTTCGGCATGGGTCGGCGAGACGACCAGGGCCGTCTTGGACTCGCCGTTCTTCTTTTTCTCGGTCACGGCGGCCAGGTACGCTTCGGCCAGTTGCTGGTTCCGGTTTTCATCCGGCACTTCCCTGATCCATTTGAGCCTCTCGAATTCGGCGAAGGCGTCGGCGGTCCGGCCTTGGCTCAGCGCCTTCGCCGCCTTCTTGTAATCGCCATCCTGCCGGAGGATTTCCGTCACCTCGGCGACCTTCAGCCCGGATTTTTCTTCGAGCAACTTGAGCGGTTCACCGGCGGTCACGCTGCGGTGCTGGCGGCGGTCGCCCACCAGCAGGACGCGCGCATTCGCAGCTTCGGCCACCTCGAACAGGTGGCCCATGTCTCGGGTGCCGAGCAAGGACGCTTCATCGACCAGAATGACGCCGCCATTGGCCGATTGCTGCAACGGCTCGCTCTTGAGGAACATCGCCACCGTCTCGGCGGAGGCGAACCCGGCCTGCTCACGCAGCACATCCCTCGCCTTCACGGATTGCGCCAGTGCGACGACCGGCTTACCAGACTCCAGCAAACGCTCGCCGATTTCCTGTTCCAGCGTCGTTTTCCCCGTCCCGGCCACACCCCGGATAATCATCACCCGGTCACGGGAGCCCAGCACGTGGCGCACGGCGGCTTTCTGCCCCTCGTTGAACCAGTCGCGGGAGATCGCTTGCTGCGCATCACCCATCGGCCGGTGGCGTCCGCGCCCCTGCCGTGCAAAGTCGATGAGTTTCGATTCCAGGGCGAGCATTTCCTTCGTGGTTGCCATCGCACGGCCGTCCACTTCGCTGCGGATGAGCGGACGCTTCTTTAACTCCGCTGCCGTGCTCTCGACGGTCACTGTGGCCAGCCCTCGCTTCAGCGCCTCGGTCAGGAGCTTGCGTTCCGGCAGCACCGCATCGCGGGTGAAGCTGTGGCCAAGGGCATAATCAACCGCCAAGCTCTCGCCTCGATCCGGCCGCACGGCTGCCGTCGCCCGGCTATATACCCCCTCCAGGGTATGCCGCTCGGTGGCCGTCATTCGGCCTTCCCAGTCCCGGCGCAGTTCTTCCGTGGTCAACTCGTTGTTCTTGTGCTCCCGCGTCTCGGCACCGAGTTCCGCTTTGCGGTCCGGGTCGGTAATGCCGAGTTCCTGTGCCTTCTGTTCGATTTGGGCGGTACGCCGCGAGAACCGGCCCAGCACATCCTTCGGAACGCCCGCGATCTCGAAATCATCGCGTTTCCTTTCAACTCCGAAGCCCAGGTCTTGAAGCTTGTTGGCCAGCCGGGCGCGGAACGCCGCCTGGAAGTACGGGGCGTCCCGCTTCAGCTCGCGGAACTGGCCCGCTTTCCAGCGTTCCTCATCCTGGTCCCAGGTGGTGTTGAAGACGAAGCAGTGGGCATGAAGTTGCGGATCGGGGACGCCGTCCACGGGCCGCGACGTGGTGTGGATGAACTCTGCCCAGGTCATGTTCCCGGTCGTGCGGTCCTTGTCCTCCCCCTTGCGGCGGACGCGGGTCTTCATCTCCGCTTCCATCTCCCGCATGGTGTCATCGACCGCCGAGCGGAATGCGTCGAGTATCTGGCCGTCGCCAGTCAACCCGTAGAGCAGCGACACCGACTTGGGGACCGAGAAGGTGAAGTCGTAGCCGACCGTGCGGTCAGAGCGATTCCGAACCGTCAGTTGCTCAGCCGTCTGGGGATGGAGGTTGTCGCAGAGCCGTTCGAAGGAGAGCTTGTCAACCTTGCCCTCCAGGCCGAGCCGGACCGCCCCCCGTCCGCCCCAGGAACCGATCAGCTCCTGACCTTCCGAGTAGTAATCCGCGGTGGCGTAGTAACGCTTGGCCCCGGAGGCAGAATCCTGTTGTGTGACGCGGATCATGCCCCAATTCTAGATTGCCACAAATTCGTTAACGAAGCGTTAACGGGCCAACGATTCTCCGCGGATTTCCTTGGCTTACAACAACTCAATGAGTGCCAACGTCACCCCACCGTCACCGCAACATCACCGATTGACACGGTCGTCTTCAACGATCATCTTGCGGATCACTCCAGATTTCTCCCGCCTGGCGAAGGGACACTTGGTCTTCCACCAAACCGCTTACCGCTGGGCCGCGACGCCCGCCGGGGGAACTTGGCCTTTGGACTTACTTTTTGCAGGGAGCACCGACGGTTCCCCCTGCACCCCTTCCTTTTCCAATTGCCCTTCAGCCAACACAAGCCGCTGAGCAGAAACGTAAAAACAGAACCCCCCGCTCGGGCTCAACCGCTCCGGCTCAAGTGGACGGTCGGCACACACGCACCTCCCGCCACCACCGCTCCTCGCCTTACGCGGGGACCCCCGGTTATGAACCCCCGCGACGGCGATCCGCGATGGCGACGGTCGGAAAGGCAAGGAGGAATGATTTCAAGAGATGCGAAAGGCAATCAAGACGGCAACGAGCCATCCCGCCCCGCTGCCCCCTTCTTGGCGGCCTCGTCGAGATAATCCGCCCACCACTGCATCATTTCACGGCGCTCGGTCAGGTATTGGGCATAGTTGTAAGCCGCCCGCACCCGGTTTCTCTCCCCGTGAGCCAACTGGCGTTCGATGACATCCCCTCGAAACTCATGCTCGTTCAATATGGTACTGGCCGTACTGCGAAATCCGTGACCGGTGGCGCGCGAATGGTAGCCCATGCGATACAGGGCATAAAGCATAGTATTCTCGCTCATGAAGGTTGACGGGTTGTGTTCGTTCGGGAACAGGTACTGTCGGTGGCCGGAAACCTTCTCCAGTTCCCTCAAGATCTTAATGGACTGCACGGCCAGCGGAACAATGTGCTCTTCCTTCATCTTCATTCTTTCCGCAGGGATTCTCCACTGGGCTTTCTCCCAGTCGATTTCTTTCCATTCGGCCCCTCGCAGCTCCCGCGTGCGAACGAAGGTCAACAGAAGCAGGCGAAGCGCCAGCTTCGTCGATAGGCTACCGTCATAACTACTCAGCTTTTTCAAATACATGGGCAGTTCGTCGGCTCTCAGAAAGGAGTGGTGCTTGACGACCGGCGTCTTGAGCGCGCCACGCAGGTCGGGCACCGGGTTGTATTCCGTGCGGCCCGTGGCAACGGCAAAGGAAAAAATCTGGCTGCACATCTGCATTACCCGCCGTGCCGTATCAAGCGTGCCACGACTCTCAATCGCTCGCAGCATATCAAGCAGTTCGGGTGCTTTGATCTCGGCGACGGGCTTCGAGGCCAGTTGGCGAAGAAGGTAGTTATCCAGGTAGACACGTTTGGTGCGGGTCGAACTCGGCTTCCACTCGTGCCGACGAGTCTCAAACCACTCCTGAGCGACATGCTCAAAAAGGTTGCTGCGCTGCAACATGATCTTCCGCTTTTCTTCCTTCTTGACATCCCCTGGATCGTTGCCGCCTGCGAGGAGCGTTTTTGTCTCCGCCCGACGTTTCCGGGCTGCCTCCAAGGTGACTTCGGGGTAGACACCAAACGCCAGCAACTTCTCCTTGCCCGCGAACTTGTACCTCATTCGCCAATACTTGCCCCCCGAGGGCAGGATCAGAAGGAACAGTCCTTCGCCATCGGACAACTTATAAGGTCTTGATTTTGGCTTGGAGTTGCGAACTGTGGCCTCAGAAAGGGATTTCGGCATGGGGTACAAATCGAACGAGAGTGGGGTACATGAATAAATATGTACCCCATTTCTGCCGTGAATGTCAACAAATCTCAACGAACGTCACCGAAGTGCATTCGTCGTGTGAGCGCCGCACCGTCTTGGTTTGGAGGACTTCTGCGAACACGAGCGGATGAAGAATTGGTGATCTGGGCGGTGAACACATTGAGCCGGTAACGTATTGATAGGTGTAGTAATTTACCGATGTGGAAAAACGATGTACCCCGCTTTTCTACCCCTTACTTCTCCTGGTTGCATTTGTTCGCATCAAGGCCACTTCCAAATTTAATTCACGGTCGCATTCTCCGAGAGCGCCTTGATTAACTCGTGAATGTCTTCGACGCGCCAAGCCGTGCATCGTGTCGAGAGCTTCACGGGCTTCGGATAACGTCCCGATTTGACTCCTTGCCACCAGCATGTTTTCCCGACGGGTATCATACTTAGCACCTGTGGCAGTCGAAGGAATCCGGTTTCAGGTAGGCCATTCATGCCATGCTTACCCCCTTCCCATTTTCCGATATTACCACAGGAGCCGTCAAATGTCTCGGAGAATCGCACTGAGAGCCGATGACAACGAATGCTGCAACGCAGCAACGGCAGTCGTGCGCCGTCCGGCGTATCTTCTTATCGGTATGATGTGATCGCAAATCGCATGTCATCCTACGAATTGCCCACCTCTACGGCCCCGCACCTGGCCCTTCCTATACGGCACTTCTGAACCCGCCGCCGGTCCGGGCAAGCAGAAAATCGGCTCCCCCTGAAGGTCGCCCCCAATTTTCAGCTTGCCCGGTCGCTGGCGCTCGCTCCGCACCGGCTCAAGCGGGTTCCAGTGAAGTGCCGGAAGGCCCCGGTTGGCGGGGCCGACCGGTTGTCGGTTGGCGGCTCTGCTGCCCGCCGGCTTCCTTTCAATCATCAACGAAAAGGAGTTTCCTATGAACACACTGGACAATGCCAGCAATCAACCTCGACTTATTGCCGCCAGCAAGCTGGAGAAGTCGCCGCACAATGCCCGCCGCACCGCGCCCAAGATGGGCATGGACGAGCTGAAGGCGTCGCTGCTTACGCACGGCCTGATGCAAAACCTCGTCGTCACCGACGCGGGCGACGGCAGGTTTCACGTCATCGCGGGAGGCCGTCGGCTGGAGGCGATCCGATCCCTCCAGTCGGAAGGCAAACTGCCGGACGATTTCGCGGTTCCCTGCCAGGTCGTGGCCGACGAGCACTCCCTTGAAATGAGCCTCGCCGAGAACACGGTCCGGCTGGCCATGCACCCGGCCGACGAGTTCGAGGCGTTTGCCGCCCTCATCGACAAGGGCGAGTCCGCCGCCCAGGTGGCCGAGAGGTTTGGCGTCGATGAAGGCCACGTCCTCAAACGGATGAAGCTGGCCCGCGTCGCGCCGCAACTCCTCAAGGAATACCGCGAGGGGGTCATCACGCTCGAATGCCTGAAGGCGTTCACCATTACCGACGACCATCGGCGACAGGTTAAGGTCTTCAAGTCGCTGCAAGACTGGCAGAAGGAAGACCCGAGCGAGATCCGGGCCGCCCTCACCGAAAAGCTGGTTGAGGCCACCAGCAAAATGGCCCTGTTCGTGGGCGTCGAAGCCTACGTCGCGGCGGGCGGTCCGACTCGCGCCGACCTGTTTGGCGACGATGTCTATCTCGAAAAGCCCGCCCTACTGCACAAACTCGCTGAGCAGAAGCTCGAATCCATTCGCGAGGAGCTTGAGGCGGAAGGCTGGGGCTGGATCGAGATCAACCCGGAGCGTGATTACCAGTTCGTCAGTCGTTGCGGCCGGATAGAACCCCGCCTGACGGACGCGCCAGCCGAACTGGTTGAGTTCAGGTCACGCCTCGATCACGAGCTGACGCAGATCGAAGAGGCAATTGCGGAAACCGAGTCCGACGAGCTGCTGGAGCAGCAGGAGCTTAGCCAGCAGCGGGTGGACGAGGCGGATGAAAAACTCGCCGCCTTCGTCGGGTTCGACGCCGGGCAGAAGCGACTTGCCGGCTGCTACGTTTCCATCGCACAGGATGGCACGCCGTTCGTGGACAAGGGGCTGGTCAAGCCGGAGCACCGGAAGGAACTGGCCCGCTTGCTCAAGGAAGGCGGCACGGACACCGAGTCGGTTGCGCCGCCGCCGAAGAATCCCCTGTCGGAGAGCCTACGCCGCGATCTCGCCGCTTCGCGGTCGCAAGTGGCCCAGGTGGAGATCGCAAGCAATCCCGCGATTGCCTTTGAACTGCTGGTCTTTCATGTGGCGACCGGGATGCTGAGTGAGGAGTGCTGCGGTGACGGCCCGAATGTAGCGTTCCTTCCGCCGCGTGCCGATTCGAGGAGCGAGGAACAGTCGTCGCCTGCGACAAAGGCCCTCGAAGCCATCGAGCAGTCACTTCCCACCGGCTGGCTCAAGCCGAAATCGGAAGCCGCCCGCTTTGAAGCCTTCCGCTTACTGCCGCACGAGGCCAAGGAGCAACTTCTCGCCTACTGCGTGGCGATGACGCTGCAACCGAAACTTGGTCCCATAGACGGCGAGGAAACGACGGCCTACGATGCCGCCCTGTCACTTACGGAGGCAAACGTGGCTGCTTACTGGCGGCCGAGCGGTGCCAATTTCCTTAGCCGCGTCAGCCGGGACCAGTTGCTTGTCATTGCCCATGAAACCCTCGGCGCGCCGTGGGCGCAGTCGAGGGCACGCGACAACAAGGCTTCACTGGTCGGCCAGATGGAACGCGCCTTCGCCGATCCCGGAAGGCCGGGCCAGACGCCGGAACAGGCCGAAAGGCTGAAGAACTGGCTGCCGAAGGGCATGGGCATCGGCCCCGTATCAACGCCGAAGCCGGCTAAAGGCAAGAAAGCAAGGAAAGCAGCTTAATCCACATCGCGGCGGGCGGAAACGCCCGCCGTTCTCTTTGGAAAGGAATCCATCATGATACCGCAACCCCACAAAGAGAATTTCAACACCTTGCACCGCGCGTTTGACGACGGTGCGGCCTGCCTTCTCGAATGCCAGGAGCTGGCGACGGGCAAACCGGTCTACGTGATCTGCGCCGTCAACCGTCGCGGCGAAGAGTTCGAGTTGGTGCCGTTCGCCACCCTCTTCAGCGACAACCCTTATGACCTGCTGTCGCCTCCCCTGGAACCGGCTGACGATCGGAGGGCGGTATGACTACCGTTCGCAGCGACATCTACACCCGCGTCACCGACCGGATTCTCGCGGACCTCGAAAAAGGCGTCCGCCCCTGGCTCCAGCCGTGGAACGCGACCAACGCAGCCGGGCCGATCACCCGGCCCCTGCGGGCCAGCGGCCAGCCCTACAAGGGCGTCAACGTGCTGATGCTCTGGACATCGGCGATGACCCAGCATTTCGCTTCGCCCATCTGGATAACTTTCAAACAGGCCAAGGAACTCAACGCGAGCATCAGGAAGGGTTCCAAGGGATCGCCCGTCGTGTACTCCGACCGCATCACGAGGACGGAAACGACCGACGATGGCGAGGAGCAGGAGCGAGACATCTACTTCATGAAGGAATACCACGTTTTCAACGTGGAGCAGATCGACGGGCTTCCGCCGCATTTCTACGCCGTTGCTGAGTCGCAGCTCGACCCGGCGCTGCGCAACGACGCTGCTGAGCGTTTCTTCGCCAACACCGGGGCCGACATTCGGCACGGCGGGAACCAGGCTTTTTACGCCCCCGGTGCCGATTACGTGCAGATGCCGCCCTTCGCTGCGTTTCGGGACGCCGAGAGCTATGCCTCGACGCTGGCCCACGAAATGACCCACTGGACAAAGCACCCCTCACGCCTTGACCGGGATTTTGGGCGAAGGAAGTTCGGCGACGAGGGCTATGCCCGTGAGGAATTGGTAGCGGAGATCGGGGCCGCATTCCTGTGCTGCGACCTTGGCATCACACCGGAGCCGCGCGACGACCACGCCGCCTACCTCGACCACTGGCTCAAGGTCCTGAAGGAGGACAAGCGGGCCATCTTCCAGGCAGCGGCCCACGCGCAACGAGCGGTTGATTTCCTTCACGGCCTCCAGCCAGCGATACCCACACGGGGTATTCGGGAAGGAGGCCAGCCATGACCCGCACCGTCCGATTCTCCCTTGGCCAGACGGTCATCACCGCCAACGCCAGCCTGCAACTTGCAACCGAAGAGGTGCTGACCGCTCTGAAGCGTCACGCCAGCGGCGATTGGGGCGACCTGTGCCCCGAGGATTCCCTCGCCAATGACGAGGCTCACCAGCACGGGGGTCGGTTGTTCTCCGCCTACGGGCAGGGCGACAACCGGTTCTGGATCATTACGGAGGCCGACCGGTCCGTTACGACCGTCCTGCTGCCGAACGATTACTGAGCAGTTGGGCCCGTCCTGCCCGGTATCCAAGCGCCGGTCCATGATCGGCAGGGTGCCGGGCAGGCAGTCCCAGCGTCGTTTTCCTTTCAACCTGTGGCCCCGCGGGATGGAATGTCCTCGCTTCGGGCAAGCCCATCTCACCTTGGTTATCTGGCGACAAAGGGCCGCTCTTGCGGTGTGTGCGGGCGTTAGCCAGTCTCCGTTCCCGCCATGAGTCAGCCCCAACCACATGGGCCTTGTATTTACGGCACTGTGATCCCGCCGCCGGTCCGGGCAAGCAGAAAATCGGCTCCCCCTGAAGGTCGCCCCCAATTTTCAGCTTGCCCGGTCGCTGGCGCTCGCTCCGCACCGGCTCAAGCGGGTTCCAGTGAAGTGCCGGAAGGCCCCGGTGGTCGGGGCTGAAACTCAAGAGAAGGAGAACATCATGTCTAAACCCGCACACAAAATCCGCAACGGCGTCCTGCAAGTCACCATCTGGCGCAACCACGGCGAGAAGGGCAACTGGTACTCGGTCAATCTCTCCCGCAGCTACAAGGTCGATGAGGGCTGGCGTGAAACCGATGCCCTGGGCCAGGAAGACCTGCTCCCGGCAGCCAAGCTGCTCGACATGGCCGACACGTGGATCATGCACCAGCAGCAGGCCGACGCCAAAGCCCGCAAGGAATCCCAGCAGGCAGCCTAACTCAACCGGGCGGCCCGGAAACGGGTCGCCCACCATAAACACGAACCGAAAGGCATTTACCATGACCCAGTACATCGGACAAATCACTGTCATCATCGATGCCGAGGATGAATCCATCGCGGAAACTCGCCTCCGCGCCATCACACAGAGGATCGAGGACGAATCCGATGCGGTGGTCTTCGCCGACCACAACGGCGACGTCGAGAACTACGACGAGATTCAGAGAGACTGCCAAAGATCGCTCGAATCCGGCCCTACCCCCAACCTTGCGTCGGTGGCCCCCAGGTTGCTGGCGGCGCTCATCACCTGCGCCAACCTGCTGGCGGACTACGACGAGGCCGAAGGCGAAGAAGGAGATGCTTACCGTGAGGCACTGGCCGCAATCGCCGAAGCGACCGGGAGCGCAGCATGACGAACAGCAATTGCCTGGAAAACGTCTGCTGCCCGAAGTGCGGACAAAAGGACCGTTTCTTCTTCCGCGCGTCCATCACCGCCGAAGTTAGGGACGACGGCGCTGAGTTTGCACCCTCGCCGCGCGGCGACATTGAATGGGACCGTAACAGCGTCACCGAGTGCGCTGATTGCGGGTACTCAGCCTGCCTCAAGCACTTCCGGAACCTTCCGCCCGATCCGGAGGGAATGAATGATAACCGTGCAGCATGGGCAGGTGCCTCGCTGGGCACGTTCATCGACGAGACAGGTGTCGATGAAGAGGACACGCTCGGCGATCTGCTCTGTGACCTGATGCACTGGTCAGACCGCCACGACCTCGACTTCGACGCCGCCCTTGATCGTGCTCGCTTGCATTACGAGGCTGAAACCACCCTGGAATCATCCCCGTAGTTCGCATCACCGCCGGGGCCTGCGGGTCAGGCTCCGGCGCAGCCAGTCGGCAGTTCGAGGTCGGGGTAGGCTCCGCGGTTGAAAGCGTCGAGGAAATCCAGGACTGGCTTGGGCAGGGCGACTTCCTGGCCGCCGACGCCGTGGACGCGAAACGTCTTCCAGGTCATCATATCGGCGTCGAGGTTGTCACGGCGGAGCACGTTCTGGACGTACCGGACGATGGGGTTCAGGACCCGGACCGTGTTCCTGACCCCTTGCACGCCCGCTGCCCTCAGGGCAGCAGCCACCTCTTCTGCATTGCTGCCCATCTCCTCAAGGAGCTTGCCCAAGTCGTCGAGCGGTCGGTTCATCCTGTCCTCCGCGCGGTTCTAGTCTCGCAAGCTCCTTCCGCCGACCAGCGATCCCGCCGTGCTGACTTCGCTTTATTGTGAAACATCGCTCCCTGTCGCATTGGCGTCCATTTCCGTATCCCGTAGCTTGCCCATCATCGGGCAGCCCACACGGCGAGGGATGTCATGGTGAGAAATCGGCCCGCCGTGTGGATAGGACAAGGTAGCACGACCGCATAAACCCGCAATGCGGTTCATGACGAGATTTTATAAATGCCGCATAAATGCCGCCACTGGCTCACCTTTGGCCCCACCCGGCAACCCACTGCCCCGAACGGTTGCCGATCCCTGGGTCAGTAGCGTTCCTCCAGTGCGGCTACTCCTTCGATATGCCATCCGGGCGTCGCGGCATCCATGCCGACCGGATGACTCCGGGCTACGCTTCGCTACGGTCCTGCCGGACGCTTGACGCCCCTCCGTCCCCTTGACGCGACAAGACCCAAGGCACCCTCAGCCGTCAGAGAACACCCAGCTCCGGGCGGCGAGTCTGCTGAGGCCCGGCTGCATTATCCCCCGGCTTCCAACGCGGCCACCGCCGATGGCGGGCGGGGGTTTGCCTGTGGTCTGCCGTAATGCAGCACAGGACCGCGCTCCTCGCCACCACATACCCCAAAGGGGCTTATGCACAGCCCTGCACACGGCTCTCTTCCAGTCGTGGCAATATGACAGTTTTTCAAGTCACACAATGCTTCCAAAGTTTGCAGGCGTCTTCCCTATGCTCTGCATAGGTCGGCTGGAACCGTTCCAGCCGCCAGCCGCCCAGCCAGCGCGGGTTCGCGGGGGCCATCCGGTTGCTTTCCTGACCGCACTGGACGGCCCCGCGACGCGCATAAGAATCGTCGCCTCCGCAGCCCGAACCGCGCGCGAAAAGAACCTTGTCGGTTGCTGACGGCTCGCCGCGAATGGCAACGAATAACCTTATATTTCAGTATCTTGCCCGTTGCGCGAAGGATTCCGTCTGTGATAGAATTGTCACACGGGGTCAAGGATTGATCCCATCACTTCACGGAGGAATGTATGGCACGAAAACGCAAGTCCACAACGCAAGAAGAACCGCCCGCAGACACGACTTCCAGCACCACGTCAACCGCTGTTGCAGAACCCCTACCGGGTATCGCTGAACCCCCGGCGGGTATTACGGAGCGGACTTCGGACGCAACGGAAAACCGCCCAAGCTTTGCCGAGCGCGTCGGGCAACGAAAGGGAACCATACAGCCCGACCCATTTGGGATCGCCGGTGACTACCTGGCCGGTGTCCGTCTCTTTGAAAGCCGGCGGGATCACCAGATGGCCTTGAAGTTCGACGAGAAACCGAGCCAGGCGGTCATCGACAAGCTGAAGGAGGCCGGATACCGCTGGAACCCCGCCGATATGATCTGGGCGCAACCGGTCTGGCCGGCCACCGCCATGAGCACCCGCATCAAGGCCGAGCGGCTCTTTCAGGAAGTCAGCCGGATGATCCGGGAGGAGAAGGGCATCGAGAAATCACCGGCAATCCCCTTCTAAACAACGAGTTATTTGCTCGAAAGGCGGCGCGTCATGACCATGCCCCCGACCTATCACCTTCAGGACCTCGGCACCCAGGCCCAATCAATGGCTCGGAACTGCGGCAACGAGCGGATGGCGATGATTATGCAATATGTCGCCCTCGGCTCGATGATCGTCATGGCCGGGGTCGCCGCAAGCCGCGTATTGAGGGAAGCCTTCGGCCCAGCCGATCACCCGCACCGCGGATGGGAGAGGTAAACCATGCTGCGACACGATCCGAATATCGAGGAAGAACAACGGCATAACGAACGATCTACCAGGGCGGAGGCAACCCCTTGATCGATGGCCAGGAAGCCGCCTCCCAAGGACCAGCCCTCTCTTTTCGACACGCTTGACGACGCCGCCAACAACCTCAATCCTGACTCTGAACCCAGCAATGGAGAAAGCCATGCAATACAAGACGATAGTGCTCGAAATGCTCCAGCAACGCACGGAACTGCACGAACAACTGCGAAAGCAACGCAAGCTACTGACAACGATGGAGAATTACGCCAAGAAACTGAAGGCGAGCCACGAAGCCTGGAAGGAGACACTCGTACAGTCCAGGCCGGGCAGCGACACCAGCCAGATTTCCTCGGAAGCGTTGGAGTTGGCCCTTCGGGACTTGGAGGATCGTTTGCCCAGCGAGTTGCCGAGCGTCGAGGACGAGCCGCTATCGCTGGACGCGGCAATGGCGTTCATCCGCAAAGCTTCGCCGAAAAAGTAAGGGCATCGCGGGGCCAGAACAGCCTTTTCGACGCTGAATACGCAACGCCCGAACCTTCCGATCCCACGACCGACTCCCCGCCCCCTCCTGCACCACCTCCTCCTGAAATACCCCCGTCCGGTATCAGCCGTTCCGATCCGCTTCCGGCCGCCGTGATGGCCAGCGGGGAGAAGGCCAAGGCCCGCGACATCGTCGCCGCGATCCGCACGCTGAAAACTATCGAGCAGGAGAAACGCCCGGCCAGTCCCGAGGAAAAACAAATCCTTGCCCGCTTTTCAGGCTTTGGGCCGGTGGCCCTCTCGATATTCCCCCACCCGGTATCCGGGAAATACAAGGACGACGGCTGGCAAACGCTCGGCGAGGAACTGAAATCGCTGCTTACCCCCGTGGAGTATGAGAGCGTCCGGCGCACCACCTTCAACGCCTTCTATACCTCGCCCACCGTCATCGCCTCGATCCACGAGGCCATTGGCCGATTGGGCGTACCGGCCGGGGGCACCATTCTCGAACCGGGCTGCGGCGTCGGCAACTTCATGGCCCAGGGCAGCCCGGATCAGCATTTCATCGGCGTCGAACTCGATTCCATTTCCGGCCGCATCGCCAAAGCCTTACACCCCAAACACGACATTCGCATCGAGAACTTCCGCGACACCAAGCTGCCCGAGGACCGGATCGACGCCGTGATCGGCAACGTGCCCTTCGCCGACCTGAAACTCGACTACCGGGGCCAGAAGCTGCCCCTGCACGACTTCTTCTTCGCCAAGTCCATCGACGCCCTGAAGCCGGGCGGCGTGCTGGCCCTCGTCACGTCGCATTTCACCCTGGACAAACAGAACGGCGCTCTCCGCGAGTATCTCGCTGAAAAGGCGGACTTCGTTGGCGCGATCCGGCTGCCATCGGATGCGTTCAAACGGGAAGGAACCGCCGTGGTGACCGACATCGTGTTTCTTCGCAAGCGTGACCGGGGCGAACCCGCCCGTCATGTCGATCCCGACTGGCTGGGCATCGCACCGCTGGAGATCGATGGCGCAGAGGTTCCCGTCAACCGCTACTTTCTGAACCATCCTCACATGGTCCTTGGGGCCTGGTCCCGCAAGGACACGCTCTACGGAGGCGAAGGTTACAGCCTGACCAGCACCGGCGACCTCCCCAGTCAACTCCGCCAAGCCGTTGATCGCCTTCCGCAATTCGCACCCATCCGGGCATCAGAAGTCGAGGACCACCCGGCCCCGGCCTTCACGCCACCGCCGCCCGAGCGTCACATCGGCGAGGGCAGTTTCTTCATCGGCGACGACCGCATCGTTTACCAGTCCGAGGGCGGGCAAGGCGTGCCCGTCGTCTATGGAGGTACGACGCTCAGGGCCGATGGCACGCTGACCGGCAAACGCCTGGCCGCCCTGGTCGAACTACGCGACCGCGCCCGCCGCGTGCTGCAATCGCAGAACGAAGGCTGTCCCGAGGATCACCGCGACCAGGCCCGCCGCGACCTCAACCGCACCTACGACCGCTTCGTCGCCGCCTACGGCCCGATCAACAAGACCACCTTCGGCGAAACCAACGACGGCACCATCATCCGCCGAATGCCTAACCTTGTGAAATTCAAGGAAGACCCGGACGCCATGCTGGTGATGTCGCTGGAGGAGTACGACGAAGAGTCGGGGAAGGCGTCCAAGGCCGCCATCATGACCCGCGACGTGGTCGGCAAAACTCAGCCGATCACCAACGTCCGCAGTGCCGAGGAAGGATTGCTCGTCTCCCTAAACCAGCGCGGCATGGTGGACCTGCCGTTCATCGGAACGCTCTATGGCAAGACGAAAGCAGAGATTGTCGCCGAGCTGGGTGACCTGATCTTTCCGGACCCGGAAGCGAAACGCTGGGAGACGGCCGACGCCTACCTGTCGGGAAACGTGCGGGCCAAGCTCGCCGTCGCCGAGCGTGCCGGGACGGCTTATGCCCGCAATGTCAGTGCCTTACGCGAAGTACAGCCCGAAGACCTGCTGCCCGGCGACATCGACGCCAACCTGGGAGCACCCTGGATACCCGAGTCCGACATCCAGGCGTTCGCGGCCGAATTGTTCCACGTCGATCCGTCGTCGGTTCCGCTTGCCCACCTGAAAAAGGATGCCGTCTGGAGCCTCGACGCCGACTACGCCGCCAAGGCATCAGTGGCCGCGACCTCCGAGTACGGCACGGCCCGCGCCAACGGCACCTGGCTCTTGGAACTGGCCCTCAACATGAAAACGCCGACCATCTACGACACCATCCAGAACGGCGACCGCGAGGAGCGGGTCGTCAACCAGGAAGCGACGATGGCCGCCCGCGAGAAGCAGAAGCTCATCAAGGAACGCTTCCGCTCCTGGGTGTTCACCGATCCCGACCGCACGGAGCATCTCGTTCGCCTGTACAACGACAATTTCAATAACTTGCGTCCCCGGCTTTTCGACGGCTCCCACCTCGATTTCCCCGGCATGAATCAAGCCCTTACGCTTCGGCCGCACCAGAAGGATGCCGTCTGGCGCGGCATGAGTTCGGGCAACACGTTGCTGGCCCACGTCGTCGGCGCAGGCAAGACCTTCACAATGGCCGCAACCGGCATGAAGCTGAAGCAGGCCGGCTTGGTCAAGAAGCCGATGTACGTGGTCCCCAATCATCTTTTGGAGCAGTTCTCCCGCGAGTTCATGCAGCTCTACCCGAACGCGAGGCTTCTGGTTGCATCCAAGGAAGATTTGAGCCGGGAGCGCCGCAAGATGCTGACCGCCAAAATCGCCAGCGGTGATTGGGACGGCATCATCGTCACGCATTCGAGCTTCGAGCGCATCGGCATGTCGCGGGAATACCAGAAGCAATTCCTCCGCGAGCAGATCGAGGAGTACGATCAGTTGCTGCGCGAGCACGCCGCTGACCGGGGAGCCAACCGCAATCTCATCAAGACCATTGAGAAGCAGAAAGCCGCCCGCGTGGAGCGGCTCAAAGACCTGCTCGCCGAGAACAAGAAGGATGACGGACTGGTCTTTGACGAGCTTGGCGTGGACCACATCTTTGTGGACGAGGCCCACTACTTCAAGAACCTGGAGACACCGACCAAGATGGAGCGCGTCGCCGGCGTCCAGACCGGCGGGTCCGAGCGGGCCTTCGACGTGTACATGAAAGCCCGCTACCTCGACAAGCAGCACCCCGGCCACGGCGTCACCTTTGCCACCGGCACGCCGATCAGCAACACGATGGTCGAGATGTACACCATGCAGCGGTTCCTCGACCCGCGAGGGTTACGAAGCCGCGGCATCGAGCATTTCGACGCCTGGGCCGCCACCTTCGGCGAAGTCATTGACACAATGGAGATTTCACCGGACGGGGCGGGACTCTGGCCACGCAGCCGCTTCGCCCGTTTCACCAACCTGCCGGAACTCCAGCAGATGTTCCGCTCCTTCGCCGACGTGCAGACCGCCGAGATGCTGAACCTGCCCCGCCCCCACCTGCAAGGCGGCAAACCCATAGTGGTCGCCTGCCCCATGTCCGACGAGCAGCATACCCTCCAGCAGGAACTGGTCGAACGCTACGAACGCCTGCGGTCGCAGAAAGTGGACCCGCGCGTCGATAACGCCCTCAACATCACCACCGATGGCCGGAAGCTCGCCACCGACGCAAGGATGCTCTCGCCCACCGCGCCGGACTTCTCGGAATCGAAGGTCAACCGACTGGTTGAGAACGCCTTTTCGATTTGGAAGGAGTCCACGCCCAAACGCGGCACGCAGATGATCTTCGCCGACATGGGTGTCAACCCGACCGCTTGGGGTTACTCCCCCTACGACGACATCATCCGGAAGCTGGTCGCCAGCGGCATTCCGCGTGAACAGATCGCCGCCATCGGCGACGCCGAGTCCGACGCCAAGAAGCAGGCCCTCTTCGAGAAGGTCCGGCAAGGCTCGGTGCGCGTGCTGATCGGCAGCACGCAGAAAATGGGTACGGGCACCAACGTCCAGAAACGTCTGGTCGCCCTTCACCATCTCGATGCACCGTGGAAGCCGGCCGAGGTTGAACAACGCGACGGCCGCATCCTGCGACAGGGCAATGAAAACGAGGAAGTGTCGATTTATCGGTATGTTACCGAAGGTTCCTTCGACGCCGTGATGTGGCAGGCCCTGGAAACGAAAGCACGTTTTATCGGGCAGGTGATTTCGGGAACCAATGCGCTGCGGCGTGCCGAGGACATCGGCGGCCAGGAACTCTCCTATGCTGAGGTCAAGGCCATTGCCTCCGGCAACCCGGCCGTGCTGACGCTTGCCGAGGCCGATGCCGAGTTGCAACGCCTCAACCTCCTGAAAAAGACCCAGCTTGACGAACAATACGTCGCCCGCCGCGGTGTCCGCGACCTGCCGGACCGGATCAAGAGCCTCAACGACCGGCTGACGAAGCTGACCGACGACGAGGCAACCGCGACAAAACACTCCGCCGACCCAATCACCATCGGCAAACGCGCCTGGTCGCACAAGGACGCACCCAATGCAATGGCGGACCAGATCGACCGCTTGCCCCGCAACGTCCGTGACACGACCCGCGTACCGCTCGGCATTTACCGTGGCCTTCGCTTCGGCCTGGTCCTGCACCCGCAATTCCCGCCGGACGTGTACCTGGACGGCGCGATCACCCGCCAGTCTACGCTGTCGCGCGACCACCAGGGGCCGCGTGCCGTGCTCAACGCCCTCGAACGGTTGGCCACCGGCTACGGCTCCGAGTGTGTCCGCGTCCGGCAGGACCTGGCCATCGCCGAATCCCAGCTACGCGATTACCGGGAGCGCCTGGGCAAACCCTTCGTCCATGAGGCGTACCTCTCCGAATTGACCGAGCTACGCGACCGGCTCAAGGCAGCTCTCTCCGGCGGGAATTCGGAATCGGACGATGAAACGGGGCCGGGCTCGTTCGGGGTGGCGGATAAGATCAAGGCTCTCAAGGCAGCGAACACCGTCGAGGCAACGCCGCAGCGCGTCCAGCAAAAGGAATCCAGCGCCGAGGAGCCAGTCACCGCCCGCATCCGCCGACGGCAAGAAGCACTGATCGCCGAAACGCCGGCACAGGAACCCGTCGAACCAGCCGCAGATGCCATGTCCTTCCGGGAACGTATTCTGCGGGAACGCCAGCAGAATGCCGAAGGCGAAGGCCAAAGCCCATCGTAAGGCAACCAGTCAAAGTCAACCCCCGCTCGGAATCCTCCTCAGGCTCTAGTGAACCGCTCGAAGGCCCGCCGCCTCAGTCGCGTTCCGTCGCGGGGGCGCGAGGCTTGTGAACCCCCGCGACGAAACACTCCGACGGCGACGGTGAACCGCAACGCCAACGCAAGCAGTTGAATATGCCATGATGGCATACTCCGCAGTCCTCCGCAGTCTCACCCCTCTGATAGAGATCGTCGGGCAGCAACTTCCCAACCGTCGACCGCTTGCACGCTTCGTCGATGGTCGCCGCGTCTCCTGCCTTGAAGAGCAGCGCATCTGCCTCCGTACACGCCTTGCTGTACGCCCCGAAGAATACACGCATGTCGCGCTGGAGAGAGCGGGGAAACCGTCGATGACGTTCCAGGAACGTATCGCGCTGGAGCGGCAGCAGAATGGCGAAGGCCAAAGCCCCGGCTGATGGCAGGCCGCGACAGTGCGGGTGAAACGCCACCCTCGACAAGATCGAGCGGATTCTCATATGACGCGGTGCTCAACGTGTTAACCAGTCAACCTTCGGCTGGTAATCACCAAATCGGCGCGCAATTCATGGATTCGATGCCGATTACCATTCCTCGGCTACGCATGAAGGTAGGGCAATCGCCGCAGACTCTGGGAGATCGCTGCTCGCGGTGTTCAACGGGCAGCGACTCCTTCGGCCGACTGACTGCGGCCTCGCGCGAAGGGGGACATCACACGATCCAGTTATCTTGGACAGAACGGAAGACCGGAGGTAGGATTACCGGGCGTCCCCCATCAAGAGAAATCGCCGGAGCAACTCCGCGAAGATCACGACCGAAGCGGTGCCGGCTGCGATCACCAACCAGTCGAGGGGTGCCAAGGGTTCGACCTGGAAGACCCGCCCGCCGAACGTGACAATCAGCACTTGGGCCGAGGCGATGAACCCGACCACCGCCAGGAACGTCGGGTTGCGGCCGAGCCCCCGGAACCCGCTGGCCGCCGGCGAGAGGGACCTACAGTTCACCTCGTTCCAAAGCTGGAAGAAGACGTACACCGTGAAGAAGACCGTCACCTGCCGGTAGGTCAGCTCCGGGAAGTCGGCCGACCGCTCACCCGGGCCGACGAGCGCCCCCTCCCGCATCGCCAGCAGCAGACCCGTCATCACCACGACGTAGAACATCGCCGTGGCCGCGATCGTCACCAGCATGTCCCGGGTCAGGACGCCCTCGTCCCGCCGCTTCGGGGGCACCCACATCAGACCCGGCCGGGGCGGCTCGGAGCACAGGGCGATCGACGCCAGAGTGTCCATGATGACGTTGATCCACAGAAGTTGGAGGATCGTGAACGGCGGCTTCAGCCCGAGCAGCGGCCCAAGGAACGCGATCGTCAGGGCGGACACGTTGATGGTGAGCTGGAACTGGATGAACTTCTGGATGTTCTCGTAAAGCGCCCGGCCCCAGTGGACCGCGTTCACGATCGTGGCGAACGAGTCGTCGAGGAGGACGATCTTGCTCGCCGCTTTCGCCACCTCGGTCCCGGCCACCCCCATTGCCAGTCCCACGTCCGCCTGTCGCAAGGCCGGGGCGTCGTTCGTCCCGTCCCCGGTCAAGGCCACCACCTCACCCCGCGCCCGGAGCAGGCGGACCAGCCGGAGCTTGTCGAGCGGCCTGGCCCGGGCCAGCACCCGCAGCCGGGGGAGTCGGCCGCCCAGCTCGTCGTCCGACAGGGCCCCAGCCTCCTCGGACGTCATCACCAAGTCAGTGTCCGGGTCGCCGAGCAATCCGGCTTCTTCCGCCACCACCCGGGCCGTCTCTGGCCCGTCCCCGGTGAGCATCATTACCGCAATACCGGCCGCCCGGCACTCGGCCACGGCGGCCCGGACGTTATCCCGCAGCGGGTCCCGCAGGCCGACGAACCCGACGTAGATCAGCTCCCGCTCGTCCCCGTCGGAGGCGGGCTTGAAGTCACGGGTCTCGGCCGATCTGATCGCGAGCGGTGTGTAGGCGAACGCCAGGACGCGCAAGACGCGCGCGGCAGCCGCTGAGAGTTGTTCCCGGACGACTGTCCGTTCCGGCCCGTCGAGGGCGCGGACGGTTCCGTCCTCGGCCAGGTAGCGAGTGCAATGGGCCAGCACCCACTCCGGTGCCCCCTTGACCAGTGCGACTGGCCGCCCGTCGAGGGCGACCACGGCGGTCATCCGCTTCCGTTCGGACGAGAAGTGCAGCAGGTCCAGCGGCGGAAGCCGAGACCGCAGCAGGCGGTAGTCCGCCCCCAGTTCTCGCAGCCACCGCAGCAGTGCCCCTCGGTGGGGTTGCCGATCACCTTCGCCGCAGAGCCGCCGTCCTCCAACTCGGCGGTCGAGTTCACGGCGGCGATCAGTGCCAGCCAGCCGAGCGGGTGGCCGCCCTCTCCGCCAGGGAGTCCGTTAGCCGAGGCCGGCCAACCGGGCTCGCCCCGGTCGCACACCCGCCCGGTGGTCGCCACCCGCTCGACCCGCATCGTGTTCCTGGTCAGGGTGCCGGTCTTGTCCGTGCAAATGACGGTGGCCGACCCGATCGTCTCGCAGGCGGCGAGCTGGCGGACCAGGCTGTTCGCCCGGGTCATCTTTCGCATTGCCAGGGCGAGGGAGATGGTCACGCTCATGGGCAGCCCCTCCGGGACCGCCACCACGATCACGACCACCATGTACATGAAGTACCGCAGCAGCACCGTCCCGTCGGCCACTGCGACGGCCCAGACATCCTCACCTGGGGCCGACCGGCGGACCTCGCCGACCCACAGCCCGCGGACCAGGAGGGCCAGGAAGATCGCCACTGCCGCGACGTACCCGACCCGGCTGATCTGGCCGGCCAGCCGGCCGAGCCGCTCCTGGAGTGGGGTCAGCTCCCGCGGGACGAGCAGCCGCCGGCGGACCCGGCCCGCTTCGCCCGGTTCGGCATCCGACCGTAGGTGGGCCGCGATCTTGCCCAGTTCCGTCTCGTCCCCGACGGCGGTGACCACCATCCGCCCGAGCCCGTCCACCACATACGTCCCGCGGTACAACCCGTCCGGGGCCTCCGCCGCCGTCGTGTCGTTACCCGCACCGGGCTCCTTGCGGATTGGTAGCGACTCGCCGGTCATCAGGGATTGGTCCACCGCGAGTTCGGCCCCCCGGACCAGCCGGCCGTCGGCCGGAACCTCGTCACCCATCTCCAGAACCACGAGATCCCCGGCCACCACATCCCCGGCCGGTATGCTGTGGACCCGCCCGCCCCGGACGACCTTCGCCCGGAACTCCTCCCGGCGGGCGTTCAAGGCCTCGAACGCCCGGTCGGAGTTGTGTTCAGCGAGGAGCGCGACCCCGGTGGCGAGGACCACGGCGACCATGACCGCCAATCCGTCCCAGGACCCGTGTCCGGTTGCCGCCCCGACCGGCCAGAGGGCGACCGCGGCGAGAAACAGCACGGCCGGCCCCCAGCCCCGCAGCCCGAGGATTCGCGTGGTCAGGAAGCTGACGAGGGCGATGCCCAGGACGGCCCCGGCAGCGGCGTACCGGCCCGCTTCCACCGGCGGGGCGAACACCTCAACCCCGGTGGACAGCAGGGCCGCCCCCATGAGGATCTTGATGATCGGGTCGTCGAACTTGTCGAGCAGCTTCCGCCAGGCGGGCTCGGCCGGGGGCGGGGTCAGATCGTTGCGGCCGAAGAGTTCCCGGCTCCGGGCCACCGCTTCCGGGGGGAGTCCCTCATCGGCCGAAACGGGCAGGTGGAGTGCGAGATCCTCGGTGGTGCGCATGGTCCGCCGTCCGGTGACGAGCTGGTGGGGTGGTGCGGCGATGCGGTCAAGCTTCGGGTCGGGTCCGCTCGGTCTCGGGCGGCGGCGACCCGTTCGCGGACGGCTCGGCGGTTACCGGGGGAAGGATCGGAGGTTCGGACCCGCCCCGCAGGTCGGGTGCCGCCGCGGGGGTGGCCGTGACCGGCTGCGGGATCGCACGTGGGACGCCCCCGAGGGTCCGCATCAGGGCGTAGTAGACCGCCGGGGTGGCGACCAGCGACAGCAACACCGAGATCGCCAACGCCCCCATCACGCCGATCGCCAGCGGCTTGAGCATGTCGGCCCCGGAGCCGATCCCGTAGGCGAGCGGGAGCATCCCGAGCGCCGCCGCCAGCGAGGTCATCAGCACCGGCCGCAGCCGCCGCCGGCCGGATTGGACCAGCGCCTCATCCAGCGGCATCCCGTCGGCCCGCAGGTGTTCCACCCGGTCGAGCATCAGGATGCCGTTCTTCGCCACGATCCCCAGCCCAATTATCGCCCCCAAGAACGAGACGATGTTCAGTGACGTACCGGTCGCCCACAAGGCCAGCCCGACCCCAGAGAGCGAGAGCAGCGATCCCCACACGATGGCGAGCGGAGCCAAGAGCGACCGGAACTCGATCAGGAGAACCAGGAAGACGAGCAGCACCGCCGCCGCCATGACCAGGACTAGGTTGCGGAACGACTCCTGCTGCTGCTGGTAGAGGCCGCCGAACTCCAGGGTGAATCCCGCCCGATCCGGCATCTCCTTGTCGAGCTTTGCCTTGATGTCCCGGATGGCACTGCCCAGGTCGCGGTTGGAGGTGCGGGCGGTCACGGCTACGTTCTGCCGCAGATCCTCCCGCCGCAGTTCGAGCTGCCCGGCCTCCGTCCGCCGGTCGGTGATCGCGCTCAGCCGGGTGCCGGAGCCGCCCAGTTCGGAGCGGACCAGCAGGGCGTCCACCGCCGCCGTGTTCCGGACGAACTTCGGGTCCACGACCAGCCGGACGTTCACCTGCCGGTCGCCTTCCAGGACGAACGACGGGATCTCCCCGAGCAGGGCGATGTTGAGTGTCCGGGCCACGTCGTCCCCCTTGATTCCATACCGCAGGAGTTCCGCCGAGCGGGGGCGGTAGACGACGGCCGAGCCGGTATACTCCAGCCCGTTGTTCACATCGACCACGCCCGGGACGCCCTTCCCGTCCTTGCTGTCGATCAGGTCGGCGATGTCCCCTGCCTTCTTCTTGAGGAGCGCCACGTCGGTCGAGAATACCTTTATCTCGATGGGTTTTGGGGACCATGTGAGGTCGCCGATGAGGTCGCCGAGGATGCCCGGCATGTCCACCTCCAGCACCGGCTCGGCTGCGTGAATTCGCTCCCGGAGGTCGTCCTTCACCTCCTCCACACTCCGTTTCCTGTCGGGCTTCAACTTGATGAGGAAGTCGCCGCGGTGCGGCTCGGCCACGGCCAGGGCCAGACGCGCCCCGGTCCGCCGCGAGTAGCTCTCGACCTCGGGTGTCTCCAGAAGAATCCGATCGACGTGCTTGAGGACGCGGTCGGTCTCGGACAAAGCGGTTCCTGGAGGCATGTGGTAGTCCAGGACGAACGCGCCCTCGTCCATCTCGGGGAGGAAGTCCTCCTTGAGCTGGGTGTAGATCACGCCCACCCCGGCCAGGACCAGCACGGTAATCGCGGTGGTCACCCACGCCCACCGGACTGCCTTCCGAGCCGCCCACTCGTACACTCGGACCAGCCGGCGGAGGACCGGGCCGCCGTGTTCGAGTTCGTGATCGGGCCGGTGCCTGACCCCGCCCGCCGGCACCCGGATCAACCGCACGGCTAGGGTCGGGGTGAGGGTCAGGGCGAGCAGCAGCGAGGTGAGGAGCGACACCACCATCGTCACGGCGAGCGCCCGGAAGAATACGCCCTGGATGCCGTCGATGAACGCCAGCGGGACGAACACCACCACGGGCGTGAGCGTGGAGCCGACCAGCGGGCCGGTGATCTCCGCTGCCGACTTCCCGACCGCCGCGACCGGGGTGAGCCCTGCCGCGACATGGGTGGCGATGCTCTCGACCACCACGATCGCGTCGTCGATGACGAGACCGACCGCCGCGGCGACCCCGCCCAGCGTCATCAGGTTGAAGCTCATCCCGAGCAGCTTCATCGCCACCAAGGCAGCCAGGATCGTCACGGGGATGACCACGACCGCGATCGCCGCAGTTCCTGCCGTGGCCGCCCACCGCTGACCGTGCTTGAGGAACGCGACCATGATCCCGACCGACAGCAGCAGCCCGAACAGGATGCTCTCCCACACGCTCCCGACCGACTCCTTGACCAGGATCGACTGGTCGTAGAAGAGCGACAGCCGCACGTCCGGGGGGAGCTCCCGGCGGAGCGCATCTAACTCCTTGTTCACCCCGTCGGCGATCCCGACCGTGCTCCCGTCCGGCTGGCTGCGGATGTTCAGCAGCACCGCCGGCTTCCCGTCCGCGTTGACGATATTGAACTGCGGCTCCCGGCCCGGAACCACCTCGGCCACGTCCTTGATCCGGACCGGGCCGCTCTCGGTCTGGATGATGACTAGCTCGTCGATGTCGGCGGGGGTCTTCGCCCGCGCGTCCACCATTGTGAGGAAGAGCTGGTGGTCCTCGTCGCGCAGCCCGGCCGGGCCGATCAGGTTCCCCTTCAAGAGCGTGTCACTCACCTGGTTCATGGCCAGGTGGTAGCCCTCCAGCTTGTAGGGATCGACCCGGACGTGGACCTCGGGGGCCCGCCCGCCCACGAGGTCCACCCGGGCAACCCCGGGAACGCGCAGGAGTCGGGGCTTGAGGTCGTAGCGCGCCATCTCCCACAGCTGCGTCTGGGTCCGGCCGGTGGTGCTGGTCATGCTCACTCCAACGACCGGGAAGGCGGAGAACGTGAGCCGCTGGACGTTGGTGGTCGCTGTGGCCGGCAGCGTGGCGCGGATTTGGGCGAGCCGGCTGTTCACGTACAGCTCGGATTTCTGCATATCGACCGACCAATTGAAGAACACGTTCACCTCGGCCGACCCGCGGCCGGTGGCCGACCGGACGCTGACCACCCCCGGGATGTCCTTCATCGCCTCCTCGACGGGCCGGGTGATCGTCGCCATCATCTGGTCGCCGGGCATCACCCCATTGTCGATTAGGATCACGACCCGCGGGAAGTCGGTCTGCGGGAACACCGAGGAGGGCATGGTGATCGCCGACAGCACCCCGGCCAGACACAGGCAGAGGGTCAGGAAGAGGATCGACTTCGACTGCCGGACGATGAATCGGCTGAACCCGGACGGGGCGGCTTCTGGCGGAGTCATGCGGAACCTCGGAGTGGATCAACGACATCGCGGCGGTCGGGATCGGGCAGACGCGCCAAGTACTCGCGGAGGGTGTCCATCTCGGCGGGATTCTCGGTCAGCAGTCGGGTGAGCGTCACCAGCTCGGCTTCGGCCCAGGATTGGGCCTGCTTGCGGAGGTCGGCGACCGCCGCGACCACCGCCTCCGACCAGTCCCCGGCGAGCCGGGTCAGGTTCTTCTCGACTTCCCAGTCCACCCGGCCGAGGACGTGCCGGCGGAACAGCCCGCCGACGAGCCCCATCGGCAACAGCCACCAGAGCAGGTCCCAGTGGATGTCGAACGTGCTGCCGATCGCGGCCGGGGCGACGGCGACCGCGGGCCGCCGGGCCTCCCAGGCGACCGGCGCGAGCGCCACCCCGACCGCCGCGGTGACGTTGCGGTTCAGCCGGCTCCGGAACGCCTCGACGATCCGGCGGAAGCGCTCCTCGGCCTGCCCGACCAACTCGGCCGCCTTCGGGGCGGCGATCCGGGAGAGCGCGACCAACTCGGCGGTCAGCTTGTCGCGCAGCCAGCCTTCGTACCGCCGGGCCTGCTCCGCCAGGTTTCCTTTCCAGGTGCGAAGTTCCGCGGCCAGGGCTTCTCGCAAGTCATCCCGGACCGGCCCGTGGTGGGCCAGCAGCAGGCCCTCGAATGCCGGGCGGGCGGCGGACCGGAGTCGCTGCTCGGCCAGGGCCAGTTCGTCCCGCAGGACATCGGCCCGGACCGACTCGTCCAGCACCGCCGCCCGGAGCCGGTCGCGGTCGGCCTCCGCCTGGTCCGCCGCCCGGAGCGCGACGGTCAGGTAGCCGCGACAGGCCCGGGTCAGCCCGGCGAGCTTGTGGGCGAGCGCCGCCTGCCGCTCGTGGGTGATGTCGCCGGCGACTGGGCCGAGGATCTCGTCCTTCAGCCGAGCGATCCACTGTTCCGTGTTCTCCCGGGTCGAGAACGGCAGGACCGGCACCGCGCCGCCGAACTGCTCCCGCAACCGCACTTCCAGGAACCCGATCACCTCGGCCCGGTCGGCGTCGGAGAGTAGGTCCACCTTCGTCAGCAACACGGCCACCCGCGGGGCGGCCTGGCGGGCCTCCTCGATCAGCCGCCGGTCCGCGTCGGAGAGCGGTCGTTCGGCACTCACCGCGACCAGGGCGACGGCGGCGTTCGGCAGCCAGTCGCGCGTCGCCCGGGTGTTGTGGGCGAACACGCTGCCGAGCCCCGGCGTGTCCACCAACCGGACCCCGGGCCAGTCCCGCAGGGCCGGGGTGAGCACGTCCACCACCGCCACCCGCCGCCGATTCCCCGGGTTCTGCGCCTCGGTCACGAACTCCCCGATCCGGTCCACGGAGACAGCTTCCGCCGATCCGTCGAGGAGGGAGAGGCGGTTGGTCAGGCTCATGCGTCCCCCGGTGGCACTGGGTCGCCGAGCAGATACCCGCGGCCGCGGACCGTGTGAATCAGCCGCGGGCCGTGGGCTTCGAGCTTCTTCCGCAGCTCCATGACGTGGACTTCGAGCGTGTTCGACAGGCCGTCGTACCGCTCGTCCCAGACCTGCTCGTAAAGCCGGGTGCGAGACAGGACTTCACCGGGGTGCCGCAGGAAGAAGACGAGCAGGGCCTGCTCCCGGGCGGTCAGGCCGAGCGGCTTGCCGGCCCGCTCCGCCCGGTTGGTGGCCGGGTCCACCAGAATGTCGTGGTGCCGCCACACCGGCCCGGCGGTCCCGGTTGAGCGGCGGAGGAGGGCCTGGACCCGGGCGAGCAGCTCCTCGTAGGCGAACGGCTTGCACAGGTAGTCGTCGGCCCCGGCGGTGAGCCCCTCGACCCGCTGGGCGACGGCGTCCCGGGCGGTCAGGAACAGGACCGGGGTGGTCTTCCCCGCCCCGCGGAACTCCCGGAGCAGCGAGTAACCGTCCGGGCCGGGCAGCCACCAGTCGAGGATCACGAGGTCCCAACTGGCCGTGCTCAGGGCGTGGCGGGCGTCGTGGCCGTCGGCCGCGAGCTCGACGACGTACCCCTCCTCCCGCAGCCCCTGGGCCACGAACTCGCCGATCTCGGCGTCGTCCTCGACGAGTAGAATGCGGAACGCCATCACCACCCCACCACGACGCCAGGACTGCGAGATTGACGATACCAGTGTGGCCTAAGACCACCGTGAAGGGGTGATAAGATCCGGGCTTATCTCCGGCACCGGGTGTCCGACCGACCCGCGGGCACTCGTTTATCCAGAGCCGGCCCTACCCGTCATGGGGCACCGGGGAGAGACCCGAGGAGGTGGGCCACGCCCTGTTCCTGGCCCGCCGGGAAGAGGACATGGATCCCCTCCCCGCCGTGGGCCGCGTGCATCCGGAGGTCGAGCGAGCACAGGCGACGGTGCTCGTGCAGGTCGAACCCGGCCAGCCGTCCGAGCGGAAAGTTCGTCACGATGTGGCCGTACTTCGCCGACCCCGGGCCCCGGGTCCACGCCCGCTCTTTGGACAGGAGTACCAGTTCCCGGTCGGTGAGGAGCAGTGCGGCGGGTGTCAGCTCGCGATGAAACCCGTCCCGTGCGGCGGGCCAGTGGGCGGCGGCCCGAAGTACTCGGCCGGTCGGCAGGAATCTCCGCGTCGCGTTCTGGAACGGCAGGGGCCACCCGTCCAGCACCGGCGTGTCTTCCCCCGCGCCCGCCCCTGCCGTCCCCACACCGTCCAGGATCAGCCGGACCGCCTCGTGGTACGGCTGGTCCCGGACGGTGTTGAACTCGACGACCCCGGCCCGCGCCCGACCCCGGACGGCGTGATCGATCTTCAGCCGGCCGTAGAGCAGGACCTCGGTGAAGCGGTCCGGGCGATCAGAACTTCAGGCTGTACTGGAAGTAGAAGAGCGAGGGCGAGACGGGCGGCCCGGAACGGCGGATGAAAGATCCGGCGAACAGGTGGGAAAACCCGACGAACACGTCCTGGTGCGTGCCGACGTGGAAGTTCGCCGTCAGGTCGAGTTCCTGGCCGACGTCGGTGCCGGCCCGGCCGGTCGGGTCCACGCGGATCGGCACGCCGCCCGCGTTGTACAGGGCGTCGCGGGCGCTCACGAGCCGGAACACGTGGAACTGGGCCTGGGCGGTGACCCACCGGGCCGGGTAGCACACGGCCTGCACGCTGATGTCGTTGATGTTCTTCCGGCCGACCAGGTCCAGATACCCGAAGTACGTGTGCCCCCACGGGAACAACTGGTTAAACGTCCGGTGAGTTCCGCCGGAGCCCGGGTGCGGGTCGCCGGACGCCCGATCCCAGTAGAGCCAGAACTGGGGCACGGTCGGCACATCGACGAACCGATACCCCAGCCCGGTGGTGATCGACCCGGCGACGGCCTGCTGGTTCGAGTAGTTGCCGAACTGGGTCATCCCCTCGAAGTCCCACAGCCACCGCTTGTCGAGGTCGCCGGCGTACCGGGCACCGAAGGTGTTCAGGTCGAGCCCGCCGCGGATTCCACCCTGCCCGGTGGCGACCGGGTTGGCGTTGTGGAGGAACAGGTAGTACAGATCAACCGATTGCCCGGGGTGGGGCCGGTGGGTCGCCCAGACGCCCGCGAAGTCCTGGTTGTGGTCGGGCGGGTCGAGTTGCGTCGGCCTCATCAAGACCGGCTGCACCCAGAAGGCGTCGATGTCCCAGTCCTCAGACCGCCAGAACCCGCGGACCCCCTGGAACGTCCGCCGGACGTTCGGGAAGTCCGACGGGGAGATCAGCCGCTGCGACCCGAAGTAGAGTTCCTGCCGCCCGCCGCGGACGTACACCGGACCGCCGGCGACGTCGAGCAGCTTGAGGTCGGCGAACAGGTTCAGAAAGTCCGCGTGATCGACGTCGTTGGGCAGGGGCGGCAGGTCGTTGTTGGCGATCCGCGAGTCCTGCATCTCGACGTACACCCGGAAGCGGTCGCGGAACCAGAGGTCGCCGTACACCCGGGTGCGGATCAACTCGTAGACGTTGGCCTGCCCGGTCAGTCGGGCGTACCCCCCGTTCTCGTCCATGTACCGCACCCGCTCCTCCCCGCCGGCCGAGAACATCCAGTTCTCCCCGAGGTGGATTCGCTTGAGCCGGTTGAAGGGGTCGAGCCCGCTGCGGTTCTTCGGGTCGTCGAGGAACTTGTAGTCGGCGTCGTAGAAGGAGTTCGGGTGGGATGCGGTCGGCGGATACGGAACCTTCGGCGGGTCGGGCCGGTCCCGGCCGCGGAGCTGGTCGAGCAGCGAGTAGAACCCCGGGCCGGAAGGCGGGATCGTGAAGTACCCGACCCGCGGGGGCGGCGGGAGGGGCGGAACCTTGTCCCACACCGAAGGCGGCTGCTTTTCCTCCGGTTGCTCTGCCACCGGCGGACACGCGTCGTTCGGACCGGCGTTCGGCGATGGAGCTTGGACGGGTTGGAGCGGTGCCGGGTCGGGCATCGGTTCCTGTCCCCGCGACGGCACCGGGCGGCCCAGGACTCCGGCCGACAGGGCGATGGTGAACCAGAAGCAAGAACGAACAGCCAGGTTCATTTCCGTGCTCTCTGCCGGGCTCAACGTCCGACACGATCGGGTAGCGGCCTACCCACTGCTCGAAGAGGCGGACCATCTCATCGGGCGTGCGGCCAGGGCCGCCGCATGGTCGTCACTCGCGCCCACTATCTCTCCCTCAAGATCGGCAAACTCGGGCGGCGGCTTCTACATTTTTGGCCATTCCCCTCAAGCACCGCACCCGGCCGTAGTTCAGCCCGCCGCCTGGAACACCCCCACCACCACACCGAATCCGCGAACTGTGCAGGTTGAGACTGCCACCCCAACATGCGCCGTCTTTGAGGGGTTGAGAGAGTCAGGGCTTATGCTCGCCGCGGAGTGCCGCCGGCGGATTCGACTCGCCCGGAGCGGCCCGGGGATGGTGAACGCCGGGGCCGGCCTCGGGGGGCGCGGCGGCCCCACGCTGGCGGGTCGCGATCAGGGTGAATGCCCCCACCGCAATCGCGGCGAGGATCACAGCGGCCGCGACCCACGCACGCCACCTCGTCGGCCGCAGCTTCCCTTCCGTCGGGACACCGCGCACCTCGTCCGCCTCTCGTCGGGTGCCTTCATCTCTCTTGGGGCCGGGGGCGGCGTCGGGAACGTGCCCGTGTGGGCGGAGCGCCGCATCCTGAGCGGCCGGATCAGGCCGGCCGGAGTCTTCGCCGCCCGCCCGCTCCCAGTGCCAGTACGCTCGGCCGTCGGCCGTGCGGATCGCCAGGAACGGCGCGTTGCGCAGCAACTCGGCCGCCAGCACGTCGCCGCGGTGGGCCCGGGACGCGAGATCCAGGAAGATCGACAGGCACGCGGCGAGCATGTCGTTCGGGTTCAGGCCGCTCGGCCACAGGAACGTGTGTCCGTCGAACTCGAACGTCCGCCGCTCGTTGCTCCCCGCCCCCATCAAGCACCTCACCCCGTCGGGTATTCGCCGTGCCAATCTCCCGCACAACCGCCTTGAGCGGGATACACTCTGCGCTCATCCGAAGCGGCCAGTCGTGACGACGCTAACGAGGCCGTCGATCACGTCGGCCGGGAGCGGGGCGGCCCGGAGGTCGGCCACGGTCCGGTCCACGTCGTAGGGGACGCGGCGGAGGTCCACCCGGCCGTCCTCGATTACTGCGTAGCACGCCTCCCCGCCTCGGTCTCGGGCCAGCCCGACGCTGCCCGGGTTCACGACCGTCACCCGGCCGAACGCTCGCGTGCCCTGGACGTGGGTGTGGCCGAGGAGGATGAAGTCCGCCTCGACACCGGCGACCAGTTCCCCCCAGCGGTCCTGCGGGACGTACTCGAAGAGGCCGCCGCACGGGGTCGCGTGGGCGACCCGGAAGTGCCGCCCGCCCCGCTCGAACACGTCCAGGGCGAAGAGGTGCCGGAGGTACTCGATGTCGTCGGCCGCGAGCAGCGTGCGGTGCCACGCCCGGGTGGCGAGCGAGTACGGGCGGTACGGCCCCATGCACCGGCAGTCCTGGTCGAACGCCAGGGCGTTGTCGTGGTTGCCCCGGACGGCGTGGGTGGCGGTCGCCCGGAGCCACCGGACGCACTCGGCCGGGTGCGGACCGTAGTCCACTGCGTCCCCGCAGAAGACGAGTTCGTCCCACGTCGCCTCGGTCCGGGCCACGGCCTCCAGGGCCGGCCAGTTGGAGTGAACGTCGGACAGGACGAGCATCTTCATCAACCGCCTCGCGGTCGGGTTGGGGGCGCGGGCGGTTCGGTCAGTCGCCGTCCCGCAGCCGGTCGCGGTTCCGGGCGTAGAGCTCGACGGACTCCCGGAGGACGCGCAGGGCCGCGTCCCGGCCGAGCGGTTGCTCGACGACGACCTCCTTGCCTTCCAGCACCTTGTAGTCCTGGAAGAACCGCCGGAGCTCCAGCACCTCGGCGACGGAGAGGTCGGACAGGTCGCGGACCTCGGACAGGAACGGGTCGTCGGCGTGGACCGCGATCAGCTTGTCGTCCTGCCCCTTCTCGTCCCGCATCGGCATCACGCCGACCGCTCGCGCCCGGAGTAGCACCCCGGGCACCAAGTCCTCCTTGCAGATGACTAGCGCGTCGAGCGGGTCGCCGTCCGGGCAGTGGGTCCGCGGGACGAAGCCGTAGCTGGCGGGGTAGTAGACCGCCCCGTAGAGGATGCGGTCCACTCGTAGGAGCCCAGTCGGCTTGTCGAGTTCGTACTTCACCCGGTTGCCCCGGTTGATCTCCACGAACACCGGGAACCAGCTCTCCAGGTCGTCGTTGAGCGGCACGTCGTGCCAGGGGTGCCCGCGCATGTAACTCCTCCCTTCACTCACCGGGATCTGCCGGACGATGAGGGCCGTTGAAACGCAGCCCGGCCGGGGAAACTGGCCGCCGGCCCGAGTTCCCGCTCGATCCGCAGCAGGCGGTTGTACTTCGCCACCCGGTCGGTCCGGCTGAGCGAGCCGGTCTTGATCTGCCCGACCCCGGTCCCGACCGCGAAGTCGGCGATGAACGTGTCCTCGGTTTCCCCCAAGCGGTGGCTGATGACCGCTGCGTACCCGGCCTTCCTCGCCAGCCCGATCGTCTCCAGGGTCTCGGTCACAGTCCCGATCTGGTTCAGCTTCACGAGGATCGCGTTGGCTACCCCGGCCGCGATCCCCTCGGCGAAGATCGCCGGGTTCGTTACGAAGTTGTCGTCGCCGACGAGCTGTACCTTACCCCCCAGCGCCCGGGTGATCGCCTGCCAGCCGGCGTCGTCGTCCTCGGCCACCCCGTCCTCCAGCACCACGATCGGGTACTGCCGGACCCAGTCCTCGTACAGCCGGACCATCTCGTCGGGCGTCCGGTCCGGGCCGCCGGACTTGGTGAACCTGTACCGCCCGCCCTCGAAGAACTCGCTCGCCGCCGGGTCCAGCGCGAGGGCGACCTGCTCCCGCAGCTTGAGCCCGGCCTTCTCGATGGCGGCCAGGATGACCTCGACCGCCTCCTCGTTCGACTTCAGGCTCGGGGCGAACCCGCCCTCGTCCCCGACCGCGGTGGCGTACCCTTTGTCGGCCAGCACCCTCTTCAGAGCGTGGAACGTCTCGGCCCCGTACCGCAGCGCCTCCCGGAAGGTCGGCGCGCCGAGCGGCACGATCATGAACTCCTGGAAGTCCACGCTGTTGTCGGCGTGCTTGCCGCCGTTGAGGACGTTCATCATCGGCACCGGCAGCACCGTCCCGCCGACCCCGCCGAGGTACTGGTAGAGCGGCAGCCCGGTGGACGCGGCCGCCGCCCGGGCCACCGCCATCGACACCCCGAGGACGGCGTTCGCCCCGAGCTTCCCCTTGTTCGCGGTCCCGTCCGCCTCGATCATCTTGCGGTCGATCGCCGCCTGCTGCCGGGCGTCCGTGCCGGTCACGAGCGGGGCGATCACCCGCTCAACATTCTCGACCGCCTTGAGGACGCCCTTCCCGCCGTAGCGGGCCTTGTCCCCGTCCCGCAGTTCCAGTGCCTCCCGGCTCCCGGTCGAGGCACCGGACGGGACCGCCGAGACGCCGGTGCTGCCGTCGTCGAGCCGCACCTCGACCTCGACAGTCGGGTTGCCCCGGGAGTCGAGGATCTCCAGGGCGGAAACTGCCACGATGCGAGCCATCTGCGTCCTCCGATTCGGTCACGACGGGTTGTCGGGTCCTTCCTTCAAGATCTGCACGTCGTAGACGACGGTCAGTCCCTTCTGCCCGAGCATCCCCTTGAGGGCCTCCAGGACGCGGGGGAACCGGTCCGCCGTCTCGATCACCTCCACCCGGACCGGGAGGTCGTCGTTGAGCGACCACAGGTGGGTGGCGTGGTGGACGTGCCGGCCGCCGTACCCCTCCTCGCACCGGATCACGGTCGCCCCGGCGATCCCGTGGTCCCAGCACCGCTGCACGATCGCCGAGGACAGCGGCCGGCCCTCCCACTGCTCGGCCGACTCGACGTAGACGATCAGCTTCCGCGCCGCGACATAGGTCAGCATGTCTATCCCTCCAGCCGCCGGCCGAAGACGAGGTGCGCGGCCAGCGCCCCCAGGCACACCCCGAGGAACCCGACCGCCACGCTCCCGAGCGTGTTGGCCAGGGCGGCCGGCCAGTTGCCGTCCCGGACCAGTTTGAACGTCTCCCACTCGAACGTCGAGAAGGTGGTGTACCCGCCGCAGAACCCGGTCCCGAGCAACAGATACAGCTCCCGCCGGGCGGGCGAGAGCCGCTCCAGGAACCAGACCGCGAGGAACCCGAGCAGAAGCGCCCCGGTAACGTTGATGACGAACGTGCCCCAGGGGAGCCCGCCCGGCCACTTCTGGGTGTCCACCCACCGGCCGATCCAGTACCGCAGGTTCCCGCCGACCGCGCTGCCGATCGCGATGAGCGTGATCGGGTGGACCGCCACGCCCCCGAGCCAGCCGAGCCACTCCATCAGTCGCCTCCACTGCGTGACGGCCGGCCGGGTCGCCAAGTCGTATGGCGGCCCGGCCGGGATAATCGGGGTGGGTTCGCTCCGCTCCATCGGTCCTCCTCGCGGGTGGTCAACTCCCGGCCCGGTCCGCGGGCAGAAGCATCTTCACGCCCTCGGTGGTGATGAGCCCCTCGGGCACGGCCTCGTCCAAAAACGGCAGCAGCCGGCCGATCTCCTCGACCGTGCCAACCACTTCGATGAGGACCGGCAGCTCGGTGACGTAGTCCGGGTGGGCGTCCGAGTGCAGTCGCTGGTGCGTCCCGAACCCCTTCGGGGCGCGAAGGACGACCACGTTCGAGAGGCCGAGGTCGCGGGCCTTCTCCAGCACCGCCTGGTAGAGCGGCTGGTGCTGGTAGGTGTCTCCGTCGTCGATGAAGATCCGCAACAACTGCCCGTCCACGGCGGTCCGCATGATCGGGAACTCCTCGGGGTCCGGCAGGTATGCCTCCGGTTCCGGCCGGCCCGGCACCTCCAGGTGCGAGGCGACCCAGGCCGCCTCGTCGGCCCGGCGGCGGTAGGCCAGCACGTGCGCCCGCTCCAGGGTGGCAAGGGCGCGGGGGGCGACCTCGACGACATCGTCCAGGAAGCCGCCGATCGCCTTGGGGCTGTCGAGGAACTCCAGGATGACCGGATGGTGCTCGACGATCGCCCATCGACCGCACTCGACGACCTCTCCGCCGACCAGCCCACAGGTGCCCTCCAGGCTGGTCGCGCCCTCCAGCTTCCGCCAGAGCGCCCGCTTCAGCAGGGCATCCTGGGCATTGGTCCACCACGACACCTTGTCGGTGTTCTGGAGGAATACACGGAGCAGTGTCTGCTCGCCTTCCCGCCTCATGGCCCGCCCCCGGTCTGTTTCCCCCGCACCGGTCGGGTCGGCTGGCCGTTCAGTTCGGGGGACAGGTCCAGCACCGGCTCGCCGTCGAGTTCGGGCTTGCCATCGAGGTGTGCCGGCCGGACCACGATCCCGCCGAGGGCCGGCTTGACCCGCGGCTCGAAGAACGCCTGGGCGATCATGGTCGGCACGACGGCGCTGGCGATCACCACGGCGACCAGGATGGAATACTGCCGCTCGTCGATCTTGCCGTTGTTCAAGCCGAATAGGGCACTGATCGTGCCGAACGTCAGGCCGGTCGACATGAGGAGCGTGGTGTACTTCCCCTCCCGGCGGCCCATCCCGTAGAACCGGGTGAGCGGCCACACCCCGACCACCTTCGCCCCGACCTTCACCGCGAGGAGCACGACGACCAGCCCGAGCCCGGTCCAGGTGAAGAGAACGGGGAGGGACACCTTGGTGCCGGCCATCAGGAAGTAGAACGGGGTGGTGAGGGCGAACACGGTCGTGCGCATCCGCCGGACGGCGTCGCGCTGCCGGGCCATCACCCCGGCCAGGACGATGCCGATCAGGTACGCCGGCAGCACGGCCTCACTGTTGGCCGCCACGGCCAGGGCACCTAGGCCGAACAGCAGCCCGAAGATCAGCTTGATCCCCGGCTCGCTCACCTGATTGGCGTGCTTGACGAAGAACCCGCCGACCACCCTCGGGGTGAACGGCAGGACGACCAGCAGCACCGCCACGAAGACGATCAGGGTGCGGTCGTAGTGGGCGAAGCAGGCCCCGAGGGCGACGACCGTTCCGAGATCCGTGACGAAGCAGGCGGCCAAGATCACCTTGCCGATCTCGGTCTCGTTGAGCCCGGTCTCGACCATAACCGCGTACACGACCGCGACCGAGGTAGTGGACAGCGCGATCCCGCAAATCAGGGCAGCCTCCCACTCCCATCCGCTGGCGAACCGGGCGAAGAGCGTGGCCGCGACGAACGGGACGGCGAAGCTGGCCAGGCCGATCGCCAGGCTCTGCTTGTAGTGCCGGCGCAGCACGTCCGGCTCGATCTCGGCCCCGGCCAGGAAGGTGAGCAGCATGCTCCCGAACCCGGCCAGGAACAGCAACCACGGCCGGACTTCGAGCGTCCAGTCGAACCCGAGAGCCTGCTGCTGGGTGAGGTATACGGCGAGGTTCCCGGCGATCACGCCGACGAGGATCTCGATGAGGGCGACGCTCTGCTTGAGGCGGACGGCGGAGAGGCTGGCAACGAGGGCCAGGCCGATCCAGACGGCGGCAACGCGGTAGTCGGACTCCATGTATCCCCTCAGTGGTGGGTCTGGGGAGGAACACCGGGGCCGACGGCGTGACCGTACAAAGCGCCACGACCCCGCCGGGGAACAATCCCGGCGGGGTCGGATTTGTGATTCAAATCCTACCCGCCGGGTAGTGCCCCCGGGTAGGAGTTATTAGCCGCTGTGTGGCGGCGGTTCCGTGGCGAACTCCATCGCCGTCGCTCTCGGAAATCCTACGCGACGACCCGGCCGAGTCAAGCGCGGCTTCTGCCGCGAATGCCTATCAACCGGTCGGGTGAGCGGCGTAAACGGTCACGTTTCCGACGGGACGGCCTCTCGGGTCCGGTTGATAAGATCGGGATAAATTCCGATCGCCCCGCCTTGCCTTCGCAATCGTCGGGGTGAACAATAGGGCAATTCAACGGCGATGGAGTTCGCCATAATCGCCCCGGCGTCCGTGCCGGGGCTAATGACTCCTACCTCCGGGCCTCCCTGGGATAGGGGTTATTTGAGTCCGACACTCAAGCCCCACCGGGAGCACGCTGCATCCGGTGGGGCTTTTAGTTTTGCCCCACCCCAGAAGGCCCGTGTCGAACCCCAACAGTCCCTCCGGAATCGCTGCCCGGTGCGCGTTGACCAGGCCAGTACCCTTCCCACGACCGGTGAGGCCATGAAGCTACTCATCCTGTCCGACATCCACGCCAACTGGCCGGCCCTGGAGGCCGTGCTGCTCGCCGAACCCGACTTCGACGCGGTGGCCTTCTGCGGAGACGCCGTCGCCTACGGGCCGCACCCCGCCGAGTGCGTCCGCTGGCTGGCCGGGCACGCCGACCACGCCGTCCGCGGCAACCACGACAACGCGCTCGCGCAAGGAGCTGATTGCCGGTGTCTGGAGTCCTCCCGCGCGTGCGCCCTCGCCACCCACGCCTGGCACCGCGAACTCCTCACCGACTCCGACCGGGCGTTCCTCCACGGGCTGTTGACCCTCGATTTCTTCGAGTGGGAGGGGTGGCACTTCCGGGTCGCCCATGCCACCCCTCACGGCGACCTGTACGAGTACCTGCCGGCGAGACACTGGGGGGACCGGGTCCGGGGGCTGGATGCCGACTTCGTGCTGCTCGGGCACACCCACGTCCAGGGGATGCTGACGTTCGGGGGGACGACCGTGGTCAACCCCGGGAGCGTCGGGCTCGCCCGGGACCGCCGGGGCGAGGCGTGCTACGCGACGTTCGAGAAGGGTGCGGTCCGGCTGAAGCGGATTCCCTACGAGGTGGAGCGGACGGTGGCCGCACTCCGCCACTCCCCCCTGCCGGGCTCGGTGATCGAGGGCCTGGCCCGGATGCTGGCGGGCCCCGAGTTGGCGAACCTGAGGTGAGGATCGCCCCACAGCCAGAGAGGAATCGTCATGCACGACTCGACCCGCGACCTTGCCAGCCTCTTCGGCGTCTCCGAGCGCGCCGTCCTCCGGTGGATCCACAAGGACGGCCTCCCGGCCCGCCCGATCCAGGGGTCGGATTACGTCCACCGGCTCGAACTCCTGGAGTGGGCGATCGGGCACGCCGCGGCGCTGCCGCCGGCCGTCCTCCCCCGGCTCGGGGGGGTGTTCTCCGGTTCCCCCTGCGGCCTAGCCGGGGGGCTCCGGCGGGGGTGCGTCCGGCACGCCCGGTCCCACGACCTCGCCGCCGCCCAGCGCGCCCTGATCGCCGGGCTGAACATCCCGGAGGGGTCCGACCACGAGGCGCTCGACCAGGCGGCATCGGGTCGGGGGCTCGTTGTGGGCGGCGGGATCGCGATCCCGCACGTCCTACGCCCGCTGATCGTACCGCGCGGGACGCCGGCGGTCGCCCTCCTGCTATTGCCCGAGCCATTCGACTCGCTGGCCGGCGACGGGCAGCCGGTCCAGGCGGTTTTTGAACTCGTCACCCCGACCGCCCGCACCCACCTACAACTCCTGGCCGACCTCGCCCTGGCCCTGTGCGACCCGGTGTTCCGCGGGGCGATCACCCACCACGCCCCGGCCGCCCACATCATCGCGGAGGCGGAGCGGATCGACCGCATGATCGCGGATCTCGTGGGGGGCGTTCCTGCTGAGCGGGCGGCGAACTCCGCCGACGGTGTCCCGACCACCGCGGTGGAGACCGTGCTGCCCGAGGTCGGTACAACTGCTGGCGGATCGACCGGTGCGAGTTGGGAGGGCGGGCGATGAACCCGTTTAACCCGTCCCAGAGCCGGAACATCGCCATCGGCTTCCAGTGCATCCACGGCCGGCTCGCCGAGATCGAGGCGATGCTCTCTCAGGCGGAGATCGAGTCCCCGTTCTCCGAGTACGTCCCCGACCTCAGCCCGACCGAGGCCCGGGTGCTGCGGGACTACTTCGCCCGCATCCGGTCCACCATGCTCGCCCTCCTGAGGGATTGTGACATCCCGCTCGGGGTGCGGAAGATCAGCCTCCGCTGGGGCGTGCAGACGCACCTGGCGATGCTCTCCGTCGCGGTCGCCGACCTCGGCCCGCGGAGCCTCGAAGGGTACGGTGGACTGAGCGAGGCCGGGCGGGAGCTGGCACTCCGCCTGCGGCAGGAGATCGACCGCCTGGTGGACCGAACGCACGCCTTCCTCGCCCGACACCACGGCCCCGAGCTGGCCGACCGGCTGGCCCGGCTCGGCAGCACCGGCGGGGCCGACGACCTCCGGCTGATCGACCGAGTGGTCACCCGCTGGGGGCTGGTCGAGTTCCGCCCGCAACTCGACACCCTGGCCCGGCGGCTAGTAGCGCCAGAGTACGAGATCGCAGTATTTGGCCGGGTCAGTTCGGGGAAGTCGTCGCTGCTGAACCACGTCGCCAGGGCGGACGTACTGCCGGTCGGTGTCACCCCAGTGACCGCAGTCCCGACCCGGCTGACCCGCGGGGACGAGTCTGCATGCGTGGTGACCACCGCCGAGTCCGCGCCGCGGGCCGTCCCGATCGACGAGTTGAAAGGGTACGCCTCCGAGGAGGGGAATCCCGGGAACTACAAGCACGTCACCGACATCCTGGTCCGGGTTCCGTCCCCCCGACTACCGGACGGGGTGGTGCTGGTGGACACGCCCGGGGTCGGGTCGCTCGCGCGAGCTGGTGCTGCCGAGGCGATGGCCTACCTGCCGCGGTGCGACCTCGGGGTGGTGCTGGTGGACGCCGCCTCGACGCTCAACGCCGACGACCTTGGGCTGGTCCACGCCCTGGCCGACGCCGGCACCCCGGTCCAGGTGCTGTTGAGCAAAGCCGACCTGCTCTCGTCGGCGGACCGGGAGCGGTCGCTGGCCTGCGTCCGGGACCAGCTCCGGCGGGAACTCGGGGCGGATGTGCCGGTCCACGCCGTCAGTACGGTCGGGCCGGACGAGGCGCTCTTGAACCGGTGGTTCAACGGGGAGATCGGACCGCTGCTACAGCGGCACCGGGAGCTGGTCGGGGAGTCGATCCGGCGGAAGGTCACGGCCCTCCGGGCGGCGGTCGCCGCTGTCCTGACGACGATGGCCCGGCGGTCAGCGGAAGCGGAGGGTCAGTCCCCCGAGACTCTCTCGCGAGCCCGGTCGCTACTCGAAGCCGCCGACCGGGCGGTGCAGGCGTTCCGCGGCCAGGTGTGGGACTGGGCCGACAACCCGGCCCCGCGGGTCGAGCAGATCATCAGAGAGGCTGGGCAGGGGGACGGCACCGGCGCGGCAACCGCGGCCGCGGGGCGGGTGCTGGCTGACCGCGGACGGGATGCCCATCACCTTGCCGGGAAACTTCAAGAGACACTCGGCCGCACGCTGGAAGGTTTGAACAGCACCGGGTTGGTCGGCGGTGTCGATCCCGCCATCGTGCTCCGCGTTCCTCTCCGCGGCCTGCCGGACACGGATCTCGGGTCGGTGTCGAGTACCGGGGACGACCGGCCGCCCTGGTGGGGGGCGTTGCCGGGCCTAACCATTCCCGGCCTGCGGAAGCGGCTCGGAGTCCCGCTGCGGGAGCTGGTCTCGGGACACGACCGCGCCCTCCAGCTTTGGCTCAAGACGACCGGGCAGCAACTGACCGAGGCGTTCGAGTCGCAGGCGGAAGTGATCCGGGAGCAGGTCCGCCGGCTCGATGCTGAACCGAAAGCGGCGGACGACGACCACGATCAAGCGGCCCTGGCAACCGACATCCGGGAGTTGCTCGGTGATAAAACACACACCGGAGAGGAGCGGGAGTTGAACAGCACACTGACCGGTATGGCCAGCCCGTCTGTGTCCTCCCTCAGATGACCACACGAGGCTGCCGGCGCTCGGCCCCGTGAGACTACCAATCGGTATGCAACCGGGACAAGAACGTGCATAAATGTCCGTAGCAGACAGTCACTTCAATCGCCATCGGGAACGTTTATCGCGTTCTCGATTTCCCGTAGGACTTCGAGCAGCCGCTCGAAAGCTGGCGGTTCGCCGAAGATCATTTCCTGCATCTTCCGGTAGTCCTGCTCCAACTCCGGCAACCGGGCGTCCGGCGGCACGATTCGCAGCGTGCCGGGCTTGGCGTCCGCGTACCGCGCCCAAGCGGCCGGAAAGAACACTTCCTTGTGCCGGGCGACCTTCAGCAACAGGTCGATGTCCTTAACAGCGGCTATGCCCAACTCGTGCCCGTACAGCCGCACCACGTCGTAATAATGCCGCGACTGCCGGTCGCGGAACTTCTTGTCCGCCGGGGCGTGGTGCCACATGTGCAGAATCGTTGCCTTCTCCCAGAACGTCCGCCCGGCGGCCAGCGCGTGGACGTTGCATCCTGGTTCCCTGAACAGGTCAGGGAACTCCGCCGCCGCTTAGGACGTCACCGTCGCCTCCACCGCCGGCCAGTGATCGGAACGCGCCCCGATCTCTAGACGCACGGCCGGCTGGATATAGGCTGGTTCATCGGCAGCGCGGGACCGATTTGCTACCGGATAGCGAAACAGCAGCGTCTGCCCGTCCGGGTCATCCCCGGCCAGTTCCACACCCCATGCCGCCGAGGGCGGTTCACCCAGGGCAGCCCCGAAGACTGTCACCAGTTGGGGCAGGAGCTTTTCGCGGATGACCCTCTGGCAAGTTTCGGTCAATGCTTCGAGGCCGTGCTTCCGCTTCTTGCCCGTGGTGGCGTTCAGCGGATCGCTGTCACCGCCGAAGCCCAGTTCGGCGCGGTTGAACGACAAATCAACGTCTTCCGAAAACCGCTCGATGACTCCGAACACTTTGGACAGCGACGTGCCGCCCTTGAAGAGCAACCCGGCCGGCGGATCAGGCAGGGTGAAGAGCCGCTTGAGCGTCCAGCAGACCCAAAAGTCTTTCTCGATGATTTCAGCGGTCAGCCCGCGCCGCCGGGCCGTTGCCGAGAACAGGTCCATTCGGTCGGTGATCGGGAGCCGGGCTACATCATCCATGATTCACCAGATCCCTTTCATCCTGGACAACCTGGCGGACGACAGAAGCGATCCAGTCGGTCGTGTACCGCGCGTCGCGGAGGAGTTCCTGCTGTTGCTCTGCTGACAAGACTCGACGAAGTAGCGCCACCACCTGATGGTCCACAGCCGCCTGCCCGAGATGCCGCAGCGCCTGGAACACCATCGCGCTGGTCCGGCATCCGACCGGGAACTCTTTCGGGGCGGCGTGGCGAAGCTGGAATGTCATGGCTCCGATCCGCACTCGCGCGTCCGGCCGTCCGTCAGGTACACTGGCTTGGCCGGCACCTGCGTGGATAACCCCAGCCGGTTGGCCGCTACCGCCCCGGACGGGACGACCTTGCTGCCCATTTGCCGGGCCAGCGCCCCGGCGATTTCATCGAGGTCGGGGCCGAGCGGGATGCCCAGCCGCTCGTTCATCCGGGGGTAATGGTAGAGTCCGCGCCCGAGCCGCTGGATCTCGCCGCCCTTGACCAGCCGGGAGAGCGACTGGTCGGCGGCATCGCGGCTGCCCAGGTCAAGAAAGTCCTTCGGCGTGAAGACCTTGCCCCGGCCTTGCCCGCGAATCCGGTCCAAAATGTCGTCTTGTATGGTACTCATCAGCCCTGCTTTCCTGTCAGAAAAGTGTACGCGATTTTCTGACAGTTTGCAAGGCCGATTCGGTTGCGTGCATCGCTATTCGGACGGAGCCAGCCGTCTCAACACCTGCGTTACCCTGGCTCGACTGACCCCCAAATGGCGGGCGAGAGCCGCCCGGTTCTCGAACTTGTCGGTGTCGAGCACGGACTGATAATAGCTGGCAAGTTTCAGGGAATCGCGGTGTTCTTTCTTGGCCGGTTCAGACTTCGGTTCGGGGCCAATTACCCATTCCAGGGGATAATCGCGATGACAGCCGCGCGTCGACGTAACCTCTCTTGACTTGTAAGGTTCCTCGCTCGATGAACCCTGAATCAAGTTGAGACCGCCTCGGCGAGTTTTCCGGACGGTCGTGGGAGCGAACAGGGTTAACCGCCCTCCACTTGCCGTCGCACATCGACTTCCCAGCCCCTCACCCCGGCGATAAAAAGTTCAATTGCCGTCCTGTCCTCTCCGCTAAACGCATGAGCATTATGTCGTTGATTCTCGCACGGGGTGGCACAAGTGGCCAACCCGTCGTCGTTTACGCGATCGGCTTGCGAGTCGCCACCATTCCCCACCGCTGCCGGACACCGTCGCTGTCAGCCAGGAAGTTTCCACGGACGCGACCGGGCCCTACGTCCCCGGTCCGCCTGCAGAAGCTCCGACCATCCCCGGTTATCGCATCACCGGCGAAATCGCCAAGGGCGGCATAGGCCGGGTCTACGCTGCCGTCGACCTGTCACTCGATCGCGAAGTGGCGATCAAGACGCTCTTGCCGCCGGCCAACGCCGCGGCGCTCTTGGGCGACCTGCTGTTTGCGGGCATGACCCAGGACGCCGCCCCGGCGCTATTGGACCTGGCGGCCACGCAACTGGGTTTGGGCAAGCTGCGACTTCAGGTGCAGCGCGCGCTCAACTTCGTGCCCGACCAGATCGCCGACGTGCTGCGCAAGTCCGTGGGCAAGATCGTCAAGCGCGTCAACGTCAGCGTCAACCCCGTCTACTTCGGGGCCATCCAGCAGGTGGACAAGGACCCGGCCAGCTATGCGGGCAAGAGCTATCACCTGTTCGCCATCAAGGACAGCAAGGGTAAGACGCAGATCAAGTTGGTGGATGCCTCGGGTCTGCTGCACCGCGATCGCTCGTTTCTGCTGACGCGGGCCGACTTCCTGACGCAGCACCAGGGGCTGTTTGATGCCTACCTGGCGGCGGCCAAACGATCCGCACCACGCCGGAGCATCCGTTCTGGGTGCGGGGTGAAGGTTGGCTGCCTGCGGATTTGCTTCAGCCCGGCGATCGGTTGGCGACACTGGGCGGCGAGTTGGTCACCCTCCAGGAGGCCTTCGACACCGGCGAGTACGAGACCGTCTACAACTGCCGCGTCGCGGAACACCACACCTACTTCGTCGGCGACGACACCCATGTCCTGGCCGTCTGGACGCATAACGCGTACAAGGAGTATTATATCGCGCAAGACTCCACCCCGAGTTTTCTGGGAAAGTACACGTTGTTTAACAAGGCGGATGGTCAGATCGTTCAGGGCACGGCAGGGGTGATCGTTCGGAAGGACACCTTCAAGTTGGCGGCGGATTTCTTCATCCACGATCCCAACGGTCAGGCCCAGACACAGAGATTCCCCGACCCCAAGCGGATTTATCGGGTTCAGATGGAAGCCGGCTTCGGTTGAGATGGAGTCTTAGATGACTTTGACGGAAGTAAAGACATCCTGAACACCTCTCGGCCAACTCCGGATCCGACAACGAAGCTCTCCTCTTTCGACATGAAGCTTTTGAACCCAATGAAGTATACAAATTCGCTCCTGATCAAGACGCACGCTCATCACATCGTGATGGAGAATGGCAGAGGTCCCCAGGCACGCGCCGATGTGCTGGCCGCCAAGGCCGTGTTGCGTAACCATCATATCGCCCCCTATTTCTCCAAGGAGAACCTGATCTGGGCGCCGAACTTCTCCCACACCAAGGACTACGCGCGGGAGGTGCCAATGCGCTTGGAGGACGCAGATTTGACCGTAACCAAAATAGATGTCATTGATGCAATTAAGAACATAGGCGAAGACTTCAAGAAAGGAAAATGGCATGTCATCTGACAGTAAATACCTTCGGCCCTGGAAAGAAGAGCAGTCAAGCATCGAACTCATTCGCGAACTCTCTGCCGCTGCCCGGGGTGGTGATTTGGAAGGAGTGACGCGGCTTCTCACGCAACACCGTACTTTGTTTGAACAACGCTATCATTACGAGTTGGAAGACTCTTACATCAGTCTTCTGAACGAAATGTTCTACAGGGCTGCCACTACAGGAAATGTGGCGATGGTCGAACTATTCCTCAGGCACGGGGCGGACATCAATCAGCCACGCCACGTCAAGACAGGCGAGGGAGTGGTTGAACGACTGGCCAGCGACGACGCCAACCACGCCATAATCGAATGGCTGCTGATCCACGGGGCCAAGCTCAGCCATGTGCGAGACGGGCGACCGGTTTCTGATTCGCTCATCTCCGCTGCCATCGGCGGATCGTTGCGGATCGTCCGGTCACTCGTCGAGCATGGTGCCCCGATCAACGGCTAAAGTTTGAACGGCCTCACCGCGCTAGATTTTGCGATTAACGACGGTCGCACCGAGGTGGCGGCTTACCTCCGCTCCGTTGGTGGCTTGCGTGCCAGCGAACTGACCGACAGGTGAGTGCGACATCCGCACGTCCCTCCAGGCGAGATTCGACAAGCTGCTGGCGGGCATCGACTACTTCCCCACCCAGCACGAGGGGCTGTTTGATGCCTACCTGGCGGCGGCCCAGGCGTTGGCCAACGGCACGAAGGCGGCCAAGGGGGCTTCGCCACGCAGACCCACGCCCGGTGTGCCCGACAACGCCCTGACGCAGCACAACGCCCTGCTCAAGGCAGCCGACGACGCCCGCAAGCTCCTGCGCGACACCATCAACGCGCGCGGCTGCAAGATCCTGCTGGCAGGCTGCTTCGCCGCGGGCACCAAGCTCTTGACGCGCGAAGGCTGGCGTGCGGTGGCTGCGGTTGGTTGGCACCATCTTACCTGACCGACGCAGACTTCGAACGAACAACAGGCGGCGTGAAAAGCGTCGCAGCAAGCTCTGGCAGGCAATCGCTGCGAATCGCAAAAAACGAGGCAAGCAGACAGTGACGACGAGAATGTACCGCATCCTGCGAGTTGTAGGGATGGACTGGGTTGATGCTCAGTGACCCTAACGGGATTCGAACACCCCTCGATTTCTCTAGGGAACACACCAAACTCTAACTCAGGCGACGCAAAATCCGACGTAGGGCAACCAAGCGACGCATTGACGACGCTCCTGGCCCTCTGGCAACGCCTGAGCGAAACCGAGCGTGCTCGCTTCCTGGCCGCGATCGGGCGTTGAGGTTGGGTCTGGTTCCCACGGGACCTTCCAAGCAATGTTGCTCATCAAAGGCCCTTCGTTTCCGGTGCTTGCGTTGATTGCTTCCGAAGGGGGATCCAATCCCCTTCGGGTTCCTCGTGGGAAACGGGGTGAATCGCTGACGCGCTGCAACGAGCGGTGCAGCGGCCGATTTGGCCCCGCTCAACCTCGCGTTGGCCGAGGTGCTGGTAACGTGGGAGACGCTGCCCGAGGCGATTCGGGCGGGCATCCTCGTGCTTCTCAGCCTTTCTCGTCTAAACAAAGTTGAACGACCCGCTCATCCCATTCGTTCGATTCCCAGGTCGTCCAACAAGAGTCCTCAGGCCAAGGTTACTTCTTGGTAAGTGGGTGAATCGGAAGTAGTGGAGGCAGGAAGTAGGTGTTGCCGCCGCCCAGCGACTGGTAGACATTCACCAGGGCAGTCAACTGCTGACTCCGGGTCTGGATGAGTGTGTTCTGAGTCTCCAGCAGATCACGTTGGGCCAACAGCACCTCCACATACTCCACTCGCGCGTTCTGGAACAACTTGGTGGCCACATCGACCGAGGTTTGGAGCGCCTTGAGTTGTTCACGACGGACTTCAATGCTCCGCCGCGAGTTCTCGGCAAGAGACATCCAGTTGATCACCTCGGCGTAGGCGGTCAACACCGTTTGTTGATAGTTGTAGATCGCCTGGAGTTGCCGAGCGTTGGCGCTTTGGTAGTCCGCACGGATGGCTGCTCTGTTTACGATTGGAACCACGAGATTGCCTACCAGGTTGTAGGCCAGCGATTCGGGCGTGACGAACAGGTAGCGAGGGTTGAACGCCTCCCACCCCACGCTGGCGCTGATGTCGAGCCGGGGGAAGAAACGAGCCCGGGCCACCAGGACGTCCAAATCAGCCGCCACCAGTTCCCGCTCGGCTTGACGAATGTCGGGCCGATTGACGAGCAACTGAGCCGGAACGCCCAGGTTCACAGGACGAATCGATGGATTCTCGAACTCTGCGGGGTTCCGCTCCACCGATTGCGGTGGGCGGTTAGCCAGGACATTGATGCGATTCTCCGTCTCCACGATCTCCTGACGCACAATCCATTTCTCGCTCTGATTGCGTCGCACCTCCGCCTGGAAACGCTGCACCGGCAACTCCGTATCGCGAGCGGCAGCCTTTCGAGAACGGGCCAATTCCAGGCTTTTTTCCTGAATGGCTATGATCTGATCCAGGTTTTCGATCCGCTTGTCGAGGGCTAGCAGCCGGTAGTAGTTCTCAGCCGTCTGTGCGATCAATCGCGTCACGAGGTCGTTGCGACGTTCGATCGCCGCCAGGTAGCGTTGCACGGCGGCATCGCGGGCATTGCGATACTCACGCCAGATGTCCACGGGCATAAACAGGTTGAGCCCCAATTGATAGTTGGGCAGCGGATTGGGGAAGCGACGGCCCGGAGCAATCTCCAGTTGCTCCTCCACCGCTCCATTGCGTGTGTAGCGACCCGGTTTCTCCAGTCCGGCCGACGCGCCAAAGCTCACGAACGGCAGATAGGCACCACGCCTTGCCAGAACCTCGTTACCTGCAATCTGGATCTCTTCGTCCATGATCTTCAGATCGCGATTCCCGGCCATTACCTGGGCGATCAACTGGTTGAGCGCCGGATCGCCGTAGAACTCCTGCACGCCCAAGAGGGCCGAGTTCTCCGCACCCGTCGGCTCTTTTGCGACCGCAACCAACACGGCCTCAGAATTAGTGGCACCGGTGTAGCTAGCAGGCAACGGGGCACTCGTGTCAGCCTGACGCAGCAATGGGAGATGACAAGCGGGCATCACGATGGCAGCGGCCGAGAGAAACACCCGGGCGATCCATTGTCGAGTTCGGGCTGGTAGACGGCTGGTCATGTTTGAGCCCTGATAAAGGATGGTCTCGAGGTTTCCGTGATACCCTGGGAAAATATCGCCCACTCGCTGGGGCCGACTTGAACGGATCGGCTGATTCTGTGGATTATGCCGGCCGAAGCGGAAACCAGAGCATCCTTCGGCAACACCCAGCAGAGCCAGCGATCCAAGGGGGCGGGGCGACCCTTTCCACACGTGTGCGGATGGGCGTCGCCCCGTACACCGCGCCGCGGTGCAGTGCCTCTGATCCTCAACGAAGGAGTTCGCTATCCGTGAAACCCATGTTGCGGTTCGACCGAGTCCGGGGGCACCTCAGGCGGGTGCCCCTGGAGCATCTCGCTGAGTGGGCCCGTGCTTTCGTCGTCCAGGAACTTGCGCCCATTGGCCATCCAGGCGAACAGATAATACAGCCCGGGGATGACCAACACGCCGAACACCGTGCCCACGAGCATGCCGCCGGCCGCCGTCGCCCCAATGGTGCGGTTGCCGATGGCACCAGGCCCCGTGGCCAGCACCAGAGGTAACAAGCCCGCGATGAAGGCGAACGAGGTCATGAGAATGGGTCGAAGACGCAGTTTGCCCCCTTCGACGGCCGCCTCGAGCAGAGAAAGCCCCTCGCCGCGACGCTGGACCGCGAATTCCACAATGAGGATGGCGTTTTTCCCCAGAAGCCCAACCAGCATGACGAGGCCGATTTGGGCATACACATCGTTGGCCAGGCCCATCAGCTGGAGCAGACCGAGCGCTCCAAAGACACCTACGGGTAGCGAGAGGATCACGGCCAGCGGCAACAGGAAACTCTCGTATTGTCCCACCAGCACGAGATATACGAACGCCACCACGATCAGGAAGATATAGATCGCCTCGTTGCCCTTCTTCTCTTCGTCATAGGAAAGGCCCTCCCAGCCCAGGCCATAGCCGCGTGGCAGCGTCTCCGCCGCCACCTGCTTGATCGCCTCCAGCGCCTGGCCGCTACTATAGCCGGGTGCCGGCGCTCCCTGAATCGTGGCCGAGGGATACAGGTTGTAGCGGGTGATCTCGTTCAGTCCCTGCTTTTTCTTGACCGTCATGAACGAGGAGTACGGGACCATGTCCCCCTTGTCGTTTTTCACGAATAGGTTGTCCAGATCGGCCGGATACCGACGATACTCCGGCGCGGCCTGAACATACACTTTGAAGAATTGGCCGAACAGAATGAAGCCTTGCTCGTAGGTGCTGCCAACGAGAATGTTCAGATTCTCCAGGGCCTTGCCGATGGAGACCCCCTTCTGCATCGCCAGATCGTTGTTGATCACCAACTCATACTGCGGATAGTTGGCTGTGTAAAAGGTAAACAGGCCGGTCAATTCCTTCCGTTTGGCCAGGGCAGCCATAAATTTATCGGTAACATCGCCGAGCCGGTGGTAGTCGGTGGTGTTGTTCTTGTCGAGCAGTCGCAGAGAAAATCCGCCCGCGGCACCAAAACCGGGCACGGCGGGCGGTTCGAAAAACTCGAGCTTCACGTTGGTCAGTTTGGCGCTTCGCTCTTCCAGTTCTGCAATAATCTGGCTCGCGGTTTTGGAGCGCTCCGACCAGCCCTTCAGGTTGATGATACACGTGCCTGCGTTGGAGCCGCGCCCTTCGGTCAGCACCTCATAGCCCGCCAGCGAAGTCACCGACGCAATGTCCTCCAGTCCCTTGGCGATCTCGCCCAGTTCGTGCGCCTTGGAATTGGTGTACTCCAGCGTGGAACCAGGCGGGGTCTGGATAATCGCGTAGATGATCCCCTGATCCTCGCTGGGAATGAACCCGGTGGCCAGTTGCGTGTTGACCCCCACGGTGGCGACGCTGAAGCCAGACATCACGAGGATCGTCAGTATCCGTCGGGCGGCGACACGGCTCAAGATGCCGGCGTAAAACGTGGTCAGCAAGTCGATACAGTAGTCAAACGGTCGGCGGATGATCGGAAGCAGATTGATCAGAAAACCGATATTGCCCCAGAGGTGGTACGCCAGGTAGTTGACCCCGGCCAAAATGACAGCGGCGGAGACGAGATACACGACCCACCCCCCAAGGTACCGCAACCAGGTGGACCGGGGTCGGGGCGCCCCCCCGTGAGCGTGCCCGGCGGCGTGGGGCTTCAGGATCATGGCACAAAGCACGGGCGTCAGGGTCAACGCCACCAGACCCGAGAGGATGATGGACGTGGCCATGGTGATGCCGAATTCACGGTAGAAGGTGCCCACCGGGCCAGGGACGAAGGTCACGGGGATGAAGACAGCGGTCATCACCAACGTGATCGCAATGACGGCCCCGCTGATCTCGTGCAACACCTCCATCGTCGCCCAGTAGGGCGAAAGGTGTTTGGCCGCCATCTTGGCGTGAACCGCCTCCACCACCACAATGGCGTCGTCCACCACCACGCCGATGGCCAGCACCATCGCAAAGAGCGTGATGAGGTTGATGGATAGGCCCATTAACTTGAGAAAGAAGAACGTGCCCACCAGCGAGACCGGTACAGCCAGAGTGGGGATGAGCGTGGAGCGGATATCACCCAGGAAGAGATACACGACCAGCGATACCAGGATGAACGCCTCGATCAGCGTGTGGAGCACCTTTTCAATCGAGGCATCCAAGAATTTCGAGACGTCGTAGGCGATCTCGTAATCCATCCCCGGCGGGAATGTTTCCTTCTTGAGCTCCTCCAGTTTCTTCTTGATTTCCTCAATCACCGCCGTGGCGTTCGAGCCCGGGCTTTGCTTGAGAACGATCGAGGCGGCGGGGTGACCATCGACGTCGGAATAGATGTCGAAGAATTCCGACCCGAGTTCCACCTCGGCGACGTCCTTGAGACGGAGGATCTCTCCGTTGGGGTTGGCCTTGAGGATGATGTTCTCGTACTGCTGAGGCTTGTTGAACCGGCCGATGTAGGTCAGCACATACTCCACCGACTGCGAGGTTTTCCCCGTTGCCTGGCCGAGACGCCCGGGCGAACCGATCACGCTCTGTTCGGCGATCGCCTTCATGACGTCGTCGCTCGAGATTTGGTAGGCACGCATGCGGTCGGGCTTGAGCCACACTCGCATGGCGAACGAGCGGTTGCCCAAGTTGCGCGGCACGCCCATTCCCTGAATTCGCTTGAGCACCGGCATCACATTGACGTTGGCGAAGTTGTAGAGAAACTTTTGGTCTGCCTTGGGATCTGTGCTAAAAATATTCACATACATGAGCATGCTAGGCACCACCTGGCTCACGAGGATACCCTCGCGCTGGACCAGAGGGGGAAGGCGATTGAGGACGATATTGACGCGGTTTTGCACGTTCACGACCGCGATGTTGGGATCGGTCCCTGGCTCAAAGTAGATCCGAATGACCGCCTCGCCCGCGCTGGTGGCCGACGACGCTATGTAGCGCATGTTTTGAACGCCATTGATCGATTGCTCCAGTGGGATGAGCACCGAATCGACCAGAACATCGGCACTGGCCCCGGGATAGGCAATCGCCACCTCCACCGTGGGAGGCGCGATCGAGGGAAACTGGGACATGGGTAGCGTCTTGATCCCCAGAACACCCAAGAATAGCAGGATGATCGAGATGACCATCGCCAGGGCCGGCCGGTAGAGGATTTTCGTGAACATGGTAACCAGAGTGTTGGCGTGAAAGGGTGTTACGACCGGAGGGATTTACTCGGCGTGGTACTTCTGTTTTGGGAGCAGCTTCTGGAAATTCTCAAAAGTGAACTCGATCTTCTCGCCGTCGTGGACCTGACGCACCCCCTCAAGCACGATCTTCTCCGACCCGTTAAGGCCGTCCTTGATCAGGAAGATGTCATCCATCTCGTGGAGAACCTCAATTTCACGCTGACGGACAACACCCTCCTCGTTGATCACGAAGACATACCGCTTATCCAGGATCTCGAAGGTACATCGCTGCGGAATCAGAACGGCGTTTCTAAGCGTTCGGTTGATAAGCACGTTGCCCGTTTGCCCATGCCGCAACAAACCATTGCCGTTCACGAAATCGGCTCGAAAGGAGATATTGCCGGTCTCATTGTTGAAGTCCGCCTCAATGGCGGCGATCTTACCGGCGTGCGGGTAGAGACGGCCGTTGGCCAGCTTGAGATAGACCTGCTGGGCCTCTCGGTCGCTTTCCTTAACCTCCATGTATTCCAGGTAACGGACCTCGGGGACATTGAAGTAGACCCACATGGTGCTGTTATCCGAGAGGGTGGTCAGGATTTCACCTTCCTTCACCAGACTGCCCGTCTGACGACGTATCCGATCGACGATCCCGTCAAACGGTGCCCGGATAATCGTAAAGTTCAGTTCGGCCTCCGTTAGCTTGAGTTTGGCCTTTGCCCGGGCTAACTTTGCCTCGAATAGAGCGACCTCCCGATCAGACACCACCTTATCGACGAATAGCTTCTTGGTGTTGGTTAGTTCCAACTCCGCCAGCCGCATCTCGGCCAGTTCGGCCTCCCATTTCGCCTTGTAGATGGAAGGAATGACCTTAAAGAGAACGTCCCCCTTCTTCACCGCCTGGCCTTCCTTGATCTGGATGTCCTCGAGGTAGCCTATTTCCAAAGCCTGCACTTCAATGTGCCGTTGCGAACGAATCTGGCAGACGTATTCCTGCGTCAGGGTCATGTCCTTGATGAGGGGGCTGGTGGCCACGATGTTATGGTGTTCGTGGTGGGCCGCCTCTTCCTTGCGGTTGCAGGCAGTGACTGTCAGGCAGAGGAGACCCAGAATCAGGGAAATCGGTTTGCGGTATCCCATTGCCATCACTCTCTTTTTGGATTTTCGCCTGATCTCACAAATTAGATTATCACATCACTACAACCAAGTCAAGCCGATGGCCGCGCCCAGTGGGGTAAACGGGATCGCCAGGCCAGCGAGCATGACCACGACTGTCAGGGTGAGCGTGGGGGCCGATGCGGTGGATTGAAGGAACGGCACCCGGGCGGTGCGGATCATGTGGATGATGAGCGTCTGCGAAAGCAGCCCCTCAAGGAACCATCCTGTCTGAAAAAGACTCTGCATCTCGGAGGTTCGTGCCCCAAACACAAAGTACAGCACGGCAAAGGTCGCGATATCGAAGATCGAACTGATGGCCGGAGATCCCGGTTATGGTCGTCCGCCGCAGGAATAACGGCAAAGGTCGCGATATCGAAGATCGAACTGATGGATCCGATACATACCATGAAACGGCCCAGATCGCCCACTTGCCATTTTCGTGGCTTCTCTAGGTAATCTTCGTCCATTCGATCGAAGGGAATGCCCGCCTGCGAGATGTCGTAGAGCAAGTTTTGGGTCAACAGATGAATGGCCAACATCGGAAGAAACGGCAACCAGACGCTCGCGATTAGAACGCTTAGCACGTTGCCAAAATTGGAACTCGCCGCCATCTTGATGTACTTGATGGTGTTGCCGTGGGTCTGCCTACCCAGAAGAACGCCCTCCTCCAGGACACGGAGGCTCTTCTCCAAAAGAATGATGTCGGCCGATTCTTTGGCGATGTCGGCGGCGGTGTCCACCGAGATGCCCGTGTCGGCCTCGCGGAGGGCGGGGGCGTCGTTGATGCCGTCGCCCAGGAACCCCACCGTGTGGCCGCGGCGCTTGAGAGCCGCGATGATTCGTGCCTTCTGCGCGGGGTTGAGCTTGGCGAACAGGGTGGTTTCCTCGGCGACTTGCTCCAACTCGGGGTCGCTCATGGCCTCGATCTGACGGCCCAGTAGGGTCCGAGGCGACCTGAGTCCGACCTCCTGGCACACTTTGCGAGCCACCAGATCGTTGTCGCCAGTGAGTACCTTGACGGTCACGCCGTGCCGGGCGAGGGCGGCGAGCGCCGGGGCAGCCGTTTCCTTGGGTGGGTCGAGAAAGGCAATGAAGCCGATCAGGGTGAGACGCTCCTCGTCGCCCACCCCGTACTGCTTGCCGGGCCGACTCCAGACCTGCTTGACCGCGACCGCGATCACTCGCAGGCCGTCCTCGTTCATCCGGGTATACAGGCGGAGCACCTTCTCGCGAACGGCGTCGGTGAGGGGGATCGTCTGCCCCTGCACGCTGGCCTCGGTACACAGTCCCAGTACTTCCTCCACGGCCCCCTTGCACAGCAGTAGGTCACGACCCTGAAAGACCTCGTGGACAATGACCGACATCCGCCGACGGTGGAAGTCAAAAGGAATCTCGTCGTATTTGAGATAGCGTTTGGTCAGGTCGCGCGAGTCGCTGAGATCTTCGTGCTCCAGCACGGCTCGGTCAAGTAGATTCTTCAGACCAGTCTGAAAGTAGCTGTTGAGATAGGCGTATTCCAGCACCTCTTCGCACTCGTTGCCCTCCAGATCAAGATGCCGAATAAGAGCCACCTTGTCCTGGGTCAGTGTCCCCGTCTTGTCGGTGCAGAGGACATCCATCGCGCCCAGGTTTTGGATCGCCTGCAGGCGTTTGACGATCACCTTCCGCTGCGACATCGCCAGGGCTCCGCGGGTCAAGTTCGCCGTCACGATCATGGGCAGCATTTCGGGCGTGAGGCCGACCGCGATGGCGATCCCAAAGAGCAGAGCCTCGGTCCAGCCCCCCTTGGTCAGCCCGTTGAGAAGGAAGACCACCGGCACCATCACGAGCATGAAGCGGATCAGCAGCCAACTTACGCCACGAACTCCCCGGTCAAAGGCCGTCTCGGCCCGTTTGCCGACGAGATGCCCCGCAAGCGAACCCAGATAGGTGCGATCACCAGTGCGAACCACGACCGCCCGAGCCGTGCCGCTCACCACCGTCGTCCCCAGGAAGCAAAGGTTGGGCATCTCCAACGGGCCGGCATGCGTGTCAACCAGGCGACGGATCTCGTCAGGCGGCACCTCGGCCTTCTCCACGGGGATCGACTCGCCTGTGAGCGTGGCCTGGCTTACGAAGAGATCCTTGGCCGAGAGCAGGCGAACGTCGGCAGGGATGAGGTCGCCAGCGGAGAGATGGACCACGTCGCCCGGCACCAGATCGCGAACGGGGATCTCCGTCGGGCATTCCCCCACCCCTGGACGGCACACGCTCGCCGTCGTGCGAACCAAAGCACGGAGTTGCTCGGCGGCCTGGCGCGAGCGGTATTCCTGCCAGAACCGCAGCAGTCCGCTCAGCAGGACCATCAGAGTGATGATCACCGTGGCCGGGAGTTCGTCAGTGAGAAGAGAGAGAACTCCCAGGGAGAGGAGCAGGTAGTTAAACGGCGTCTGGAACGCCATCAGAAGCTGCGTGTGCCAGCGTAGGGGCGGTTCGTTGGCGACCTCATTGGGTCCCTGTCGCGAACGTCGGGCCAACGCGACCGCGGGGGACAGGCCCTCCGGTGTGGTGTCCAACTGACGCAGGATCAGGGCAGTATCGGCGAGGGCGACTTGAGCAATTTCGCTCTCGGTCTGTTTCGGTGCGACGGATTTGGCCTTCGGGATTGGGATAGTGGTCGCCATGTGTTGCCCCCCGGCCTGACGCGTGCCCAACGACTCCCCCTCCCGGCAGTTCGGGAGCGACGAAGCTTTCGTGGCGAGTGCGGTTACGCCTGGTGAGGAAGGCAGATCGCAAGTCGCGTGCCGATCCCTCCGGGGCCGGGCAGACAGATAATGGTTCCGCCGTGGGAGTGAACGATCTCGCGACAGAGGTACAGACCGATCCCCGTGCCACGCACGTCTTTACCACACGAGGGCAGGTGGTGCTCTACGCGGAAGAATTTCTCGAAAATCCGCTCGCGGTACTCCTCGGGTACCCCCAACCCCTGGTCCGTCACGGTGATTTGCACGGCCTTCGGACTATCCCCCTGGGCATTTTGCCGGGACGTCATGGCGATCTCTACGGTCGCCCCAGAAGGGGAGTATTTCAGGGCGTTGGTCAGCAGGTTGGACAGAACGCTTTGCAGCCGCACTGGATCGCCGAGAAGCAGGAGTGGTTCGGGCGGGGCGACGACCTTCAGGCGGACTTGGGCGTCGTCGTAGCGTTTCTGCAACGATTTACAGACTGCGGCCACAACGCTCCCTATCTCCACAGGGCTGCGGTGGAGCCGTAACTGTCCTGCCTCGATGCGTGTGACGTCCAGCAACTCCTCAATGGTCAGCCCAAGTTCCTCACAGCCCTCGACGGCAGCGGCAAGCAACTGCTGCTGGCGCTCGGGCAAATCCAAGGCGGCCTCGCTGAGCATGAGCAGGTTCATCCGCAAGGCCGTGAGCGGTGAGCGCAACTCATGCGAGGCGACGCCGATCAATTCGGCGCGAAGCTCATCAAGACGAGCGAACTCGGTGATGTCGTCCAGCACCACGGCAGCACCGAACTGACCGGGCACGAACTCGGCCACCGGGACCGCTGTGACCAGAAAACGGCGCGATTTGCCCTCCACAGTGACGCTCAGCGATTCGCGAAAATCCATACGGCGTGCCGGCAACGGTTGGCCGCACAGGGCCAGACGGATCGACTCGCGGTGTTCGGGACGAAAGGGCATGGACGAAAGATGAACGGCGTTGGCCGCCTCCAAAGCGGTGAGGATGGCGCGGGCGGGGGGATTGAGTGCCGCGAGGGTGCCGTCTGGAGCGAACACCAGCACCGCGTTGGGCAGCGCTTTTAAAGTCACTTCCAGCGTGTTCTTGGCCGCCAGCACCTCGCCCAGGCTGGAACGGCGGTAGGCGGTCAGCGCCTCCGCCATGCGATTGAAGCCGCCGGCCAGTTCTCCCAGTTCGTCACTGGAGAGAAACCGGACACGACGTTCGAAATTCCCGCGACGGATCTCCTCTGCGGCAGCGGTCAGTTCATGGACCGGCACCAGGACCGAGCGGGCCAGCCACATCGCCACGCCGATGCCCAGAAATACGGTTAGCACGCAAATGGCCCCAACGAGCCAGACGTCCCGGGCGGCCTCGTCGCGTGCCCGGATGCCCGCCTGTTGCATTGAACGGAACTTGGCCTCGCGAAGCTGATCGCAACCGGCCACCATCTCGTGCAGTAGGGGGCTGATGTCGCGGTGGTAGACGTTCAGAGCACCGGGGCGGTCGTGGTGCCCTCGCAGGTCATCAGCCCGAGAGCGGTAGGCGTCCATTTTCCGGCGCAACGCATCGGCCAGTTCGGCCTCGTGCGGATCATGGATCAGCGAGCGCAACTGGAGAAAGAGGTGATCGGCCCGCTCGCGCTCGGCCCGTTGACGACGACGGCCCTTTTCGACATCGTCCGTCAGTAGCAGGACCAGCGCGTCATCCTCGCGTTCCACCGCGGCGTGCAGATCCGTGCTCAGGTCCACGACCACCTGGCTTTCACTTAGCGTCTCATCGACCACCTGATGGAACCGGGCGAAGGTCCACGCGCTCCAGGCGCTGCTGCCGACCGTCGCCGCAATAAGCAGGCAGCCGGCCAGGATGAAGCGCGTTTGCAGGCCCCAACGATTCATGACAGGCCGTACCTTTTGCGTTTACGCTGCAGGGTGGTGACGTCAATGCCGAGGGTGCGGGCCGCGGACTCGAAGGACTCGGCGCGGGCCACTACCCGGGCGATGTGCTCGCGCTCGATCTCCTCCAGCGACACCTCGGCCCCCAGCAGGGCGGAGGGACCATCGCCCGCGGCAGCCGCCCGCCCGCCGCCCAGTCCCAAATCGGTCGCCTCCATGGTCGAGGAGGGGCACAGAATGACCGCCCGCTCAACGGCATTGCGCAACTCCCGCAGATTCCCCGGCCAGTGGTGGAGCCAAGTCCCGGGCCGAACTCTCGGCTCTGGAGAACATTGCGCAACTCCCGCAGATTCCCCGGCCAGTGGTGGGCCAGGATGGCCTGCTCGCAGGCGGGCGAAAAGGCGAGATGGTTCCGCCCTTGCCGACGCTCGAAGAAGCTCAGGTAGTGCCGTGCCATTGCCAGGAGGTCCTCGCGGCGTTCACGCAGCGCCGGCGCGGTGAGAGTGATGACGTTCAGTCAAAAGAACAGATCCTCACGGAACCGTCCCTGGCGGACGTCTTCTTCCAACGCGCGATTAGTGGCCGCGATCAGGCGGACATCGGCGCGGCGCTCGCGAGCCTCGCCGACCCGTTCATAGGTGCGGTCGTTGAGAAAACGCAGCAGTCGGGCCTGGGCGTCGGCATTCAGGTCACCGACTTCGTCCAGAAACAGGGTACCTCCCTCGGCCTCCTCCACCTTGCCCACCGCATCGGTCACTGCCCCCGTAAAGGCCCCTTTCTTGTGGCCGAACAGCACGCTGGACATCAGTTCGTTGGCGAGCATGGGGCAGTGAACCGTGACGAATGGACCGTCGGGACGGCGGCTGTGGCGTCGAAGCCAGCGTGCCAGCAAGGTTTTGCCCGTACCGCTCTCGCCGCGGATGAGCAACACGGCGTCGGAAGCCGCGGCGCGCAGGGCGGTCTGAAGGAAGGTCGCGTAGCGGGGGCTACAGGTCTCGAAGGTGCTCTCCCCTTCCGTCTGGTCCAGACGATCCTGCAACTCCGTCAACCGCCGACGCAATACGCTGGCCGTCACGACCCGTCGGGCGGCCTTGCGGACCTGCTCGGGGGTGAACGGCTTGGGCAGGTAGTCCACCGCCCCCAGTTTCATGGCCTCGACGGCGGATTCGTAGGTGGCGTAGGCAGTGACGACGATGACCCCCGCGCCAGGCTGTCGGCGAAGGATCTCTGGCAGAACCGTCAGCCCCGATTCCGACCCCAGCCAGAGGTCGAGAAAGACGACGTCAAAGCGCGAACGGTCCAGTGCGTCCAGCGCCCCGGCCGAAGTGCCCGTCTGCTGGACGCGTCCCTGTTCGGCCTCCAGACATAGACGGAGCGATTGACGAATGGCGGGATCGTCGTCCACCACCAGGGCAGAAAAAGCGGACTGGTCAATCACGCTCGGAGTCACAATTCAGGCTCCCGAAAATCGGATCTCCCCGTGGCAAAGCCGCCCGCTTGGCCAGCCTCGAACCATCTTATACGGTTTCGCGGAATTAGCTGCCGGTTCGTGGTAGGGTCGCTATCCCGAGCGGAGCCTCGAAGCGGGGTTGCGCCTTGCGCGCCGAGCGTTACCTCAGCCCCGAGCACCTGACTGAACCGCGACGGCCCCTGCGTCAAAGGGCGTGACGTCCGTCCGCACCGGCCATTCATTTTGGGAGACTGGATAAGTTCAAGGTGTGCCCAACGCCTTTCGGCGTCACTGATTCGATCACGGGCGATCCACTGGTCGAGGCGATCGGGGAATTTACCCAGGTGCTCAACGCCCTTCGGCGTCACTGATTCGATCACCCACACCAACGACGAGGCGGACTTGCTTGAGGAGATGTGCTCAACGCCCTTCGGCGTCACTGATTCGATCACCGTGCTGGTGGCAATCAAAATCTCTTTGACGAGTACGCGTGCTCAACGCCCTTCGGCGTCACTGATTCGATCACCATATCAAAGATCGTCGGCGGGTGGGGTGTTGTATGTGCTCAACGCCCTTCGGCGTCACTGATTCGATCACTGGATAACAACTACCCAGCGAGTGCCAAGGAACCAAAGTGCTCAACGCCCTTCGGCGTCACTGATTCGATCACGGTAGCCGTGGTCCTCACCTGGGTCAATCCAGACGTTGTGGAAGTGCTCAACGCCTTTCGGCGTCTCTGATTCGATCACAAATCTGCACCGCCTCGGCCACCTTGTTGAGGGTGTGCTTAACGCCTTTCGGCGTCACTGATCCATCGTGCGTCTGGCTGCTCGCCACTCCGGGAACGGCTGGAAAAACTAGGTTTGCTGTCAACGCTTGACGGCGGTTTTCTAACCCCTCTTGCGCCCCAAACCTGCGCAAATCAATGACAAAGAGAACGATCGTTCCCTCAACAACTATGTGGTCCAACAAGTCAGAACTTGTCGGGGCGATCGCCATTGGCCTGTTCCCGAAGGTCGCGAGCCGTGAGAGCCTCTCGAACCAAGATGTGTAGCAGGTTGCTAATTGTCCGGTTCTCGTTCTCGGCGATCTTATTGAGGCGAATGGCCAGAGCATCATCCACCCGGAGACTGACGGTGTGGGCGCGAATCTGCTTTTTTCGTGGCCTCGGCTTGTCCATTGTGATGCTCGCCGTTTGTAATGACCTCGTTCTTTTCTTACTGCCAATAAAGTGTAGGCGTTTGCCATTCAACGGAAAAGACTCTAGTGCTCACCGCTCTTCGGCGTCACTGCTTCGATCACCTTAAACGCCTGGCTGGCCAAGGACGGACAGCGAATTCGGTGCTCAACGCCCTTCGGCGTCACTGATTCGATCACCCGATCGACGACGTGAGTCTCGTCGACCATCACGCTACGTGCTCAACGCCTTTCGGCGTCACTGATTCGATCACTCGCGTCGACCTGAGCGTTGGGCGTGATCGACTTGACGTGCTCAACGCCCTTCGGCGTCACTGATTCGATCACCGCGGGCTCACGTCCCAGAACACGACCGACCCTTTGTGCTCAACGCCTTTCGGCGTCACTGATTCGATCACAAAGTGTGCAGCAGCGGTGCCGGCCGGTAAGGTTCGGTGCTCAACGCCTTTCGGCGTCACTGATTCGATCACGCGGATCATGTGGATGGCGATCTCCAGACTGGAGGCGTGCTCAACGCCTTTCGGCGTCACTGATTCGATCACTCGCCTCCACGGTGAGGCGGACGGTGATTGCTTTGCCGGTGCTCAACGCCTTTCGGCGTCACTGATTCGATCACGCCAGGATCAGCACGCGGCCGTTCCACTGGCCCACGGGTGCTCAACGCCTTTCGGCGTCACTGATTCGATCACCATCGACCCCGACGTGGACGTGCAGGGAACACCGCTGTGCTCAACGCCTTTCGGCGTCACTGATTCGATCACCCGCCGGCTTCGTGGTGATGCCCGACTTCGCGGGCTTGTGCTCAACGCCTTTCGGCGTCACTGATTCGATCACCGCCCAATGGGCGGCACAGGTCGTCGGCTCATCAGGGTGCTCAACGCCTTTCGGCGTCACTGATTCGATCACCAGAACATCGACGACCTGCTGGAGCGGGCGGGCTGCGAGAAGTGCTCAACGCCTTTCGGCGTCACTGATTCGATCACCTGATCTTCTCACGGAAGAGATTCCCGCTGGTCGGCCTTGTGCTCAACGCCTTTCGGCGTCACTGATTCGATCACATGTACGCGGTCACCTGCTGGATGTATCGGGAGGCTTGTGCTCAACGCCTTTCGGCGTCACTGATTCGATCACGCCATTCCGGCTCACACATTAGGCGGCGATGAAAGCGTGCTCAACGCCTTTCGGCGTCACTGATTCGATCACTTCAGCAGGAATCAACAACTGTCCTCGACCGCCTCCGTGCTCAACACCTTTCGGCGTCACTGATTCGATCACCGAGGTGCATCCGCCTGACCGCCGACGACGCCCAGATGTGCTCAACGCCTTTCGGCGTCACTGATTCGATCACGAGCTGGCCGCCTTGTCGCTAAGGGACAGGGCGGAGCGGTGCTCAACGCCTTTCGGCGTCACTGATTCGATCACCTCCGCTGCACTACGGCGCTCGTCGCATCAACCCTCGTGCTCAACGCCTTTCGGCGTCACTGATTCGATCACGGTCGCCTGGGGAGCCAATGCCGAGAGACAATGCAAGTGCTCAACGCCTTTCGGCGTCACTGATTCGATCACTGCTGGCTTCCTAAGTCTATGTCCAATCGCACTTTAAGTCACCTCCTTTCAAGCATCTCACCGAAGGAGCCCTTTCGGTCAGGAAAAGACCCAC